>ENA-OXEQ01000355-OXEQ01000355.1-human-gut-metagenome-genome-assembly--contig:-NODE-355-length-13392-cov-6.55432_pt1 | contig 13392 bp, 7 predicted proteins | sample MGYA00249356_ERZ652245 | MGnify/ENA primary metagenome ERZ652245 (study PRJEB26925, sample SAMN05826598) | human gut metagenome | biome: ENVO:2100002; feature: ENVO:00000062; material: ENVO:00002003...
CCCAGCGCGCCGCCGCAGATAAAATCCCGAAACCCGTGCTGATACAGTGCTTCCAGTACCCGGTCAAGCCGCTCTGTCAGCGCGGGAAGCTCCTGCGGCGGAATCGCCCGATGCCCCGTGAAGCAGACGGAAATATCCTTTCGCCCGTTCTCCTGCGACGCAAACACGTCGGCAATATGGCTGCGGGAAATGTAGGAAAGCGGCTGATGCAGCGCAGTGGGCGCTTGGAGCGGCGCCCGAAGCCAGCGGTCGCTGACCTGAGCCTTGCGGTACAGCATGTTTTTTCCTCCTGACAGCGTCAGTTGCTGTCCATCTTCAGCACGGCAAGGAATGCCTCGCTGGGCACTTGCACCGTGCCGAACTGCCGCATTCGCTTCTTGCCCTCTTTCTGCTTTTCCAGCAGCTTTTTCTTTCGGCTGATGTCGCCGCCGTAGCACTTTGCCAGCACGTCCTTGCGCATCGCCTTGACGGTTTCACGCGCGATGACCTTGCCGCCGATGGCCGCTTGAATCGGAATCTCGAACATCTGCCGCGGGATGACGTCTTTGAGCTTCTCGCAGATGGAGCGCCCGCGCCCGTACGCCTTGTCGCGGTGGACGATGATGGAGAACGCGTCGCAGATTTCGCCGTTGAGCAGAATATCCAGCTTGACCAATTGGCTCTCGCGGTAGTCCTTGAATTCGTAGTCGAACGAGGCGTATCCGCGGCTGCGGCTCTTAATCTGGTCAAAAAAGTCGAAGATGATTTCGTTGAGCGGAATGTCGTAATTCAGCTTGACGCGCGTACCCTCGTACTGCATGTCAAGGAAGATGCCGCGCCGGTCTTGGCACAAGTCCATAATCGTGCCGACACTGTCCTGCGGCGTGAAGATTTCCGCGTGGACGAACGGCTCTTCCATCATGGCAATTTCGCCAATGGGCGGCAGTGCCATCGGGTTGTCGCACATCAGCACCGTGCCATCGGTTTTTGTGATGCGGTAGATGACGCTCGGCGCGGTGGTGACAAGGTTCAAGTCCCATTCGCGCTCCAGCCGCTCGGTGATGATGTCCATGTGTAGCAGCCCCAAGAAGCCGCAGCGGAAGCCGTAGCCCAGTGCGACGGACGTTTCCGGGTCAAAAGAAAGGGAAGCGTCGTTCATGCGCAGCTTCTCCAGCGCATCTTTGAGCGCCGGATAGTCCGCACCGTCCGCCGGATACACGCCGCAGTAGACCATCGGCGTCACCTGCCGATAGCCGGGCAGGGGGCAATCCGCCGGATTCATGGCGTCGGTAATTGTGTCGCCGACGCGGGTTTCACGCACATCCTTGATGGAGGCCGCGACATAGCCTACGTCGCCCGCTTTCAATTCATCGCACGGCTGATAACCCGGCGCGAACGTGCCGACTTCCACAATGTCGAACTCGCCGCCCGTCGCCATCATGCGCATCCGCATTCCCGTGCGGATTGTGCCCTGCTTGACGCGGATGAAGCAGATTGCACCGCGGTAGTTGTCGTAGAACGCATCGAAAATCAGTGCCTGCAGCGGCGCATTCTCGTCGCCCTGCGGCGCGGGAACGTAATTCACAACTGCTTCCAGCACTTGATCGATGTTTAGACCGGTTTTCGCGCTCACGCACGGCGCGTAAGACGCATCCAGCCCGATGACGTCCTCAATTTCCTGCCGGACTTCTTCCGGCTGTGCGCTGGGCAGGTCAATTTTGTTGATGACCGGGATGATTTCGAGGTCATGGTCGAGCGCCATATAGCAGTTCGCCAGCGTCTGCGCCTCAATGCCCTGCGTCGCGTCCACCACCAGCAGCGCGCCTTCGCACGCCGCCAGCGCACGGCTGACTTCGTAGGTGAAGTCCACATGGCCGGGCGTGTCAATCAGGTTGAGCGTGTAGGTTTTGCCGTCTTTGGCGGTATAGTGCATATGCACCGCCTTGGACTTGATGGTGATGCCGCGCTCGCGTTCCAGCTCCATGCTGTCCAGAATCTGCTCCACCATCTCGCGCTTCTGGAAAACGCCCGTCGTTTCCAGAATGCGGTCAGCCAGCGTGGACTTGCCATGGTCAATATGGGCGATAATGCAGAAATTGCGAATCTTCGATAATCTATCGGACACGCTGAAATCCCTCCGTCAAAAGCCTTATCACAGGCTCAAAATACCACAATCTTATCATAGCCGATTTTGGCTTGATTTGCAAGGGGAACGGGCAAAAGTGACGCTTTTTTCCGCAATGAAAAACGGATGAGAAGCAAAAAAGCCGCCAGTTGATTGGCGGCAAAAAGGAAAAATCACGTTTTCGGCGGCTGAGTCGGCGCATCTGCCGCAAACGTCGCAGCATACTGCGATGGCGTCATGCCTGTTTCATTGCGGAAAATCTTGCTGAAATACGATTGGTCGTCATACCCGACGCACGCCGCCACTTCATGCAGCAGAATATCCGGATGTTCGCGCAGCATCTGCTTCGCGGCGTCCATGCGGCACTGCGTCAGGAAGGTGTTGAACGTCGTTCCGGCATACTTGCGCAGCAGGCGCGACAGGTACGTCTGGCTGATGCCAACATCGGTGCAGATACGCGGGATGCTCAGCGGCTGGGCGTAGTTTTCGCGAATGTAATTCAGTGTGTATTCGCACAGCTCGTTCGCGCTGACGTTCTTGTCGCGGATGAACCCTTCCTCAAAAATCAGGGAGTACAGGCTTGCCAGCAGGTCGCCGTAGGAGGAGGCGCTGCCGTATAGTTCGTTTGCCTCGCGCAGAATCTGCTCGCGCTTCCTTTTGGGGCCGGGAACGCCCAAGTCCGCCGTGTACAGAATCAGCTGATAGCACAGGTCTTCCGCCTGAATCTGCGGCAGGCTGTTCTGATTCCATTCGATTGCAAGGGACACAAACAGCTCTTTCAGCATTCTTGTATTGCCTGTTTCGACGAATGACGCAAGGCGCTTTTTTGTCGCAGCGGACAGGACGGAAGGCTGCAAGGCGTTTTGCAGTGCGTTCAGCGGGACAAGCTGCCCCTTGCTGATGACGACGGTATTCACCATGCGCCCTGCAGCGCGGCTCAAAAACTGCGGCAAGGTGAGAATGTCGGCATCTTCCGGCGCGTAAATCGCCGTACAGGGCAGATCCGGGAAGTCGGCTTTAAGCAGGTCGGACAGCTCGTCGGGAAAACGCTTCTGCCGGTCGGCACTGCTGCGCAGGAGAATGGTTTCCTGTTCATCGCGCCCATAAAACGCAATCCAGCCCGCCTGATGCACCTGACGAAGCTGCGCGGTGCGGAATTTTGCGAAGCGTACGGTGAACAAATTGCCCTGACGGACAAGGGCAAAGCGCATCATACGGCTGGAAAACAGAGAGCAGAGCAGCGGCTCATCGACTGCTTCACCGCAGAGCAGGCGAGTCAGCGTTTCCTCCATCAGGTCATTTGCTTCCGCGTCGAGCGTTTCGCGGATTCGGTCGAGAATTTGCCGGAAACTCTGGATTTCCACGGGCTTGAGCAGATAATCATCCACGCCCGCCTGAATTGCCCCGCGCGCGAACTCAAATTCCGCGTAGCCGGAGACAATCACTGTATGTGTCCGCGGATACAGCTGCCGGACGCGCTGCGCCAATTCAATGCCATTGATGCCCGGCATACTGATGTCCGTTACCAGCACATGGACGTGCTGCTGCGCCATCAGCCGGAGGGCATCGTCGGCGCTGCCGGAGAGCAGAATGGTGTCAAACGCAGGGCAGTATTTCTGGCAGATGGCTTTGAGGAACGTCTGCGCGGGACGTTCATCATCTACGATCAGAATGGTGTACATCGTCTTCCTCCTCACTGGTGCGCGTTTCAATCAGTTCGACTACTGCGCCGCCGTCATTGCGGACGCGCATCCGAATTGCGCCGCGGCTGAAATAGAACAGACGGCGATAGGTGTTGACAAGCCCGATATGGGCGGACGTGTTTTCCGGCTCGGTCAGTTCACCCGCTTCAATGCGGCTGAATTCTTCCCGCAGGTGCGACAGGATTTCCTCCCCGAAGCCGCAGCCGTCGTCGCAAATCAGCAGGTGCAGGCAGCCGTCCTCATCGACCGTGCCGGAAATGGTGATGTGAATTGTGCCGCTTGACCCCTGATAGCCGTGGGAAATGGCGTTTTCCGCGATGGGCTGGAGGGAGAGCTTCGGCAGTGTCAGATGCGAGAAAGCGTCCGGTATGTCGATGGTGTATTCCAGCCGATCCTCCAAACGAGCTTTCGCGAGTGCCAGATAATTGCGAACGTGGGCGATTTCCTCCTGGAGCGTCGCGGTTTTGCTGCGCAGGTCGGTGGAGTAGCGCAGCATCTGGGCGAATTTCCCGCAGATGTCGATGACCTCCTCGTTCCCGGCCTCCATCGACTTTGCGGAGATGATGTTGAGCGTGTTGTAAATGAAGTGGGGGTTAATCTGCGCCTGCAGCGCGTTCAGCCGTGAACGGAGATTGCTCTCGCGCAGTTCTGCGTCGTTGCGCATGGCAGTTTTCAGCTCCATTACCTGCTTGTCAAACACGTCCTCCAGTTCGCGCATCTCCACGTCGCGCGGGTTCGTGACCTTCGGCATTTCTTCGGGCAGCAGGGGACGCTCGGCTATTGCCGCCGGGTCGGATAGCTGGGAAACCTTGCGCGTCAGGCGCAGAATCGAGCGGCTGAGCTGATGCGACGAGAGGATGATGAACACTTCAGCGATGAACAGCACCAGCAGACTGACCAGCACATGGTGGAGGATGACGGAGTGGATGGACGACTCGAAAACCGCGGTACGCTGTGCGGCATAAATGTCGAAGCCCAGCCAGCTGCAATGCTCCTTGACGACGTAGTAGGTGTCGCCGTTTTCGTCGCTGCACTCGGTCATGCTGCCGTATTCTGCGGCGGAGTAGTCGATGGTGTCATCGAAATTGCGGTGGAACAGGCGGCCGTCCGCGTCGTAGGCGGTGGCGCGGAATCCTGCCATATCGTTGGAGGAGAAAATGTCGAACAGGTCGGTTGAAAGCGCATTGACCTCCACAAAGCCGATCTGTTTGCCGTGATAGACGGCAGGGGACATCAGCGTATAGATAGAAATCGGGCGCGCGACGAACCACGGGTCAATGTGCGGGCGGACAAGCGTCTTCTGGCTCAGCCCCCGGTTGCGCTCGTTCAGGTAGGGCAGGCGGAGCATGACGGTGCGCAGCTCATCCGAGTAGTTTTCCAGCAGACCAATCGTCTCGTAGCGGCTGGACAGGTAGAAACCGTCCATTGTCAGCACGTTGATACGGTAGAAGTAGTCGTTCAGCGGCTCATGGAAAAGCGCGGCGGAAAGCGTGTTTTGCGCCTGATGGTATTCGGACGTCGTCTCCATGTCTTCGCCTAATGTGTAGATGGTATTGAGCGCAGCCATGAAGTCATTATCCTGCTTCAAGCCGTCCAGCGCATAGCCCATGACGGTGATGTTCTGCTCGAACGCCGCGACAATTTTGCTCGCCATCGCGTTCAGGTTGTCTTCCTCGTACAGCAGGATGTTCTGTATCTCGGAGAGCGTCGCCAGAACAGAGTTGACGGCTATCATGCAGGCGGCAATCACAGAAAACAGGATGGTCATTTTCGCGCTTATTCGCATACACGTCAGTTTTCGCATACATGCCGTCCTTTCTATTTCGCATTGTGCTGATGGAAGCAGTATAGCACATACGCAGAGAAAATGCAAAAGAAAAGTACCCCGTGTTGACGGAAACGCACAAAAACCGAATACCGCATAAAGAAGTTTGGTTGTGTTTTGTATTTTCCCAATAGCAGTGCTGGATTTTCCCTTGTTCAAAACAGGCGCTGGGATTATACTGAATCACGAAAGCACCGCCATGGTGCGAATTGAGTTTGTTTCCGATGTTGAAAGGGAGGAACGAGACATGAAACACTTTGGATGGCTTCGCAAGGCAGCCGCATCCGTGCTGGCACTGGCTATGTTTGCTGCGGCCCCCGCTGCACTGGCGTATTCCGACGCAAATCTGGAAGCCCCGCACGCTAAGAACGTCGTTATTGACGGCGACCTGAGCGAGTGGGACACGAGCCGCTGCCTGCGCATTGACAGCGAGAAGCAGATTGTCGATCAGATTGAGCACTGGGACGGCGAAGCGGACTGCTCGATGGAAATCTACGCCATGTGGGATGAAGAGAACCTCTACATCGCCGCGAAGGTGTGGGATGACACGCCGTTTGTCTACCGCGAAGGTTTCCCGCTGGATGAGCTGGATGCCATCATCCTCTTCTTCAGCACCAACCCCAACGCCGACCCGAACCGTACAGCGTACGAAGCGACCGACTGGCGCATCGTGCAGTCCACGGACGAATATGACTTCTTCAACTATGTTGACCGCGAAATGATCGCTGACAATCTCGGCTGGGAGACGCAGGGCGAATACGGCGACGAGCTGGTGTTCGACGATTACGAAGCCGTGACCGTCCGCGACAAGGAAATGGGCGGCTACATCCTCGAAAGCAAGATTCCGCTGCACAACCTCTCCAATGATAAGATCGCGCAGCTGGTTCCCGCTGCGGGCATGACCGTTGGTTTTGACTTCTCTATCCTTGACGTTGACCTGCCGTGCCCCGGCATTCACAGCCTGCGGATGCAGTATTCCGCGCAGCTGGACGGCCGCGACCGCAAGCCCACGATGCACAACGTGGACGAGGACCCCAGCCTGTGGGCGACGATGACGTTCGTGGAAGAGTAACAGATTCCCTGTATTCTCAGAGGAGGAACAAGCAATGAAGCTGAAAAAATTCGGTGCGCTGCTGCTGACGGGTGTGCTGGCGATCACATCGCTGACGACCAGTGCCTTTGCCGCCAAGCGCGAGAAGCGCAGCGCCGATGACATTGATTTCGCCGCTGTGCTGGAGGATACCTCTGCAAAAGGCACGGTCAACGTCTACCACTGGTGGACGGCTGGCGGCGAGAAGGATGCGATTGAATCCGTCATCGACGAATTCAAGGGCGCGTACGGCAAGGTGAAAACGAAGTCGAACGCCATTCCGGGCGGCGCCGGCGGCGCCATGGTCATGAAGGTCAAGGTGCTTCAGCAGGCGGGCAAGAGTCCTGAAACATTCCAGGCGCATCCCGGTCAGGAAATTCAGCCGTACCTTGATGCGAACATGCTGCTGGATTTGTCCAAGCTGTGGGACTACGCGAAGCTCAACGAGCGCATCCTGCCGGGCATCAAGGACTTGCTGACCGCGCCCGACGGCAAGAACTACGTCGTGCCGATCGGCATCCACAAGACGAATGTTATCTTCTACAATATCCATGTGTTTGAGAAGTACGGGATTGCGATTCCGGATCACGAGAACATCACATGGGACGAGTTCTGGGACATCTGTGACCAGCTGGCGGCGAAAATGCCCGACGGCGAGTACCCGATCGACCTTGGCGACCGCAAGGGCTGGCCGGCGTGTCAGGTGTTCGAGGACATCATGATGGGCACTGACCCTAAAATCTATCAGGACTTCATCAACGGCATCTATAACGTCGAGGATGTGACGAAGGTGCTGACGACTTACGCCAAGCTGATGGATTACGTCGCGCCCGACCATTCCAGCCGCGACTGGTACGAAGCGAGCGGTCAGGTTGTCGCCGGGACGTATGCCATGCAGATTATGGGCACTTGGATGCAGCCGCTGATGACCAGCATGGGTCAGGAATACGGCAAGGACTACGGCATCTTCACGTTCCCCGGCACGGACGGCTGGTTTGGCATGAACATCGACGGTTTCGTCGTCAGCAATGACTCGGCGGACGTCGAGGCGGGTCTGCGCTGGGCGTACAACGTGTCCAGCACGCCGGTTCAGCAGCGGTTCTCCGCTTTGAAGGAATCCATTTCGCCCTACACCGATACCCCGGATGACTGCTACAACGAACTGACTCTTAAGTTCAAGAATGAGCTGATCAGCGACACGATCCGCAGCTATCCGAGCTTCACTCACGGCACGGCGCTGCCTTGGAGCGCGTCTATGAGCCTTCAGACGCAGGTGCAGGAGTTCGCTACGTCCAGTGACCACGACGCGGAATATTTCGCGAATAAGATCGTCAACATCCTCAAGGAAGCTGGCGTGAAAGGAGAATGGAACCTTGTTGACTAAGAAATGGATGCGGCGCTCGCTGGCGATGCTGGGCGCGCTGACGCTTACAGTCGGGCTGTGGGCTGCTCCCGCGATGGCGGAGGAAAAAACCTACACCCAGCCAACGCTCAATCCCCATGTGAAGAGCATCATCGAAGTTGACGGCTACCAGTTTATCGACCTGAACAGCAACGGCACGCTTGACCCCTACGAGGACTGGCGACTGGATGCTGACACCCGCACGGCGGACTTGGTCGGGCAGATGACGGTGCGCGAGAAAATTGCGCAGATGCAGCACCCGACGTACCTGCCGCGCGCCGATGGCAAGATTCCATCCTACCTGAACAAGTGGTGCAATAAGGAAGGCATCGGCATGCTGCTGATTCGCGAACTGAACAGCGTGGAAGCGGCTGCGGTGTCCATGAACACGATTCAGGAGTATGCTGAGGGGTCTCGTCTGGGCGTGCCGGTGCTGGTGTCGATGGACTCCGTGCATGGCCTGTCTTACGTCTCCGGCGCGACCGTTACCGGGCATAATCTGGCGCTGGCGGCAACCCGCGACGAAGACCTTGTCACCCGTCTGGCGGAAATTGCCCGCGATGAGCATATCGCCATCGGCGTTCGCATGACGCTGTCTCCCGAAGCCGACATTGCCTCTGAACCCCGCTGGGGGCGCGTCATGGAGACGTTCGGCGAAGACCCTGACCTTGTGACGAAGATGGTTACGGCGCAGGTTGTTGCGTTCCAGAATGGGCGCGACGGGCTGAACACCGGCGCAATCGTGGCCTGCATGAAACATTTCCCCGGCGCAGGGCCGCAGATGGAGGGCAAGGACACCTCGCCCATCATTTCGAGCGCGGAAACGCTGCAAATTCACCTGAAGCCGTATTATGCGGCGCTGGAAGTCAACATCGCTTCCATCATGCCGTACTACTCTGTCCCGCTGGAGCTGGACATGGAGAACTCCGCCATCGGCTCGAAGGCGACGCTGCAAGACCTGCTGCGCGACGAAATGGGCTTTGAGGGCATCATCCAGACCGACTGGGGCATGATTTGGGCGATTCAGGAAGGCCGCGGCACGATGATGGGTGAAGAAGTGTCCGACGAAGAAGCCATCCTGATTGGCATCACCGAGAGCCGTGTGGACGGCATCGGCGGCGAATCCATCCGCCTGATTGACCAGATGGAAGAACTGACAAACGCGGGCAAGATTGACGAAGACATCCTGACGGCGGCGGCGACGCGCATCGTCAAGGCGAAGTTCGAACTGGGCGTGTTCGAGAATCCCTACTGCGACGTGGAGTACGCTGTGCAGTTCGTCGGCAACGAGGAACATCAGGCGGTGAACCTTGAAGCGGCGCGCAAGGCAATGACGCTGCTCAAAAACGATGGCATCCTGCCTCTCAAACAGAACGAGAAGCAGACGATTCTGGTCTGCGGCCCGCGCGCCGGCGACATGGACTCGCTGGTCGGCGGCTGGTCTTCCGCGCAGGAGGGCTTGACCATTGCGGACGCAGTGGCGGCTTACGCAGGCGAAAACGCAACGGTCATCTATGAATCCGACAACGTTGAGCGCATTGCAGAGCTGGCGAAGGACGCGGACATCATCATCGTGTCCGTCGGCGAACCGAGCTACCAGCACGATCCGCCGTGGGGCTACGACACGCTGGAAATCACCGGCAGTCAGCAGGAAATCCTCGAAGCGGCGAAAGCCAGCGGCAAGCCGATGGTGACGGTCGTCACGGGCGGACGTCCCTACATCCTGACGTGGTGCGACGAGAATACGAACGCGATTATGGAAGCGTACTATCCGGGCTCGCAGGGCGGCATCGCGATTGCGGAAACGCTCTTCGGGCTGAACAATCCCACGGGCAAGACGCCCTTGCAGTTCCCGCGGGATATGGATTCTGTCCGCAATCAGGAAGGCGATGTGTCCTTCGACCTTGAAAACCCGCTGTATGACTACGGCTGGGGTCTGAGCTACGGCGAATGATGTATCAGCCCGTACAGGCGCAGCGGAATTGCCCAAGCCTGTACGGGCTTTCTTCAAAGCTGATAGCAAAACCTCGAACAGAATGCAACAGAAGGGGATTTGCCCATGGAACAATTTTCTGAATTTTTTGAGAATCTGGCGTTCATGACCTTTTCCCATGACAGGTTCTGGGTTCTCTGCGCCATCATCGTCGCGGTGATTCTCGTGTACCAGCTGCTGCTGCGCTTTGCGCCTAAAACAGTCGGGCCGGTACACCACTTTCTCCAGCGGCATCCGCTGATTTGGATCTGCATCCCGGCGGCGCTGCTGATTTACTTCGTGTATGTCTCGCTGGGCTGGAACCTGTGGGTTTCCGTGTCCGACTGGGAGTCGGGGCAGCTGGAAGCAAGCTACGGCTGGGGCGGCTTCGGCAACTACGCGAAGATGTTCTCCAGCCCCGACTTCTGGCCGTCGCTGCGCAATACGCTGCTGCTGTTCTGCCTGATTCCGCTGTGCCTCCTGCTGGGGCTGGGGCTGGCGCTGATCATGGATCAGGGGCTTCGCGGCACGGCGCTGTTCCGCACGCTGATTCTGCTGCCGTTCGCGCTGTCTTTCGTCGTGACCGGCACGGTCTGGGCGTACATGTACCGTCCGACAGGCGGCGTACTGAACTCCTTCCTCTCGATTCTGGGCGTGGATGTATCCGCCGCGATGAAAGCGGGGCACCTGATGTGGGCGTCGAGCAACTCCACCATCATGCTGTCCATCATCATTGCGATGGTCTGGCAGTTCTCCGGCTACGTCGCGGTCATCTTCCTCGCCGCCATCAAGAACGTTCCGGTCAACGTCATTAACGCCGCGAAGCTGGACGGCGCATATATGCCGCGCATCTACTTCAAGCTCATCATTCCGCAGCTCAAGGGCGCGATGGGTTCCTGCATCACGATTCTGGCGATGTACGCCCTGCGCTCGTTTGACTTCATCGTGTCGCTGGTGGGTTACACCACCTCCGCCGCGTGGACGCTGCCGATTTGGATGTACAATGAAGCGTTCCAGAACAACAACTTCGCGTATTCCGCGGCAATCAGCTGCTTCCTGCTTGCGCTGGTGCTGGTGCTGATTCTGCCGCTGACCTACTGGACGAACAGAAGGAAGTGAGCCTGAAATGCAAAATAATTTGAGTATTGAGCGCAGCAAGCAGGAACAATCGGCACAGACGACGAAAATAAAACCCAAGTGGCACATGACCGTGCTGCATGTGGTTTACTACCTCATCATGATTGCGTTTCTGGTCTTCTACATGCTGCCGTTCTGGGGGACGGTGATGACGTCCTTTAAGTCCAACAGTGAAGTGATGACGACCACGCCCATCACACCGCCGTCAGAGTGGACAATGGAGGGTTACGAGAGTGCGATGGAGGAGCTTGCGCAGCCGCTGATGACCAGCCTGCTGGTGACGCTCTTCGGTGCGGCGGGATCGGTGTTCCTCGGTTCGATTTGTGCCTACGCACTGAGCAAGTGGAAGTTCCGGTTCAACAACGTGTTCTTTATCGCGCTGGTCGCGGCAACATACTTGCCCTTCCAAGCGATTCTGATTCCGCTTTTGCAGACCATCAACGCCCTTGACCTCTACGATAACCTCTGGGGTCTTGTGCTGGTTCACGCCGTCTTCGGTATGCCGATGTGTACGGTCATGATGCGCGGGTACTACGCCGACGTGCCGGACGCGCTGATTCGTCAGGCGATGATCGACGGCAACGGCGTGTGGCAGATTTACCGCAAAATCGTCCTGCCGAACACGAAAATCGCGACGATTACGGTCTTTGTCTTCCAGTGCACGTCCATTTGGAATGAGATGCTGTTCGCGCTGGTGCTCGGCGGCTATGATTCCAAACCCGCGACCATTGCCCTGAACGAGCTGGCGGGCACGATGGCGGCGGAATTCAACGTGCAGATGGCAGGCTCGCTGATTCTGGCGCTGCCGGTGCTGGTGCTGTACATCTTCATGGGCAAGTACCTCATCAGCGGTCAGATGTCAGGCGCGGTCACAGCGTCGTAATGCGCGGCGCAATCAAGAAGGAGGAAAGGTTCATGAAAAAACTGCTCAAAAGCGTCGCGGCGCTCTCCCTTTCCGCGATGATGCTTCTTTCGCCCGGTGTGCTGGCGGAAGAGGACGAGGAAGAAAGCAATGTCGTCGAATTGACGACGGTCGTGCAGGAATATGAAGGAAAGCAGATTGTACTGAAAACTGCCGGACTGGATATTCTGGAGCAGGACGGCTACAAGTTCAAGGACTTGAACAAAAACGGCGAGCTTGACCCGTATGAAGACTGGCGTCTGACGCCTGAAGAGCGCACGGAAGACCTGCTGAGCCGCATGAGCGACAAGAACAAGGCGGCGCAGATGGCGCACATGACGCTGGTCACGCTCAAAGAAAGCTGGTTCAGCGATCTGGATATCGGCTTTGCGCTGACGTACACTTACTTCGCGGAAAGCAAGGAGTCGGCGGGCGAGAAGATGAACTACGTCCAGTCCCTGTGCGAAGAAAGCGAACTGGGTATCCCGGTCGTATTTTCCATGGACTCGGTCATTGGTGCAAGCTGGATTAACGACACGACGATTCTGCCGGACGCCATCACGCTGGGCGCGACGGGCGACGCGGAACTCGTGCAGGAGCTGGCAGACATTCAGCGGCAGGAGATGAAGGCGCTCGGTGTCCGCATGAGCCTCTCTCCGAACGCGGACTTGGCGACTGACCCGCGCTGGGGGCGCAATCAGGAAACTTACGGCGAGGACGCGGATACCGCCAAGGCGATGGTCGTCGCGGCGATTACGGGCTTGCAGAACGGCACGGATGGCATTGGTGTTGATTCCGTCATGTCCTGCGTGAAGCATTTCCCCGGCTCCGGCCCGCAGACGGGCGGCGTGGACGGTTCTCCGCTGGTGTTTGATGACGAAACGTTCGCGCTGCACCTGAGCATTTTTGAGGCGGCGCTGACGGTGCATCCCGCGTCCATCATGCCTTACGGCTATTCGACCGTCCCGTATCTCGGCGGCGACGCGGTGGAAAATTACGCGCATGAATCCTCTGTGGTCATGAACGATGTTCTGCGCAAGCGTCTGGGCTACGACGGCATTATCCAGACCGACTGGGGTCTGAACCACATCGTCGCGATGCAGGCGGGCGCGGACGTCATGGGCGGCATGGGTCAGCGCGACGTCACCCGCATGGTGGATCAGGTTGACCCGTCGCTGCTGACGGATCGCTGCCGCCGTCTGCTGCTGGCGAAGTTCCGGTTGGGCGTGTTCGAGAACCCCTACACCCGTCTCTTATA
>ENA-OXEQ01000361-OXEQ01000361.1-human-gut-metagenome-genome-assembly--contig:-NODE-361-length-13281-cov-7.01043_pt1 | contig 13281 bp, 11 predicted proteins | sample MGYA00249356_ERZ652245 | MGnify/ENA primary metagenome ERZ652245 (study PRJEB26925, sample SAMN05826598) | human gut metagenome | biome: ENVO:2100002; feature: ENVO:00000062; material: ENVO:00002003...
CGGCAGCGTCAGATGTGTATAAGAGACAGCGGTAATACGAAGATTGCCAGCAAGGTATTGTCTGCTACAGTAATCACCATGCCGGAAGCAAATGTAACTGTAACTGCAAACTATACGGCAAAATCAAATAGTGGCAACAGAACCAGTACTTCTACCGGAAGCGGTAATTCTACGAATTCCAATTCCAACAGAAGACCGAACAGTACTACAACAGGAAATGTCTCCGGCGGCAGAACCACCGTTGTCATTGACAAGAACGGTCTGTCTAATACCGGTGTGGTATCCGCTACGGTAAACGGATCTTCCGATAACTTTGTGATCAAGATCACCGAAAGTGCATCTGCTTCCGAGGAAGTAGTAAAGGCTCTGATGGCTGAGTACGGCAGTGATCTCAGCGCGATCAAGTATTTCCCGATGGACATCAGTCTCTATGATTCTACTGGTAATACCAAGATCACGGATACTACAGGTTTGTCCATCAGCATTACCCTGCCGATCCCGGATTCTCTGATCACCTATGCAGGTAACAACAAGGTGGCAGGAGTGGTGAACAGTAAGTTAGACAAGCTGACACCGAAGTTCTCCACGATTTCCGGAGTATCCTGCATTACCTTTACGGCGGAGCATTTCTCACCGTATGTGATCTATGTGGATACGAACAACCTGACAGCCGGAACAATCGCAGACAGCACTCCTAAGACCGGAGATGCCATTCATCCGAAGTGGTTCCTGTCTCTGGGTCTTGCATGTCTGTCCATGGTATTCTTCATGAAGAAGGATAAGAAGACTCTGCGCAAGGCAAGAGCCTAGTGAAAATAAAGGATGGGAAGGTTTATGAATCATAAAAAGTGGGTAGTTGCATTGGCATTGATAGCTACCGCATTGATCCTGACACATCTTCCTGTGTCGGAGGCAGATGCGGCAGCGTCTGCCTCCGATTTTCAGATTGAAGGCAGTACACTGACAAAATACAGAGGAAGCGATGAACGTGTCACGATTCCCGATACAGTGGAAGTCGTGGGTGAGAGTGCCTTTGAGAACAATCAGAAGGTACAGTTTGTTGTGGTTCCCAAATCTGTGAAACGACTGGATGCCTATGTGTTCTGGGGCTGTAATCATCTGGAAGAGGTTGTACTTGGCAAAGGTCTTACCTCAGTGGATGAATATGCTTTTTCAGGATGCACCGGACTGAAACAGATCACGATCCCTGAGAATGTACAGAGTATTGATGCACAGGCATTTGCCGGATGTACGAACCTTACGGATATTTATATTCCGGACACGGTGACAAGCATCGCAGACGATGCATTCTTAAATTGTGATAACGTAACGATTCATGCGGACGAAGGCAGCGTGGCTGAAAAGTTTGCACAGAAGCTGGCAGAGCAGAAAAGTCAGAGTCCTCTGGTAACGGCAGCGCCGACGGCGACACCGGCGGCAGACGGAACTTCGGATTCACAGGCAACAACAGAGCCTGCCCCCACTGAAACGCCGACCCCTGCACCGACACCGGTGCCCGGAAATGTGATCGGCAGTACCTTTGTCGTGGGAAATCATGCCATGGTAATGGTATTGCCTGAAGAAGAGACCGTTAAGCAGGGCTATACGGAACTGGAAGCGGATCAGGAGATTGGAGAAGAAACGCAGGATATCACTGCGGAGGCAGAAGACGGTACGATTCCGGAGTGGAAATATTATCGTGACCAGTCGATCAAAGCAGTGAGTATACCAGAAGGAACCACGGAGATCGGACGCTTTGCTTTTTCCAGAAGCTCGGCAGAAAGTGTGACGTTCCCGGAAGGTGTGACCACTATTGATTATGCAGCATTTTATCACTGTGATAATCTGAATAGTGTGATATTGCCGGATACGGTGACCCGGGTGGAAGCCAAGGCATTTACGCATACCGGATGGATGGATGATTTTGAAGAAAACAGCATGGATGATTACCTGATCAGCGGGGACATTCTGGTGGCTTACAAGGGGGACCTTCCCGAAGTGACCATACCGGATGGTGTTCGCGTGATTGCTGATGAAGCATTCCGCAGTCATACCGAACTGAAAAAGGTGCATCTGCCTGCAAGTGTCACCAATATCGGTGACAGCGCATTCCCGGAGGGAATCGAAATTATAAATGAATAAGGGTCAGATTTTACCGACACCAGGATAAGAAACCGGCATAAGATAGAATAAGTCTTATGCCGGTTTTGTCTTATTTTACGGGGAAGGAACAAGATGCAGCGGGTAAGGGAACAGGTACAGGTGCCGGAACAATTGCATAGTGGGGCAGGACGTGTGAAATCTGTGACTGTTGCTGTGCTGGATACCGGAATTGCTTATCATCCGGATCTGGTAGGACGGCTGCTTGCTTTTTCCGACTTTGTAGAAGGCAGTTCCTTTCCGTATGACGATAATGGACACGGGACACATGTCTGCGGGATTGTATGCGGAAGCGGAGAACTGTCCGGAGGAAGATTTCGCGGAATGGCACCGGAGGCAAAGCTTGTGGTGGGAAAAGTGCTGGACAGACAGGGGGAGGGCTCCTGTGATTCCATGCAGGAAGCTCTGGAATGGGTACTGCGGATGAAAAACAGGTATGGAATCCGTGTCCTGAATATCTCTGTGGGGATCGGAGACCTGAAGGAACGTTACAAGGAGCAGATGTTGCGAAAATCTCTGGAATTGTTGTGGGATCATAATATTCTTGTGGTCTGCGCTGCAGGTAATACCGGTCCGGAGGACGGTAGTATTTCGGAGATGGCCAGTAGCAGAAAGGTTCTGACGGTGGGTTGTCATGACGGAAGATACTGTAAAAATGATCCCGGAAGGTGTGAGACGTACTCCGGCAGGGGCAGAAGATATGATGTGACCCGTAAACCGGATATTGTGGCTCCGGGGACAAGGATTCTGTCCTGTAATGCTTTCTGGCAGAACCGGAACGGCAGAATCTACAGACCCTATGTAGCAAAAAGCGGCACATCCATGGCAACACCCATTGTATCCGGGGCGGCAGCCCTTGCTATGGAAAAATATCCGGGAATTACCAATGAAGAATTTGTTCGTCTGCTGTCCCTTACAGCTACCGATCTGGGAGAGCCGTGGAACAAGCAGGGCTTCGGCATGCTTAATGTACGGAGATTATTAGAAAACAAGTAAAAGGATAAAATCACTGGGAAAAATAAAAAATATGATTAAAATAAGTCAATAAAATAAATACCAAAGATATTGACACAAATGGTATGATTGTATACAATGATACGAGAACTACAAAATGTATTTTTACTGCGCAGAGTAAAAATTATAAAATCTTGCAGATATCGAATGTCAGGGAAGAGAGGTATACCAATGAGAGAAAGTGATGCATTTCAGAATCGTCCGGTCTCCATGAATCCGAAGAACAACCTTTTGGAGATTGAAGAGCATATGTACATACTGGATGATGTGGAGAAGCCGAACGTGTTCCGTAACATGTTCCCTTATTCCGAAATCCCCAAAATACCTTTTAATGATCGTATCGTGCCTCATAACATGCCAAAGGATATCTGGATCACAGATACTACCTTCAGAGACGGACAGCAGTCCAGAGCACCTTATACCACAGAGCAGATCGTAAAGATCTATGACTATCTGCATGAATTAGGCGGCCCCAACGGAATGATCCGTGCCAGTGAATTTTTCCTGTACAGCAAGAAGGACAGAGACGCTGTTTATAAATGTATGGAGAGGGGATACAAGTTCCCCGAAGTTACCAGCTGGATCCGTGCCAGCAAGGAGGACTTTAAGCTGGTAAAAGAGATCGGAATGAAGGAGACTGGCATTCTGGTCAGCTGTTCCGATTATCATATTTTCCTGAAATTAAAAATGACCAGAAGACAGGCCATGGATCACTATTTAAGCGTTATCCGTGACTGCCTGGAGGAGGGGATCAGCCCCAGATGTCATCTGGAGGATATCACCAGAGCGGATATCTACGGTTATGTGGTTCCGTTCTGCCTGGAACTGATGAAACTGATGAAGGAGTATCAGATCCCCATCAAGGTCCGGGCCTGCGATACCATGGGATATGGTGTCAACTATCCCGGTGCCGTTATTCCCCGTAGTGTACAGGGTATCATTTACGCAATTCATACCCACGCAGGTGTGCCGCATGAGCTGATCGAATGGCATGGTCACAATGACTTTTACAAGGCGGTGTCCAATTCTACCACAGCATGGTTGTACGGTTGTTCCGGTGTAAATACCTCACTGTTTGGTATCGGTGAGCGTACCGGTAATACACCGCTGGAGGCAATGGTATTCGAATATGCACAGTTGAAGGGTGATCTGAACGGTATGAATACCCGTGTCATCACGGAGCTGGCAGAGTACTATGAGAAGGAGATCGGCTATCAGATCCCGCCCAGAACCCCGTTTGTCGGCAAGAATTTCAACGTGACCAGAGCCGGTATCCATGCGGACGGTCTGCTGAAGAACGAAGAGATCTACAACATTTTCGATACCGAGAAATTCCTGAATCGTCCGGTATTGTGCGCTATTTCCAACACCTCCGGTCTGGCAGGTATCGCACACTGGCTGAACACCTATTATAAGTTAAAGGGAGACAAGCAGGTACAGAAGACTTCCGAACTGGTAGCGGAGATCAAAAAGTGGGTAGACGAGGAGTACGCCGGTGGACGTGTCACCGTGCTTACGGATGAAGAGATCGTGGCCTGCGTCAACCGTATCTGCCTGGAGAAGAACCTGAAGATCGGTGAGTAAGAAAATATGGCGGCATTTTTTGCTGCCCGGAAATGAGGATTATAGTGAGTAAGTATGATGTAAAGCAGGAAGTAACGGATAAGTTCTCCCTGCGGGGACGGGTATTTCACAAGCTGAGAGAAGACATCTTAAGCGGAAAATATCAGGAACATGAAGAATTGAAGGAAGTGGCCATCGGCGAGGAGATGGGAGTCAGCAGAACCCCCGTCAGAGAAGCGTTCCGTCAGCTGGAGCTGGAGGGACTGATTCAGATCATCCCCAACAAGGGAGCCTATGTCACCGGTATTACCCAGAAGGATGTGAAGGATATTTACATGATCCGTTCCCTGCTGGAAGGTCTGTGTGCCCGTTGGGCTACGGAACATATCACCAAGGAGCAGATGGAAGAGATGGAAGAGAATGTCTATCTGTCCAAGTTCCATGCCCAGAAGGGGCATCTGGAGCAGCTGGCGGAGTTAGATAATCGTTTCCATGATATTCTGTATGAGGCATGTGACAGCAAGATGCTGGAGCATCAGCTGAAGGACTTCCATCAGTATGTCCTGCGTGTCCGCAAGAAAACATTGGCCAGTGCTAACCGCGGTCCCAAATCCAATGAAGAGCATGAGCAGATCATGGAGGCCATCAAGGCAGGCAATGCCGATCTGGCAGAGCAACTGGCACACCAGCACATGATCAACGCCTATGACAACATGGTGAAAAACGGTCTGAACGAGGCCTATGCACAGCAGGATAAGCCGCAGGAATAGGTTGCCTGTCTGTGAAAATTACTGTAGAATGTAATTATTCAGAGCCAATGGGCGAAGTAACCACATGAGCAAATAACATGCAGGCATGTTATTCGGTGAAGCCTTGCAGAGGCGATTTTGCCAATGTGGTTCTGGATAGCTATTGCAAAGTAAAAGAATAAATACCGGAAAGGAAATCATTATGGAAAAGATCAAAATGACAACCCCTCTCGTAGAGATGGACGGAGACGAAATGACCAGAATCCTCTGGCAGATGATCAAGGATGAACTGTTACTGCCTTACATCGATCTGAAGACAGAGTACTATGATCTTGGACTGGAGCATCGTAATGAGACCGATGATCAGGTAACCGTGGATTCTGCCAATGCCACATTGAAGTACGGCGTTGCTGTAAAATGTGCGACCATTACCCCCAACGCTGCCAGAATGACAGAGTATAATCTGAAGGAAATGTGGAAGAGTCCCAACGGAACCATCCGTGCGATCTTAGACGGTACTGTATTCCGTGCACCGATTCTGGTAAAGGGTATCGTTCCTTATGTCAAGAACTGGACCAAGCCCATCACCATCGCCCGTCATGCTTATGGTGATGTCTATAAAAATACAGAGATCAAAGTACCCGGACCCGGTAAGGCAGAGCTGGTATTCACCGCAGCAGACGGCACCGAGACCCGTGAACTGATCCATAATTTTGATGGAGCAGGTATCATTCAGGGTATCCACAATACGAATAAGTCTATCGAGAGCTTTGCAAGAGCATGCTTCAGCTATGCCGTAGATACGAAGCAGGATCTGTGGTTCTCCACCAAGGACACCATTTCCAAAAAATACGATCATACCTTCAAGGATATTTTCCAGGAGATCTATGATAACGAGTACAAGGCAAAATTCGAGGAACTGGGCATTACATATTTCTATACCCTGATCGATGATGCCGTAGCTCGTGTCATCCGTTCTGAGGGCGGATTCATCTGGGCATGTAAGAATTATGATGGTGATGTAATGTCCGATATGGTAGCTACCGCTTACGGCGATCTGTCCATGATGACCTCCGTTCTGGTATCTCCCAGCGGTGTCTATGAGTACGAGGCTGCTCATGGAACTGTACAGCGTCATTACTACAAGCACTTAAAGGGTGAAGAGACCTCCACCAACTCCATTGCTACCATCTACGCATGGACCGGAGCTCTCAGAAAGCGCGGCGAGCTGGATCAGATCCCCGAGCTGTGCAACTTCGCAGACAAGCTGGAGCAGGCATGCATCAAGACCATCGAGGACGGCAAGATGACCAAGAGCCTGTCCCTGATCTCCACTTGTGAGCATCCTGTGATCCTCAACAGCCTGGATTTCATCAAGGCCATCAGAGAGACATTGGACAGCCTGCTGTAAAAATAAAATGGAAGAAATGGATGCTTCCCTGTAGGAATGGGGGCATCCGTTTTTGGTGTACACCCAAAGATCTTACCGGAGGATTACAGAAGTGAAGGATGAAAAAGAAGCTGTGTGTTCCGGAAGAACATTGACACCATTGCTACTTGGAGTGTTTTTCTGGTTCATCGGAGTGGGAGTTTTTTTAATATTGATTTCAAGCACTTCAAAGGAAGTGAAAGGCGCAGGTATTATCTTTTTTCTATTATGCGGAATGGAAGGAAGCTATTTCCTCCTGTTTTGGCGCAACAAAAGAATTACTATGACGCGGGATGATATTACTTATCGTTCCATTTGGGGAAAAGAGAAAAAATACTCATGGGAAGACGTGAGATCGGTGCGTTATAAGTCGGCTGGAAGAGGGGCGTATAGAATTCTGATCCAGACAGACCGAAAGATATCTATCGAAACCGGAATGATGGAAAACAGTGAAGAGGCTGAAAAACTGATAAAGGGAAAAGGGTATTTAGGTCTCCATTAACCTTCGGTAATCAATCCGTAAAGAGATGAACATTAACGAGTGGGAAGCTTAGGCTTCCCATATTTTTTGCTCAAAATACAAAGGAGTAGTACCATGTTTACGCTGGAAGCAGAGATGATTTTAATATCGTCTCTGCTTTTTTCGTGGATTTTTTATTAATTATCTTGGAAGAATTTGGGACATTTTGGCGAAGAATAGTTGCGGGGGATCGGGGATACAGGTACAATAGAAGGAAAGGAATCGGCAAACGATAAAAGCATGCGAAAGGGGAAGAAGATGGATTTAATACGGAATAAAAAAAGGCTGTTTGATGAAATAAAATATTATTGTGAAGAAAATAAACTGGATCAGAGGATGTTCCTTCGGCAGGAGATTCTTCGGGAGGATATAGAGAATCAGACAACCTCATCCAAGTGACCGACAGGGAGGGAAAAGTTACTCTTATTGAACTATAATCTCCATACCGATGATGACCGGAAGGGTAATTCCGGCAACGGCAGCGGAAACAACGGAAACGGAAATTCCGGAAATAACGGCAAGGGAAACGGTAAGGGGAATGGCAACAATAAGAAGAACAGCAAGTCCGACGGCATGGATGACGCCGGCTACGGCAATGCAACTAATGCGGAGGAGAACAATAGCCAGAACCAGTGCGGCATTCTCTTCCCGCTACAGGAGGAAGTCAGCGCTACAGAGGCAGATCTGATCGCCCGGATCAAGACCACCGGTAAGGAAAAGAACTATGAGCTGATCGAGTACTTAAACGACGTCAACCGTGAGCATGCCGAGGTACTGGTCGAGCAGAACATCAATGGCAAGACGGATACCTCGTATATCTACGGAGCGGAGATAAACGGCGGATTCGACCGGACCTCCCTTGACCGGTTCGATGGCAGCACCGGCTACTACCTCTATTATGCCAGAGGAAGTGTCTCCGGCATCACCAATGAAGAGGGACAGGTCTACCAGTCCTACCGTTACAGCGTCACCGGAGAGATCACTTTCGGTGCTCCGCAGTATGAGAACGAATACACCTACAACGGAGAATCCTACAATCCGAATATCGAGAGCCAGTATCTGAGAGCAAGGTATTACTGTGTGGTAACAGCGGTCTTCCTCACCGAGGACAGCTGCCTGGGCAGCCTGACAGAGCCACTGACGCTCAACCGGTATAATTACTGCGTGAGCAGCTATCTGAATTATACGGATCCGAGTGGAAACAGTACTGAGAATGATGTTGATAGAATCCTTCGGGAATATCCGATACTCAGTAATCAAAAATCCGAACAGGCAATAGCAGTGGAATCTTTTGTAAACGGAGTACTGGGATCCGCAGCAAAGGTGATTATAGATAAACCCACTGCAGCATATATGCCGGGTATGGCAATGGAGGAACTGTACGGCGGACAGTACAGGTTCAACGAACGTGCATACAATAATTACGTTAACCTGACGGAGACATTGATAGAAGCCTTATCCAAGGATGCAACGAACAAGACGGCATACTATGCAGGAAGATGTACCGGAGATGTTGTTATCACAGCAGTTGGTGGAGTGGAATTTGTCTATGGACTGATTACTACTATTTCGGGAGGAAGTGGATCTGCAGCAGCACTTGCAACCGGAATAGGAATAGCAGCTGAGCCGGTAACTATAGCTGTGACAGCAGAAGGTGTCGTTACAGTTGTTGACGGTGTTAATACCATACATTATGGCATTACAGCTTTTAAGAAGGATGCAGACAAAGGGAAAGAAGCTAAAGAAGCAGACAGTAAGGCTGCTGAGAGTAGTAGTAATACTACTAGAAGACAAGCATTTAGAGAGGCAAAGGAAGCGGCAGGTATTCCAAAGTCAGCAGAATATAAAACTCACAAATTTGTATTTGATGGAACTTCAGAAAATAGAATTGTGTATGAATTTGATGTATGTGGAGAGAAGAAATACATTATAGAACATCCCTTTGATAAGATGGGACGTGGAAATCATTTTCACGGTGCAGATGACACGAAAGGAAGTCCCTTTAGCAAAGGTAGATATAATCAATACCCAGGACATTTTCCAGAAGATTTTAATGGGTTTAATTAGGAAATGGAGATATAAATGGATAAAGCAAGATTGGATGAAGTTAAAAGAAGAAATAAAATACTACAAGCTTGTAAAGAATGGGAAAATAATGGGATAAAGATTTCTATTAATGATTTTTATGACCTTCATACTACTTTACAACTACAGGAAAAAATAATTGCTAAGTTAGATGAATTAGATAGTCAGAAAAAGTATATTATTTGTAAAAATAAAGAGGAAATAGAAGATTTTTTGAACTATACAAATAAAGTAATATGTAAATCTATGAAATATGCTTTTTTTGTGGCAAATGCAACGAAGCTTGGAGCATTAAAATTGCAGGGAAATATTATTTCCAATAATATTGAATATGTAATAAGTAAATCGGAATTTTTAAATGGTGGATGCAGCATATTTATTTGTTCATGTGGCTTAGAAAATGGTGTATGTTTATGGAGAGGAGAGTATGATAGTAGAGTTTACTTTTGGCAGTAGCAGCTTATTTGTTAATAAACATAATGAAATTAATGACCAGCTATGCCAATTAATGTGTAGTTGGTCTGACACATTATAATAATATAAAGCTGATTCCAAGGGGAGTAGTTTCAGCCCCCACTAAATGTTTTATTTTGATACTTCTAATGGATTAATAGTAAGAAAAAACAATACCGGGATGCCGTTTCAGGCAGTATCCATATGGCAGTGACTTCTGCAACCGTCTGACAGAGATAACAGACGGCATCAGACAGGTGAAGCACTATACCTACGATAACAGCGGAAATATGCTCTCAGATGGTGAGATGTCTTATCTCTATGACGGTTTCGGAAGACTGGAACAGGTGACAAAGGCAGACGGAAGCTTCCAAAAGAACCATTATAATGCAGAAGGACTGCGTGCAGAGATGGAGGAAAACGGACAACTGGTGAAATTCCTCTACAATGAGAACAGGGAGGCAGTAGCCGAAGAGGAGTCCGATGGCAATGTAATCCGCTATATCCGCAGACTGGGGCTGATCAGCTCTGACAGTGAGAAGGCGAAGAGAAGGAAAGCGGGGAGCTTCCACAGGAGGATGTACAGTCACGTGTACTCAACCACTATGAATACGATGCATTCGGCAATACCATCAGATGTGAAGAACAGGTGCACAACCGCTTCCGCTATACGGGAGAGCAGTACGATCCTCTGACGGGACAGTATTACCTGAGGGCAAGATATTATAACCCTGTCAGTGCCAGATTCACACAGGAAGATACCTACTATGGTGACGGACTGAACCTGTATGCATACTGTAAGAATAATCCGGTGGTGTACTATGATCCGAGTGGGTACAAGGATAAACGTCAGACCCCATGCAAGGAAGAAACAAGTGTGGGGGAAAGTGGTGCTGGAGAGAGTGGTAGTAACCCTAAAAATGTATTTCCAGAAAACCCAGATGACTTGTTACCAGAAATACCGAGAAATAAAGCAACAAAAGCTAATGGTACAACAAGTCAGACTATTCAAACGAGCGATAATATTAGGATAAGGGCAGAACAACATCCGTTATTGCCAGGCGAAACCTATAATCCAAGACATCATGGTGTTCATTATCATGTGGAATATAAGGTTGATCCTACAAAAAGTTGGAATAACAAAAATAATGTAAAGAAATGGTATCCTGAAGGATATACACCTGGAGCAGGCTCTGGATTCATACCAGGAGAACCCTTCCCAGAATAAGAGAGGTGACAAATAATGGATTGGATAAATAGCGTAAGCAACATGGATAATACAATATATGATATTTGCATAAAAGATTCTTGCTTGATTATATATATCAAAACTTGGGATCAAAAAATTAGGCAAATTATTTTTTCAAACTATTATGCCTTCAAAGAAAAAAATTCTATAGGTAGAGAGATAGGAGATATACTAATTCAAACAAATTCTATACTGTTAGAAGAATTGAAAGAAGATATTGTAAACGGTGATGGCACAATTGATGAAATAGCAGAGGTCAAAAGCACAATCTTTTACGATTCGTGGAATGAAATAATTCTTTTAGAGGTTTTAGGCGAAAACATAGAATTTGTTTAGTTGGGTTTGCAAACGTAACAATTTTGTAACATTTTCCTTGATGCCTCCTAAACATCCATGTTACAATGGCACTCACCAGGGGGTGTAAGAGGGGATGAAATATTCCCTTAATACCTAAACAAAAACACATAATAGGAGATGTTTCGTAGCTACTATGAGCTATGGTGCATCTCCTATTTTTCCGTTACATGGTAATCCCTACAAAACTGTTCTAAAGCATAACAAATTTTTGAACAGCAGAGAAAGTTATGCCATACCACATTTCACCCAACGGCTCTGCCGGTGGGTGTTTCTCGGCTTATGCCGGAAGGACGGCATAAGCCCTTTAACCTGCACACATTTCGACCCTAATATTTTTCTTATATTTTCTAAAAGTAACTTCGTTCACACTTCCCCAACAAGCCTTTAATCTTCCATTATGGGTAACTCCTCGACTTCGCTCTTAAAATCGCACACAGGGGCAACACAGGCTCTCACAGGGGCAAGAGAAAGTTGATTTGTCTGTCTAAAAAATGAATTTGTGCATATTTACGGTTTTTTCTCTGTTTTTGGTCTATGGCATAAAGCCAATTCTGTCTTCACATCGCCAAAGTTTCCTCCGATTTTTCAAAAACAAAAATTTTGACTTGCAACTGTTCTTTTTCAGAGTTAACATCACACACCACGAAGGAGATTTCTTCTGCTTCGTGTCCTGTGTTCTACAGGATGTATCCATCTCCATGAAAGTCAGCGGTGTTCCTTTGCGGAATATTTTGTGCCTGACCAGAAGTGGATAGGCTATACCACTCTTGCACACTTGGTTGCTGAAAAGATGCGTAATTCCGAGAAAGATGCTTAACAGTTGAGATTGCCACTATTTTGCCAAACATTGAGATTGGAGTTGATTTTATGGTTAAAGAAAATTTTATTTATGTGGGTATCGATTTACACAAAGAAACCCACACAGCAGTTATGATTGACTGCTACAATCAAAAGCTGGGAGAGATTACTTTCCCAAACAGACCAGCCGCTTTTCTTAAGCTGGTTACTAAAGTAAAGAAGTGTAATACCGATGGAAAAGAAGTAGTTTATGGTCTTGAGAACGCCTACGGTTACGGCAGAGCCTTAGCGGTCTGGCTAATTGACAAGGGGTATCTGGTTAAGGATGTAAACACTGCTATCTCACATCGACAGGCAAAGCATCGAGGTGCTATGTACCGTAAGAGCGATAGTGACGATGCCAAAGCCATTGCTCTGGCGACACTAAATATGCTGGACAAACTTCCGGATGCCTGCCCCAATGATGCGTACTGGTCACTCGGTCAGTTGGTGCACCGCAGGGACAATATCATGAAGCAAAGGACGAGATTAGTCAACCAATTGCATGAGCAGTTGTGTATTGCCTATCCGTCATACAAGCAGTTTTTCAATGACATCAGTAGACCCACAGCACTGTATTTCTGGGAGCATTACCCATCCAGAAAGTATTTGAAGGGTAAGTCTGTGGAAGATTTGCGAGCAGAACTTGTTCCTGTCAGTCATAACAAATGCTCCACTAAAACCTGTGAGAAAATCTTGGATGCAGTAGCCAGTGATAAAGTAAAAAATATTGATTATCAAGATGCCAGAGACATGGTGACACTTAGCATTGTCAGTGATTTACAGCACTATGATAGCCAGCTTGCGGAAGTAGACAAGATGCTGGAACAGATGTATAAGATGCTTGGCTGCACGCTTACAACCA
>ENA-OXEQ01000374-OXEQ01000374.1-human-gut-metagenome-genome-assembly--contig:-NODE-374-length-12989-cov-7.3347_pt1 | contig 12989 bp, 13 predicted proteins | sample MGYA00249356_ERZ652245 | MGnify/ENA primary metagenome ERZ652245 (study PRJEB26925, sample SAMN05826598) | human gut metagenome | biome: ENVO:2100002; feature: ENVO:00000062; material: ENVO:00002003...
ATAACGCCGCCCGCAGGCACCGCCTGCGCCAGCGTGAATTGCAGCGTAGCGCCGCCGCCGTACTCCACGTCGTAGCCCGCCAGCGGCGTGAAGTGATAGGTTCCAGCCGCCAGCCCGTCCGCGGCATAGTACAGCGCTTCCGTCGCGTCAAACTGGCTGGCGTCCAGCAGCGTGTGCAGCGCGAAGGTCGTGGAGTGCTGGAATCTCCCGTGCGGATCAAGGTCGATGTCATGCCCCAGCACGTCCAGCAGCATCGTTTTTTCTCCGTAACTTACCGCCAGCTGGCTGCCCACCGGGAAGCTGCTGCTGCCCATGCCGTGCCGGATGATCTCCTGCACGTCTGGCCACGCCACCACGCTGCCCGTCTGCATCAGGTGCTTTGCAATCAGCTCCAGCGCCTGCGCCTGCCGTTCTGCGTTCTCATTGCTTGCAATGTTCAAGCCCATGCTTGTCCCTCCTTAGTCGGTCGTTTCTGCGGTGCTTTGCGCTGCCGCATGGTCGATGGTCACGGTGCCGTCCGTTTCTTCCGTCAGGCTCCACCCACGCAGCCCGCTCACGCTTGCGGCAGCCTCCTGCGCGGCTTGCTGGGCGTTTGCGGCGGCCTCCTGCGCCGCGCTGACGCTGCCCAGAATCTGCTGCACCCATGCAGGCGGCTCCGTGGGCGTGCTGCCGCTGCTTTCAATGGCAGCCTCGATGCGTGTGCGGAATACTGGGCTTTTGCGGATCAGCGCGCCCTTGACGGCTTGTACCTCCGCCCTGCCGTATCCGCCCTTGGCGGTGTCTGCCGCCGTGGGCTTCCATGCCAGGGTGTTCCCGCTCTGGGTGATCTCCGGCAGATAGCTTTCGGTTTCGCCGGGGCGCACCGCCGCAATCAGGAACGTGGCTCCTTCCATGTTGTCCTCTGTCCACGCGCTTACGTCGATTTGCACCTCTTGCGTCAGGTTCTCGCCCTGCCGCCCCAGCTTTACCACGTCCAACCCCTCGACGTGATAAATTTCCCCCTTGTCCTCATCGGTAGGCTTGGGTGCTTCTTCATCGGTGGTCACGTTCATTGCTACAGGTTCTGTCTCTGCTGCCTGCGTCATCGCTACGGCTGGCGTGTCCTCCAGCGCAGCTTCGATGCGTGTGCGGAATACTGGGCTTTTGTAGCAGCTGTCGCCCAGCGTGGCGCGCACTTCGCCGCGTCCATAGCCGTCCTTTGCCGTGTCGTCCCGCGTCGGCATCCAGCACAGCACGGTGCCTTCCAGCGTTACGCCCTCCGGCAGATAGCTTTCGGTCTCGCCGGGTCGCACCGCTACAATTTCAAAGCGCGCACCCGGCAGCGTTGCCAGCCAGCTGCTCACGCCGATTTCGATGCGCCGCGCCTTTCCTTCACCTTGTCGCCCCAGCTCCACCATGCTCAGCGCTTCCACCGCATAACGGTGGCAGGGAAGCGAAGCCTTGCTTTCGCTTTCCGTGGCTTCCTGCGCCGTCTCTGCCGCTTCCTCCTGCAAGGTCGTCGCTGCTGCTTCGTCGGCTTCCTGCTGCCCGTCCTGCGCGCTTTCCGGCAGGTCTTCCAGCATGTTCATTGCTTCGGTGATTTCGCTCATTGCTTTCCCTCCAATCTGGTCGTTTTGTTCTCGCGCCTCACAAGGGAGGCACACGTGCACGCTCCTGCATCAGTAATCACCCCCGCCCGTGGATTGAATGAACGTTTGTGCGAAAAGATTCGCCTCGATGCGCGTCAATTTGTCCGGCACCAGCTCCACCGTGTGCCATGCGCTGCGTGTGATTTTTCCGTCCTCATCCTTTTCCAGATAGGCGGAAATGTCCAGCTCCCGCTTGCTGATGGCTTCGCTCGGCACCTCTGTCCCGTCCACCAGCAGTCGCACGCTTCGCGCTGTCGTCCCCTCGAAAATGCCGTAGGTGATGTCGTGGGTGTGATCCGGCAGCGTCAGCTCATGGGTGTGCGCCGAGATGCTCACGCGGTGATTGTGCCCCGGTATCTTGACGTTGTGCGTGTGCGCCGGGATGTCCACCGTAAACCCCGGCACGTTGATGGAAAACTCCACCTTGTGTGCGTGCTGGAATTTGTGCGTATGCGCTGGAATCGTGTGGTTATGACTGCCGCTTTCACCGCTGTTCTGGTTGCTTGTTCCGCCTGTCATCAGCGCCACGCTGCTGCTGTCTCCGTCACCCGCTTCATTCGCCGTCAGTGTTCGTCCCCCCGTCGTCCCGCTGATGCTGATGTCTTTGGGTTTGTAGCCGACTACGCCGCCCGTGTTTCCCTTGTCGCCGATGCTGCCATAGCTGTGCTGGTGTCCCCATGCCAGGCTCTGACTGCCGGAAAATTCATGCGAATGGCTGTTGATGGTGTGTGCGTGCTTGAAGCATGTATGCTTATGCGCCGCGATGTCGTGCGTGTGCCCTATTGTGTGTTTGTGTTTTCCTGCATCATCTGTTGTCAATCCCGCTGTGTTTGCCGCTGTAGAATAGCCTGTGCCATCAATGTTTGCGAAATTCCCGATGGCTATTGCTGCGCCGCCGCCGTCAGAGGATAGCACGCGCACCGGTTGAGAAACTGTCGTTTCGCCGCCGGATTCGCTGGTGCAGGCTACGTCCTCGCTGCTGCTGGAGGTCGCCGTGCTGCCGCCGCCGCTGGAGCTGGTCTGCGTGGTACTGCCGCCCGCCGCCGCGCCGGTCTCATAGGCGCGAAAGGCGCTCAGCTCCCAGCTTAGCTGCATCCGATTGATGCGCACCAGTCCGCTGGGAATATAGAACCGCATTTTTGCCGGGTGCTCCGGGTCGGCGTTGTCCGCAAAGGGGATGGCGAAGATTTGCGTCGCCCCTTGGCTGTAAAGCTCGCCGATGCCTACCCGGTCGGCCAGCGTGTTGATGCTGTCCGCCACGTCCCGCACCGCGTTGGCGATGGTGATTTCCACGCTGCCCGGATCGCCCCGCAGGTCTTTCTTGCTGATGGATACAATGCGCGCCGCAAAGCTGATGCCGTGCTCGCCGTCCATCACCCGCACGCGCTTCCCCGGCATGTAGTTGTCCCAGCTCTGTCCCGTCATGCGGTGCAGGTCAATCGCCTTCGCGGTATAGGTGATATACGGGTTCTTGTACCCTTCCAGCACGGCCGCCGCCCGCGCTTTCAGTACCGCCGCGTCCTCGATGCGCGTGTCCGCGTATACGCTGCATTTGATGCCCCATGTGCTTGCCGTGTCCGCGTCCAGATAGGGCACACCCCCGTTGACGCTGCGAATGTTCAGCTGGTTCACGCCCTCGCCGTACCCCAGCGGATACAGCCGCGTCACCAGTGCGCTGGCATCCATGGTCTTTTCAATGCCCACCAGATTCCGGGCGTAGTGGATGCCGCAGCCGTCGCTTGTGTCCGCCTTCCGCAGGCTTACCACCCACGGCGTGGCGCTGGTGTCAAAATCCCATGTGTATTCCTCGGTCAGCACCTCGCCCAAACTCAGCAGCGCGCTGAGCAGCGACACGTTCTCGAATTTGTATTGATATTCGTCGCTGAACGCCACTTCGCCCAGCACCCAGCGCTTCGCCGTCTGCCGGTCAAGGATGTATTGCATCACCTGCCGGGTCGTGATGCCCTCGCCGCCGATTTCGTGGTAGCCAAAAAGCACGTCGTCCAGCAGCGTCGCCATCACGTGTTCCACGCTGTATTCCCGCATTCCGCCCGCTGCCGTTTCCTCCGCGCTGGGCATTCCGATGATGCGATAGATGCCCGTGTCCCGGCTTCCGTCCGGCAGCCTGACCAGATTGTGCGCCTGACAGTAGACGTTTTTCGGGTCGCCCGTCGGCAGGGAAAAGCTGCCTGTCCATAGGTCGTTATGCTTCAGCTCATAACTCACCGCATCCGCGTTGTCCAGCACCGCCAGCAGCTTCCCGCTTTGGTCGTAGACTGTCACTTCGTCCATAGCTTACCACCTTCCGCGCACGCTGGCGGTGATCTTCGCCCCTGCGCTGCCGCTGCCGTAGGTCAGTGCGATTGGGATACGCTGCAAGCCAGCGTTCAGCAGAATCGGCGTAAAGCTCTCCGCATACGGCAGATAGCTTGTCCCAGCGCCATCCTGTGCGTCGATAGGCGCTTCCATGTTGATGGTCAGCTGCTTTCCCGCCGCCAGCGCCATCCCGCTGAGCTTCACCCTGCCGCCCATGATGTTGATGCCGGTAATCGGTGCGCTGCCTGTGTTTTGGATGGTCAGCACCAGCGGCGCAGGGTGAAACGTCTCCACCTGCACCGTCACGTCGCCCGTCGTCCCGTCTGTGATGGTCGTGCCCGTCTGCGCCGCCAGTGCGTAGGCGAAGGGCTGCGCGGTGAAGGTCACGCTCGTTTCGCCGCCGAACCAGTTTTTCAGGCTCCACGTCGTGCCCTTGTCCACCTGCGCCAGATAGTAGCGCCCCGGCTCATAGTCGAAGATGAGCCGCTGCCGTCCGCAGTCCAGCCATGCCATCAGCGCCCGCAGCTTATCCTGTGCCTCGGTCTGCGTCGCTGGCTCCTGCGCCATTACCAGCGTCCCGGAAAAGGTCAGCCCCTTCCGCGTCGCGCCGTCCATCAGGATGCTGCCCGATACGCCCGCGATTTCGTACTCGTTCCGCTGGACTTCCGGGCTGATCGGGTGCCCGTCCTTCTCAATCCACCAGCAGCCCATGTCCCGGCGGCAGTGCCGCCCGTTAAAGGTAAATCCGCTTTCGTTCAGCTTCATGCCGCGCCCTCCTTACGCCAGCACCATCCGGCTGGTGCGCCCCTTTGCGCTGCGCCCTGCTCGGTTGTAGGTCGCCCGGCTCACGTCCGGCTCAAGTTCGTCGCTCATCCTGCGCCCGTTGACATAGAGCGCCGCTTCGCCAACGCCTGCGCGCTGCATCGCCAGCACCGTCGCCTCTGCCAGCGCGTCGTAGTCTACCACCGGCCCGGTGACGCTCACCGGCTGCGCCGGTACGCCCTGCGCGCTCTCGCCAATGGCTGCCGCGCTCAGCTGCTGCACCGCCCGGCTCACGCGCTCCATGCCGTCCGTAATGCCGCCCGCGAAGCCCTCCGAATAGAATTGTCCCACCTGCGCCATCACGCGGCTGGGGCTACGAATATCCAGCGTGTCACACGCTGTGCGATAGGCGGTCTGTGCCGCCGATTTTGCTGCCGCTCGAATGCGGCTGCTGCCGCGCTCGATGCCTCGCGCCACGCCTTCGGCAATGTTTCGTCCCACGCTCTCAAAGGTGCCGCTCATGCCATTGATGACAGCCGCAACCGCCCGCGCCAGCGTGCTGGCGGCGTTGCTGGCGCTGCCTCGTCCGCTCTGGATGCCCTGCGCTATGCCGCTGGCATACTCCGCGCCGGTCGTCCTGCCTGCGCCCGCGCTCAGCACGCTTTCCGCAGCCTTTGCGCCCGCCCGTGCGAATACCTGCGCACCGCTGACAAGCTGCCCCTGCTTTGCGCTTACCCCTGCGCCAATGGCTGCCGCCCAATCGCCGCCCGTGCTTGTTCCCGCATCCACGGACAGAATTACCGTGACGGCATCGCATAACCCCTGCGCTGCGTTGCCGCTCAGCGTGGCGGCCTCTGCCGCCAGCATGGTGAACCCATGCACGATGCCGCCCATCGCGTCCAGTCCAATACCCTGAAACGCCTGAAAACTTAACTTCGTTTTGATTGCGTCCAGGAATGCTTGCGCTGCTTCGTCCGCTGTCTTAACAAGGTCGGCCTTTGTGCCGGCCACGCCCGCGTTGAAGTCCGTGACGATCTGCTTGCCAGCAGCCTCCGCCGCGCCTTCCGCGTCGCCGGTGTTCCAGCTGGCGATCCAGCCTTTCAGCGCTGTAACGCCCTGCTGTCCAGCGCCCACAACCGATTCGCCCAGCCCCAGCGCCACGTCGCCAATGCCCGATACAATGCCCCACGCGCGGCTCAATCCGTCCGCCACTGTGTCGCCCAGTTCCGCCCAGTTAATGCTCTTGATAGCTGTTTCGGTGGCGGTAAATATGCCGCTGAGCGCGTCCTGCTGGATACCCGTGACCCCATCTACCAGAATGCCGACGCTCTCGCCCAGCTTTGCCCAGTCGATGCTGGTAATAGCGGAATCCGCCGCCGTAAATACGCCGCTGAGCGCATCCAGCGGAATCGCCGTCGCTTGCCCTGCCAGCGTGCCCAGCTTCGTGCCGGTATCTTCCCACGGGAATGCCTTGATGGCAGCACTGCCCGTGTCGAACACGCCGCCAATGGCATTCAGCTCAAGCAGCGCCAACTTGCCCGCAACTTCGCCCAGCTTTTCGCCGACATCCGTCCACGGGAATGTCGTGATGGCAGCGCTGCCAGCGTCAAACACGCCGCTGAGGCCGTCCAGCGCAAACCCGGCAATCTTGCCCGCCAGTTCGCCCAACTTCGTGCCGGTGTCCTCCCACGGGAATGCCTTGACGGCAGCACTGCCCGTATCGAACACGCCGCCAATGGCATTCAGTTCAAGCAGCGCCAACTTGCCCGCAACTTCGCCCAGCTTTTCGCCCACATCCGTCCACGGGAATGTCGTGATGGCAGCGCTGCCAGCGTCAAACACGCCGCTGAGACCGTCCAGCGCAAACCCGGCAATCTTACCTGCCAGCGTGCCAAGCTTCGTGCCGGTGTCCTCCCACGGGAATGCTTCGATGGCGGCCTTGCCACCAGTAAAGATGCCGCTGACAAGCTCCGCGCTGCCTTGCAGCGCCGTGCCGATGGTATCCACCACCGTTTCCGCGAAGCTACCCCATTCCTGCGCCTACTGCGTTTGCTCGCCGTCTGCTGGCGGGTTGAACAGCGTGCTGAAAAATGCCGTCACGCTGGACAGCACGCCTTGAATCGTAGTGCCAACCGTGCCCGCGAAGCTGCTCCATAGCCCGCTGATGCTGGTTTGTTCGCCTTCACCAGGCGGGTTGAGCAGGCTGCCCAGGAATCCGCCAATGCCGCCCAGAATGCCCGTGATGGCATCCTTGATGCCCCCGGAAAAGCTCGCCCATACGCTCGTCAGTCCGCTGTCTGCCGGAATGCCCAGCAGGTCAAGGATGAACTCGCCGATGCCAGCCAGCCCGTCCAGCACGCCTTGCAGGATGTCGCTGCCAACCTGCCCCCAGTCGGTGGATGTCAGCCCGCCCCAAATGGCCTGCACGATTTCCGGCAGTTTCGCCACCAGCTTCGGGATGCCCTTAATCAGCCCCGCCGCCAGCTTCACCACGATGGTGATGCCCGCGCTCAGCAGCTCCGGCAGCACGCCCAGAATACCGTCCAGCAGCCCGCCCATCAGCGTCAGCGCGCTGTCTGCCAATGCGTCCGCGTTCTCACTCAGTAGGCTGGCAAGGCTCTGCACCAGCGTCGATGCCAGTGCCGTAATTGGCCCGATGTTGGCGGTGATGGCGCTCACCACGCTGTTCAGCAGCTGCATGGCAGCGGGCAGCAGCTTCGTCAGCAGCCCCGGCAGACGCTCTGCCAGCGCGCCCACCACCTGCGTCACCGCCGCCGACACAATGGGCAGCGCTTCCTCAATTAGCCCCGCCACATCGTCCAGCGCGCCGCTCACCATGTTCAGCAGCCCGTTCAGAATGCCCGGCAGTTCGTCCGGCTCCAGCCCGTCCTGCAAAGCGACCGCCACTTGCCCCATGGCGCTGGTGGCGGTTTCAATCAGCGGCTGAAACGCCGGGATCATCACAAGCCCGATGCTGTTTTTCAGCGCCGTCCCCGTAGCGCTGAAGCGCTGCATACTGTCGTCAAACGCGCCCATTTGGGCAATGTTCTCATCACTGAAAACTGTGCCCATGGCTTGCGCTTCTTTGCCCATTTCCCGCCATGCCGCGCTGCCCGCCTCAATCAGCGGGTTCAGTTCGCGTGCGCTATCGCCAAACAGCTGCATTGCCAGCGCATCGCGCTCAGCGCCCGTCTCCATGTTGTGCAGCGCGTCGATAGCGTCCCAGAATACGTCTTCCGTTCCGCGCATGTTGCCGTCGAAGTCCTTGATGGACACACCCAGCTGAACGAAATTCTGGTATGCTGCGCCACTGCTGTCAGCGAAGCCTTCCGCCATGTGCTTGGACAGGTCTTTCATGCTGTCGCTGACACGCTCGACGGACGTATCGATGAAATTGCTGGCGTAGCTCCATTCTTGCAGCCGCTGGGTGCTGACCCCCGTCTGCACGGACAGCGTTGCCACATCGTCCGCATAGGTGCCCGCGCCCTTCGCCATGTCAAAGGATGCCTTCAGCGCAGCCGCCGCCGCTGCGCCCATGGCAGCCATTGCCGCCGCGGCCGCTTTGCATCCGGCCACCAGCGCCCCGCCCGCGGCGCTGCCCGCGCTCTGGAGCGCTTCCTTTAGCTTGCTGTTCTTCTTCTCCGCGTCGTCGGCTTCGCTGCCCTCGCCCTTGACGGCATCCCCGGCCTTGTCCGCAGCGTCCGCCAACTCGCCGCTGGCGTTGGCTTGCTCCTCGGTCCGGGCGGTCAGGTCGCCCATGCTGCCCTCTGCGGTTTCGCTGGCGCTCTGCATGTTGTTCAGTGCGTTTTCCGTCGTGCTGATTTCACTGCCCACCTTGTTCATGGCAGTGGTCGCCCGGTTCAGCGCGATTTTCAGGTTGTCGGCTTGCTTGGAGTTCTCGCCATACTCCTGCTTCGCTTTTTCCAGCTGAGCGGCAATCAGCTCAACCTTTTGCTGATGCGCGGCATAGATAGCTTGCAGGCTTTGCAGCTTGCTCCGCATGGCCTCCATGCTGTCCGCTTGCCCGGCGAAGGCGCTCTGGCTGGCAGTCATGTCCGTGTTCAGCACAGTCAGCTGCCGGGTGATGTCGGACAGCGCGGCCTTGTACTCTTTGTCGCCTAAAACGCTGACTTTTGTTTGGATGCCCTCGTCCGGCATACTTTTCCCTCCGTTTTTAAGTTAAGCGATAAAGAAAAAAGAGCTGGATTTCTCCAACTCTTTTTGAAAAGCGTCCACGTGTGCGCTTTCGCCATCCTGCTCCATGCCGTACAGATGCAGGCTCATTTTTATCTCGGTATCCTGTTCAGCCGAACCGGTTGCTGCGCTTTCGGCTTCCCGCCGTGCGCTTCCCTGTATACATCATATATCAGCAGCACGGCACGCGGGCTGCTTTTCCAGAAGGTTTCCGCGCCCATGCCGCAGGCCAGCGCCCGGTAGTATAGCCATTCCCACGGATACCGGGGCGCTTGCCCAGCGCGGTTCAGGGGTTTGCATCGTCCTGCTTGTCTGCCTCCGGCAGCGCGTCCGTTACGCCCGCCATCAGCTTATCCGCCACGCCTGGAATTGCCGTAATGCGGAAATCTCGCGTGAAATCCTCCCACGTCATTTCCGTTTCCGGCGCGGCTGCCACAATCGCGCCGTACAGAATCGCCATGATTGCGCCGATCTTGCTGCGCGTCAAGTCCATGGCGATTTCCGCGAAGTTCTTCGCCCTGCCATAGCGGTATTCGTACACGTCCTCCGCCAGCCGGAAAGTCTCGTTCGTGAATGCCAGCTTGTACTGCTTCCCGCTGACTTCCAGCGTGTCCAGCGGCGCGGCAATGTCGCGCCCGCGCACCTGCTTTTCTTCTGCCATTTTTGTCCCCTCCGATGCTGAAAAGTATGGGGCAGCGCTCAACCTTGAACGCTGCCCCTGTTGCTTGCTTAGACTGCCTCTTCGTAGACGCTTTGCAGCCAGTCGGTTTTAACGTTGTCCGCCACGCTGCTGTCTGCCGTGTCCACAACCGCCGCCAGCGCGTCGTCGCACTCCCGGCGGACGAACTTGCCCTCAATCGTCGGGTGCTGGTAGGTCGTGTTGCTGCTGTCCGTGTGCGCCGTGCTGGTGGGTTCCGCAAAGGTTCCCTTGTACATCCACCACAGCTCCTTGCTGCCGTCGTCCAGCGTCATCGCGAAGCCGATGGCCACGTTCGGCGCTTTCTGGCCGCCCTTGATAATCTGCACGCCCTTGCTGTCCTGCGTGCGCCCCAGCAGCGCCTTGCGCACCGCATAGGACAGCTTGTCCACATTCACGCTCACCGTGTAGCTGTCCACGCGCTTTTCATTGCGCGTCGCCACGTTGCTGGCGTAGACGCTGCCCTCCTTGTAGTTGGGCGTAATCGTCACTTCGATAGTCTTGCCCATCACTGCGGGCGCAGCATAGACCGGCTTGGTCGTGGCCGTTTCGGGCTTGGTAATCAGGGCATAGTAAATGTCCAGTATGCCGGTATAGTATCCTTCCATGTGCTTAGTCCTCCTTTTCATCGTTCCACATCATCCACACGGCGAAGGTTGCCGCCATGTGGTGGATGCCTGTGTCCTTCTCATAGTCGTCCGGTCCCCAGCTCTGTACCCGTGCGCCCGCCTTTTCCAGCAGTGTCAACGCGGCGAAAAAAGCACGCCGGTGCGCTCCGTCCTCCCGGTGGCTGAAAGCGTGCAGCTGCACCAGATGCTTTGTCCGCGTTGGCGCGTTGCTGGCGTGTTCGGCAGGCGCGCCGCTCGCTTCGTTGAAGGTCACATAGGTTTCGTTCTCCGCGCCGCCTGGCGGCTGGCTAACCGGACAGGGCAGGGAATGCAGCGCCGTCATCAGAAAAGTCTCCAGCTTATCCTCCATGCCGCTCATTCCTTCCCCTGTGCCGCCTGAAATGTCTCGCGGATAGTGCTGTTCACTTCTTCCACAGCACTGTCCACCGTCGGCACAAACCACGGTCGGGCGGGCATGTTGCTCCGCCCGTATTCCAGAATATTACCGATTTTCGCAAGGTTCTCGCCCTCGGCGTTCGTGCCCGTGGGCGCAACCTCGCAATAGTAGCCGTCCGCTGCGCTGTACTTAACCGCCCCGGCCTTGATACTCGCCGCCAGTGCGCCCGTCCGGACCGGCGCGGCGGCGCTCAGCTTCTCCGCCAGCAGCTGCCCGCCAGCCTTTACGGCCTTCTTGCAGCTTGCTTCGCTCCCACGCGCCAGCTTCTCAAACTTCGCCATTTCGGCGGCAATGCCGCCCGCTGCAAAGGCTCCCATGCTTTACACTCCCTTGCCCTGTATCGCTCGGCATTGCAGCCGCATATAATCGCCCTGATAGCTCAGCGCGTTCACTTGCACGATTTCGTAGTGGATGCCCTGATGCAGCACCCGCCAGCTGTCCCGCTGCTCCTGCCGGATGCTCCGGCGGTAGCGGATGGTGAAGGTCAGGATGTCCTCGGCGTGGTATGCCTGCGCAACGTACAGATTCTTTTGCGATACGTCCGCCATGGCTGCCATCACCGTCGCCACGTCCCGCCACGCGGTGATACGCCTGCCGCGCTCGTCCGTGTGGGTTTCTGCGCGTTGCAGCGTGATCCTGTGCCGCAGGTCGCCCGCTTTCATGCGCCCGCCTCCCTTGCCTTTATCGGCCGCAGCTGATGCACGCTGGTGACGATGTAGGGCGGCACCGTCGTGCTGTCGCCGCCTGCGCCGCGCATGTCGTACATCCACGCCGCCAGATTCGCCAACCAAAAATCATAGAGGGAATCCGGCGCGCTGGGCTTTGGAACGCCTGCCGCTTCGTACCATGCCTCTGCGGCATTCACGCAGGCTTCCAGCACCGCGCTGTCCGCGTCGTCGTCGCACCCGGCGAATCGCCGCACCATGTCCATGTCCGGCACCTGCGCACCTCCTTAGTCGCTTTGTGCGGTCGGCAGCGCGATCGGGATGCCCAGCCCTGCCGCCTTTTGCAGCTCCTGCCCCAGATAGGCAGCCAGCCCCGCCGCGGCTTCCTCTTTCACGCCTTCCAGCGCGTCGCTGTCGCTGATGTCGATGCTGATGTTCAGCCCGCGCCCCGGTCTGATGCTGCATGTAGCGGATACCGCCAGCACCCGCTCACTGCCTTTGTCGTTGTAGACGTTCGCGGTGGTCTGCTGGCTCATCTCCGTGCTGATTGTTGCCATTCGCCTGTCCTTTCCGCGGCGGGCAGCGCATCACACCGCCCGCCGCCTGTTATCAGGTCGCGGGAATAAAGATTTCCTTGCGTACCGCCGCGGCGCTGTCGAATACGCTCGCGCCCATGCGCGCAATGCACCGCGTTTCGATGCTGTTGGTGCGGAAGGCCGTGCCGCCGATGTCCGTGCTGGTCAGCTCCAGCGGCTGGCGCTGGAACAGCGTGGCGTACTGCGTGAAATCGCCGATATAAATCGGGTAGTAGTCGCCCTTGGTCGCGCCGGTGGTGGATACCGTGCGGGTCGGCATCACGGCGTTGGACAGCACCTTCACCCGGCGGCCTTTCAGCAGCGTGCCCGTGGCATTGGTCGGGTCGGGCATCAGCAGCGGGCGGCCGTTGTCGTCCTTCAGCGCGTCCAGATAATTGAACCCGTCCTGATTGACGATGATGGTGGAAAGCACGCTGATGGCGGGGTCAAGCTCCACGTTCAGCACCTTCTTGATGGCAGCCAACGCGTCGTCCGTTTTTGCCACAGCGCCCGCGGTCAGCTTCTCCAGCTGTGCCTTCAGAATGCCATTGTTGGTGATGGTGTATTTCCGCGCATAGTAGCGGGAAATATACGCGAACAGGTTCGCCACCTCATCGTTCGCCAGCTCATTGGATACCTGAAGCCAATCGCCGTAGGTGTCCAGCGTGTACGTTACCTTTTTGAAAGTCGGTTCTTCGCCGCTGCCGGTGATGTTTGTGCCCTCGCCGGTCAGCTTGGTCATGCCCTTAGTGGGGTCGGTGGCAACCACGCGCCAGCCGCTGTTCGTGGTGGTGCTTTCCACGTTGAAAAGCTCTTCCAGCGGGTCAAGGGCGCGGCTGTATTCACGGATGCTGCGGTCGATGTCCTCCGGCACAAGGAAGCCGCCATCCTCGCCCGCAGGGTCGCCGCCCGCGATGGTCAGCGCATCATAAAGCACCTTGTGCTTATCCGCAAACAGGTCGCGTCCGGGCTTTGCGCCGGTGCGAATCGCGTGCGCGAAGGCGTTGGCATATTCGCGGCTTGCCAGCATGTCGTGCAGGCTGCGCTCCTGCGCCGGGCTGCCGCTGCCCTGCGGCGCGGTCAGATT
>ENA-OXEQ01000388-OXEQ01000388.1-human-gut-metagenome-genome-assembly--contig:-NODE-388-length-12731-cov-8.25939_pt1 | contig 12731 bp, 8 predicted proteins | sample MGYA00249356_ERZ652245 | MGnify/ENA primary metagenome ERZ652245 (study PRJEB26925, sample SAMN05826598) | human gut metagenome | biome: ENVO:2100002; feature: ENVO:00000062; material: ENVO:00002003...
CGTAAGGAGTCGTCGGCAGCGTCAGATGTGTATAAGAGACAGCCTTAACACCTGTTTTTTTAGAATGGGAACTGGCGATTTTCCTTGCATAATTGCCTCACCAGCAAGTGTTAAAAACACTGTATCATTCTTTTCAAACCATAACCCCAAACTATACAACATTGCTGCATGGGTTCTACCGCCAGAACCAGATGCATCTCTTCGTTCTCCTACGCGCTTTGTTCCCGTTTGTTCCAATTCTATTTCAAACTCAATATGAGAATCTCTGTTTCTTGTCCACTTTTTTCCAAGAGCTGTGCTACAAAACGCCGCCAATTCTTCCGGGATCGGATTAAGTTTTCTCTTTGGTCGAGTAACCCACCAATAATCCTGCATTCAATCACCCCCTAATCATCAATGCCCGTATATGCATTAATACTCTCATACGGAATTCCTGCAAATGTCTTAAGAATTGCTTCGAAAATAACCCTTGCACCCTTTTGAGGTACAGCCATTCCAATTTGTTTTCTTACCGATTCCTTGCTTCCTTCAAAGACATAATCATCTGGAAAAGTCTGCAATCTAGCTCTTTCTCTGTTAGTTAAAGCTCTTGGTTCAGCATAATGATATATATGTGTTCCGCCACCACCTGAACCAGTTACTGTATATGCCGGCTTATTTGGATCCAAGCGTTTATATATCTGACTAATCTTGGCACCTTTAATCTTCAATTGCAATTCTTCCGGGATATCAGCAGTAAATGCATTCTGTCCTGGTTTAATATATTTTAATCGTTCTACAACCTGATGAGATTGCTTAGTTAACTCGTTATTTGCTACATTCTTAGGTATTTTGGGAATTTCCAGTGCTGTTTTACAAGTTACATCTATATTTTTATATGGTTCTGGACTTGGTATTTTAAATTCATACGGCAAGTCTGCCCGAATTCCCACAATAATCATTCTATGCCTTGCTTGTGGCACCCCATATTGTTCGAATTTATACAAATTTGGATATATTCTATATCCCGCTTCAATCATATCCTCTTTTATTTTTTCAAAAGCCTTACCTTCATTTGCACTTTTTAATCCACCCACATTTTCTGCCAGGAACCATAATGGCTTATATCTTTTTAGCACTTTTATACCATACGAATACAACGGTCCAAATGTACCATTAAATCCTTTTTGTTCTCCTACAACAGAAAAATCGTTGCAAGGAAATCCAAAGGCTAACGCATCTATATCTCCCAAAGGTTCTATATCTAATTTACGAACATCGCCACATATAACTGATTCTGGATTATCTGGACAAATATTCCGAGTATATGTCTTGCACGTATCCAGGTCATAATCATTTGCCCACTTGTGTATAATTTTATACTCCGAATCTTCTATTTGAGAATTAACCGCGGCATAAGCAAGACCACCTGGGCCGCAAAACAGTTCTCCCAATCTAAATTCTTTAACCTCTTTTGACTTCATTATATTTTTTCTCCATTCGTTAATATAAAATTCCGTTTAAACTCGACCCCAACCGCATCTGCAATTTCATTTAAATCCTCAATGGTAAAGCTCTCTCTTTTCATCTTTGCATTAAAACTTTGCGGGGATTTACCTAATCTGCGTGCTAATTCAGCCTCACTCATATTACATCTAATACACAAAATTTTAATTTGTTCAGATATTGTCATATAATAATCCTCCTAACATGACTATTATAAATGTATTTGTTGACAAAATCAACGCAAGCATTAAGCATATATCTTTTTTCTAAATTTTTACTTACCATGCCTCCATAGACAACGGACAGAGTCATCTGGACCAAGCACATGCCATGTTCCAGATGACTCTGCCGAGAAAACAAACTTTGAGTTTTTGACCCAGCGGAATATCCATCCGATTGTAAGCCATATCAATTTTCCCCGAGAGAAAGTATTCAGGGCAAGACACCTTACAATGTTGCACTGGAAACTCTAAGAGAGGAAACCTTAAAAGCATTTCAGCTCAGGCGAATTGTCACTAACGAGATCACTCTGACGCCCAAGCTGATACGTTCAACTAATAATTCATTAAAAAATCTGTTGCCAGACTGAAACTAAACTTTTCACATTTTCAGATGTAACCAACGGATTTTTATCTGCCACACTGCCTACCAGCAACTTGTTTACTATACAGAAATTATTTTCCACAAATTACCAAGATTATAACAGAAGCCCAGCATTTTTCAAAAAATCATTGGATTTCAATTAACTTAAAAGCACAATAGAATTTACCTATGCACCGGAATTTAGAATTTCAAGCCTGTAAAATTATTGTCTTTTTCTTAAACGTATTACTAAATTCGATACTTGTTTCTTCTAAGATCAAAGGCTCTCTCTCCACCTTCGAGAATGTCACAAATATGTTGCTGGATTCCTTGCTTGCTTAAAATATCTGTGGCTTGAAACACTACTGGCGTATCATCCTCAATAGATCCGGTTCGATATTCAAATTTGTATTTCTTGTTTTTAGCATTATCACCATTTTGATTTGCAACAATTACTTCTTCAGCATCTCCACCCAGCACAACATTTGCATTATGCGTGACAATTATAATTTGTCTGTCTATTTTTTTACGACGAATAAACGGAATTAGTTCGTCAAATATGGAGCGATTATCCAAATCATCTTCTGGTTGATCAATTAGAATAGGACATTTATTCTCAGCCAAATTAATAAGTAATTTAAGAAGTACAAGCGCCTTTTTACCAGGAGACATATTGCCAATAGCATCTCCATCCATCACAACCTGATAAGTTGAATTAAACCAATCTGAAAAAATGTTTCGTAATGCAATTTCAGTACTCTTTCCTTTGGTTATTCTTAAGTCCCCATCTAACGTTTTTTCAATAAGTTTTTGCAATATTTTTATCTCACAAAACGTTTTCGAATCGCATGTATCTAAGTTAATCCATTCTTGTTGTGCTTTTAGCGATCGTTTGTCATAGGTTTCATTTAATACATTACAGAATGCTTCCATCCTAAATGGAGTATTTACGGAGAATACAAGATCATCATTAGATAGTTCCTTGTTTTCATTTATCAATTTTGCATATTCTTCGTGAATTTTCCGAAAACCATCAAATGCTATAACAATCTCATTAATAACTTGAGTATATAATTGTTTCTGCAAATTTAATTGTTTTTCCATTTCGTCAAACTTAATTTGCTTCTTTTCTTCTATAGCTATCTGCTCTGAAAGTTTCCTTATTGCTTCATTACCGGTAATCTTAGGTGCAATTTTGTCAACAATTTGTTGATTTCTATTTTTTTCGTTTTCAAAATCTGCTTTCTTTTTTTCAAGATTATCAAGTATACTTTTCTTATCTTTCTTCCATGTTTCATTCGCTTGAATCTGAATCTGAGATATTACTCCCAATATTATTTTCATCGTTTCAGGACTAAATTCCGACGGGATGTCAATCTTCTGAAAAACATCACTCATATCATTGATAATAGAAATTTCTCTATCTACTTCTGCTATTTTTGCACTTATACAAGTAACCGCCGCAACCGCATCATCATAGGCTAAAATTTCCTCTGATGTAATAGATGTTTCTTTTGTTATCTCATCTTTTTTCTCCTTTAACCTTTTAAGTTCATTTTTAATTCCTTCTTTTGTTCCAATATCAGCCAATGCTTTCTTCTTTGTAAGAAAACCATCGTATCGTTGAATACAGTCATAAATCTTTTTATCCACTTCTAATTTGTAAGCACCGAGCGATGATTTCATATTTTCATACGCCTCTGCAGCATCAGTGTTTATCATAACAATTTCATGAATAATATCATCAATTTCCGTTTTTTCTTCATTTTTGTCGGTTAGTCGATTCAAATATGTTTGTGGTACATATACAATTTTATGCTTTTCGTCAATATTCCCTGGAGAACTTATAGTTCCATCCGCCCAATTAACTTGAATCTCCGGAACTATTCGACTACCACTTTGGGATATCTCCACTTTCTTTTTCACCTGAGTTGCATCAATTGCCAAAGCTATATTATGTAAAAGCAATGACTTTCCAGTAGATTTTCCACCAATAATGCAGGTCAATTTATCATTGAACGGAATCGCCTCCGGCGCGAAATCTAAATTTGAAAAAGTAACTGAATCTATCACCTGATAAGCAGGCTTTTCTTCCGGTTTAATTGCCGATATTCTAATTCTTGCCTTAGGTTCATAAATAATCTGTTTAAATCCATTAAATGTTGGATCACTCTTAATCCAACAATACCTCTTTTGATCCGGTTCGAATATCTTTTCATTAGAGTGCGCATCTGAACCATGAATACACCCCTTTAAAGAACCATATTTTCTAACAATGTCCTCTGGGCCATCTGAAGATTCTCCTAAAAAATAATTAATATCCGATGAATTAGATGAAAAAATCAAATCCGCCATATAATACATAGATCGTCTAGTTGCGTCCATCTGAGAGCCATTTTCAGTTGTGTATCCTTGATGCTGTGTTATTCCACTAACACCATCCGATGAATTATTTGAAACAGCAATAATGGTTTTGTCCCTAAGTTCTTGATCTCCTTTAAATACAGCTTCTATTATATCGGGCGTAATAATAAATTGTTCCACTCCAATACTATATGCTTCATCATCAGTTAATTCGCTCTGTCTAAATTCACGGCCCAGCCTTTGCAAATCAGCATGAGATGCACTATATTTTGTTCCTCCATATGGAAAATAAAGCTTTGAAAAAAATCTGCTCTCTAACTGGTTTGCTATTGCTGGGTCAAATAGGCAATGAATATTAACAGGTGTTTGCTTCGCCAATGGAGCCATCCTCATCTCGACATTTGGTAAAATCATTTTGATTGATTTAGGAAAACGTCCATCTTTAATTACTTTCATATAGTTATCAATAGATAAGTAGTCTGTTATACCAACCACTGCAATATTCTTCAACGGATCAGAACCATTACCAATATAATCCTCTATTGACCGATAAAAATTTTCCCATTTTTCTTCAATATTGTTGCCCTTATATTGATCATTCTTTTGCGTTCCCGGCGTATGCATATGAAGATCCCATCTTCTCCATTCCGAACCACGTTCATATCCAACCATTTTTTCCTCCTTTGACTCCTGCACTGTCTTATTTGTATTTTGGGGGCAAGTTATATTATCAAATAACTTCTGCCCCGTTTTCTATGCCCTCTATTATATACATGGCGGATTTCGACAAAATCTTACAAAAAACTTTTTAAATATGCCTTCGGGATAGCTAGCGGCATCACTTTGCAACGAAATCGCAAATGACATTACATTTTTACTCCATTTATATACTCCCGCAAATATTTGAACGGAAACGGTATTACTGTCAGCTGCCCATTATGTACAAAAGATACGTTCATCATTGGCAGCATTTTTTCGAACCTCACCGATGCTCCATGAAATCCTTCCAGTTTTCGGATAACACATCCTCTTTGAATTTTGGGATGCATTCCTTCTCCAATGGCTCCCACGCAGTAATACTTTTTCTCATCTTTCTCGAACATCTTAATGTCAAGACAAGATGCCAATAATTCTTCCCTTCTCACCTTTCCACGGAGTTTATTATCTCCTTCTGCCAGCAAGCTTCCGATAGTATCTATTTCCGGAATAGTGAACAATCCCGTATCCTTGATAACATTCATACTTCCATCTGAGAATCGGATAACTCCTTTCACCATTTCCGAATCTGTTCGTGCCTGTTCAAAGATTTCTATCATTTCTGTGTATTCATTCATTTCAAAAAGTGTCATTTCCTGTTCTCTCATTTCAAAGGTGCCGTCCGGACTTACTGTCATAATAAAATAGTGCTTTATGTCATCCCCCTCTGTCTCCATGCCAAAAGAAATAGGCTCTGTGAATCCCAGTTTTTCCCAATCAAATAGGGATATCTTCTTTTCTTCAAGGTCTTTTTTGATAATAACTTCATGCATCACCGTCGCAATTGCAAACTCGCTGCTATCTGAAAAGTTTTCAAATGTAATATGTTGAACTGCTACTCCCTCATAATTTTTATCATGCGGGTCATTAACTCCATTGTAATATTCCGCATTATGAATCAGAACAATATTCAGCTTATCCCGGGATACCCTCTTACCCAGAGTCGTCTCTATTTCATATTTTTGCCGGAGCAAAGTTCTTATATTTTCGCAGAATATATCAGAATATGCATCATTTATCTGATCCACAATATGTATCCCTTTTTCATTCAGAACATTCTTAATTCTTTTGATGTTTTCTCTCTGGACAGTTTTGGAATAATCCACTCTCTGTGTAATAGGCTCCTTCCGAAATCCAAGTCTGCAAATTCCTTCATATTTATCATTGAAGGTAGTAATTACTGCATTCAACACTCCCATTTTAGATTGTTCATATTTTGAAAGACTCTGAAATTCCAAGAATGGAAGCGTTGTTTTTCTATCATCCAGTTGTCTTAGAATAAAGCAGGTTTCTTCCTCTCCTTTCAACCTTCTCCTAAGAGTGTTATTGGCTGAAAAAATATATTTTGGATAGTCCTCAAACTTGCGTTTTGTAAACGAGATTTTTTTCTTCAAACGCTCTGATGTAAAAGTTCTTACTGCCAGATTCACATATAGTTTTTCCGTAACAGTTATTTCTAAACAGGGCACCTGCCAGATAATATCCTCCTTCTTCTCTTTTCCCCGTTTTATCCAGTAGGGATGAAAACAATAGAGATGTCCTGTGAGATTATTACATTTTAAAAATTCCGAATCATAGGATCCCAATGCATTCAATAAAAGTTGAATTAATAAATGATCTTTTAACTCGGATATTGCAACCGGTAAAACAGAAAATTTGTCTCCATCCGTAACTTCTCCAAGAAGTTCTTTTAACTTCCTTTTGTTATCCAAATTCTTTGACATCAATAACAGCATTTTTCTTCCAGATTCAAATTTTATTGCTTTAATATCATTACACATGACTGATACATCTAAAATATAAGCACCACGCTTTATATATTTTTCGCTGGTCTCCAAACAAAAAATATCATATTTTTCCTCGATCTTTTGTTTATCGATAACATAATCCAGGCTATTGGTTTTTATACTCATCGATGCACCTCCTCAAAATATCCCATGCTGCTCTGTCATAACTAAGTTTACCGTCCGTTTCTTTTACCAGACACGGCAACGATACGATATGAATGTTTTCCATATCGACCTCCGAAATGTCCCAGTTTCCCTCTGCATAAATATTTGCTACAACAACACATTTGCATCCACATTTTGCAGCTTTACCTGCAATCTTTTTGATAACTGTATTCTTATCCTCCGTAGTTCCTTCCTGCCAGTTTTTAAAATCAACATAAACCGAACTTCCCTCGATTTCATAATCAAACATTTCGAAGATATCCGGGTTTTCTATTTCTTTCACAGTAACATGCAAATGTTTTTCCAAAAGGAATTTACCTACAACCTCGCCCAAAGCCCCTTTATAAATGTTATTCCAAAGAGGTGGCGTCATAATATAATCATTTGTCTGAAATGATGTTGCCCAACCATTTCTTTCAAACAATTCCCTGGCTCCAGGAATTTGCAACAATTTTCGGAGCTTTGTTCCTTCTTCTGATACCTTTAATGAATGTTCTCTATCTTGTCGAAATGTTACGGAAACATTATTAAAATCTTCCTCTTGCGAATAGTAATAATAATTTGCTGCCTCCGGTAACTGCACATAAAAATTAGTTATAATGAAATTACTACCGGCCTCTTCTTTCGAGGCTGTCGGATGTTCAAGTACGAATGTTCTCAATTTCTTCCATTTTTTAATTTTGGCTTCCGTCCAGTCGTTGTTCAGCATATTCTTAATTTCTTTATTTACGCGAATTGCTCTTAGAGATGCTCTATCCTCCAGAGAAATTGTTTCAGGATCTTTGGCACCCGTTTGCTGAATCTGATGAACTAACGCAACAAATTCCGGATTAAAGCTTCTTCCGTTTATAACAGATACATCTATCCTATCCACAATATTGTTATCTGCATAAATGTAAATATCCTTGTTTTTCTGGTTGGTTCTGCATATACGTCCAATTGCCTGGATAATATATCTGGTACTTAAAAGTACAACACTCTGCTTTGTATAAATATCCTTAAAGTTTTCATCGTTTCTATGCCCCAACATATAAGTTTTAAATGCTTTCTTAATATTAATGACTGTATCGTAAGAAGATATTTCTGAATTTTCCTGCAAAAATTCCATTTGAAAAAGGTATTTCACAAACTCTTTCTCTTCCAGATTATCCCCCAACGGAACAATGAGATTCGTCGGTTTGTCCAGATAAATAGCATCAAAATCCTTCTCGTTCTTCAGGCTACGATCATTTATTTTCACAGTCCTTCCTATTAAATACTCCGGGATCGGATACTGTAGATTCTGTCCTGCGCCAATTGTCTGATATACCGAAATAACAAACAGTTTTTCCCCTTTGCCAAACCGTTCAATCAGATCACTCTTTTTGCCATCATACTCCGTGCCATCCAGAAATACGACCGTTCTCCTTTTATCATATCCTTCCCAGCCATTCTCCATGGAAATAAATTGAAAAATATCAGACAGCGTATTTTTATCCAAAGCATTATCTCCCGAACGGGGATGCTTATTTAGTACACATAAAAAGGACTGAATATCCTCATGAATGACAAATTCTTTGAAAGCAAGAGCAATTCTCAAGTATCTCTTTTTGTTATAATCTTTATTATCTGCATTTTCTCCAAACAAGCGTTGTATCTTCTGGTACGCTTCCTTCGCAAGTTCCTGTGTGACAAATACTTCTGTCCAGGATTTTTCCGAATAATCCGCTCCGTTTCCTAACAGCTTCGTATGTATTTCTATATTTTGGTATCCTTCCTGTTGTTGATGAAAAGAATCTGCCAGACGCTGTCGTTCTTCCTCCGAAACTTCCACATAGATCTTTTGCATTTTATTCTTAAGATATTCAATGTCATAATTGCCAACCACAGAAGGTACGGTTGCTGTAGCAGATATTCCGATTACTTTTGCTTTTTCACAGAATCTGAGAAGTATTTTTTCCGGTGTATTTTGAAAGGAATACATCATGATCTGCGACTGCATATCATGTTCTGTATTATTTTCAAACGCATAATACCGAAAACCATGCTCATAAAATGACAGGTCAAACTCTCCCGGTTCTACCTCATCCTTTGTCTTGCGGGGAGACATCATAATCTGCCCTGTCAGGAAATCAATGCTTTCATCATTCAGCCGAAATAATGCAAGAACAGATCTTATTGCGGATTCTACCGAAAAAACATCCTCCCCTTCATTTCTTCGTTCATTTTTGCATTGCATATAATTAAATGCCAAAATACTGACCGCAACTTGAAAATAGGAAATAAATCCTCTAAGCTGTCCCAGCATTGTCTGAATATTGTTATTTTCTTTCGTCGGCTTCTTCTGTGAAAATCCAATAGAATTGATCTTCCTTTGTAGGTCACGCTGCATTATAATATATGAATTATCGGAATTCAGAATCGTGTGGAACTGGTGATCCTGGAACAAATAATTCTGGTAGCTATCTGCTATTTCTTCAAGAGTTCTATGTTTAAACTGCAATGAATAGGTCTTATGAATATAATCAGCTTTCTCTCGAATATCATCCACAATAGCCTGTAAAGATTTATTACGATACGCCCCCATCCTTCTTTCCCGGGATGGCGTTGTAAGTACAGTTGGAAAATCGTCAGTATGTAAGGCCGCATAGATATCCTTGAATAACTCTATATAATCTACCTTGTCATGAAGACCGTTATCGATAATCTTCTTCAAAATGGTATCCTTGGTCGCATCAAACTCATCAATAAAAATAACTGCATTTTTTACAATGTCTGAGTTATAGAACATATAAGACGGTTCCACAATGGTAGTATTCCTACTCAGCAATTTATCCATACTCAAAAACAATACCTGTCGATCTCTGGTAAATACTGCCGGATATAATTTTCCAAGCCACTGCCACTTCTTGTCTGTCTTAACGGCATATAGTCTCTGCTCTACCGTCACATATTCCTTTGCCAGATAATCCGAAACAAGTCGTCGGAACCTTGGTTCTGTTTTTTCCCGCAAATTGGATTCTATACTGTCCAGAAATTCCCGCATCACAAGAGTTTTTTCTTCTCTTTGTCTTTTAACAAAGCTTAAATCTCTTTGAAAATTCTTATACTCATCACTCTTTTTTATTTCAGCAGGAATTGCACTTTCCACTTCCGGAGACCAACCATCTACAACACTATCCATATTGGAATCTATAACCAGCACCTTTTCCTGATACAGTTCCGATTTTCCTATACTATTAAACCATTTTTGAAGATCATCATAGGGCAGGTTTTTCTTTAATGTTGTTACAAAAATGTATTTTCGATCCTTGTTTTGCGGGTCCATACATGCATCAAAAATGTACTTTATTGCAGAGTAAGTTTTTCCTGAACCGGTAGGCATATCAATAAGCATAAGACCGTTTTTATTTTCATTGTCCACATATCTTTTTATAATATCGTACATTTCGATTTCCCCTTTATCACTTTTTTTCAATTCTTTAAATAACAAATCACAACAACTTTGAGTTATCCTAATATTCCCATAAATACTTGTTTTTTTACAATAGCTAACGCATTTCCTGTCTCAATAATTTAATCATATTTTGTGTCCGTTTTTCTGTACTTAATTTTTCAAAGTGTTTTTTCTCAAATAAATGCGCTCATATACAGTGGTAACGTCACAATCCCCTCTTCGCTCATACCTATGTTTCCATCCACAAATTTGTATCCATAAGATATATCTTTGTCATTTTTCATAAGCCATTTTAATGAATTTGCCCTGGTATTTCCACTTTTGACCTCAATAGGAACCACGCTTCCGTCTTTCTGGATGATAACATCGATTTCTCGTTTCGTTGTCTCATTTTTATAGAAATAGATATGATATCCCTTCTTATAAAGAGCATCCGCTATTGCACATTCATAGATACCGCCTTTTGAGTTTCCTGCTAATGTGTTTTCCACAATATGCTGTTTTAAAGAAAAGTCCTTCATCGCCATTAGTAGTGATAAATCGGTTGTATATGCCCGAAAAAAGTCGTCTCTTGCATAATCGTCCAAATCAAATCTGACATCCGTCACCAGTTTACATAATTGCACCATATCTGCCCGAAGCAGCCATTCCACACTTGAATAATATTTTTGTGCCCTTCCACCATGCTCGATTTCTTTATATTGAAATTTATGATTTTCCTTATCTAATAGTTGCTTTGCCAGTGAGAGATAACACTTCTCTGCCTTCACCTTTTCTTCAGCAGTTGCATAATGTGCTATATCATACTGGTATCCCTGTAAGAGACTTCTTTGGACCCTGTCAACTTCTCTGAAATCTTTCGTATCTATATACTTCTGTACCACTTCCGGCATACCGCCTGTTGCGACATACTGTCTGTAGTAATTCATCATCTGTGAATGAATCGCCTCAGGTATCACTGTCTTTGAATGCAAATATCCACAAAGATTCCCTATCATATCTTCGCAAATCCCCATTCCCCAAAGAAATTCTTCAAAATCCATCCCATACATTCTCAGATAATCAACATACCCTACCGGATAGGAAGAGGCGCGTTTATAGTCGATTCCCAAAAGTGATCCTGAAGTAATGACATCATACCTGTTGTCTATCGCCCAGAACTTGAGCGATGTGATTGCCTCCTGGCATTCCTGAATTTCATCCAGAAAAATCAAAGTTTTTCCGGGAACAATTTTCTTTTCGGGAAACCGAAAACGCATAGCCATAATCATATTGTCTACTGTCAGATCTCCGGCAAAAATGTCCATTGCAGATGGCATCTGCTTAAAATTAATTTCAAGAAGTTCCTCAAAGTTTTCTTCCGCAAATCGTTCGATGATGTACGTTTTCCCCGTTTGTCTGGCTCCCTGGACAACCAGACATTTTTTGTTCTTTGTATCTATCCAATTTTTAATGTACACTGTCGCTTTTCTTTTCAGCATAAAATACCTCTAATTCATAAATTTTATTCTGTTTAATGCTTATAATCAACATTTTGGAATATCAAAATGTAGTGGTTATCAACATTTTGGAATAATTATATCATTCCTTTTGTATTCAAGCAAGGCGCTGATACATAAATGATAGAGTAAACTTATTGTCAGTTAGAAAGTCGCAGAAGCTTCCCTGCTATAGACTTACCCAGATCGCAAGTTTTTCGGATGTCTATACTTGGAATGGTTGCCTGCATCTTTTCAATATATACTTGATCATTGTCATGACGGTGGAGCAGCAGGCTTCTCATATATCCTCTGTTTGACCGCACAATTATCCCCTCTTTGCTCACACCTATGCCGCCATCTACATATTTGTATCCGTAAGATATATCTTTGTTATTTTTTATATGCCATCTTAATGAATTTGTCCGGGGATTTCCACTCCTTCAGACTATTTAAAAAAGGCACTTTCTCTTTTACAGAAAAAGTGCCTTACCTTTCGCCCCAGCTCACTCCGCATCCTGAGCAATAGATCCGATTACCTGCGTCTGAATTCTGATATTCTATTTTATCCACAAATGCATTGCAGGCCGATCAGCATGCCTGTATTTTATGAAAATTGTTTACATTTTCCTTTTCTTTGGAATTTTTTACCATACTCTGCGCTCTCAGTCTTCCTTC
>ENA-OXEQ01000425-OXEQ01000425.1-human-gut-metagenome-genome-assembly--contig:-NODE-425-length-12233-cov-5.62794_pt1 | contig 12233 bp, 9 predicted proteins | sample MGYA00249356_ERZ652245 | MGnify/ENA primary metagenome ERZ652245 (study PRJEB26925, sample SAMN05826598) | human gut metagenome | biome: ENVO:2100002; feature: ENVO:00000062; material: ENVO:00002003...
AGCGTCAGATGTGTATAAGAGACAGGGATCAATATGATTGATAAATGCAATCCCCTCCACGCAACCAATTCCACCACAATTCCCACTTTTCTGACAACTACAATTGGTGGAATCCGCATTTTACAAGGATTATAATACATACATAACAACAGAAAGGACTGACATTATGCTACAGGAGAATCTTATTATGCTGAGGTCGCTTGCGGGAAAGACTCAGGAGGATATCGCAGAGGTTATTGGAATATCGAGGCAGGCGTATGCCAAATGGGAGCGTGGTGAAACAATTCCTGATATTGAAAAATGCGGCAGACTTGCAGAATTTTATGGCGTGACGATGGATTCCTTAATAAAGGACGATGTGCAGCTTGAAGGGCAGAAGATGGCACCAGCACCGAAAGGCAAACACATGTGGGGTGTTGTCACAGTGAATGACCGCGGTCAGATAGTTATTCCTAAAGAGGCTAGAGAGACTTTTGGACTGGTGAATGGCAGCAGGCTGGTTGTGCTTGGCGATGACAATGAGGGCATAGCGCTTGTTAAAGCAGAGCAGTTTGAAGAGAAACTTAGCATGGCAATGTCGGTTCTTAGTAAAGATATTAAGGAATGAGGTGTTATGTATGATTTGTCCAAAATGTAATAAGGAAATGCGAAAAGGATACCTTTTCAGCAGTAAAGACGGCGCATTCAGTTTTGCCGATGAAGTGCCTGGAGTATTCACAAATGCGAAAACAGCCAAAGGATTTGTTGAAATCACACCGCTTAAAGCGAGCCACAGAACGAAAGTGGAAGCATGCATATGCGAGAATTGCAGGATAGTAGAATTTGAATATTAGATAAATAAAGGAGTAAGCAAATGAACACCCAACCATTTACCATATCACCAATTCCAGACGACATATTTGTAAAGATGCAGGGAAAATCATTTAAGGACAACTGCACCGTGCCAAGAGAAGATTTGCGGTATCTTAAAGTTTTGCATGTCGGATTTGATGGGAAAACGCACATAGGTGAGCTGGTTGTGAACAGGCTGATTGCTGATGATGTGCTTGATATATTTAAGCAGCTTTACGAGGCTGGCTATGAGATTGAAAAAATCAGACTTATTGATGAATATGATGCTGATGACGAGAAGTCGATGAGGGATAATAATTCTTCAGCGTTTAATTTTAGATACATTTCCTATTCAACGAAGCTGTCAAAGCATGCGTTAGGGCTGGCGGTTGACATCAACACGCTTTATAATCCTTATGTGAAATATGTTGATGGCAGAAGAAATGTAGAGCCTGCCAATGCTGAAAAGTATACAGACAGAAGCATTGAATTTCCACACAAAATCGACCATGACGATTTGTGCTATAAGGTGTTTGCAGAACATGGATTTGAGTGGGGCGGCGACTGGAAACATGCAAAAGATTACCAGCATTTTGAGATGCCTGATGAGTGGATTAAGAAAAGTTCGTGCAGAAAAATGTGATGTAATATGAAAGTTCGTGCAGAAAAATGTAATATAACACAAAAATTAGTACATAAAAGCGTGATAAAACACATTTTTACGTCCATAAAAATGTAAGGTAGGTGACAACATGAATTGCGAAGACATGACAAGAATTCCACAACTAAATAATGTTCTGAATATGAAGGCAGGAGCTGCGGGCATGAAGAACACGATAAGGTGGATATATTTTGCGGACTGCCTGCAGTGTGTTAAGAACGAGTATCATGTTGAAGATTATATTCATGGCGACGAGTTCGTGGTGCTGACGAATCCTGATGTGACGGAGGATAAGAATAAGCTGATGGCGCTGATTACAAGCATGGTCGATTATGGTATTGCGGCACTTGGAATCAATGAGGGACAGATTCTGCCGGAGCTTATCGAGTATTGTAATAAAGAAGGACTTCCGCTTTTTGAGTTGCCGGAGAAATTTCCGCTTGTAGATTTATCACAGATATTGTGTAAGAGGCTGGTGCTTGAGGAGAATAACAGAAATCTTGAGGAGCAGGTATTTGCGTCAATCCTTGATGCGGAGCATCTTAACCGTGACAGTGTGCTTGAGCAGGCACAGTTTCTTGGAATTGACCTGACTGGAAGCTTCTGTGTTGTTGAATTCGTATTTGGAAAGAACCGTCGTGGCAGCAAAGATTTATTATCAACCGGACAGGAGATAAGAAGCATTATCAATATGGAGTTCTCATTTTATTCGGGGAATGTGCTTGTAATGCCGCAGACTGGAAGCGTTCTTGCACTTGTTTCGACGGACAGGATAAGTGATGAGGACTTGAAGGCTGTGTTAAAGCGTATCATTGAAAATGCTGAAAGGAAACATCACATTTGTCTTAAGGCTGGAATTGGAAGCAGCGTTGAATATCTTGAAGATGTGAAGAGCAGCCGAAGAGAAGCTGCAGAAGCAGTTAAAGTTGCTTTGGTTTCGGATACGGAGGAACGAATCTTTTTTTATAAAGAGCAGGGAATATATACATTTATATCGAAGGTTACGGACAGCAGGTTTCTGGATGATTATGTTGTGAAGAATATCGGCAAGCTGATAGACGCTGACGAGATTAATAACGGCAGTCTGTGCGAGACACTGGAGAGCTTTCTTAACCACAACTGCAATGTAAAAGAGACAGCGCAGAGTCTGATTATTCACAGGAACACGCTCAATTACAGGCTTAACAAGATAAGAGAACTGCTTGGGGTTGATTTTGAGAATCTGGATACATGCCTTGAGTTAAAGCTTGCATTTATGATAAGAAGCTATCGCGGCAGAAAATAAATGCAGATTCAGTGTGAAAGTATCTATTTGTGCACGGTGCACAATTAATATAGTTAATCAGAAACATTGATAAAGAAAGAGAAAATAGTATAATTCAGACCATAAAGAAAATAAATTAAAGTTTTTAAAAGACAAAGGCGTCGAGAATGGATAATTCTCGGCGCCTTTCTCTTTTGAGAGTTTCATCAATAAGGAGGATTTTATTATGACAACTACAGAATTAACAAAGGCACTTCCAGAAATTATTACAGAGCAGGTTCCAGGACCTAAGTCAAAGGCACTTCTCGACAGAAGAGATGCAGCAATTCCTAAGGCACTCTGCGGAAAGGCTTATCCAATATGTATCAAGCAGGGCGGCGGAGCAATGTTTGAAGACCTTGATGGCAATAAGTTCCTTGACTGGGTTGGCGGCGTTGGCGTTCTTAATATCGGTTATTCTAATCCAGAAGTAATTGAAGCAGTTAAGGCACAGACAGAGAAATATTTCCACACGATTTTCAATGTATATGTTCATGACGGATATGTAAGCCTTGCTGAAAAGCTTAACGAAATAATGCCATGCAAGGGTGATGTAAAGAAAACATATTTTGCTAACTCAGGTGCTGAGTGTGATGAAAATGCAATTAAGATTGCCAAAGCATTTACAAAGAGAAACGGAGTTATCTGTTTTACAGGTGCTTTCCATGGAAGAACTAATCTTACAATGCCACTTACAGCCAAGAAGGTATATGCAGTAGGCATGGGACCTTTCCCAGCAGGTATCTACAGAGCACCTTATCCATATCTTTACAGAGCACCTAAGGGATACACAGAAGCAGAGGCAATTCAGTATTACATAGATGAACTTAACAGAATATTTGATGAGGGCGCACCAGCAAGTGAAATAGCCTGCATGATTGTTGAACCATTCCAGGGCGAAGGCGGATTTATCCCTGCACCAATCGAGTGGGTTAAGGCAGTAAGAAAGATATGTGATGACAACGGAATCTTAATGATAGCTGATGAAGTTCAGTGTGGTAACTGCAGAACAGGTAAGTATTATGCATCTGAGTACTGGGCTGAAGTAGGTGCAGCACCTGATATTATCACAACAGCAAAATCACTTGGTGCAGGACTTCCAATCTCAGCAATCACAGCAAGAGCAGAGATTATGGATGCAGCTCCAGCAGGAACTATCGGTGGTACATTCTGTGGTAACCCTGTTGCAGCAGCCGCAGCACTTGCAGTAATGGATGTTATGAAGCGTGATGATTATGCAGCTAAGGCAAGACACATCGGAGAGACAGTTATGAAGCGTTACAAGGAGCTTCAGGACAAATATGATGTCATCGGTGATGTAAGAGGACTTGGCGCAATGGTTGGTATAGAGTTCGTTAAGGACAGAGAGACTAAAGAGCCAGCAACTAAGCTTGTTGCAGACCTTATCCAGAATGCTATCCAGAAGGGACTTCTTCTTGAAAGCTGTGGTACAGCAAGCAACACAGTAAGATTCTTAGCACCTCTTACAATGACAGATGAGCAGATGGAGAGAGGTCTTGAAATCTTCGAGGAAGCTTTAAAGGAAGCTTTGGAAGCGTAGTGCAAATGTGGTTTTAACCACAACTTAATTGTGGGAGGATATATTATGGAGCAGAAATCGAAATTTGATAAGGTAATGGGTGCCTGGGACATACTTGTTATCGCATTTGGTGCGATGATAGGCTGGGGCTGGGTAATTAACTCTGGTGACTGGATTACAACGGCTGGCTTTGCCGGTTCAATCATAGCAATGCTTATCGGTGGCGTTATGGTATTCTTCGTAGGACTTACCTACGCAGAGCTTACATCAGCAATGCCGCAGTGTGGTGGTGAACATGTATTCAGTTACAGGGCAATGGGACCTACAGGTTCTTTTGTGTGTACATGGATGATTATATTAGGATATGTGGCTACCTCAGCATTTGAGGCAACCGCACTTCCAACAGTTATTACTTACCTTTTCCCTAAGTTTAATCAGGTTTACCTTTATTCAATAGCAGGAAAAGATATTTACCTGACAACAATTCTGTTAGGTGTAGGCGTTGCGGTATTAATTACATTTATTAATATCAGAGGCGCTAAGACAGCAGCTATATTACAGACAGTTCTTACAGCAATTATCGCTATTGCAGGAATTCTTCTTGTAGTCGGTTCAGCAATTAACGGTGATGGTGCTAATATTACAGGACAAATGTGGGAATCAGGCACAGGTACAACTCTTGGCAGCGTCTTCAAGGTAGCCTGCATGACACCATTCCTTTTTATAGGATTTGATGTAATTCCACAGGCAGCAGAGGAGATTAATGTGCCATACAAGAAAATTGGTAAGATAATGCTTCTGTCTATATTCTTAGCTGTTGCATGGTATCTCCTTATCATATTTGCAGTCTGCTACATAATGCCACAGAGTGCAATTGCACAGGAAATGTCTTCACAGAACGGACTTGTATCTGCCAAGGCAATTGAGATAGCGTTCAGATCACCGCTTATGGGCAAAGTGCTTATTATAGGTGGTCTTTGTGGAATCATCACATCATGGAATTCATTCCTGATGGGCGGCAGCCGTGCACTTTACTCAATGGGTGAGTCACTTATGATTCCTAAAATGTTTGGTAAATTAGGAAAGCATAAGACTCCTGAAGCAGCAATTATTCTTTGTGGTATTGCCTGCGTTGCAGCTCCTTTCTTTGGAAGAGGCGTGCTTGTATGGTTAGTTGATGCAGCTTCATTTGGCTGTGTTATAGCTTATATGTTTGTTTCAATTTCATTCTGTATTCTTCGTAAGAAGAAGCCTGAGATGGCAAGACCTTACAAGGTTAAGGCAGGCAGATTTGTTGGAGTTATGGCAGTACTTATGGCAGGCTTCATGACATTACTCTACATTGTTCCAGCTTCATTTTCAGCCGCACTTGTATGGCAGGAATGGATTGTAGTTGGTATCTGGCTTGCACTTGGTGTGTTCTTCTACTTCTATTCTAAGAAGAAATACGGTGCAGAGTTTGGCCGTGATATATTCATTGTCGAGGACGGTGGAAAGGCAGAAGAACAGGAAGAGGCAGTACTTCCAAATGCAAAGTATCCGGACAGACATTTTGTTATTACTGTCGGATGTGAGTATGGAAGTGGCGGTCCACAGATTGCCAAGATGATTGCCGACAGGTTAGGAATCGAGTATTACAACAGAGATCTTGTTGATAAGGTAGTTGCACAGATTGGTGTAGATAAGGGACTTGTTGAAGAGGCAGATACAAAGATTGGCGTAAGATACGCATTTGACACATCATATGGTGTAAGATATGCAAATCTTTCTAACAGAGTTATTGATGCACAGTTCCAGGCAATTAATGATTTTGCCAACAAATCATCATGTGTCATTGTTGGACGAAGCAGTGACTACATTTTAAGAAACAGAGATGATGTTCTAAATGTATTTATATATGCACCTCAGGAAGACGAGATTGCTGCAGTTATGAAGGAAAAGGGCATCAAGAATATGCGTAAGGCTAAGGAAGAATGGGAGTCTGTTGATAAAGCACAGCATGCAAGGCATGAGTACATTACCGGAAAGAAGCGTGGCGACAGGCATACAAGAGATATGCTTATCAACAGCAGCATCTTAGGCTGGGACGAGACAGCGGATATGATTATTGACATGATTGACCGCAAGTTCGAGCAGGACGATGCAAAGCAGTTAAAGAAGGAGGCTTAAGCTGATGAAGGGCTTTTCTATAAAGACAGAAATACAGGAATTTGATACATTTGAACAGTTTGCTAAAGAAGCTGGAATCGGTGCTGATGACCTTGTGTTATGCGGTGAGCATACATTTGATAAATATATTGCTCCGCTTAACACAGGAGTACAGACACTTTTCCGTGAGAAATACGGCAAGGGTGAGCCGACAGACGGCATGGTTGATGCAATTCTTAATGAACTTCGTGATAAGACTTATGACCGTATAATTGCAGTTGGCGGCGGTACAGTTATTGATATTGCAAAGGTTGTTGCGGTTGCAGGAAAGGACGATACTGTAGATGACCTCTATGATAAAGTAGGAAGTCTTAGCAAAGTTCATCCGCTTATCATTGTTCCTACAACATGCGGAACAGGCAGCGAGGTTACTAATATTTCAGTTATTAACCGTGTCAGCAAAGGCGTTAAGATGGGACTTGCAGATCCGGCAATGCTTGCAGACAGTGCAGTTATGATAACTAATATGCTGGACTCACTTCCATATAAGATATTTGCAACTTCTTCAATAGATGCGATGGTTCACAGTGTAGAATCCTTCTTAAGTCCTAATGGCTGCAGTATTTCAAGAATTTTCTCAACAGAGGCACTTAAGACTATTCTTACATGCTGGAAGAAATCTGTAGAAGCCGGAGGCGAAGACACATGGAAGGCTTATGCTGCAGATTTCTTAAAGGCTTCTAACTGGGCAGGACTTGGATTTGGCTATGCAGGATGCGCCGCAGTTCATGCCTGTGCATATCCATTAGGCTCTGTATATCATATACCTCATGGACAGTCTAACCAGCTTATGTTTAAAGATGTCATGAAAATGTATAAAAAGATTAAGCCAACAGGCAGAATCAATGACCTTGAGGCTGTAATCGCAGAAAGTCTTTCTGTAGCACCTAAAAATGCACTCGAAGAACTTTATGCACTTATGGACAAGGTGTTAAAGAGTGCGCCACTTGAAGAATTCGGAGTGAAGAAATCGGACCTTTCAATATTTGCAGGTGATGTAATAAAGACTCAGCAGAGACTCCTCAGGAACAACTATGTGCAGCTTAGTGAGGAGCAGATACTTGAAATATATGAAGCTGCATATTAATAAATGCTTATATCTGTATTCATAATAAAACTATCCCCAAAATGCGGCGTGTCAGGAAACTGGCGCGCCGTATTTTATGTGAAATCCCCTTGTTAATTACTATTACAAGTGCTATTATCACAATGTGGTTAGCATAAGCTAACAGAAGCTAACAGAAGCTAGTTGCTACTATGAAAATGATAGGAGGGAATATATGTTTATAGATATTAAAGATGCAAGAAAACATTATGGCGAGGGTGAGACACTTGTCAACGCACTTGACGGCGTGAGCCTGTCTTTGGGAGAAGGCAGGATATATGTAATTCTCGGACCTTCAGGTTCAGGAAAGAGTACGCTTCTTAATATGATTGGAGGTCTTGATTCACTTGATTCAGGCGAAATCACAATTTCAGGCAGGAACATAAGCAGAAGTGACAAGAAGAAAATGACAGACTACAGAAGGGAAGATGTTGGATTTGTATTCCAGTTTTACAATCTGATTCCAGACCTTACTGTGCAGGAGAATATTCAGGTTGTCGCTGATATTGCAAAGCAGCCAATGGATATAGAAGAGGTAATGAAAGCACTTGATATTGACAAATACAAGAATCGTTTTCCTAAGGAACTTTCAGGTGGACAGCAACAGAGAGTTGCGATAGCAAGAGCATTAATCAAGAATCCTAAGATTCTTCTGTGCGACGAGCTTACAGGTGCGCTTGATTCCAAGTCATCAAGAAATGTCCTGAAATTCATAGAGAAAGTCAATGAACAGTTTAAGACTACAATTATAATCATAACACATAATGAAGCGATAGCTGATATGGCGGACACAGTCATAAGAATTAAAGATGGTCAGGTTGCTTCCTGCACAAACAATGGCAATAAGCGTAGTGCAGAAGAACTTGAACTGTAAAAGCAGAAGCACAAGTATGAATTTTAAAATGTGATTATGAGGAGGCTGGTTATGACTCTTAACAAGAGATATTTAAGAAATGTTAAAGAGAATCTGTCGTTTTATATAGCTGCGGCAGTTCTTACCGTAGTTGCCCTGCTGCTGTTCTATCTTTTTTACATAGCAGGAACAGGAATTAAATCATATGGAGATCAATTCTTTATAGATAATAAGTTAGAAGACGCCACATTTACAACATATGTGGAGATACCTGATAACGAAATTGCAAATATTGAGAAGAAATATAATGTTACATTTGAGAAAGAGCATTATGTAAATATTAATGAGGACGGATATAAGGTAAGAGTTTTCAAACGCAATAAGAAAATAGATCTTTATGAGGTAATTGATGGAAATGACATATCTAACGATGATGAGATAGTTATATCAAAGGGATATGCTGAAAGTGAGCATGTGAATATTGGCGACAGGCTCACAATTAAGGGGAAAGAATATAAGGTTACAGGTTATTTCCTAAGGCCTGATTACCTGTATATGCTTGAAAATGCTCATGATTCATACAAGAATATCACATCATTTTTCCTTGCATACATGACAGATAGTGCATACGATGCGCTTGAGGCAAACTCATGCCAGTACAAGGTAGTATACAGTGACGACAGTGATGTTACACAGTTCAGAAAAGATATGAACGAGCAGTACAAGATAGACAGCTATCTTGCTAAAGACAACAACCAGAGAATTACAATGGTTGATGATCAGGCAATGATGTTTCTTATTATGGCATTTGTATTTCTGTTCACACTGCCGCTTATTACAGTTGCACTTATAGCTATTATAATAGGCAGAAAGATAAAGCTGGAACAGAAAATGATTGGTACACTGTCAGCACTTGGCTACACAAAAAGACAGCTTATGTGGCATTATAGTGTGCTTGCAATGATTCCGGGACTTGCCGGCGGCATTATTGTTACAATTATTACCAAGATAATACAGCAGCCATATGGCGAAATGAGCCTTGCAGATTATGAGCCAATGCCTGTTAAATTCACACTTCCAATCCCGATAGCACTTATAGGAATAATAATTCCGACAGCTATCTATATGCTTGAGGCAGCACATAAAGTATCTAAGCTGTTAAAGAAGGATACAGTAGAAATGCTTAATGGCAATGCAGACGGAGACAGCAGAACAAGACATGTATTAGCCGGTAAGAAGGGCAAGGTAAGAAATAAGTTCGCATTAAGAAGCATACTTGCCAATCCGGGAAGAAGCTTTGTTGTGTTTCTGGGGGCATTTTTAGGTGCACTGATGATAACGGTAGCGTTTATGTTTATAGACTCTATCAACAACGTAATTGACAAAGGCGCAGACAGCATGGGCAGCTTTAAGTATGAATATGTTCTTAACCGCCTAAAGACAGATGAGGTGGCAGGGGCAGATGAGCTTGTTATAGGGAAATACGAGCATAACGGCTCTGCATTTTCACTGATAGGCGCGGATACAGATGTTAAGTATCTGAATATTGATACTGAGGACGGCAGCAGGGCGGACATTTCCAATGGATATTATGTTACAAATGTAATGGCATATGCCTATAAACTTGAAGCTGGGAATGAATTTACATTTGTCAATCCTGTTACAATGGAAGAAAAGAAAGTTACAATAAGCGGAATTATAATGAATGACAGCCAGAAAATGATTGTATGCAGTCAGGACAATGCAAGGAAACTGCTGGGCTGGAATGACGGAACATACAACGGACTGCTTTCAGAGAAAAAGCTTGATTTAGGTGATGAGATATCCAAGACAGTCACATCTGACGACATCAGGGAACAGATGAAGACTATTCTTACAGAGATGGGCGCTATTATATATTCTCTTGCGGTAATCGGCGCGATTATATGTATTGCGGCACTGTATGTATCAGTAAATATGCTTATTTCGGAGAACCGCCACAACATATCAATGCTTAAAGTGCTTGGTCTTAAAAGACGCGAAATTAATAGAATGATTATCGATGTAAATCATGTTATAATACCTATTGGCATAGTTGTTGGAATGCTTGCAGGTTATTTAATGATGGTAGTAGTATTCAGGATATATTCAGGTATAGAGGGAGTGCTTTATACACCGGCAATAACCTTTAAGAGCATTATATTAACTATAATAATAGTGCTTGTGTGCTATGCAGTATCACTCCTTATAGTAAGGAGAAAGGCTGACAGGGTTGATATGGTTGAAAGCCTTAAGGACAACAGGGAGTAATATACACAGGCATCCATATGAGGGAGGAATATATCATGGAATTAAGGGACAGACTGTCACCTGATGAGCAGGTGTACTGGAGTGGAAAAAAGGCGGTAGGTGTTTCGGTGCTGGAGGCAATATTTAACCCGTTTCTGATATTTGCATTTATCTGGGGAATGTTCGACTTTGGATTTATAGGACTACTGTTTAATGAGGCAGGGATGTATGCTGACAGACAGGTAGCAACATTCATAATTATGTTTTTTGCAGTTCACCTTATGCCGGTATGGATATATCTTATTGGTGTAATTAAGTCAGTGGTTAAGTCTGTGAATACAGAATATATTATCACCAGAGACAAAATATATATTAGAAAAGGCAATGGGGAAAGGAATACAATAATGGTTCCGCTTGCTTATGTTGAGTCTATTGGTGTTGACCATGGAATATTTGACAGAATATGTGGTACGGGCGACATTACATGGAAAGGTGAAAAGGGAAGAATAGACAATATCAGTGATTATGATAATGTATGTGCCATGATAAAAAAGCTGGCTATAGAAGCAGAACATCAAAGTGAAGAGAATGGAACTGTCTATTCATCTATGAAGATTAACGGAAGAAATTTATCAGAGAAGAATTATGATGACTCTTATAAATATGCTGGCTATGCGTATTCTGACAATTCGTATGGCGCACCTAACAGTCAGAAGAGGTATGATGCACCTGACATCAATCATAATTAGAGAAAATGTTGTGAAATTTTTGTAGAATTTTAATGTGTATTGTTGAAAATGCACAAATGCTTGCGTAAATCTTTGTAATTTTAAGCCATTTCATTTTTATAATTATTATGGTATTTTTACCCATAGAGGCGATTTATTTTGCATGATATCGGACACTGCCAGCAAAATAGCGCCTCTATTGTTTTATCTTTTAATCAATTATGTGATGATTAAGCCATCTGCGCGAATGGAATCTTATAGAGAACACGATACCACGCACAGTCCAGTCGGCAAACATTCCAATCCATACAGCAATAGGCCCAAAACCATATACACGGCATAAGAATATAGTAAAGCTTACACGACATAACCACATGCTTGCACATGATGTTATCATTGAAAATTTCACATCTCCGGCAGCACGCATTCCGTACGCCGGAATGAACGAAAGTACCCATGATATTGGCTTGGTTATTGTTATAAAAAGAGTCATCTCAAAACACATTCTTGCACTTTCTGCTTCCATTCCACCGAGTATGGTAATCGGCCTGCACAATGCAAATACAACAAGACAGCTTATAATAATGGCAGCTTCAGCCATTTTACTGAGTTTCTTTATATAATATATGGCTTCATCTTTTCTTCCGGCTCCAATACACTGACCAACTATAGTCATAAGTCCGATACCTACACCCCTGTCTCTTATACACATCTGACGCTGCCGACGACCCCTTAC
>ENA-OXEQ01000426-OXEQ01000426.1-human-gut-metagenome-genome-assembly--contig:-NODE-426-length-12224-cov-8.49634_pt1 | contig 12224 bp, 12 predicted proteins | sample MGYA00249356_ERZ652245 | MGnify/ENA primary metagenome ERZ652245 (study PRJEB26925, sample SAMN05826598) | human gut metagenome | biome: ENVO:2100002; feature: ENVO:00000062; material: ENVO:00002003...
CGAGATGTCTTAGGGTCTCGTGGGCTCGGAGATGTGTATAAGAGACAGATCTTTTACCGCTGCACCCAGAAGCTCATTCTTGCACTGTTCTGGATCTGCCACAGTATATTCAATGGAAAACTCTGGTGATAACGGACAATGAGCCAGTGCATATAGTATTTTTCCTAATCGCTGATTATCTACCGGAAATTCCAGCTTCATCCGGTGCACATATTTATATCCCTGAAATCTGCGCTTCCAGCTTTTGTCTCTGGCCTGATAGCTTTCATATTCCGTATCTATATTAAAATACAACGTTTTCAGGTCTTTTCTGTTATATCCCAGATTTACTATCAGGTCTTTCAACAGTTCCACACTATCCGATGATTTCTGCAGTGTTTCATCATATTCCTGATACTTTCCTTCCATGCTGATTCGTAATCGTATCGTATCCGGTTTTACCGATATTTTTCCTTTACCCGTAACCCTAATTGTCCTCTCCATCATGCTTCCTCCATCTGTCCATATACCTCAAAAATGCAATCAATAACTTTTTTATCCACCTTAAAATACTTCCCAAAGGGATTGATCACTACACCGGCAACCTTATCATTTCTGGTTGCAATCTGAAACATATCTTCAAAAGGTACTTCCACAATTATATCCGGTGTTCTGTTCCTGTGAAGTTCCTCTTCTTTTGTAAAAATATACAGCCATTCCACTTCATCTCCGGCAGCGACCGTATCCATACGCATTCTGACTTTATGATCAAGTGTCAGTGTATCCCCTTCTTTCAGCTCAGATATATCCAGCTCCGAAAACATATCCTCTCCGGATGTCACAAATGGGACAAGACCACAACCTTCCTTTTTCATACGGAAACACAGAGAAGTAATAACATTCACAAAACTCTCATGATCTCCCTTTTCATAAAGGTCTCTAATAGCTGTATCTATCAATTCGTTTCCATCTAGCCGCTCATGCAGATTAACATTTTTTCTTTCCAGAACTTCATCAAAAATTTCCAGAACCTGACACATTTCCGGATCAATCCTGTTTCGGCACTCTGCCTTTAATACTGCCGGTATTCCGAAAAACGCCTCTGCTATACTTCCGGTAATTGCAGCCAGCGTATCTGTATCTCCACCAAGTGAAACTGCATTTCTTATGGCATCCTCAAAATCTTTAGCTTCCATGAAAGCTGTGATTGCTTCCGGTACTGTCTGCTGACAGCTTTCCACATGGTGATAAAATGGTCTGATTTCATCCAGTGTCCGGTTCAGATCATAATGAAATTCATCCTCAACATATTTTCTGATTTCATCTTTTGATGCACCGTTTCTGGCAAGGAAAATACAGCTTGCTGTTGCCACAGCTCCCTTAATTCCTTCCGTATGATTATGTGTAACTGCCGCTGTCAGTTCTGCCACTTCCCTGGTTCTCTCAATCGTAGGATATAACCACCCTGCTGCCGATACCCTCATTGCTGATCCGTTGCCATAACTTCCATAGGGCTTCGGGTTTCTTTCTTTCAGCCATTGTCTGAACTTGCCACCATAACCGGCATGAGGATATCTCCTGCCCCAATCCTGCATATTAGCTACTGCTGCCTCCTTAATCTCGCTTTCACCTGCATCTGATCCTACTGCAAGAAGAGCCTCTGCTATTGCAACCGTCATTACAGAATCGTCTGTAAATCCACATCCTCTTGTAAACAGGTCAAATTCCTTTGTTTTGCTGCCTCTATCAAATTCAAACGGACTTCCTATAATATCTCCCAAAATTGCTCCGTACATATCTGCCTCCCATTCTCCGGAAACTCTCCGGCATCATCTGTTTCCTTGGTACAATATGAGTATATTCTAGGAATATTATCTGGTGGTCGCTGATTGAGCGACATTTTTGAAAAATAGGGTGCCTATACTAATGTACAGACACCCTTGGTTCAATACCAATATTTACATTATTTCTTTATCTTTGCAGCAATGCTTCCAAGTGCTAACGATAATTGCTTTTCTTCCTCCTCATCTTTTCTAATTTTTTCCCATTGACGCAATATCATCATTATAAAACTTTTCATTACTGGAAAATATTCTATACAATCTTCTTCACTTAACTCATGAATACCCTTACTTACAATTCCATAAAAAATCTCATTATGAACTAACGATTTTGGAAGATAATCTGATAACATTTTGACTTTTTCATTGACACGAGCTCTTTCAAAATCCTCTTCTTTGAATTTACCGTCCGATATTGCTTTATTACTTGCTATTACAATAATACGCTCAAATATTCGCCTCAAATATACATATGAACCTATTCCTATTCCTGAAGCATATAACCCAATCGCTCTTTTAAGTTCTTTTTCATCATTTTTTGATAATACTTTCCGATATTCTTTTAATTCTGGAAATGACAGATCTGCAACGGAAGGATATTGGCCTATCTTTTTCATTTTATTCCCATATGTAAGAACAATATAGTCCAAATGGTGTGTATTATCCATTGTACAAATAAACTTAAATACCATCAGTCTGGTATCATCTTCTATCAATTTATTGGTCCAGGTCCATGGTTTATTTTCTCCGCCCCCATTAGGTTGTGGTGTATTAAATAAATACTGCCATGATGTAATTTCATCTTCTAATGGACGTCCACAAATTTTTTCATTATGGTCATCATACCAATAATACGGAACAGCCTCACCAGAAAACACTCTATTTTCCTTACATTTAGGACAATACACATTTAATTTTACATGTCCACCTATCAAATCCGCTAATTCAAATATATTATCTTCTGTAATTTCTATTTCATCATACAATCCTTCATTTACAAGGAATTTACCAAATACATTGTCTATACTTTTTATTTCTCTCTGATGAGTACTATCAAATACATTACTATACATAGGTATTCCTTTTTTCATCTTTACCTCCACTTCTAAACACCCAAGATTTCACTCGTATATTTGAACAACGTTACATTCAGCTGCATAATATCGTACTGCTTATCTATAATAGCTTTCTGCACAATCAGATCCACCTTACTGCTTGGACTGAAAGCCCAGTCCGCTCTTGCCAGAAGATCTTTTGACTGCTCCAGATCAAGCTCCAGGGCAATGCATAATGCCATTACTGTTTTCTTCTTTGGATGATAATTTACATCGCACTGTATCTTTGAGAAATGCTTTCTGTCAAGGTTTGCCCTCTTCCAGACATCCTTATTATCAAGGTGCGAAGCCCCGATCAGCTCAAACAGTTTGTCATGAAACGATGCTCCTATATTTGCCAACTGGTCTTCCAATGATGTGTCTGCTGACAGCATACATGGTTCAGCCAGATCGACATTCTCTTCATCATTCAGGATATCATCCTCTGTCTGGCTTATTTGAAGCATTTCCTCATAAAATGCCTCTTCGGACATTTCCCTACTGCCAACACCTCTTGGTCGTACAGAATATTCTCTCCGGTGCCTGTCCGAGACATAATTTGCATCTATATAAGAATCAATCTCTCCAACAATCTGGCTGGAAAGCTGAAAGGATCTCTTGTCAAATACTACCAGAATAATCTGAATATCATTTTCCATAAGGAATTCACTGAAAACTGATACTGCAATCTGCAACGCTTTGTCCTTTGGAAATCCATATACACCGGTTGATATCAGAGGAAAAGCTATACTTTCACATTTCAACTCAACTGCTTTTTGCAGTGATTTTTTGTAACAGTTTTCCAGAATATCAAACTCGTGCTGTTTGCCATCTTTCCATACGGGACCTACTGTATGTATAATATATTTTGCATTCAGACTATAAGCTCCGGTTACTGCTATTTCTCCTCTGGCAATCCTGCCTATCTGCTTTCTCTCTGCCAAAAGCTGCTCTCTTCCTGCCGCATCATATATTGCTCGGTCAGTGCCACTGGCACATATTGGATCAGGATTTCCTGTATTTACAATCACATCCGCTTTCACTTTTGTAATGTCATTGCGGACAATCTTAAATGGCATTGTGGCACCTCCATCCCGTTAATTTTTTCTTAAATAGCCATTATTGTATAAATACCAAATTTCTTCTGCTGTTAGCACGGAAAAAGGATTTTTGCGGTTATCATCCTCTATCGGTGGAATATCATCATTCAATTCACATGGGATAAATCCTAGCTTTTTGCAGATTTCATCATACTTTCTGTCTTTAGTCATCAGCTTTTTACCTTATATCAGCACAATTTTTCTACCCTTTTAATGTATAAATTTCTGATTGTCCATCAAAGCGAATTCTTTTCGTTTTACAGATATCTTCAATAATCGTTACATACCATTGTGGAGCCAACGGGTGAACCATTACTCCTTCAATATACTCTGTAATATCTCCAGCATCCTCTATCCTAACATTATTGTCTTTAAGTTTATTCCAATCCGGTCTTTGTGCATAAATCTTTTCCGTTAAATAATCAATTATTTCTTCATCTGTTTTATTTTTAACTTTTTCTTCAATCTTAAACTTGACACCCATACTAGACAAGCCTTCAGCACTGTACAAACTATTATCTGCCACTAATAAACGATATTCCCCTTCATGCTTGAAGGCTGGTCTTTTATGAAAATATGGCTCATGCACGGACAAACTATCCTTGGTTTGAATAATTTGTTGCCTTAACACATTTCTTTTATGCAAATCATATGTTACTTTTTGCAAATATACACTGAATATTTCTGAATCAGAGAATATTTTTTTTGTATGTTCTATCAGCTTATCATCCGTTGTTCTTACCCTTACCGCTTTATTATCATATGAATATCCTCTCCACATTGCATCTGTTTCCGGAAATCTTGACCAACATTGTGCATATGAAAACCATTTGCTATGCCACAGCTTAAAATAATTATCTGAAATCGAATAATAATTTCTCGGACATAGATAATAATACATCTCGGTCACAATTTCACGAATATCATCCTTTGTTTCCATGTGAGAAAACAAATATCCCTCATATTTATCATCCCAAGTAATTGGACGAACAAATCGATCCTTATTATTAACAAGAAGATTAACGAAATCTTCAAATCCTATGTATCTATATAGTTTTTTCCGCACGGAATTCCTCCCTCTGTTTTCTTGAACTATTTCGATAATAAATCATGCTTAATTTCTATTCGTCTGGAAAATCATCTTCTCCAATCTTAATATCAAAAATTGCTTCCTCTATAACCTTCACACATTCATCTGTATGTTTCTTTATGTCATTTCCCCAGAAACGAATCACTGTCCACCCCATAAAAAGCAGCTTTTTGTTTACCTCGTCATCCCGCTCCCGATTTCTGGATATCTTACTAATCCAAAATTCGCTATTATTGCTTTTCTCTAATCTGGGTCTTAATACCTCCCAGTCTTTGCCATGGAAAAATTCGCCATCGCAAAAAATAGCAATTTTATACTTCGTCAATGCAATATCTGGTTTTCCCGGCAATTCTTTATAGTTTTTTCTATACCGGTATCCTTTTTCCCAAAGAGCTTTTCTGAGCAGCACTTCTATTTTTGTATTACTGGATCTGATATGCTGCATATTCTTATGACGCTGTTCCTTTGTCAAAACATCTGACATCGTAACACCTCAATTCATTTTTCTGATATGCTACAGATTAAGAAGGGCTACATCTATTTTTCGCTGAGTAAGATAATATTCATACATTATTGCAGCCGGCATTAACCTGATCTGGATATTTTCTAACCCCAGTACCTCCAACATTTCCATCTTTGCTGTACCCTTATCAATAATTTCATTCTTTTCGGTAGGCATCAGAAAACAGTTCTTTACAACCGCAATATTATGAGCCTTAATAAATTTCTTATATGCAAGCTGATACAAATACTGTTTTGTCACATCTCCGATGCCAGGATTTCCGCCTAAAGTTTTCCCCTTTTCCAATCGCAGATTGTAATACTTTGCATCAAAAATAAGAAAATAATCTTCCTTTCCAATCTTCGGAATACTTATGAGATCAGGAATCAGAGTATCCGATGCTCTCTTTTCTTCGGTATCGGGACCTTTCCAAACAGGCTTTTCTATTATGTCAATCAGCATATCGCTTGGTGTATATTCTTTTGACAGTGGAACAGACATATTCAATTTTCCAAGAGAAGTCCTAAGCTTATTATCAAAAACTTCTGCGCACACATTTTCCCAGACTGCATGAAAAGCTGTTGTTCCATACATACTTATACCATCATTGTTTTCCAGAAGCCTTCTGTTCTGAGCAACATAAGCATATAGGGTCTTAAGCAGAATCTGACGTCTTGTATTAAACTGGATATTTAACTCTTTCTGTATTCTTTCCAGAATATAATCCGTATCTCCAAAATCATCCAACTCTTCTTCTGACAATATTATCTGGTCTATATCAAATAAAATATCAAGCTGGGCTGTATGAAGCTGTTCTGAACAGTCTGTAAGAATACATTCATGCAGTCTCTTGAAATAATCCATATCATCATCCACTGTTCTGCCAGTGTATAATTCCATGTAATATGGTTTGTTATCCTGTAACAAAGCAAAGCTCTCATCAATCGTCTTGCCCCAAAGAATGTCACCATCCCCGTTGACTTCTACAATATCCTCACTATTTGTGTAAATACCATATTCATAATAATCGTTCAGTAGATACAGGATCACTGCAAGCATATTAAAGCTCCTGTTATCCCCATCACCATTAAATACATTTATAATTTGTTCTTCAGAACGGCTATATCTTTCAAGGACCTTCAAAACCTGTTTCATACTTTCCAGATGGTCTTGTTCTGTCAGAAGATACTTCGGGTATACTTTAATGATTCTGCTGCCACATGTAATAATTCCAACATAGGTAAAAACATACAGACAGTCTCCACTTTCAGCTGTATCATCCGTTATCTCAATATCTTCATCAGTAAGTTCGGACATTTCCATCTGATCATTTCTGTTTTTAACACTTTTTAATACCCCGAAAGCTTTCAAATTCTTAATAAATCTTTCCACTTCGTTATCAGCAAAGGAAAATATGTCTTTCAAATCATTCTTAGTATAGCGTTCCTGTTCTCTAACATAACTTGAAACAATCTCCATCACACATCATTTCCTTTATTTATTATAAACAGCATTCTTTACTGATGTACCAAAGATAGCCATTCCCTTTTCTTCAAATGCTTCACAAACGGATGAATACTTGCTGCTGTCACATCCATTGAAGAAATCATGCTTTCTCTGCTTTACAGCATCTTCGTACAGATACATGATAACCTTGCTCTTAAATGCCTTCATAAATTTTTCAGTATCAATAATCATTCCGTTTTCATCAGAAGCAATGACTTTTTTTGCAAGGAAGAACGGTCCCATCAGTTTGTCCTCGTTGATTCTGTATTCCGATGCCATTCTGTCATTGATTGCACGTCTGACAGCATTCCACTCAACAGCATCCGGTTCTCCTGGAAGTACAATCTTACAAACTCCGATAATCTCTTTCTCACTCTCGTTGATTCCAAGATATTCAAAGTTCCATCTTCTCTTAAATGCTGTATCCATAGGAAATACTCCCTGATCAGCACTGTTCATGGTTGCCCAGATAAACATGTTATTTGGAAGTTTGATTTTATTATAATTGTCAGAAAGCCCACCAAGTTCTTTTGCAAGATATCTACGAATATCTTCTGACGCCTGGATTTCATACTCACTAACTCCGTCACCATCACGATCTAATAATTGGAATACATCTCCAAATACTGCTGCCACTTTTGCCCTGTTGATTTCCTCGATCAGTAATAAATGAGCCTTTGGAGATCCTGTTCTTCCGCTCTTTATTGCATCCACATATACCCTCATAAATGGACCAGGGACAAAATCATACCGGATGGAATTTCCATCTTCTCCCATCACAGGCTTATATGTTCCAACGAACTGTGAATATGAATAATCTGGATGAAACGTGACACGTTCATAGGTTCCAGATGTCTTCTCCATTAAATCTTCACAATCACTCTTTAATCTGAAACTCTTACCTGTTCCCGGTGAACCAAACACAATTCTATTTCTTTCATATCTTACCGATAACTCTGTATTATATACTGGCTCTATGTATTCAGATGCCATATCTGTATCACCATCCTTTGCATATGTTCCGCGGAGCAGATCCAGAACTGCTGACTTATAATCATTTAATGTCCATATGGACATTGCTGTCTTTAATGAGTTATGAAGATTAGTTGACAGTACACTCCGGCTGATATTCTTCTTCAGCCACTTAACCTTACGATTGCTCTTGTAATCACTGTCCTGACTTTCCCTTTCCGTTGTATCATAACAGTAATCAGATTCAATTCTTCCAATATGAAATACTGAATTTTCAGCAAAAATCACATAATCGCCGACCTTCATGTCATGGATGAATCGCCATATTTGTCCTACATCCTGACCTCGTCCCCTGTTGTTTTTATCATAATTGGCCTCATACAACTCTGAAAGTTGCTCCTTGCTATCTATATCAGACAAATCACCAAGATTAGACCAACCAATACAAACGTGCGGATTATCTTCTGACAATGCATCATTCTTTTCTTTGATATGCATTCCAAATAATTCATGATTGAAAATATCTTCGTTATCATTATCAAGCATCTTTACATATTGCAGATATTTTCTTACTGCACTTCTCTGTGTATTATTTTTCTTTTCTGCATTATCTAATACATCAATCGTAAAAACTACTTCTCCCTCGTCAATAGTTACAAACAAACTCTTCCCTTCTACACTTGGGGAAGGAGTATTTGCTATATTATTTACATACTGATCTATTGATGCTTCACTATATGGATTTCCCGCATCGGAGTCTCCTTCTGGCTTAACCTGCATCTTCATCCAATACCGGAATAGTCGTTTATTTTTTTCTTCCGGATCCTCTTGCTGTTCTACCTCAATGTTAATATTATCTTTGTTTAAGTATGGTCTATTATCATATAGTGCAAGATAATCCCATATTTTTTCTTTATTTATCGCGGAGATAAAAATTCCCAGTTTATTCTTTATTCGCTCAAATGGTTCTGAAGGGACATAATCATTTGGAATAATAATCTGATTACCAGGCCCACTTCTTGCTCCATTTTTTGTGCCAGATATTTCTTCTATTTTTGTTTCATCACATTCCAAGCTGAAAATATAATCTGAATACTTATCGACCTGATCATTAACCCCAAAACAAAAATATTTCATGCCATGGTCTAATGCATATTTCCATGCAACACCACGTTCATAAGCACCACTATCACGAGTATCAAAATAATTTTTTGTATTATCCTGCTTATGTACTAACGGATAAACAAAAATAATAACTCTCTCTCCTGTAGCATTTTCAACAATAAATCCTCTATGTTTTGTTTTATCAATACTTGTTTTATCTTCTTCTGTTATACCAAGATATCCATTTAAAGTATCCACCGCTTGTTGAGTAGTATATGCCATAATATCTCCCTCCTCTCTTTTTGTTATTTTCCATCGTAATGGGACAAAATATCACTTACTGCCAATGCACAGCACTTTGCAAATGTTGGTGGAACTGCATTTCCTATCATCTTGTACAATTCCATATTACTACCATAAAAAATATAATCATCAGGGAAAGTCTGCAATCTAGCAGCTTCTCTTACCGTCAAAGTTCTTTGTTGTCTTGAATCTGGGTGAATGTGCCTAAGACCATCTTTATACAAATGTGCTGGTATCAAATTGCTTGGTTCATCCCAACGCAACACATGATATTTATGTACGTTAGATGTTTTCCCAGTTACATCGGTATATAGCTTTTTTAATGCATCTATAGACACATATTCTTTTCTTCCTGACTCAATATCCTCAGCCAAAAGCTTGAAGATTTTAACATCCCTATCACTTTGCCATCTTGCTATATGATTGTGTACATTTGGATTTGGTAATGTATGTCTGGTACGTGTGCCATTTATTTTTATATCCTTTTCTACGGGATAAAGTTTTGGCAAATCGCCTATTGCATCAAATACAGTTTTTTTCTTAGATACCTTGTATTTTGGAAGATACTTATTATAAAACTCTTCGACAATTTGCTTACAATCACTACCAAAATATTCTTTATTCACTCCAAAAATAATAATCCTTTTTCTGTTCTGAGGTACTCCATACTCCGTAAAATCAATAATGGCCATGCTCAAATCAGAAAGAAGCTGATATCCCGCCTTATCAAAACTGTCTTGTATAATTTCAATTATAGGCCTGTCTCCAGGTTTTGCACTAAGTATTCCTGGCACATTTTCAAATATAAACGCCTTTGGTTTATACCTGTTTAATACTTTTATATAACTTTCAAACAAGTAATTTCGGTAATCATCCCGCATTCCATTCTCATCACGAACACGTCCAGCAATAGAATACGCCTGACAAGGAGGACCACCTATAATAACATCAATTCCTCCTTCTTCTCCAATAAGTTGATCTAGTCCAACCGAATTTCCATAATCCGGATCATCATTCCAACCCTCAAACAATTCTTCTGTTCTTTGGATATCAAACCTTAATACTCTTCTATCTGCATCTTCATACTTCCATTTATCATGTAATCTGATTTCAATATTTCTACAAGGTGCCTTTTCCCATTCCACAGCAGCAATAGTCTCAAAATATCCCGACTGTTCAAATCCATCCATCAGGCCTCCACATCCAGCAAACAAGTCTATAGATCTTATTTTATTGTTCTTCATTATTATTCTCCAAAATAATTTTGTTAATTGCCTCTCCCAACGCTTTACCCAACAATGGCGGAACTGCATTTCCTACCTGTCTGCATTGTTGTGTTTTTGTTCCGGTAAAAATAAAATCATCAGGGAATGATTGCATTCTTGCACTTTCTCTAACTGTTGGCACACGATTATATTCATAATGAAATAAATTTCTATGACCTGTATCTACGGTTCTTGCCGGTGCATTTCCATTTAATCTTGTCCAAGCCATATGAAATTTTCTACTCTCACCCCATCCTTCCGGTAAATCTTTATAGTTTCCTCCTTCTGGTACAAGAGCTATTGTGTCTTTTACCATCTGGGTATGATTTGTTCCTAAATGATTATGCAACACTTTACAATTTCCTCTCATTATTTTTTGATACTCAGTAAGAGGTTCTTGCGTATATTCACTTTCTTCTTCACCAAGGCTATCCACCAATGAAGGCAGATCGCTTACTGCATCCCTGCACGTTCTATACTTATCAGGGGTAAACTGTGCCTCCGGAAATTTCGGTTTACCTAAATCTTTACGAATTCCCATAAAAATCAATCTTTTACGAATCTGTGGAACGCCATAATCAGCAGCACACAAAATTTTGCAATCAATATTGTAGCCCATTTTTCTGAAGCGTTTCAAAATTTCGTTCTTAATCTGACCTTCATAAAGAGTTGCCATTCCCGGCACATTTTCTATAATAAAAGCCTTAGGCTTATATTGTTTAACCATTTCTATTACAGCAAGATATAATTTATTTCTTTCGTCATCAAAATTTCTTGGGCCTGTAAGCGAAAAGCCCTGGCAGGGTGGTCCTGCAATAATAACATCAATAGGTCTATTACCCGCAATCTTTACAATCTCATCATAAGTTTCCTGTTTTGACAAATCAGCCTTAAGTGCTTTTGCGCCATTATGATTTTTAGCAAAGGTATTTAGTGCAGCCTGATCATTATCTACTCCAACAATTATATCGTAACCTGCATCCATAAAACCTCTTGAAAGTCCACCACATCCAGCAAATAAATCTATAGCGTTCATATATGTATATATTCCTCTCTAATCCTCTTTTTTAAATTCGCATATGTCAGATATATCGCAATCCAACCGATTACAAATCTTCATTAAAACTTCCATACTCACTTGTTGATTTTTACTCAATTTTGCTAATGTATTTGTTCCTATTCCGGTTAATGTACGTAAATCACTTTTGTTTTGCATTCCACGATCAATCATCAATTTCCATAATTTGTTATAGCTTACTTCCATTTTTGCACCTCCATCATGTAGCGCTATAATATGCTCTACTTAATTATAAAATGTGGAACAAATTTTATCAATGGAGGAATAAAATATTTCATATATTATATATTTTAAAAGCACAGTTCAAATAGTACTAAATTAATTTTCTTTTTAATGCTGAATTGGAATCCGAGCTTCCAGTTTGCAAGTTTAAGTTCTGATTTAGCTAAT
>ENA-OXEQ01000431-OXEQ01000431.1-human-gut-metagenome-genome-assembly--contig:-NODE-431-length-12140-cov-7.5348_pt1 | contig 12140 bp, 6 predicted proteins | sample MGYA00249356_ERZ652245 | MGnify/ENA primary metagenome ERZ652245 (study PRJEB26925, sample SAMN05826598) | human gut metagenome | biome: ENVO:2100002; feature: ENVO:00000062; material: ENVO:00002003...
GAATTATGTATTACATACTGCAAATAACTATTTTGTATTTGGTCACTAAACATCTTTAAGTTAACAAAATACATCCAAATACGATAAGCATCACCTACAATATGGTCATATATTTCATTTTCGTTATTCTTATATTCAGAGAAATACTGCTGAACTTCATTTGGTTTCTGGTGATACATATCTAGCAATCTCATCCATTGCTCATTTGTTCCATACTTCTCGCTTACTTTTAATTTTGCAAATTCCTTAAGTAAAGCTTCATATGCATTATCAATCGTCTTTATTGGTAAGAGAGAGTTCGGTAAATCAATGGACAGGGTTGTATTAATGTTTCCTGTTGCTCCGTCTTCCAGTTCAAAAATAACACCCTTTATACCAACACATTTTTTATTTTTAATAACTCTATTATTTGTTATTAATACGCAAGTCGCACAATCATTATCAATATACCCAAGATTTTTGGCCACTAATCTTGGGTCTTCAGTCAAAATATCCCTTAAGCATGCAGCAATCCCCCTAAGTAAGATAACTACTTTTGCGTTCCCCAACGTAACAGATTTTATTCGCCTTAGAATCTTTTTTGCCTCTTCTGTTCCTTTAAGTGCCAAACTCTCGCCAAGACCTACTACGACAAATCTGTTGTCTTTATAGTCAATATCTAATGTTCTAAAGTATTCAATTAGTGAATCATAATCCGGAAATCGATCTTCTTTAGAACAAAAGTCACTCACTCTAATAACTTTTAAACCAACCTGTTTTAATTCAGTTAAAATATCTGTATATGCTGTATCACCGACTGCACATAAAAAAGGAAGACCTTTTGTACTCTCTAAATATCGACCAACTTCCGGACAAATCATTCTATTTTCCTCCGTTTGTAATAATTCTTAATCCTAATTCAATATCCTTTTTCACAACATCCTTTAACCAGGATTTCAATTCTGAATCAGACATTTTATCAATTGTATTAATAACCAAATCACTGCCTCCTGCATTATATTCAGCTTCCGCTAAACTTTTTATTTTTGATTTAACAGCAGGATTTTCAATCCAGTCATACACTTCATATCCAAGGGCTTCAATAGCATCTTTTACTGCATTAATATTTTGTAGAACATTTGCATATTCACCTAAAATGACCCTTATAAAGCATTCGTCTCTAAAGGTTGAATTTGCTATTTCACCAAAGAAAGTAGCATTTTCTAAGAACTCAATAGTGGTCTTTATATCAGAATCACTATGTGCGTTGCTATTCAGAACACTAAATGCCTTCTTCGCCTCCACATACTCCTTCGAACTAATACAACAAAGGATTGGTGTCCTATATCTGTCAGACCAAACTTTAGGATTCTTGGTGCCATCAGCTTTATCACTCCATAATTTGTACATTTGAGTTTTTATCTGATTCTTTCTATACTCATCTGAAGCCTTCTTAACAATAGAATTCCCCTGAGTAATATCAACGCTAAAGATTTCGGTTGTAATAGATTTTCTAACCTCATCGCATTCAGAATCAGAAAAGCCGTCTAAGTATGGTGCATATATATTCATAAATACAGAAAGCTTATTATCTAAAATGCCCTTTAATTCTGCGGCATTTTCATCAAGCTCAATATTTAGCTGCTCATTGCCTCAGGTAAAATATCATCTCGCTTCGCAATCTTAAATAATAATTCGATACACTTCTTCAAATTCGGATATTTGCCCTGTAAAGCTTCATATGAAAAGCCAATAAACTTTAATGTTTCTCGCCAAGACTTGAAGGCATCATCTATAGAATTACTTACTGCATTTAGTAAACCATTCGTCTTCTTGACAACTTCATACTCAACAATAAGTTTTTCAAGTTCGTCTTCACCTGTTGCTCCATTCCAATATGCAGAATATTCAACCGAAAAAACATTCTTAACATCAAGTAGCACCCTATCCACTGCACCAATTTCTTTGGCCAGACTCAATAACATACCACTCTTGAATCTCTGTTGTAAGAATAACTCCATGCCTTTTTTGCAATTATCAGCTGTTAGCAAGAGTTTCAGATTGTCTGCTGAAGAAGGTCGTTGCATAGCAATCTTTCCAATTTCATTCGCAATATCATGAGCCTTGTCTCCATCGCATTGGACTAATTCTATGAATTTCTTTACAAGATCATATACCCCATAATCATCCACATCTTCTAAAGCCCAAACAGGATAAATTAAATCTTTCATTTTATTTTTAATCAAAGAGCCTGCATGACTTGGTGAGGTACAAGAATCCTCTTCCATCCCCCATGCTTTCTCTGTTAATTCATAAAAGGCCTTTTCTTCCTCTGTAAGATTTACAATATATGTTGACTTCGGCTTCTTTCCTACATAATTGCCAATCATTTCCGCCAATTTATCCGGAGTCATTGCTTCTCTATGGCCTTCCTCGTTCATGCTTCTATATGGATTATTGCTATACTCCTTCAATAAAAATCCTGTAATAAAAGCAGACAAGTTGCTTTGTGAATATCCAAAAGTGCCTTCTAAATAGTCATATATTTCACCTATAGAAATCTTTCCGCTATTATCAAACGCTTCTTTGATTATTTTATCTACAGCTTTTTTTACAATTACAATGTGGTTATCTGACAGAGATGGATCCAACCAATATTCTGATTTATTCCAGACTGCTCCCAATACAGATTTTTCACAGCCCTGAATTAAACCTTTTACATCAACATCGCCCATTCCATATCTAGCTACTGGCTTTGGTGTTGTAAGCTTTAATTGTGTTTCAGACAGGCCTTTTGTAAAGTCCATAACATGACTATACTTATTCAAAACAATGGTTTGTAATATCGGATATACTTCTGTTGCTCCGTTAGCTTTCTCACCTATAGGGGTCGAGTATGTATATACAATAATTTGACCACTATATATTCTGTCTTTCCAATCTCTATTCAGTACTTCTTTTGCTTTTCTTGAATTGTCCTTTGACTGCTGATTGTTATTTCCATTGTAATACATTGACATCGCTGCATATTCAACATACTGTTCAAATGCTTCAACACCCAGTGGTGTGGATAAAGCATCAATAACAACAATGTCCTTATATTCTTCGTTTACAATAGTATTTTTAATTGTATTTCTAAAAGTTTGTGCTTCCTCTTCTGTTTTAGCAACTGCTAACACGGCTTTGAAGTGCCAAGAAGTGTCCTTATGTTTTAATGTATCCATAACTCTCATAAAATCACTGCTTGTAACTATTGGCAAAGCCCCCGTATCTATTGCAATCGCATATCTCAATTTTAGTGATGGAGGTAAAGCTAATGCTGTTGGTAAAATGTCGGCCTCTGAAACCAGTTTGGCTGTTGTACTCTTATCTCTAATTTCTTTCTTATAGCCCTCAATTTTTGCACCATCACCAGCTAAAACTGCAGCATTATACACCTTCTTGTTATCTGCAATAGGTGATAATATCAATACACCTTTACTCACCAACCCTTTTGCAATGCCCTTGCATTCGTTTTCGTAGACATCCCAATCTCCTTCAAACGCGTAACTAATATTCTGGTCAGTAGGTTTTAATACTTCTACAGCACCACCCAATCTCTGATCTATTGCCTGCATTATCAAAATTGTTTTTAAGACAACCTTTTCTTTTTCAGTAAGCATTGTCTGCTGAGGAAATGTGTCAAGTATCAGCTTAATATCTGAAGATAAATAACCGGAACCTTTCACATAAAAGAAATCCCAAAGCATATCTATAGTAATTAATGGTCTCTCATCTGTTGGTCCAAAATTTTGAATAAACCACTGGAATGCCTTAGTATCTAATTCCTTAGGCGTCTTTATAAAATCAAACATACTTCTTTGATTAGCTTGATATGCAGTTGCAATATTCTTCAGAACAATAGCGGCCATAGGATGAATTGGAAGCATATTTTTCATAACAGCCTCTTTTGAGACATCTGTTGCCTTCATTACCGCTTGTCTTGATGAATGCAGTCTAGCATTTAAATCATCTGTTAACTGCATCCAACTTTCCTCAGCCTCAGTTTTAGGCTTAAATGCATCTCCAATCAAATCAAATGCAATATTTGGAGGCATTGTAATTTCGACTTTATCAAATCTCTGCTGAACAATTTTCCATGAATCATCATTTGTGCTTAATGACGAAATTGGGTGTGTAACTACAACAAAATAGAAAGGTGCTTCTTGACAAATTGATATCAATTTCTGAAATTCACTCAACGAATTTCTATTTTGTCTAAAGAAATCACTAAACTCGTCCCATACAAATACTATCTTAGAATCGTTATTTTTAATTATATCTAGAATCCAATTTCTAATACCATCAGAATCAAGAGATAGCGCCGTAATTCCTTCTTTTGATGCAAGCTTAAATAGGTTATTCATTAATTCTGATACATCAGTATTTTTCTTAAGAGAATTGATAATTTCATCTGCTGTGCTCTGAGAAAATAATGATTGCCATTCATTTTTCTTGAGCAATTCATTCATAAAGGAATTATGTGCACCATCTTGTAACCAGAGAATAGCACTTTCTTTAAGTGTGTTTTCTCCCTTATAAGCAATATTTTGATTTTCCAACGCTGCCTTTATACTTTCTTGAACAGCCATAAATAACTGTTCAGGTGTCGATATACTTCCTGAAGCATATCTATAAGCACATATTATTCCTTGCTCTTTATGTCCTAGGATTTTTCCAAGCAAAGGCTGATTATTCCTTAATTGCTCGTACTTGTCCCAGTATGCATTTAATTCTTCTTCAGAAACTTCCAGAATCTTTTTTAAGGCATATGCACACTTTGATTTCCCGGTTCCATAAGCACCATGAATCCATAAAGATCTATTAGTATTTCCTCCTAGCATACGTTCTGTAGCATTTAAGAGTTCTACAAAAGCAGCATGTGGATATGTATCATCCCAAATTGCTCCCTTGTTAATTGCCGATTCGTCAAAACAAGGAAAGTATTCTTCATTTACCTCAAAATAATCACTATATTTATTAGCCATTTATCATTCCTCCGCAAATAGTCCTAACACATCCTCAGGTGTCTTATCGTACAATGTTATTGTCTTCAAATCATTTGTGAATGTTGCATTAATAAACTCTGGATATGCGCTTGTAAGTCCTAATAAAATAGATTTCAATTCTTCCTCATCGTATAATCCATAAATCCTTACAGGACTAATACCGTCTCTTTCAATTTCTTCATCGTATAAATACGATACATGAAATTCCTTATCCATATTGCATTTCTGTGCAAAAACATAAAGAGCATACAAGATTACTCGATTATCAGTAATATTACATTTTGCCCTACATAATGAATCAATTTGCTTTCCATTCATTTCAACATAACCAAAATCAAAAGTTGTTCCAAGTGGAAGTGCACATAATCTCTTAAACGCATTGATTATGGAATCCGCATCGCCGTCCTTAACATTTTCCTTATTTACCAGAAGTTTCTTAATTTCTGAACGTTCATAATAAACACCGGTATCCATATTCTCTATATACCATCGGCACTGCTTATTATATGCGAAATTTGCCATGAACAATCCCCATGTCACAGGATGTGCATATCCGTATTTTGAAACAATTTCAAACAATGGTGTGGTTATTCCCTTAGCATCTGTGAAGCCACCATCTCTTAAAAATCTTTTCAATTTAGGCTCTTGGTTCTTTTTATTTAGTGTATTATTTTCCCAATACTCTTCTCCCATGTCAAAGAATTCTTGCACCCATTCAACCTTTGGTGCATGATTTGCAAATGAATTAATGCTTTCTTTAGCCATTGTTCCCTCCGTACTTGATGTTCTTAATGAATGATATGCTAAACAACCATCATCTATTTCGTGACACTGTCCGCATGCAACGCAATCTGTTATAGAAAGCTTTCTACCGTTAAATGAAATGCAACCATTCCTACAGTTGGTTTCACATACTTTACAGCCTACGCAATATGCCGCCTTCTTAAACACCTGCTTGAATTTCTTGAATTCGGCTGGATATTTTTTTACCACACTCGAATCACACGAGATAATATATCCATCACTCTTATTTTCAAATTCATATTCAAAAGGTAATGTTCCTACAGTTTTTACCCATTCTCTCCAATCAGTTTTAGGGGAAGTTACTGTAATCACTACCTTCTTATCTTTTATCTCATCTCTATAATGTGGTTCATTTATAGTAAGATCTCTTCCATTTTTTCTGGCATTCCATCCGCCATTTGATACATATGTTTTTAAGCCTTCAAAGTCCCCAGCATTTCTTGCGTTCATGGCGTTAATCATCTCAACATATGCGTCAACTTCTTCTTTGTATGAGGCTCTTTGTAGGAAATCACCTTTTCCTCCACCCATCGGGCAGAACAAACACCCTGCTCTAGAATTACCTTTTTTATATGCACCGTTAATTTCTATATTGTGAATATATAAATACAACCACACCTCTGCAGAAGTCCATTCTAGAATTGGATTAAAGCTATATTGACCTTTTTGTTTTTTTCCAAAATTTTCATAGTCATATTTGCTTCTAGTAACACTTTCATGTGCTCTAACACCAACAAAATCCATTCCCACATAATTGTTCTTTCCGGTGATTTCACGCATCTTAATCGTCTGCGGTGCGCTCTTGTGTACGCTACAACACCACCTCAAAACTCTGGCTGGAGGTCCAAACATAAACCAACTATCTTTGGGATCAAAATGTGACTTTGAGACATAGAATGGTATTCCATCCTCTTCGCATTGTTGTTTTGTCTTTTCAACAACTTCATAGGTATCCGGGAATTCCATACCTGTATCTCCAAAAATTACAATGAAGCTATCTCTAGGCAATGCCTTTTTCACTAAATCAAGTAATACAGCACTATCTTTTCCACCACTATATGCCACATGGAATATGTCCAGTTTTTTTCTGAATTTTTCATATTCTTTAACAATGCGCTTTACTGTAACATCTTCAATTACCGTCATAAGTTCGGCATTCTTTTTACACATTGAAATCAAATCAATTTTTTCTAATTCGTTCCCTGTTGCTTTTCCATAAAGAGCATCCCCATTTTCATCTCGTTCTGGAATAAGTTCTGGGGCCTCATACAAATTACCGCCTTTTACCTTGGCAATCTGAACTCCTCTATACCAATATGTAGCTGATTCTGCCCACATATATGGCTTGTCATCTTGTCTTTCGTATTCATAAAATCTATCAAATCCCAATATATCCATTTCACTTGAATATACTGGACGTGGCTCTTTTGAAAATACAGTCGGAGAAGAATTTAGAAGTATTCCACCTGTTTCTGTATCGTATGTATATGAGTACATTAATCATTTTCCTCTCTTATTATTTTTGCACGCTCAGCAATATCTTTTATTCCACCAAATTTACTACGAGCCATATATCCAGTTTCAAACAAAAAACCACCTATAACTTCTTCATTTAGATCAATGCTACTACGTGCTACTGCCTGTGCCATTATTTCTTGATAATCCCACATCAAATTCTTATCTATAATAGCTCCAGCATTTCTTCCGTTAAATAAATTTGTTCTATATATATATTTAACGCTAAACCTGTAGCAGAAACTCTCGAGAACATATTGATTCCAAGGATATCCACATTCTGGGAAAAGCGCGAATGTAGTAATTTCCTTCAAGGCACAAAATCCGTCTGTCGCAAATCTATCAATTTGCTCATCAATCCTCTCACTCTCAAAATAAATCTTTTTCTGCGATACAAAGTTTTGTTCACTTACCCTTACCATTGTTTCATACAAGGCGAGGTAAGCAATCCTTCTGTCAGCAACACCTGTAAATTCTTCAACCTTAGCAATAGCATCATCCAAGGTTATTTCTTCTTGAGCATAACAAAACTGTTGCATCAAAACTGTCGCATCAAATTCAGAATCTGTTTTTGTTATTATCCTCCCATGTAAACAATACCGTTCACTTAAACATTTACCATAAGTGCCAAACAGAATTGCATATTCAGAGAGTTCATAGTTTTCTTCTTTAATTTCATCTAATGGCAGTTCACTAAGTGATAAATAACCTTTTCTTTCAATTTCACTTGTAGCAAACTCTTCAATCATCTTCTTTTCATAATCAGATATCTTTATTGAAGATAATCTAGTGTAAATGCCTTCTGAAACCCATATAAAATTTGGGTTTTGTGACAAATAAAACTTAATTTTATCATAGGGAATGTATGGTAATTTCTCCGACAAATCATCTGCTGACGCCAACACATTTTCTCCCCATACACGCAGTATTTCCTGAGCAACCGCTATATCTTCTGTTGTCTTTTTTCCCGAAGAAAAGAAATTCTTTGAAAATGTAAGGTCGTTTTTCTTCTCTTTTAAATAGTTTTTCAATAACTCAACAGAAGATATATGTGTTTCCTCCATTAAACTTGCATGCAAATCAAAGAAAGTCTCATAATAAATTACCGACACACCTTGGCAGAAAATATCATTAACTTCATTAGTAAGCTTCTCATTCTTGTTTTCTAATTCTATTAAAACTTTTCCATTACTTACAAAACCATTTCTAACGATAAGAGCTTCGAGTTCTTCATCACTGCCCTCAAAAATAATGCCATGCTCAGAAAGATAACCTCTTAACTTCATTCGTTCTATTACAGAACCTAATCTGTATCCATACACATATTTCTCAGATACTATTCTTATAATGTCCTCTTCATTATTTTTAGTATGTACATTATAAGATTCTTTTACTTTATTCTCTTCAAAAAACTGCATGTATAGTTTTTCAGTCTTTGCTACAATTCTTGCGGACTCTTTGTGAATGACATTATAAATTTTGTCAGTTTTCAACTTTTGAAAATACTGCTTTAATTCAAATGGAGTATCCACATCCCATATTGCTTGTTTTGATATTCTATGCCCCATTGCATAAGTTGAAGCTTCATCAAACGCATTGCAAATATATTCATTTCTTTTTTCATCACCATTCAAATTCAACCATTTCAAAAAAGCTTCTCTATTTCCCAACATAGAATTATTTGTCACCTCTATTTCTTTCTGAGTGCTTTCACCATATGTTTTTTTGCAGCTATTGTTAGAATCCGATTGTATTCCGCTCTATTCTCTTGATACAAATCAACAACATGTTGAAATAATTTTGAAGGCATATGTTTTCCGTAACCCGTTTTTTTGAATGCACATTCAACAAATCCTATTTGCCACATCATCCCATTAAGGTTTCTAAATGTATCATCTATTTCTAATCTTTCATTACAAGCCTTATCACGCAACTGCTTTGATAATTTCTCAAGTACTATCTTTTTATTCTCACCTTTTTCTGTAATTCGAATATAAGCATCAACTAATAGAGCAACTTCAAATTGATCCCAATGCGGTTGACGTTTCATGATACGCCTCCTAAGATTTCTTTACATACTTAGCCGATTTTATTCTTTCATCCCTCGGCTTTTCAGCATCTTCAGGAATGACCCAATAAGCGTTCTTTTTGTATGCACCAGAGATTCTACCTTCATTGCAAAGAATGCGAATTCTCCTTGTAGAAATTCCCCATTTTTCTGCTGTTTTTGTGACTGAAATATAATCCATTTCTTCCCTCAAGTTAGCTATATGCATAGCAACCCCAACTTTAATCATTATACTCAAAAGTCGGAATAAAATCAATCTGATTCTGCCTTGAGTTTCCGTATTTTTATCCACAAAGCCACGTTTTCATAGGCATAGTTATAAACAACTTTCAAAAAATGCCCAAAATATAAGGAATCCTTTCCTGTTTTGTAGTAAAATTAAGTCACCACAACAAAACTGTACTAAACAAAAAAGAGGAGGATTCCCTGTGGTCAATTCTACAACAAATACTTATCAAATGAAACGGGAAATTTTAAATTTTTCAAATAAAATGTCAAAACACCTATCCAAGCCAGACAAAAAGTTTTCTGCCGAACGGGTGACCAGACATTTAAACAATGGCACTTCCTCCACAGCACTTAAATCTTATCTTACCACCATCCGTAAATGGGCTCCGCAAGAATCTGTCATACACATCGATGACAGTGACGTTATAAAGCCTGATGGTTACAAATTTGAGGCTCTCGGACTTGTCAGAGACGGCTCTAAAAGTACTGTTTCCAAAACAGTTTATGAAAAAGGATATCATGTAACAGAAGCCTGTGTTCCCACTAAAAATAATCATCCTGTCAGTATTTTTTCAGAAATACATTCTTCAAAAGAAAAACATTTTACCTCTATAAATGATGTTACTTTTTCTGAGATGGAACGTGGTGCGGTGCTCTTTGGCAAAGCAACCTTTGCCATGGACAGAGGCTACGATGACAACAAGATGTTTCTGAAACTTGACAACTGGAACAGGACTATTTCATCCGTCTTACTGCCCTGACTTACAAGGGCAAAAAGTACGATGCCTATCTTTCTCATGTGAAAGTACAGATTACCGCTTCAAAGAAAGATATAATCATACATAAAGCAGATCCTATAAAAGAAAAAGTCCATTTCAGCTATTATCGACTGGCAAAAGGCTTCTGTGGCATACTGTCGTATGCAAAAGAAGGCATTAGGCTATGGTTCAGGACAAATCGTCCGGCATACCGTCAACTTTGCCTTAAGTTAATCATCTGAATAGATAAAATAATATTTTTCCTAAAGCCCGGTTCTGACGGGGCTTATTAAAGTGCCTATAATTCTGGCTCTGCCATTCCTATACTTTCAAAAAAACGGCAGATTGGTGTTTTGAAAGAAGTCTGGCAATTTGAAATTACATTTTACGGAAACTCAAAATTTTTGTATATACTCTATGTTCAGCAACCATTCTCCAACGTGCTCTAATCTCTCTTACAGGCCTACCGCATCCACTCCGTGAACAGCTTCTTCATGGGTGAACTTTTCATATTCAAGCTGGCTTATAAGTTCATCTCTTGACATTGGCACCGATTCCATGTAGGATTGCGCTTTAATGACAGCCTGTGCCATCCAGTCGCCACCGCAGTTATCTATGGCATACTGTATCTCTTCAGATGTAAATTTTTCATATTCAAGCTGATCCATAAGTCCTAATTTGGAAAATCCTATGTCATCACTCAGATAAGATTTAGCAGATTCAAGCGCCTGCTCCTTCCAGTCGGCACCGCAATTGTCAAGGGCGTACTGTATCTGATTTGCATCATATCCCTCATATTCAAGCTGACCTTTGAGACTTTCTTTTGAAAAACCACCCATATCCAGATAACTTTTTGCACTCTTTAATGCATTGGATTCGCCGGCCGATACATTAGAGGCAGGAGTTGTCGGCTGGGCAGCAGGTTTGGTAGCTGGTGGTGCAGGTTGTTCTGCAGGTTGTTCTGCAGGTTGTTCTGCAGGTTGCTCTGCAGGCTGCTCTACAGGCTGTTTTGCGGGTTGGTTTACAGGCTCATTGGGCGTAATCTGATTGCCATTGATCAGATTAATCTTATCAACGTATACAGCCGGAATTGATATAGTCTGTCCGAGAACCGATTCATACTGGAAAATGCCTACTGACGTTCCATAAATTTCAATATTATCATCTTCAAGAATACGGCTTGTTGTTATTTCTGGATCATAGCCTATAAGAATCACCTTATCGTAGTCTCCGTCAACGGCAAGGCGGATCTGATTCTCATCATCTCCTTCCATAAGCTGGACAACCTCTCCCGTAAAATATACAAGTTTTCCCTCATAATCCTTTGGATTACGGGAAATGTTATCGAATGTAATTCCTGTCTTATAATCACTATCGCTGTATGTCTGTCTCTCAGAAGATTCGGTTATATCTTCTGCCGTTGTAGAATACTCAGTCTTATTCTTTTTGTGTGTTGTTGTCTCCTCTTCAGATTCATTAAAAGTTGCTGTTTTGCCACATGCCCATAACATGCAGCATGCAATAATCGTTAATAACGCTACTGACAATTTCTTCATAATAGTTACCTCCATAATAAAATTGATGTTGCTCCCACCGGCCCCTTGATTTATTCATATTTTATCATTTTTACCTGTCCCAAAAAAAGGACTGGCGAATTTAAGGTAATACGCAAAGTTACAGTATAGGAAAACTGTCTCTTATACACATCTCCGAGCCCACGAGACCCTAAGACATCTCGTA
>ENA-OXEQ01000445-OXEQ01000445.1-human-gut-metagenome-genome-assembly--contig:-NODE-445-length-11939-cov-4.63135_pt1 | contig 11939 bp, 10 predicted proteins | sample MGYA00249356_ERZ652245 | MGnify/ENA primary metagenome ERZ652245 (study PRJEB26925, sample SAMN05826598) | human gut metagenome | biome: ENVO:2100002; feature: ENVO:00000062; material: ENVO:00002003...
AAGAATGAACTTTGGTTGAATGCAAAATATTACCTTAACCAAGGAACCGGGCCTATTGAACTTTACTTCGAAAATAAAGAATATTCATCATATTATGGAACGGTAAATAAAAGCTCGCTAAGCGAAGGCACATTCATTAGTGGAATAAAGACAAAAGGAAACTCCATAAAGCTCAATGCTTCAGGCAAAGTATCAATACATACTTTAACTTCTTTCTATCCCAGCAATGCAGCCATGATAGCTTATTATATTGAGAACGGAGAGAACAATGAAATATTCAACATAGGATATACGGATATAATAAGCAATGGAGGAAACTCTTACAATATTACGTTTGAGTTCGAAGGTGTAGAGTCTGACTCAGTAAACAAAGGTACAGATATCCGGTTTGGATTCACAAATATCGGATTTATTGCAGACGTATCAAACGGTGTAGATGGAATCATAAATCTAAGAATGGAAAACAGCCTTGTATCGCCCAAGCAACCAGACGAAAGTATTCTTAACGGGAATGGTCATTACCCCATTATACCAAATTTGCCAGATATGACACAGCTTGATTTTATTAAAGCAATATCTACCATGCTAGGCGTATTTGCATATCCTATTGAAGGCACGAACATTATAAGATTTATGTCTGTCGATGATATCATAAAGAAAAAAGAACAAGCGTACAATTGGACTAGACGGGTAATAGCATCGTATATGGCCAACAAGCCTAAAGAAATGAAATTCACTATCGATGGCTTTGCACAAAGAAATATACTTAAATACAAAGACGATGATACGGTAAAAGGCAACTACAGTGGAGAAATTACTTGCTTGATCAGCTCATTAGAGAAGTCTAGAGAAATGGCAGAGTTGAAATTTGCAGGATGCGACATGAGAGGAATTACAGCATTCATACGATTGTACAAATATGACGGAGAGGGAAAGGCTGAACTGCAAAAAGTTCAACCAAGAATACTTCTCGAGGAAAACAATGGAGGTCTATCAAATGGAACCTTCACACAATTGTCGTTCACAGATATCATAAAAAGATTCTACACAAGCTTTCAAAATGCAGTGTATACCCCCAAAATCATTAAAGAAAAAATAGAAATAACAGAAAAAGACTTGAGAGACTTAGATATGACCACTCCAGCATATCTGGCCCAATATGGGAAATATTATGCAATTCTATCCGTTACAGCAGAAAATACAGGAATAGCAAATGTTGAATTATTACAATTAGACATCTAAAATTATGGCAGACAAAGTAGAAAAGATACTTGATATCAAAGTGAATTATAATGAGGCTATCAAAGCTATAGCCGAGTATCAGACAAAAATCGACAAAGCCAAAGAAGCAGAGGCGAAACTGAAGGAACAGTTAAAGGCTGGAGACATAAAAAGGCAGCAGTACAATGAAGAAATGGCGGCATCTAAAGCCTATATCAACGACTGTAATGATTCGATACGTGTTATAACGAAAACAATGCAAAATCAGCTCAAGCAGGAGAAGGCACAAGAAAACAGCCTTGTTTCTCTCCGTGCCAAACTGTCAAACCTAACGGCTGAATACGATGCTTTATCCGAAGCGGAACGTAAAGGTGCTAGCGGCACAGAATTGAAAAACAAGATTAATGAGGTTACTGATGCTCTAAAGGGCGCTGAAGAAGAGACACAGCGGTATTACCGAAATGTTGGCAATTACAAGGAAGCTATAATGGAAGCCGCCAATGCCAATATCCCGTTCGTGCAGCAGATAAATGTAATGGTGACCTCCTTGGGTGGAGTAAGAAATTATTTGTCTGGAGTAAAAACAGAAATGCTTACTGTTTCGACCACCACAACCGGCTGGATTAAAGTTTTGAAACTGTTGAAAGTTGCTCTACTTGGAACTGGTATTGGAGTATTAATTGTAGCTTTAGGATCTTTGGTATCATGGTTCACCAAAACACAGAAGGGCGTGGAAGCAGCCAATAAAATAATGGGGGCTCTGGGTGCCACTGTAAATGTCTTAATAGACCGGGCAGGCAAGTTGGGAAGTGCTTTAGTGAATCTGTTTACCGGGAACTTCAAACAGGCGGGGAATGATGCCAAATCCATATTCGCTGGTATCGGTGATGAAATAGTCAATGAAACCAAACAGGCGTGGAAGCTGGCAGAAGTCTTGAATGAGATAGACAAGAGGGAAGTCATGCTGTCCATGTCACGTGCCTCTAACCGAGCTGAAATTGAGAAGCTGAAAAAAGCTGCAGATGACCAAACCCTATCCACACAGGAACGTATCAAAGCTGCGGAAAAAGCTGCAGCAATGGAAAAAGAGGACTTAAAAATCCAAACAGACTTAGCGAAAGCAAGAATTGCCAATATGCTCGGATATACTAAAGTAACAAAGGAAGCCCTTAAGACCATTGAGGACATGCAAAAAGGAGCAATTACAGCAGATGAAGCTATTGGAAAAATCGGTATATCGGAAAGCACTATTGATGACCTTAGGAAATTAAGCGAAGAAGTAAACAGATTAAGTGAATTGGAAGAAAGCAGTTACACCCGTCAGACAGAGCAGCAAAACACCCTAAACTCTATCCGCCAGGAAGGTGCAGACAAAGCAAAGGAAGCAAAGCAAACAGAACTGGAAGCAGTAAGGGCAGCAGAAGATGCTATGCTTGCCTTGGTGAAAGACAAGAGAGAACAAGCACGGAAAGAGATTGAATTGAACTATTCCCGGCAGATTGAGGATTTGCAAATCAGTTTAAAGCAAGAAGAGAACCTTACCGCCAAAGCTCGTGAAGCCATCAACGCCAAAATAAAGGCTTTGGAACAACAAAAATCTATGGAGCTTAGCAAGCTGTCCGATGAGGAGCTGAAAAAAGAACTGGAGAACCGTTTAAAAATGATATCCCTGCAATTGGAATCGGTCAAGGAAGGCAGCGAACAGGAATACCAGTTAAAGATACAACAATTACAAGCACAACAAGAGGCAGAACTTACCAGCACAGAACAGACCGAAGAAATGAAACTGGCCATTAAAGCAAAGTACAATACCAAGATAGACGAACTGGCAACAGCTCATGAGCAGAATATTATCAACAAGCAAAAGGAAGCCATGCGCATACGCTTTGAAACGGAAATCGCACAAGCATATGATAACGAAGAGGAAATTCTTCGTATAAGGATGGAACAAAAGAAAGCCGAGCTCGATAGCCTGCAGCAAATGGAAGGTGAAAGTATAGAAGCATTCAATCTTCGCAAGCTGGAAGCACAGAATGCTTATCTGGAATCCAAAAAAGAACTGAGCGATAAGGAGATTGAAATAGAACAAGCTAAATATGAAGCAATGGGACAGGTGACAAATGGCCTTGTAGCTCTCACAGAACAAATTGGGGAGTCTGACAGAGGATTTGCTATGGCAAGCAAAATGTTGGCTTTGGCAGAGATCGCCATCAATTCAGGTAAGGCGATCGCAAAAATGGTATCCGCTGAATCAGGGAAAGGTATTCTTGGTATAGCTACAATGGCATCAGGTATTGCAACAATCCTTTCTAACATTGCAAATGCTGTTAAGATAGTAAAAAGTGCTAAATTTGCAGAAGGTGGTTTGGTTACAGGACCGGGGACAGGAACGAGCGACAGTATTCCGGCACAATTGTCGAATGGAGAATCCGTTATAACTGCCAAAGCTACGTCCATGTTCGCCCCTATCCTATCATCCTTCAATATGATGGGTGGAGGTGTACCTATTAATGTAACAGCAACGAATAATCAAACTTTAGGCGAAGATATGCTGGCCAGAGCAGTCGCCAAAGGAATGATGATGGCTCCTGCCCCTGTCGTTTCTGTAGAAGAGTTTACTTCAGTTGCGAATAGAATTAAATACATAGAAGAAAGCGGTAGTTTATGAAAGCATACGAACTATTATATATAAACAGGAACACTCTTAGGATAATGTCTGAAATGTCATTAGATGCATCAGATATTAAATACCTAGAAATGTATAAAGACTACACCCGTCTTACGGCTGAAGGTCATAAAAAGGCATATATCATGCAGTACCTGGCAGATGAATACAGCATTTCAGAAAGGACCATCTATAGAGTCATTGACAGGTTGTCCGTTGACGTTTCAATTCAATAAGGGGAAGAATAATCTTCCCCCTATTTTTTTACTGACAAAGCGTGTCAGTGCTATTATGTTCTGAAATTCTTATAGCCATATACCGTTTTTTACCTTTGCTTCAAAATAGATTATATATGGCGAAATTATACATCAACAAAGATATTGTTGCGGATAAAGACAAAATGGAAAATTGGTATCTAACTGGTGAAGAGGGATTGTCTTTTCCCGATATTCAAAATTTCCTATCTTGGATAGATCCGAATGACCACGTTATTGATATTGAGATACATTCATGCGGTGGTGATGCCGTTGAAGGGTATGCCATTTATGACGCCTTACGTGCTTCAGGAAAGCAAATCAGCTGTACTGCAGTAGGACGATGTGCATCCATGGCAACCGTGATATTATTGGCCGCTGCAAAAGAAAGACGTTTTGCTTATCCACATGCAAAGTTTCTTATTCACAAGCCTTATATGGCTTCATACGATGGAGACCTTGATCTTGAAACCCTAGAATCAATAAAATCAAACTTGGAGAGTGAAAAAAACAAGATGCTAGCTTTGTATGTAGAACGCACAGGATCGGAAGCCTCAGTTATCGAAGCCCAAATGAATAAAGCCGGTTGGTTTGGTGGTGAAACAGCCAAACAATTAGGTTTTATCACGACCGTTCTTATGCCTACAACTGCCAAAGGGAGAACTTACACATTTAATAACAAAAAAATGAACAAAGAAAAAGAAGTAACAGTGAAGCAGACTATCATAGACAGGCTGCTGGCCAAATGCGGCTATCAAAAAATTGAAGACGTACAGGTCGTATCTATGGAATTGACAAATGCCGAAGGTAACACGCTTACCGTGGAAAGAGATGAAGGTGAACCCCAAGTAGGAGATACAGCAAGTCCCGATGGCGAACATGTCATGCCTGACGGAAAGACTATCATTGTGACAGATGGCGTTATTACAGAAATTAAAGATCCTGATGAATTGGAAGAGGATGAAGTGAAAGCTTTAAAAGCCCGTATAGAAGAGTTGGAAACTGAGAATGCTTCTCTAAAGACGAATGCCCGTACCATTGAGGACAACAAGATTCTGAACGCAGTCCGTATGGCCGGAGGCGAAAACTGGCTGGCAAAACATTGTAGTACTTATAAAGTGTCAGCTCGTACCCAAACGTTCAACAAGGGTATAAAAGGAGTAGAAGAAAATGAAACGCCTATTCAGAGAAAACTTCGTGAAGAAAGAGAAAAAAGAAACAACAAGTAATAAAAGGAGGGGAAATGCCTATTTTAGATTTTGACAAACTTACACCTGATAATCAGGCTGTAAAAGACTTGAAAGACCTTATTCAGTTAACAGTCTTTCAAAACGAGGACATGGAGCGTTTTATGACGTTTATGCCCAATGTGACTAACGGTAAAAAAGCAGGTTTTATCGGTGAAATGGAAGATATCGGAGTAGCCGGCTCCGGATGCGACCCTGAATATAAAAAAGTGGATATCGCTGCCGCCCAAAAGGAATGGGAAATCGGGGATTGGCAAATTCCTTTGGAAATGTGCTATACAGACTTGGAAAACACCATTGCCAAGTACTGCCTTAAAACGGGAACAAATATAGGAGACCTGACATCGACCGAATATATGGACGGTATTGTACTGCCGAAGCTGTCTGAAGCTATGATGAAAATGATGTGGCGTTTTACATGGTTTGGAGATAAATCAGCAGCGTCTGTCACTGGAGGTGGTCAAATCACTGACGGAGTAAACATCGAACTATTTAAAACATGTGACGGTTTTTTCAAACGTCTGTTTGCCATCTGTACCAACAATACCGAACAGCACACTGAAATTGCAGCCAACGCAGAAGAATCATATGCATTACAAAAATCAAAGATGAAAGAAACAGGCATTGCCACATCAATATTCGATGCGATGTTGCAAGATGCCGACAGCCGGATTTTCCAAAAAGACGGATGCGCAATTTTCGCCACCAAGTCAATGTGTGATGCTCTGACTCACGATATGAAAGAAAAGTACAAGGTAATCATGCCTTGGGAAGTTGTATTTGACGGTGTAGAGGTCAGCAAATACGATGGAACAACCATCGTTAAATGTTCCATTTGGGATAGATTTATTCAAGCCTATCAGAACAACAAAACCAAACTTAACTTACCGCATCGTGCTGTTTTATGTTCTCCTGAGAACTTGATGTATGGATGTGAGGGCACCGAACCGATGTCGGACTTGGATATCTGGTTTGATAAGAAAGCCCGCAAGAACTACATTTATTCAACAGGAAAATTAGGCTCCATGATTGGCGAAGATGAGTTGGTACAGGTAGCATACTAACGAAAAAGAGCAAATATGGCAATATGTGATATAACAATCAAAAAGGACATCGCACCATCGTGCGATGATCCTATCGTTCCCGGGCTGGAACAGGAAGGTGTGATAATGAATCGCGCAGACGTGGATTTAGGTGCGGTTACATTCAACGCAACCCGTAAGAATGTGATCGAAACTCTTGCACTGAAAACAGGTAAAAAAGGTTACAAGGTACAGGTATTCGGTGCAACCCCCTTTACTGGTACCAATACAACCTTGGCAACAGGAACCTATCGTAACACGTTTACTAACATAGTGAACATGGTTGTATTAGCAAATGACCCCGATGTATGCAATGACATTATTGACGGGCTTGCTAACGGTGATTTTGTCGTTGTATTGGAAAATAAAGCCAAAGGGTTAAATAAAACCGAAAATCCGGGAGATTCAGCTTTCCAGGTTTACGGTTACTACCAAGGTTTGAAAGCCGCAGAGATCGGCAATGACAAGTATTCCGAAGAAACGGAAGGGGGATGGAATATCTCTTTGCAAGAAACCAAGGTTCCCAAATCAGCATTATTCTTGTACAAAACATCTTACGATGCGACAAAAACGCTTGTTGAAACACTGACAAAACCAGCTGAATGATTATGGAGTTAGAAGAAGTGGTTGATAAATTAAAGGAGCTAGGAGATCTTCCCTCCTACTCCTCTTCTGATAAATCGGAGATAGAAAGATTGTACAAGGAAGTATTAGGAAAAGAATTCACCAAGACATCGTGTAACGACTGCTATCGCGATGCTGTAATCGAAATGACTGTTTACATCAAAAAGAATAACCGTATGAAAGAAAAATGTAATTATATATTAAAGAATGGTGTCCTGCTTCAACCGGAGTTCGGAAGCAATAAAATGTACACTAATGACAACCTCACTGATGAAGTTGCTGAAAAGTACCTTGCCAAAAATCCAAAAGGTGAAATTTATTTCGCCCATATACCTACGGACTGGAAAGAACGTGTTAACAAATGTGGATACAATCAAAGCCTGCTTGATTCAATGGTAGAATCATTACAAGACGGAGTTTCTGAAGAATCCGTGGCTGACACGTTGAAAGATTTCCAAATCAACGGCAAGAAAATCAGTAAAAAAGTTCTGAATCTGCATCTAAGCAAGGCCATTGAAATTGTGAACGCAATGAATGGAGAAGGCGAAGATAAAGTTGAATAAAAGAAATAAAGGACGAACGTAAACCTCGCGAATATGAGAGTAAGAGATCTAAAAAAGAAAAGCAGTAACCGCATTGATACAAGCTATTTACAAAATCTAGGAATTCAAGCCTACGGACAGGACAACCTATATCCGCAGACATTAAAGAATATCATTGCTGCAAGCTCTACTGCATCTGAATGCTCAGACCGTTTCGCTGACTTCATTGAAGGAAACGGATTCCGTGAGGTTGCTTTTTCCAAATATGTAGTCAATCGAAAAGGTGACACATTGGATGATGTGCACATGTTACTATGTAAAGACATGTCCGAACTCAATGGAATAGCAATCCATGTTAACTACAATGTTTTCTGTGAGATAGTGGAGATGCAGCACGTACCATTTGAAAATTGCCGTCTGACAGAAGAAGATGAAAACGGTTATGTGGCAAAAATAGCAGTACATCCAGACTGGAGCGGAAAGAAGACACGTAAAGGGAAAGCTCTGCAGGTCAAGAAAGAAAACATCGACTATATAGATGTTTTTAACCCTCAAAAAGATGTGATACTGGCTCAAATAGAAGCTGCCGGAGGCATTGAATACTACAAAGGTCAAATCCTATGGGTGTCAATGGCCGGGAAAAATACTTATCCAGTCGGAAAAGGTGACCGAGTAGCTACAGAGATGAGTACCGATGAAGGTCTGTCCAATGTCAAGTACAGAAATGTACGAAATAATTTCTTCCCTGGCGCTATGATATTCACCAAAAAGGGATCGAACATAACCTTTGACGAAGAAGGCAACGAAGTGAAAGATACAGACGATGATGACAGTTTCTCAAATACACTCATCCAGTTGCAAGGTGATACGAATGCAGCAAAGATCATGGAAGTTACTTTAGAAAACGATGAGGAAAAGCCTGAAATAGTAAATATGAACTCACAAAATTACGACAAAGAATTTACCGTTACTGACGCAAGTGTGGTTGAACGTATTTATTCAGCTTATGGCCAAGAGCCATGGTATTGCATCCGTATTGGTAAAGTCGGATTCTCAGGCGATATTTTGGAAGATGCTTTCGAGTATTACAATTCTATCGTAAGCAAGCAACAGCGCTTAATAGAGCGTACCTTTAGCCGTATATTCAGCTATTGGTATGAGGTAGTCAACCCATCTAATGATTATAGTGTTGAACCATTAAAGTATGTACGAAATGCAGCAGTATCTAATAACAACAGATGAGGTATCGGCTTTGTCTCGCGGAATGTCTGTACATCTCGATCCTGACAAGATAGAAACCTACATCCGTGAGTCGGAGAATATCTACATCAAATCAGCGTTGGGAGACGAACTGTTCCTTGACGTGAAAAAAAATCCTGAAAAATACCAGCTACTGCTTGACGGAGGTACTTATGAAACTAAATGTAAAAAGAAGATAATCATCACTGGACTTCGCGTAGCTTTGGCTTATTATACCTATGCCTGTATTGTCAAAAATGGAGATGGAAATGTATCCCGTTTCGGCTTCGTGAACAAGGAAGGTGAATATAGCAGTCATACAAGTATTCAAGGAAAAGATGATGGTGTATAGCGATGCATGTAGTATAGCTGACCGCTACCTGAAAGAATGCGTGCTTTACCTAAAAGAATGCGGTATGCCACTTTATAACGGTGAAGGGAAATTAAAATCTAATAGAACTGTTTTTCGTGTAATAGGAGAATGAGCGATTCTGTTGACATATTAAAGAAACTGGCTCTTCAAGTAAGAAATGCATCTACAGAAGGAGAGAATACAGCTGAAAGAATTGGGCGCATATTTATCGGGATTCTAGAAAACATAGATAATTCTGATATAGAAAAGCTCACCAAATACTTTTTACGCAAAGATAAAGAAGACACTGCCAATGAGCTGATCACGTTTTTGAAAGGTCTTTTGATTGGTAAAAACGGTAGTGGAATTACTGTGCTTGAGAACGGTATGTCACAGGCTGTTGTCGATTATCTGTATGTCAAGGTCAAAGCCGTTTTTGATGAACTTGAGGTCAAGAAGAAAACGTATGTGGGTGGCGAGCAGGTGATTTCCCATGCAGGTATGAAATGCAACCGTGTAGATGAGTTGGATGCTGTTTACCGTTGTTATTTCAAGGAAGAGGAAGACGGAATTGAGATAGAGAACCAGTTTACTCCGGGATCTCTTGCCATAGCCCAGGAGTGCAATATCAAGACAGGCGTTTCTCATCATGTCGGCAACCGCTATTACTGGCGGTTGGTCACAGCAGTGGGTGAGAACTATATAGACTTGTCCAAGACCGTATGTGATCCTAATGTCGAGAACGATGTTCCGGTGGCAGGTGATGATATCGTGGGGTTAGGTCATAACGACAGGCGGCGATAATTCTCTCTTCGGTGAACGAAGTTTCTCCGTCCATCATCATGTATCAGGGTATTAATGATTTTACCTTGACTGGGAAAGATGTCATTTCTTTTGATTTTGACAAATCTACCGGCAAAGCCCGGATGAAGGTGTACGGAAATGCATACATTGGTGAGAAGGATCGGACCACTTACATGGAATATACTCACGATAAAGGTGTTGATATCAAGGGTATGTTTCATATCGAACAAGGTTCCACTGGATGGCGTAATATGGAAGGTCTTCCGGATGAGATACAGGCGGCTGCCGATCTGGCCCAAAAGGCTCAGGATGCGATAGACAATGCGGCTGTCGGAAGTGTCAATCTGTTGCGTAACTCTGGGTTTACCGGGGATTATGAAAGTGAGACATTGTCCTCTGATACTCAATTGTCTGCTGATACCGAATTATATAGCAAGCAATTAAAGTATTGGACGGGTGTGGCTACCGTATCCGCAGATAGTGCTGCCGGCTCCAGGTACTCTGCTGCAATCGGTAGTTTGTCCCAATCTGTATCATTGATTAAAGGAGAAAGTTATGTTATCAGTTATAAAGCAAAGGGTACGTCTGTGTCTGTTTCGTGCGGCTCTTTCAGTGTTTCTCAGCCTCTCACATCCTCTTATCAGAGATATACCCATAAGATTACCTTCAATGGCAGTGGTATATTTCTCATCAGTGGTACCGCAACCGTTTGTGATCTTCAGTTAGAAAGAGGAACCATTGCCACAGACTGGAAACCGTCCATTTTGGATAACGACAAGGCAACAGCCGGTTTTCAGTCAATCAATTATATCGCCAGCGCGATTAAGGATGGATCTGTGGATATCCTTGGCGGTTTGATATTGGCCAATATGATTCAGTTAGGTAACTACAAGGATGGCAAGTTACAGAAGGTCACTGCCGGAGTAAGCGGCATATACAATGACGATGATGATGTGGCATTCTGGGCAGGTGGCACGCTTCAACAGGCTATATTAACCGTAATGAGGTTTCGTAATGATCCTAATTACCAGCCTACGGATGAAGAATGGGCGAATATGGCGAACTTTGTCGCTACTCATGGCGGTAATGCTTTTTTTCGTGGATATATCTATGCTTTGGGCGGATATTTCCGGGGAAAAGTTGAAATAGCCAATGGCAAGATACTGTTGAATGAGGATGGTTCCGGGCAGCTTGCCAATGGGAACATCAAATGGGATGCAGATGGAAATCCTGAATTTGTTGGAAAAGTAAAAGTCAAGTCTTCAAATGGCTATACAATAAGCATTGAGCCGGAAAATGAATATGGAATCCCCTCAATAGAGATGCGTGATAATACGAACGCCTCCCTGATAGATATATCATGCATATACGGACTGAAAGGGTTGATTCCCATGGTTTCTATGTTTGACCCGAATAGTAATGATGTTTTGTATTTCCGCCCGGACAGTATGGTTGTCGAGCAAAAAGGAAGTGACGGTTATATATATCAGACCCAGATAATGGGAGGACGCATAATTATGGTTAAAGGTTCTGAGATTGTATGGGATCAAAACCAATTGCCCAAATAAAATGAAGTGATATGGAACTTAATTCGATAAATAAAACAGGTACTTGGAGTGAGGCGGCAGATCGGCTTAACTACAATTTTAGTAAGACTTCTACCGAGATTGATAAGGTCAAGCAGAACAGTGTCCGCAACAAGGGATTGTTTTCTACGGAAGAAGCATTGCATGCTGCTGTCCCATCTCCAGTTGTGGGCGACTGGGCTGTCGTGGGGGATACCATACCCGGTCCTATATATGATTGCAAGATAAAGGGGAAATGGAGTCCTACAGGAACAACCGGAGGCGGTGGAAGTGTTGACCTTTCCGGCATCTTGACAGCCGAGGAGATAGATGCTGTCTCTTAT
>ENA-OXEQ01000447-OXEQ01000447.1-human-gut-metagenome-genome-assembly--contig:-NODE-447-length-11905-cov-4.80717_pt1 | contig 11905 bp, 10 predicted proteins | sample MGYA00249356_ERZ652245 | MGnify/ENA primary metagenome ERZ652245 (study PRJEB26925, sample SAMN05826598) | human gut metagenome | biome: ENVO:2100002; feature: ENVO:00000062; material: ENVO:00002003...
GATTGAGGCTAGGCCGGCTGCAGCAACCGGCGGTTCCGTAACAGGCAGCAACGCCTTACCTTATCCCGGTTTTGTTATCGGCACCGATGAGAGCGGAACAGAGAAGCCGCTTATAAATTACGGCGCATATTCTCTCACCGCGGCTGACGTACAGAACATAATCTATTGGTATGAGGAGTCTTATAAGCTCTATTCCGACGAGGCGATTGCGGCGCTCGGTGCGGAGAACGTCACAAAAATGGAAAACCTTTATAAGGTTGCAAAACGCTTGAAACTTCTCGAAAATTACCGTAAGGGCTACAATAGTGTCTCCGGTACCGCTATAACCGGTATTAAAGACCTTAACACTCTTGTTGCTTCAATGTACGGCGAGACCGGTAAAGCGACCGACCTTACGACCGACTGCAGGCTTATGCCTACCGGTCAGACCGCGGCGCTTGAAAACTACCTCGAAAAGTATAACGACCTTGATTATTACGCTAAGTATATCTTAACTGATAAGGCCGACAAATTTGCAAGTGCTCCTCAGTATAAGAATTATGCTAAGGCGGCCGCGGCGGTTAACAAGGTGCTTGCCAACATCAAAACTTACACCGACGACATCACCGGTAAGACGGTTAAGGGCGGCGTTGTTAGACTTGAAGAAAAGTACACGGCTCTTTACAATACCGTTAAGGGTCAAATGGACAATAGCGGTATTCAGGACCTCACCGCAATAACGGAAGCGGTTGAAGAGTACAATTCGTTTAAGGGCTATATAAGGCAGGTTCAAGAGGTTAACGACGGTAACACCGTTAATTCCTCGGACGGCGAAGCTCTCCACGGTATTATAGATACCCTCCGTATTTTCCCGAACTTTGCTTCGGAGGTAGACAAAGACAGCGTCGCTCTCAATAAGGATGCAACAACGGGAACCGCAGTCTTTACTCTTTCAAATGCCGTTAACTATCCGGACGGAAGCTACACACTTCGTGTAACCTCTAAAAACGGAGGTCTTAAGGACACTACGGGCACCACCCACGATTACAACGTTGCAATGGCGGGTGCGATTGAAAAGACCGTAACGGCTAAAGCTCTTAACACTTCTCCCGAAACCGCGGATGTCGCAAATAACACCGCTTCGGCGGCAGCTCCCAAGGCAATAAACTTTACGTTTACCGTCACGGGCGTTACCGTAACGAGTGAAGATGTTATTACAATAGAGCTTATCGATAATGCTACCGGTGAGGTTGCTGTTGACAAGACAACAAACGAGCCTGTCAGAAAAACTATCAATATTCATTTTGCCGCAGACGACTTCTTTGAGGTTACAATTCCTGCGGAAATAGATGTTCCTTGGGGCGAGACGGAAGCCGTTGATGTTTCCTATAAGGTTACGTCTTCGCTTGATACGGGCAGCAAGATTGGTGTTTCCGTAGCACGCAGTGCTTCTGTCGCAAATGACACTCTTACCAATGCAGCAACATCGACATACGCTCTTCCGTATACTTCACAGAACTTTACTTCCACAGAATTTACAGGTAAAAATGAGGGAGCGCTTCCCGCTCAAAAACCGTCATTGACGATTTCCGGTTGGACGGACGCTCCGATAGCCGAGTATTCGACTACACTTACTTATACCGTAGATTACACTAAAGGTTAATTAACAAATTAAATGCTTTATCAAGACCATAAGGAGGTGGTTCTATGAAGAAAACATTATCAGTTTTGCTCTCAGTGCTTTTATTGTCGCTCGTGACTGTTCCGTCTTTCGCGGCTCCGGCTACGCTGAACAAAGAGAACCCCGTAGGCTCCGTAAAGATTTCTACCGGCGAGGGCAAACAGGATGAGTATGAGCTTACAATTCCTGCCGATACCGAAATACCGTGGGAAGCTACTTCTTACGCAATAGGTAAGGTTACGGCAACTAAAATGTGGCTGTCTCCCGGCAAGACCGTTAAGGTGGCTGTTTCGTCGCTCAACGGCTCAAAGCTTGTCAACACTTTGGACAGCTCAAAGACTATCGCCTACACGCTTACAGGCGCAGAGCAAATGGCGTTTTTACCGGGCGATTATATGAAGTCTTATGACCTCTCCGTGAACATCGCAGAGGCTGAATGGCAAAAAGCCGCTTCGGGTGAGCATACAGATGTTCTTACCTTTACGGCAGAATATACTAACGCGTAATAAATATAAGGAGATAAATTATGAAAAAGCTTATTTCTATCGCACTCGCAGCGGCTATGCTCGCAGCTGTTTCGGTTCCCGCTTTTGCAGCTAATCCCATAACCAAGGAAACAGAGCAGACCGGCACAACCATAATTAAGACATCCACAAAAACAGGCCCCGATTCGCCTGAGGATGTTGCTGTCAGATACACCGTTTCTATTCCGGCAGATACAGAAATTTACTGGGGCACCGAGGAGACAAATCTTGTTTACTCTGTTGAGTCTCACCTCAAGAGAGGCCAGGCTCTCAAGGTTACCGTAGCAGGCACAGGCTCTATGAAGACTGATGCCGCAGCAGGCGAGGTTTACACTCTTCCCTATACTCTTTCGGGCGACACCGCTTTCACGGCAGACAGCCCCGTAGTTTACGGCAACAAGGAAACTCCCGCCGTTGACAAAAACCTCAAGGTTACAATAAGCAGCGAGGACTGGAACAGAGCTGTTGTTGATGTTTACAACGACACCCTTACCTTTACTGCTGAGGTTTAATTATTGAAAGGAGACTACTTTAATGAAAAAGCTTATTTCAATTGCACTTGCAGCGGTTATGCTTGCAGCAGCTTCGGTTCCCGCTTTTGCAGCTAACCCCATAACCAAGGAGACAGACAATACCGGTACAGCTATTGTTAAGACCTCCACAAAAACAGGCCCCGATGCTCCCGATGACAACGCTGCTAAATACACCGTTACAATTCCGGCCGATACCACAATTTACTGGGGCGCAGAGGAAACAGCTCTTGACGGATTTTCTGTTGAGTCTCACCTTAAATACGGCCAGAAGCTTAAAATCGGCGTTGAGGGCTCAAGACTTATGAAGCTTACAGAGGATGCAAACGAGACATTGGCTTACGATTTCTCGGCTGACTCTAACCTCGAATTTATAGCTGACGGCCCCGTTATCAATCCCGCAAAGGCACTTACCCTCAAAGTTAAGGTTGCCGCAGACGATTGGAACAACGCTATCGTCGGCGAGTACAGCGATACTCTTACCTTCACCGTAAGCCTTTGATTTTGAAAGGAGATAACCACAATGAAAAAATTACTTTCAATAGTTCTTGCGGCGGCAATGCTCGCAGCGGTTTCCGTTCCGTCATTTGCAGCTGACAAGACGCTTACAAGCGACCATACCTCCGATACGGCTAAGGTTATTACTTCTACAAAAACCGGTCCCGACGGTCCCGAGGCTACTTCTTACACGGTAACCTTCCCGGCAGAAACCACTATTTACTGGGGCGTAGAAAGCACAGACTTTACATACAACGTAAAGTGCCAGCTCAAATCAAACGACCGTCTTAATGTTACGGTAGCAAAGGAAGACGGTACAACCGACCTCAAGGCTATCGCATCAGGCAATACCGCTACTCTTCCTTTCAGCGTAGCAGGCACCACAGCTTATACTTCAGCTTCTGCAGTTGTTGCAGATGAAGCTGTTAACGCTGCAGTAAACATTGCCTCAGCTGATTGGGCAAAGGTTCCGGTAGATGAGTACGAGGGCAATCTTACACTTACGGTTTCGATAGCTCCCGCTACAATCTAAGAGTCGGAAACCCTTCCAAAATACAAGGAGAACCAATTATGAAAAAAATTCTTTCAATAGTCATTGCAGCTGCGATGCTCTTGGCTATATCGGTTCCCGCTTTTGCTGCAACTGCGACAATAGATCAGTCTACTTCCGGTGGCGTCGGTAACTCCTCGGTAGTTACCGACCGAAGCGGAATAAGCGGTGCCTTTACCGTTTCTTATCCCGCCGAAACCACCATTTATTGGGGCACCGAAAGTACCGAAATCGGTTACACTGTATCGAGTACGCTTGTGAGCGGAAATAACCTTCGTGTTACTGTAGCTCAGGACAACGCAAATCTCCATACAGGCGGCGGCAGACTTCTTCCTTACACTATAGCCGGTGATACCAACATAACAACCGGTCACGAGACAGTTACCAACAGCGCATATTCGGTAAATGTCAATATTACTAAGGAAAACTGGGGATCCGTTTCCATTGATGAGTATGAAGATACTCTTACATTTACAGCTTCTGTTGAAGCGATAGCTTAATTTTTAAATCCGAAAAGGAGTTATATTATGAAAAAGTTACTTTCATTAGTTCTTGCGGCGGCTATGCTCGCGGCAGTTTCAGTTCCGTCCTTTGCAGCTACAGCTGAAATCAATCAGGATACAGTGGGCGGCAAGGGTTCCGCAACCGTTAAGACCGATACAACAAACGTTCCCGCAGACGGTTATTTCACAGTAACATATCCTGCTGAAATGAGCGTTAAATGGGGCGCTGAAACCACAGCCTTCACCTACAATGTTACGTCAACTCTCAAGACCGGCAAATGTCTTTCCGTTTCTGTTGCTTCGGAGGCTGGTAAAATGAAGCCCGCTACCGATAACGGCTATACCATTCCTTACGCCTTCAGTGGCGACACTTCCGTTAAGACTGATGCCGAGGTAGTTAACAATACTTACAACATTAGCGTTGACGTTGCAGCAGCAGTTTGGAACGCTACCATCACCGATTACAGCGATGCTACCGTTACCTTCACAGCAGCAGTTGTTGACAAATAATTTGTTTAACAGTTAAACATTATTTCATTAAGGAGTTACAATTATGAAAAAGATAGTATCAATTCTTCTTGCTGTTATGATGATAGCAGCTATAGCAGTTCCCTCATTCGCAGCTACAATAACCAAGGAATCAGACCCCAAGACCGCCGATGTTCAGGTTAAGACAAAGACAACCGATAAGGAGAACAACGATCCCGAAAACTACACCGTTACCATTCCTGCTGAGATCACAGTTGCTTGGAATGACACCGCAGCTCAGGACGCTTCTTACACCGTTGATTCTCAGCTTAAGCTCGGCGCTAAGCTCAAGGTTTCGGCTGTTGCTGAAAATGCAGGAAAAATGACAAACGCTGCTACCGATAAATTCCTCACCTTCACCGTAGCAGGCGGAGATGCTGCTGAATATACCGAGCTTAACAACGCTGTTAAGTCTTCGACAACCGTTACAATCGCTGACTTCAATGCTCCCATAGCTGAGTATGTCGGCCATATGACTTACACCGTAGAGTACGTTGCTGCATAATTATTGCCAGATTTTGATTTTTAAAATTTTTAAGGAGGTGGTTTCATGAAAAAGGCTTGCAGTGTGCTGTTGTCTGTTTTGCTTATATTCACCATGCAGCTTTGCGTTTTCGCCGAGGCAGGTGAAATCGGTAAAACACAGCTTAAAACTGTAGTCCCGAATACCCATGAAATTACCGTAACGTATAACGACGGAGGTTATGTCCTTAAAGACGGCAACCTTATTGCAAGCGGTGCTAAGTTCGCCGTTGACCGTTTTGATTCGCTTTCTCTCGGAGCTGTTGCAAAGCTTGACAGCCACCTTGAGCGTGTCACGGTAAACGGTAAAGATTATACCGGTAAATTGCAGTACGGTATGTTGAGATTTGATTCGGTTACCACCGATATGAACATTGTGTTCACATTTAAAAAATGCTTCGGACCCACAGAGCCGACTACAAATCCCACAGAACCTACCGAGCCGACAAGACCCACAGAGCCGACAGCTCCGACGGATCCGACAAGACCCACAGAGCCGACAGCTCCGACAGATCCCTCAGGCACAACAAATCCCTCAGGTACTACCAATCCTTCGGGCACCACTAATCCCTCGGGCACTACAAATCCCGGCGGAGATCACGAAGATCCTTGTGTTCGTATGGGTATGAATGGTAATGTGTATCGCGGTAAAAACCTTTTCCCGGGCGCTAAGCTCGACATTGACCTCGGCGAAATCAAGGCTGAGGCAGGAAAAGACGGTGCATACAGCGTTGACGTTATTAAAGACGGTTTCCATGTTGTAACAATCACCGACGAAAACGGTGAAGTAGCCGGCGAGACTACTTTCTCGGTAAGCGTAAGTGATACGGCAACAGAAACAACCGTTATTAAACTTGATGACGGCTCGCAGATTGCAGTTGTTCCGAAGGGCACCAATACCTTATGGCTCGACTTTGTCGTTAACGACGACGGTACTATTAATATTGTTCCCGGCACACCCGTAGAGGAGCCGACAAACGAAGTTCCGGTAACCAAACCGAGCGACAGCGGCAATCCGATAATTAATAACCCGGTAATATCCAAAACCGGTGAACTTATCCGTGAAAATCCGCTCGCCGCAGCTGCTGTTTTCCTTTGTGGATTGTCACTTATTTTCTTCATAATTCTTCGTAAAAAACGTAAGGATGACGAGGAAGAGGAAAACACAAAACCCGTTTGCTGATATAAACGGTAATAAATAAGTTTAAAATACCCCGACTGCGGTCGGGGTATTTTTATGTGTATCGGCATTGCAAACGGTGATGTGTTATGTTATAATACTTTGTCAGAACTTAAACGGGTAAAAGACCGAGGTTCGTCTTCTTGAAAGAGGTGGCTGTATGCCCATAAAAATAGATAATCAGCTTCCGGCGCATCATAGCCTGGAGCTTGAAAATATATTTGTTATGACGGAGGACAGAGCCGTCAAGCAGGACATTCGTCCGCTTAAAATTATAATACTGAATTTAATGCCTACAAAAATCGAGACCGAAACTCAGCTTTTAAGGCTTCTCAGTAATTCTCCTCTTCAGCTTGAAATAGACTTGCTGCAGGTAAAAAGCCATATTTCAAAAAATGTGTCAAGGGAGCATATGCTCAAATTCTACAAAACCTATGACGATGTCAAGGACGAAAAATTCGACGGTATGATAGTTACCGGAGCGCCCGTTGAGATGATGGACTTCGAAGAGGTCGATTATTGGGACGAGCTCTGCAAAATATTTGATTGGGCAAAAACAAATGTGTATTCCACATTTAATATATGCTGGGGAGCGCAGGCTGCGCTTTACTATAATTACGGTATTCCGAAGCATCTGCTTCCCGAGAAGGTTTTCGGCGTATTTCGCCATCAACCGCTTGATTTGTATCATCCGCTTTTGCGCGGATTTTCTGATGTCTTTTATGTTCCGCATTCACGTCACACGGAAAACCGAAAAGAGGATATAATAAGAGTAAAGGACCTTCAGATTTTGTCTTATTCCGAGGAAGCCGGGGTCCATCTCGTGTCGGATATGGCATGTCGCAATTTTTACTGTTCGGGTCATTGCGAATATGATAGCGACACCTTGGCTCGCGAGTACTTCCGCGATTTAAAAAAGGGTCTTGACATAAAGATGCCGCACAATTACTTCCCCGATAACGACATCAAAAAAACGCCCGTAGACACCTGGCGCGGTGCGGCAAGCCTGCTCTTCCAAAATTGGCTTAACTACTTTGTGTATCAAAAAACGCCTTATGACATAGCCGATATTAAATAGTCGGCGAGGCACTAAGCTTTGTAAATATATAAAAATTATAAGTAAAGGAATTATATTTATGCTTCAATACGAAGAATTGAGACTGCGACTTATAAATCACGAAAAGACTCTTGATGACCTCTCCGAGGCTCTGGGTCTTGATAAGATGAAAGAAGAGATAGCGCAGCTTGAAAAAGAGCAGACTGTTGACGGCTTTTGGGATGATATAGCAAATTCTCAAAAGGTCGTTCAGCGCACAAGCAACCTCAAGAGCAAGGTAGCGGCTTATGAAAAGCTCAGGCAGGATTATGACGATGCGCTTGTTATGATTGAACTTTCAAATGAAGAAGAGGACGAGGGTATGCTCGATGAGTGCACCGAGAGCGTAGAAAAGTTTGAAAGTGATCTTGACACCATGACCCTTACAACTCTTTTGAGCGGTGAATATGATGCCAAAAATGCAATTCTTACTTTCCACGCCGGTGCAGGCGGAACGGAGGCGCAGGATTGGGCGCAGATGCTTTTCAGAATGTATTGCCGATGGGGCGAGCGTCACGGCTTTAAGGTTACTACGCTTGATTTCCTTGACGGCGACGAGGCAGGGCTCAAATCGGCAAGTATCCTCATAGAGGGCGAAAATGCCTACGGCTTTATGAAAAGTGAGACGGGCATACACCGTCTTGTAAGAGTTTCCCCGTTTGACGCGGCAGGCAGACGCCATACCTCTTTTGCTTCGGTTGAAGTAATGCCCGAAATCGATGATACGGTCGAGGTTGAAATAGCTCCGGAGGACATTAAAATGGATGTTTACCGTTCAAGCGGTGCAGGCGGTCAAAAGGTAAACAAAACCTCATCTGCCGTAAGACTTACTCATATCCCGACGGGAATTGTTGTAGCATGCCAGGTTGAGAGAAGTCAGCATCAGAACCGAGAGGTTGCCATGAGAATGTTAAAATCCAAGCTTCTTGAAATCAAGGAGCGCGAGCATCTTGACAAAATTTCGGATATTAAGGGCGACCAAAAAGAGATAGGCTGGGGCAATCAGATACGTTCATATGTATTTATGCCGTACACACTTGTCAAGGATAACCGCACGGGCTACGAAATGGGTAACATCAATGCGGTTATGGACGGCGATATTGACGGTTTCATAAATGCGTATCTCAAAATGCAGTCCCAGAAAAAGCTTGAGGAATAAACGCTTTATCAGTGCGGTAAGGCAGTATATCAATATGTTATTAAAGCGCGGAGTGTGTAATTTCGCGCTTTTTTGTTTGTTCGTATTTGTATAATCACTAAAACACAGACCGGCTTATAATACTATTTCTAAAAATGTGTGCATTGAAAAAATATGTAGAATTTGTTATTATTTATATGTAAAAACGGTTTTTTATGGAAAGGTAGATCTGTATGCAAAAAACATCAACCAGGATTTTGAGTGTTTTGCTGTCTGTCCTTATGCTGTTGACTTTGGTTCCGTCTGCTCTTGTGAGCTACGCGGCAGAAGTCTCGCTTAACATTACGGACGAAAACGGTAATGACATTACCGAAATACAGCAGTTGACCGAGTATAAAACGCTTCAACTAAAGTATACCACGACAGGCGAATTGCCTGAGGGTACTACGGTAAAGTGGGAGAGTAACCTACCGCTTCTTGCCGACGTAGACGATAACGGTAAGGTTACGGCATATGATTCGTCAAAGACGGCTATAATTCAGCTTTGGCTTGATGAAAACGTGCGCGTGCTTCCTCTCGTAGGCGATAAAATGGCTGACGAGATTATGAAACAGCTTGAAAAGTCGGGCGTTAATCTTGACAGTATGAACGATGACCTGATAGTTTCTATTGTCAGAGGCATTGCAGGTGATACTCTTGCGGACAGCCTTGCGTCTGCTCTTGCCAATATGAATGTCGAAATAACGGCTACTATATATGACGCAAGCGGAGCAAAGCTTGCAAGTGACAAAATTAAAATAAAGGTTCAAAAGAGTGTTGTTGCGAACATCTTTCCGACCGGAACTCATATAACCAATAAAAAGAGCGTTCCTCTTACCGTTGCCGTGGGCAAAACGGTTCAGCTTTACGCGGCGGTAACACCGGTAAGACTTAAACACTCTGTAAAATGGGAGATGGGCGGCAGCGTATTTGATACAAGCTCAGGCAAGCGTGCAACGATTTCCGATACGGGACTTGTCACATTTACTGCGGCAGGCTCGGTAACGGTTAGGGCATACGACGCGAGCAATGTAGCTTTTGTCGATACCATAACCTTTAATGTAGTTGAGCAGAAGGATCTCCCGGTTGAATCCTTTGATATTATAAGCGGCACAAAAACCGTAACAGATTCATCCGTATCCGTAAGTGAAGGCTCCACAACGCAGCTTGCAATTACAAATGTTGTTCCCGCAGGAGCATATACCGGCGACCTTACTTGGGAAATCGCCGATAAATCGATTGCCGTGGTTGATGCCTCCGGTACGGTCACCGGCCTTGACGGCGGCGACGGACTCGTTGAATACAGTAAATCCACAACCCTTACCGCAACGGCGGGCGGCGTTTCCAAAAATGTTACAATAAAGGTGTCAAGAGCCGGTGTTGTCGGCAGTATCTCCTCTGTTAAAATTGAGGGTAACAGTGCCGTTCCCAATGATACGCCGACTACCTTTAAGGCAAATGTGTTGCCGTCAAGACTAAACACAAACTCGTCGATAAAACGAGAGTGGGGACTTACAAATCCCGATACAAAAGAAATAATATGGGCAACCGCCGAGGCACCCGCCGAGACAAAGCTTGCTACGCTTTCGTCCGACGGTGTATTCACCCCGAAATCGAGCGGTATTAGCGAAATACACGTAAGAGCAACTCTTAACGATAAAACCGTTGAGGACTCTCTTACCGTAACGGCGGGCAAGGCGATAACAGATTTCAGCATCGGCGGCAGCACAGCGGTTAACGAGAGCAAGACCACGCAGCTTTCAATCGCGAATATAGCACCGTCCGATTACGACAAAGCACTTCTCGGAACTGTCGTATGGACTTCTTCTGACCCGTCAATAGCCACTATTGATGCAAACGGTCTTGTAAAAGGTCTTGATTCGGGCGGAACGGCCATTTGGAACACCAAAAAGGTCACAATAACCGCAACCATCGGAAGCGTGTCTAAATCCGTAGAGGTAACGGTACGCGGTAACTCAATAAGACACCTCACGGGAGTTACCATAACGGGAAATGATTATGTAATCAAGGATTTTCCGGTTACCTACACCGCTAAATTCTCTCCCGAGAGAATTTCGGTCGATAAGCAGCGCTGGGGTCTCACTAAGGACGACGGCTCGGCTCCCTTGACCTCCGACTGGAATATCGGCGACGTAAATCAGAAGAATGCATATGCTTCGGTCGATTCAAACGGTGTTGTCACGGGTATTTCGGCAGGCGATACAACACTGCATGCATTCGGCAGGAACGGCGTTACAAAGGTTGACGGCGCATACGTAGAAACTCAAAAGAATATAACGGTAGTTGAGGTTGAGCCGGTAAGTATTGCGTTTACCGCGCCCACTAAGACCGATTATGTAGAGGGTAGCACAGAGCTCGATCTCACCGGTATGGAGGTTAAGCTTACATATAATCGTGCGGATATTGCCGAGTATTACGGTGAAGAGGCGGCAAACGCCTATACCGACGATCAGCTTTCCGTTCCGGTAACGGATTATACGGTAAGCTCCGTCAACACTTCGATACTTGATTCGGTGCAGTATATTATAGTTAACGTAGTAAGAGCCGGCAAAACATATCACGCAATATTCCCGATAACCGTTCACTCTAAGGCGGTAACATCAATTGAGCTTGAAAATCCTAAAAAGGATTATCTCGAGGGCGATAAGACCCTTGATCTTTCGGGCCTTAAGGTTAAGGCAAATTACAGCAACGCCGAGTCCGAATACGTCACCGATTACACGGTTGACACATCGTCATTTGACCCGGAGCTTTACGACGTAGAGCAGAATATAACCGTTACATACACACATGCGGGGCGCAGCGCTTCGGCTACATTCCCCGTAATTGTATACGGTAAACCCGTTGTCAGCGTTGATAAAGGCGATTATAACGGCGGATGGACAAGCAAGGACGTAACCTTTACTCTTTTATCGACTCACGAGCTTGACGGAGTTAAGTATTACTTTAAAACCGATTCCGCAGGCGTAGAAGCACCATTGGAAGGCAACACGCTTACCGTAAATGTGAACAGCAGCGATACATATTATTTTAAGGCTGTAAACTCCAAGGGTATTGAGAGCGATTACACTGAGGCTGTCTCTTATACACATCTGACGCTGCCGACGACTCCTTAC
>ENA-OXEQ01000449-OXEQ01000449.1-human-gut-metagenome-genome-assembly--contig:-NODE-449-length-11856-cov-5.74841_pt1 | contig 11856 bp, 9 predicted proteins | sample MGYA00249356_ERZ652245 | MGnify/ENA primary metagenome ERZ652245 (study PRJEB26925, sample SAMN05826598) | human gut metagenome | biome: ENVO:2100002; feature: ENVO:00000062; material: ENVO:00002003...
CGGCAGCGTCAGATGTGTATAAGAGACAGTTACAGGACCGTGCTGCACAGTTTTCACCGTTTGCAGCATTGGCGGGATATGATGACGCTCTGAGAGAAACGGCCCGCCGGACAGACCGTTTTGTGGAACTGGATGAGGACAGGAAGCAGGAGCTCGACCGCCAGATTTCTTATTTGCAACAGCATCTGCTGGACACAGTGCCGGTGAAAATTATTTATTTTGTGCCGGATGAGAAAAAGGACGGCGGCAGTTATACTGCCGTAGAAGGCTGTGTCCGCAAAATCGATGAAAACACAAAAAGCCTTCGGATACAGGGAACAGAAATTCCGGTAGAGAGGATCTACGGGATCGATTTTCTGTAGTTACATTGTAAATAGTTCAGAGAAATGCTAAAATATTACCAATAGTATTTTGAGAACAAGAATGGAAAGGAATTTCTGACAATGAAGAAAAAATGTATCAGTACAGCAACACTGTCAGTGCTTTTGCTTGTACTGTTTCTTCCTGTTTTCTATTATATAGTATTCTACGGGACCAATGTGAACTACAACGAAATGCATAAGATCATTACCGTGGAGGGAAATAAAGTACTATCCCTGTGCGCGGTGATCGGAGTGGCTGTACTGGGGGCAGCGTACTATTTTCTGCGAAAGATTCCTTACACCGGACGCATAGCAGTCTGGTTTACCGGGATCACACTGGCAGTCTGTATTCTGTTCTGTCTTGTGAATATAAAAATATCCAAATGCATTGCATTTTACGGTGGCTGGGATTGCGGCATGGTGGCCAATTCCGCCCGCTGGCTTTATGAAGGCCAGACACTGGGGTATGACGATTACTATACGATCTACAGTAATAATATTCCCGTTACATGGCTTTTGTATCAGTTGTATTCTTTTGCCTCAGGACTTAAGGGGTATCCCTACAATCCGGAATTTATCTGGATCCAGTTCCAGTGCGTCATGCTGTCACTGGCGGTATTCTGTTCGGTACTTCTGGTCCTTCAGGTCAGCAGGAACCTTGGAATTTCCGTGATTGCCCTGGTCTTTCAGAGCATCTTTCTGGGAATCTCTCCCTGGAAGATCATTCCCTATACGGACGGAAGCACCATTGCCATGCCGATCCTGATTCTTCTACTGTATTCATTGTTCCGGAAGAATGGGAGAAAACGGAAATACCTTTTATGGTTTTTGATAATGTTTCTGGGGTGCCTTGGCGGAATCATGAAAGCCACCTGCTATGTCACATTGATTGCGGTAGTACTGGTGGATCTGGTATGGTCTGCCTGGGAAGAGGTGCCAATGCGTAAGCGGCTGCAGAAGTCCGGCTTAAAAATCTTGCTTCTGATAGCGGCTTTCGGACTTGGGGCTTTCTGTAAGCAGGGAATCTACTGTTCCGTACAGTATGATTATAATGCGGATATGGAGATCGGCTGGAGTAATTATATGTATAACGGCCTCAATGAGGATACTACCGGGGCCTGTTCCGGAGAGGGACTTGAGATCGTACGATCTTTTGCTGGTACGGATAAAAATACCCGGATACAATATGAGATGGAAGGAATCCGCAAAAGAATCGATGATCGTGGTATTTGGGGTACCATCCGGTTCTGGCTGCGTAAGCAGGTCATGAATTTTAACGACGGGACGTTCAGCTGGTATCAGGAAGGGTATTTTCAGGCGTGGGAATATCCGCTGAACATAGACAGCTCCTGGAAAGAACCTCTGAGGGCTTTTTACTGGCAGGACGGCAGCAATTATATCTGGTTTACGACGATCAGCCAGGGATTATGGCTTTTTGTACTGTTGGGAGTCATAACAGAGGCCGGTATGCTTTTGTGGACGGCGGTGTCAACAATCCGCAGACCCAAATACCGGACAGAAGAGAACCTGTCTGACCGGCTGTGTCTTTCTACTGTGATGATCGTTACATTTATCGGTATGTTTTTATTTGTTATGTTATTCGAGGCAAGAGCCAGATATCTATATAATACCATTCCGGTATTCTCTGTCATGGCAGTTTTTGGATATTACGAATTGTATCGGAAATTATTCATATTTTGTGACAAAAGACGGAAATAACTTCGTTTTCCGGTAGAAATTGCACGTTATGAGAGCCTATAATGTGAAAATAGCACTGGTAAAATATACAAACATCCTGTATAATGTACAGTAATGACTGAGAAATGAGTCAGGAACAAAAAAGAGGGAGGAAGAATAAATGTACTTTTGTAAGAATTGCGGCGAGCCTTATATGACAGACGAAGCTGTGATGTGCGTAAAGTGCGGTGTGGCCAAGGGACAGGGGAATAATTACTGCCATAACTGCGGTAAGCCTTTAGCTCCGGATGCAGCAGTATGTTTAAACTGTGGCGTAGCCAATAAGCAGGCACCGGCACCGGATGCAAAATCCAAACTGGTAGCCGGTCTGTTGGCAATTTTCCTTGGTACGTTCGGCGTACATAATTTCTATCTGGGCTATACCGGTAAGGCAGTTACCCAATTGGTACTTTCCATCGTGGGAATCCTTTTATGCTGTGTGGTAGTCGGCGTATTCATTGTTATGGGGGTAGGTATCTGGGGACTGGTAGAAGGTATCATGATCCTGACCGGCAAGATCGACACAGACGGCAAGGGTAATCCCCTGGCAGATTAATATCAGGCCTTTTCCAGGCCAGAAAGAGGAGAAAATGGACGGACAGAATTTTGAAAATGAAAACAATGTTACAGTAGATACTACTGCAACAGAAGTAAGCTCCGCAGCAGAAACTGTACAGGAGACCCCGGTAACAGAACAGCCTGTGAACAATTATCAGGATTATACCGCAAATGTACAGCCTCAGGCAGCTGCAACAGCTCCTGTACAGCAGCCGGAGAACAAAGAAACCAATGTACTGGCTATTGTCAGCCTGGTACTGGGTATCCTTTCCATCGTACTTGGATGCTGCACCGGATGGATCGGCGCACTGTTTGGAATCGGTGGTATCATTTGCGCAGTATTTGCCAACAAGCAGGGCAAGACCGGCCTGGCAAAGGCTGGACTGATCTGTTCTATCATTGGTATTGTACTGGGAATTATCATTACAATCTTAGCTGCAGTATTTTCTGTAGCATTTATGAGTGAACTTACAAACTACTAAAAACCAGCGGAGCCTGGAAGATCAGCTTTATATTGCAGGATGGATATTTCTGCTGGCCGGAAGCATCGGAAGCTTTCTGTATCTTCATATAATCGTTCCGAGACTGCAGGGATATACCTGCGTAGTCTATCGGTTATTTGGGATTTACTGTCCCGGCTGTGGTGGAACGAGAGCGGTAAGTGCACTGCTTACTGGACATCCGCTACTGGCCACCTGGTATCATCCACTGGTTACGTATACTGTTGTTATCTTTGGAGGTTTTATGCTAAGTCAGACCCTTGCCAGATTACATATTGGCAGGATCAAAGGCTGGCGCTTTCATGAATGGCATCTGTATGCGGCGGTAGGGATCATGATAGGGAACTTTATTCTGAAGAATATTTTGCTTCTGAAGTTTCACATTACATTATGACTGTATTTGAATTTTTTACATATACAGAATATTTTATCGCACAAAAGTGCAGAGGGAGAAAACATGAATAAAAAAACTACGGGTATCATTGCTTACATTACCTGGATCGGCTGGATCGTTGCTTTTTGCGCAGGTGACAAAGAGGGTGCTAAGTTCCATCTGAATCAGGCTCTGGTTATTCTGATCGGCCAGATCGTTGCAGCAGTAATCAACTACATTCCTTATGTAGGTGGTATTGTTGGCACTATCTTAAGCATCTTTCTGTTTGTATGCTGGATCATGGGTCTGATCTATGCTTGCCAGGAGCAGGAGAAGGAAGTTCCCCTGATTGGTCAGATCAAGATTTTAAAATAATAAAAATGACAATAAGTCATAAAAAGAATCCCCGGTGTTCATTACATCGGGGATTCTTTTTATGGGTGCGCCTGGCAGCGCACGTTTCTGTGATTATTAAAAAATTGTAACTATTCTGCAGCAGAAGCAGCCGCTGTTTCCTCTGCAGTGGTCAGATTCACATCTTCGGGCTGTTCACCGTGCAGGAAAGTGATGATGATCTGGATCCGCTTGTAAGCTCTGGCATAATTTTCCTTTGCATAGTCTGCGGTCAGCTGATTGTAACCACCGTTATCATAGGCATCGTGGTAACTCTCTACCGCAGTGGTCATATATTCGCTTGCTTCATCGGCAAGAGATTCCAGATAATCAAATTCAGTAGGAAAATCCAACGCTGCAAAATCCTGAAAAGCGCTGTCCAGCTGATCCAGATAACCGAGAAGTTCATCGGTGGCATTTTCGGATGTCGCGTCTACGTTGTTGATCTCGGTATCTATATCGGAGATCTCGGTACAAAAAGAATCTATTTCCTCCTTAAACTGTGTCAGCGCAGGATCCTTTCCGCAGGCGGTAAGCGTAAGTGCGGTCAGCAGTCCGGCCGTAAGGGCAAGTATTTTTTTCTTCAAAATTATATCCTCCAAATCATTTGATCCATCTAAAAATTTATCATATTCTGCAGTTTTACGCAACCTTATAATGTTAAAACGTCCCCTTTACGAATAAAAGGACATTGTGGTATGATTAAAAGAATCAAGATACAGGAAAAGAGAGCTATGACAAGAGAAGAATTTATTACGTTAAGTAAAGACCATATTTTATATCTGGACGGCGCTACAGGATCCAATCTGGTGAAGGCAGGAATGCCTTCCGGCATCTGCCCGGAGCAGTGGATCCTGGAGCATCAGGATGTCATGCTGCAATTACAGAAGGATTACGTGCAGGCGGGAACCAATATCCTGTATGCCCCTACCTTTACTGCCAATCGCGTCAAACTGGCGGAATATCATCTGGAGAAAAATATGACTTCCATGATTCGTGATCTGGTGGCTATTTCGAAGAAAGCGGCAGAGAGTACTCCGGGACATCCGGTTTATGTGGCCGGTGATCTCACAATGACTGGTGAACAGTTAAAGCCCATGGGAAAAATGGAGCTGGAAACACTGATCGATATTTATAAAGAGCAGATTCTTTGTCTGGTGGATGCCGGGGCGGATCTTCTGGTGGTGGAGACCATGATGAGCCTGGCGGAGACCAGAGCGGCACTGATCGCGGCGAAAGAAGTCTGTGATTTGCCGGTAATCGCTACACTGACCTTTGAAGCGGATGGAAGAACTTTGTTCGGTACGGATGCGAAAACGGCGGCCATTGTGTTGGAAAGCCTGGGGGCCAGTGCTATCGGTGCCAACTGTTCCACAGGTCCGGCTCAGATGGAGAGCATTATTTCGGAGATGGTATCCCATACCAGAATTCCTGTAATTGCAAAACCCAATGCCGGACTTCCTTTTCTGGATGAAAACGGAACTACCTGCTACAACATGGAAGCAGAAGAGTTTGCAGAAGAGATGGAAGTACTGGTCAATGCCGGAGCTACGATTCTTGGCGGCTGTTGTGGTACCACTCCGGAATTCATAAGACAGATCCATGAACGATTTGGTACAGATGCGAAGGTTGCAGCATCCCGAAGACCGGATGGAATTCGGTATCTGACCTCCGAACGTATTACCCACAGCTTTGGGCTGGATGACGGCTTTTTCGTTGTGGGAGAACGTATCAATCCTACCGGCAAGAAAGCACTTCAGGCACAGCTTCGTGAGGGCAGCTTTGAAAAGGTGATACAGTTTGCCGAAGAACAGGACGCCTGCGGTGCCAAGGTACTGGATATCAATATGGGCATGAGCGGTATCGACGAGAAAGCCAGCATGCTTCGGGCTCTGGAGGAAGTCAGCGGTGTCACGAACCTGCCTCTTTCCCTGGATTCCAGCTACGTGGAAGTCTTAGAAGCTGCACTGCGTAATTATCCCGGACGTGCTCTGGTCAATTCTGTATCTCTGGAGACGGAAAAATTTGAAAAACTACTTCCCATTGTAGCCAAATACGGTGCTATGTTTATCCTGCTTCCTTTGTCGGATGCGGGACTGCCCAAGGATATAGAAGAGAAGAAAGAGATTATTCACAAGATTTATGACCGGGCACTTTCTCTGGGAATGTGCAAAGAAGATATCGTGGTGGACGGTCTGGTGGCAACGGTAGGTGCCAATCCGAAAGCTGCACTGGAAACGTTGGAGACCATCCGCTATTGCAAAGAGAACGGTTTTGCCACGATCTGCGGTCTGTCCAACATTTCCTTCGCCATGCCGGAGAGAAGTTTTGTTAATACCGCATTCCTGACGCTGGCAATTCAGGCGGGACTGACCATGGCTATTGCCAATCCTTCCCAGGAACTTCTGATGAGCTGTGCTTTGGCTGCGGATCTGCTGTTGAACAAAGAAGAAGCCGCTCTTCGCTATATCGAGTACGCCGGTGGCGTCAGGGAGCGCAGAGAAGAGAAAGAAGCGGAACTGGCAAAAAAACTGGCCCTGCTGGAAAATCAGGGAACAACCGCCAAGACAGGCACTGCCGGCAATGCCGCCAAAGAAACGACTGCTGATAACGGTCCGCAGATCAATGAAATGCAGGACAAGCTGAAGACGGCGGTACTGAAAGGCAACCGTAACGGCATTGTAAAGATCACGAAGGAAGCATTGGAAAGCGGAGAGAAACCTGCGGAGCTATTGAATCAGGTACTGCTTCCTGCCATTAATCAGGTAGGTGAATTCTTTGATCAGGGCAAGTATTTTCTGCCGCAGCTGATTGCCAGTGCGGAAGCCATGAAGAATTCCATCGAGGTGCTGGAACCGTTGCTGCAGACCGGAGGTACCGGAGAAGAAATGCCGGTGGTGGTCATTGCCACGGTGGAAGGAGATATCCATGATATCGGAAAGAATCTGGTGGCACTGATGTTAAAAAACCACGGATTCCATGTGATCGATCTGGGCAAGGATGTGCCGCAGGCGAAAATTCTGGAGTCGGCGAAAGAACATCATGCGGAATTTATTGCCCTGTCAGCACTGATGACCACCACCATGCAGAGAATGCGGGAGATCGTGGCAGCCGCAAAAGAAGAAGGCATCACCGCCAAGATCATCATCGGCGGCGCTGTCATTACGCAGGAATATGCGGATGAGATCGGTGCCGACGGCTATTCCAAGGATGCGGCGGATGCCGTGAAACTGGCCAAAAGCCTGATGTAAAAGAGTCTGAAACAACAGAAATAATGGAGTATAGATAAAGGAGCAAAGCAAAATGATTGGAGCAGATGCGATTATTAAATGTCTGGAAGCAGAGGGGGTAAGTACTGTTTTCGGATATCCCGGTGTTGCCATATGTCCTTTTTTCAACAGCATTCTGGATTCTGACATCAAAACGGTGTTGATCCGTACAGAACAGAACGCGGCCCATGCGGCCAGCGGTGTTGCCCGTATGACCGGAAGACCCGGTGTATGTGCGGTGACCTCCGGCCCCGGTGCCACCAATGTGATCACCGGTATTGCCACGGCATTTGCTGACAGTATCCCCATGATCTGCATTACCGGTCAGGTCAACAGTGAACTGCTGGGCAGTGATGTGTTCCAGGAGGCGGATATTACCGGCGCCGTGGAATCTTTTGTAAAATACAGCTATCTGGTGAAAAATGTAAATGATATTCCCAGAGTGTTCAAGGAAGCATTTTATATTGCCAATACCGGTAGAAAAGGGCCGGTATTGATCGATATTCCCATTGATATCCAGAATGCAACGATCAAAAATTTCCATTATCCGGAAGAAGTGAATCTACGTACCTACAAGCCTACCGTAAAAGGACATGCCGTGCAGATCAAGAAGGTTATCAAAGAGCTGGAGCGGGCGAAACGTCCCATTATCTGTGCCGGAGGAGGAGTCCTGCTCAGTGAGGCCGAGGAGGAGCTGCGCAGCTTTGCGGAAGAACACGGTATTCCCGTGGTGTCCACCATGATGGGTATCGGTGTTATGCCTACCGAACATCCGCTTTATTATGGAATGGTGGGCAATAACGGTAAGACTTATGCCAACCGTGCCATGAATGAATCGGATCTGCTGATCATGGTGGGAGCCAGAGTGGCAGATCGCGCGGTCAGTCAGCCGGATCTCATCACAAGAAACAAAGTGCTGGTGCACATTGACGTGGATCCTGCGGAGATCGGCAAAAATGCGGGTCCTTCCATTCCACTGGTAGGTGATGCAAAACACATCTTCCAGGATTTTCAGAAAGAAGAATTTGACTGTAACTACGAGGAATGGCTCACTACATTGAATGAATATCGCTCTACCATGGAGAAGAAGAGAACCCCTAATCCCGATTATGTGGATCCTGCAGCATTTATCACAAGACTTTCCGAGAAGATGCAGGAGGACGGTGTCTATGTGGCGGACGTGGGACAGAATCAGATCTGGTCCTGCGGCTATCACATTGTGAAAAAAGGCAAATTCCTGACCTCCGGCGGTATGGGAACCATGGGTTATTCTATTCCGGCAGCCATGGGAGCCAAGACAGCGGCCATGGATAAGCAGGTTATTGCGGTATGCGGTGACGGTTCCTTTCAGATGTCCATGATGGAGCTGGCTACGATCAGACAGCACAATATCCCGGTAAAGATCATCGTGCTAAAGAACAATTATCTGGGTATGGTAAGGGAATACCAGCACTATACCTACAAAGATCATTATTCTGTCGTGGATCTGTCCGGAAGCCCGGATCTGGAGAAATTATCTGCGGCCTATGATATTCCGTATCTGCGATTGAACAACATGGAACACGTGGATGAGATTCTGGACGCTTTTCTGGCGGAAGACAATACCATGCTGTTAGAATGTCTGATCGATCCGATGGATCTGGTAAAATAACGGAAGGGAGCTGTACTTAAAATGAAGAGAATATATTCCGTATTGGTAGAGAACCGTTCCGGTGTTCTGTGCAAGGTAGCCGGTCTGTTTTCCAGAAGATGTTTTAATATTGACAGCCTTGCCGTGGGAGAGACCGATGACCATGCAGTTTCCTGTATGACCATTGTAAGCTCCGGTGATGAGCGTACCCTAGAGCAGATTGAAAAGCAGCTGAATAAGAAACTGGATGTCATCAAAGTGAAGACTTTGTGCCAGGAACAGTGCTATACCCGGGAATTAATGTTATTAAAAGTTAAATATAACAAGAATAATCGTAGGGATATTATAGAAATCTGTGACATTATGAAAACAGAGATCGTAGATATGTCAAAACACTTTATGATGCTGCAGATTTGCGATGCTCCGGAGAAAATCGACACTCTGATCAAGATGCTTCAGACCATCAGTATTGTGGAAGTAGCTCGAACAGGAACCTTGGCATTATCAAAATGCACAGAAAATGATGATTAAAATACATCAATCATAATGTTAAATTCACTAATTGACATTCTGCAGTCATCTTGCTATATTAAGAATACAGTTGCTGCTCCGTCAGGGAGGACGGCTGTAGAAATACGAAAGGTATGGTAGATATTCATGCAGAAAAAAGTATTTCAGCTGTTAGTTGACAACACTTCAGGTGTGTTGAGCCGTATTGCCGGATTGTTTTCCCGTCGCGGTTACAACATCGAAAGTATTACGGCAGGTGTGACCGCCGATCCCCGTTTTACCAGAATCACCATTGTGACATCGGGAGATGACGATATTCTGGAACAGATCGAGAAGCAGGTGGGAAAGCTTGTGGATGTCCGGGATATTAAGGAACTGGACCCGGATGACAGCGTGTACCGCGAACTGGTACTGGTCAAGGTGAAAGTAGATCCCGAAAAGCGTCTGGAGATTCGCCAGGGGGTAGAATTCCTTGCCAACAATTTCCGTGCGAAGATCATTGATGTAGGTGCGGAGAATCTGATCGTTGAATTTACCGGTAATCACAGCAAGGTCAATGCGCTGATCCAGCGTTTTACGGAAGAGTACGAAGTGCTGGAGCTTGCCAGAACCGGTATCACAGGTCTGGGAAGAGGTATCGAGAACGTTACCTATATTGAAGATTGAGGACTGACAGGCGTAAGACCTCACACTTTATGTTAGCTCTAGGGAAGATCCCTATCAGTTATAAATTTTATGTCTCATAACGGAGGAGAAGAAAATGGCTAAGATTTTTTATCAGGAAGATTGTAATCTCTCTTTATTAGAGGGTAAGACTATCGCAATTATCGGCTACGGCAGCCAGGGTCATGCACATGCACTGAACCTGAAGGATTCCGGATGTCATGTTATCATCGGTCTGTACGAGGGCTCCAAGTCCTGGGCAAAGGCTGAGGCACAGGGGTTCGAAGTATTCACCGCTGCAGAAGCTGCAAAGCGTGCTGACATCATCATGATCCTGATCAATGATGAGAAGCAGGCTGATCTGTACAAGAACGACATCGAGCCCAACCTGGAAGAGGGCAATATGCTGATGTTCGCTCATGGTTTCAACATTCATTTCGGATGTATCGTACCTCCCAAGAACGTTGATGTTACCATGATCGCTCCCAAGGGACCCGGACATACCGTAAGAAGTGAGTATCAGGCTGGTAAGGGTGTTCCCTGTCTGATCGCTGTAGAGCAGGATGCAACCGGTAAGGCTCAGGATCTGGCACTGGCTTATGCACTGGGTATCGGCGGCGCAAGAGCAGGCGTTCTGGAGACCACTTTCAGAACCGAGACCGAGACCGATCTGTTCGGTGAGCAGGCAGTTCTGTGTGGCGGCGTATGTGCTCTGATGCAGGCTGGTTTCGAGACTCTGGTTGAGGCTGGTTACGATCCCAGAAATGCATACTTCGAGTGTATCCATGAGATGAAGCTGATCGTAGATCTGATCTACCAGAGTGGTTTCGCAGGCATGAGATATTCTATCTCCAACACCGCTGAGTATGGTGACTACATCACCGGCCCCAAGCTGATCACCGAGGAGACCAAGAAGACCATGAAGAAGATCCTGTCCGATATTCAGGATGGTACTTTTGCTAAGGAATTCCTGTTAGATATGTCTCCCGCAGGCAAGCAGGTTCACTTCAAGGCTATGAGAAAGCTTGCTGCTGAGCATCCTTCCGAGAAGGTCGGCGAAGAGATCCGTAAGCTTTACAGCTGGAACAACGAGAGTGATAAGCTGATCAACAACTAATCAACTGTAAAAAATCCAATGCTATGACAAAAGGGCTGTGTAAGAATGTAAAAGTTCTGACACAGCCTTGTTTTGACAAAAAATCAGTTGTTTTCAAAGGAAAACCGCAAAAACAAACTGGAAAATACATATTAATTGCGATAAAATGAATAAGTAAGCCCGAAAAATAGAAACGTGGCATTGAAACATGAAACAGATCTGTGGACAGGAAAAGACATAAATGCGCAGATCACGGAAAGGCATGAAAAGCGGTATGAAAGATTTTGAAGCAAAAACCTCTCCCAGGCAGAAAATGGATACCGAAAGCTGGTTTATCGAATGTTACCGGAACAATCAGGGGCATCCTCTGCGGACGTTAATGCATCTGTACAAGGGAAATTATCATAAATTTGTTCTGGCAGTCATCTGCTTTTTTGCAAAGCATGCCTGCGTCTGGGTACTGCCGATCATTACGGCCAATATCATCAATGATGTGACATCCCACAACCCGGATACTTTTCGGAACATTATTTTTTACAGTATTCTGGAAGCAGGGCTGATCCTGCTGAACATTCCGATGAACTATCTGTATACTTCCTACAAGAGTCTGGCCACCCGCTATGCGGAGACGGGACTGAGGAAAGCATTGATCCGAAAGCTTCAGCAGTTATCCATTTCCTATCATGTGGAGACTCAGTCCGGGCGATTGCAGTCCAAGATCATGCGTGACGTGGAAGCGGTAGAGGGGCTTTCCACACAGTTATT
>ENA-OXEQ01000458-OXEQ01000458.1-human-gut-metagenome-genome-assembly--contig:-NODE-458-length-11768-cov-5.90276_pt1 | contig 11768 bp, 8 predicted proteins | sample MGYA00249356_ERZ652245 | MGnify/ENA primary metagenome ERZ652245 (study PRJEB26925, sample SAMN05826598) | human gut metagenome | biome: ENVO:2100002; feature: ENVO:00000062; material: ENVO:00002003...
TAAGGAGTCGTCGGCAGCGTCAGATGTGTATAAGAGACAGACTATGAGTTATCCATATTCTTGAAAGAGACAGTAGCCCGAATTAGAGATTATATCAGCGAGAAGGACATTATGCTCCGTTGGACGGAGGAGCCTGCCTTTGCTACCGTATGCCTCGATAAGGATAAGATGTCTGCCATTCTTAGAAACCTGTTAATGGCTTTTACAGACAGTATGGATCGAGGTGGCGAAATTCTTCTGAGTACTTCGTGTAACAATCAAAAGTGGGAGTTGAGGCTGGAATCTGAGGATAACGGGTTTCTTAAAAAAAAATTCTAAATTATAAAGGGTTCGTTTCGGGAGGTTCTTCCGAGACAATGAGTTGGTTATTTATACGTAAATTAATCTGTTTGCATAAAGGTAAAATCAAATTTGCTTATAAAGAAGAACAAAAACTGGTGCTTATTTTAATTTTTCCTGTTGTCATCCGGCAATCGGAAAGAGTTTCTGAATTCTCCGGGATATTATCCGTACCGGAGCTCTCCACAGGGAATAGTGAGTTGTTGTCGGTTACCGGAATGCTGCCGGCAGTGAAAACTTCTGAGCAGAAACGTCCGGATAAGAAAAAAGAGAAACATTCTTTGGTATTGGTTGAAAGGAATAAGGATTTGTGCAATTATCTTGTGCAAATCCTGATGAAGGAGTATAAGATTGTGTCTGTTTGTGATGTGGAGGCGGCCTTTGAGACTGTGTGTGAACAATGTCCGGATGCAGTACTGGCTTCTTCTGTTCTTACCCGAATTTCGGGTGAGGAACTTGCCGTTCGGATTAAATCGGATGACAGAGTAGCACATATTCCGGTAATATTGTTAGTGAAACCGGGAGAGGATGACCGGTACATTCAACGGAATGCCGATCTTTATGTGTGGATGCCTTTTGCCATATCATCTTTAAAGACTGAGATTGCAGCTTTGATTGCTAACCGGGAAATGATCCGTAAGAGGTATATTCGTTTGGCGTTGGGGGGTGAGGCCTCGGGCCCTATTGATAAAGAGGTAGAGTCATCAGAAGGTGATCGGGAGTTTATCCGTCAGGTGAGAAGTCTGATTGAAGAGAGGATGACCGATTCCGGATTTAAGATTGGTGAACTGAGCGACTGCATGAATATGAGTCGTTCGAGTTTTTATAATAAGATTAAGGAGATAACCGGGCATGCTCCTGCGGACTATGTGCGTAATGTGCGGCTCAACAGAGCATTGGTTTTGTTAATGAGCAGAAAGTATACGGTGGCTGAGGTTGCAGATATGACGGGTTTCAGTGATCCTAAATACTTCGGGATCGTGTTTAAGAAATATTATGGGGGCTCACCGACGAAGTATATAAACAATTTATAGACCGGCAGAAGACCGGTAAGGGAGCCACCTTGCCGGTCTTCATTTTATTAACTAATCCGGTCGACTGGATTGAGAGAATTACTCTTATCTTTGCTATCCGAAAGGAGAACTGCGATGCAGAAGGATTGCAGAGATGAATGAACGTAAAATTATACATATCGATATGGATGCTTTTTATGCTTCTGTGGAGCAAAGGGATCATCCTGAATTGCGTGGTAAACCGCTTGCCGTGGGGCATGCCGAGGAGCGGGGAGTAGTAGCGGCAGCAAGTTATGAAGCTCGTCGTTATGGAGTTCGTTCGGCTATGTCGTCACAAAAGGCGAAACGTCTGTGTCCGCAATTGATTTTTGTTCCCGGACGGATGGAAGTGTATAAATCCGTTTCCCGTCAGGTACACGAAATATTTCATGAGTATACCGATCTGATTGAACCTCTGTCATTGGATGAAGCGTTTCTTGATGTGACGGAGAATAAGCAGGGGATCTTGCTGGCTGTGGATATAGCTAAAGCTATCAAGCAACGTATCCGTGAAGAACTGAGCCTGGTGGCATCGGCAGGCGTGTCGTATAATAAATTTCTGGCTAAAATAGCTTCGGACTTTCGTAAACCCGACGGACTTTGTACTATTCATCCTGATCAGGCAATCGATTTCATTGCCCGTTTGCCTATTGAGTCATTTTGGGGAGTAGGGCCGGTGACTGCCCGGAAGATGCATTTACTGGGGATACACAATGGACTTCAGTTACGGGAGTGTTCGTCTGAAATGCTGGTACGTCAGTTTGGTAAAGTGGGACTGCTTTATTATGATTTTGCACGTGGAGTTGATCTTCGACCGGTAGAAGCAGTGAGAATACGTAAATCAATCGGATGTGAGCATACATTGGAGAAAGACATCCATGTAAGATCGTCTGTGATTATAGAGCTTTATCACGTAGCTACGGAGCTTGTAGAGCGATTGCAGCAGAAAGAGTTCCGGGGAAATACACTAACTCTGAAGATCAAGTTTCATGATTTTAGCCAGATAACACGAAGCATGACACAGGCACAGGAACTTACGAATCTTGAGAGAATCTTGCCCCTTGCCAAACAATTGCTGAAAGAGGTGGAGTATGAGCAGCATCCCATTCGCTTGATCGGGCTTTCGGTATCGAATCCGAGAGAAGAAGCGGATGAACATCGGGGAGTATGGGAACAACTGAGTTTTGAATTTAGTGATTGGGGAAAATAGTTAAAGGTGGAATCCTAAGAAAAAAATAGTTGCATGATCGTATTTGTCCGGCATTATTTTTATATATTTGGAAGTAATATCATATTGAGAACTAATAAATTATAAGGAACTATGAGCTTGCATAAATATTCGATTGTTTTATTGGCATTATTGGCATTACTCTGCAGTTGCCATGATGAAGATAAAGGAGATATCCCACAGTCCGATGAGCGAACCGCAGATTTTATTGTGAAATATAAGGATGATTTCGGAATACATACGGATTATAAAGCTAAGGTATATATCTATTATGGAATATATTCAATGGATATTGTAGGCTTTCATTATCTTCCGGACGGGGTGCTGGATCATGAAGGGAAAGAAATAACTCCTGACATCCGTCTATCTGCTGATGGAAAAGAAGATATAACCTTGTTATTGGATAATGCTGAAAAGGTAACGGTTATTGTTGAAAGCTCCTATTATGAGGGAAGAGTGGGAATAACAAGTTACTCTCCGGGCGACACACCTATAAAAGGGATATTTACGTTTGGGGAATAGTGAACGGTATGGAAGGAATCTTTGATGTCTGTTTCTATTTCATGATATATTAAAAAAGGAAGAAGTCTGAACTTCTTCCTTTTTTAATGGAGGATCTGTTTCAGGCCAGTGCCCGTTTTATTCTATAATCCATGGATTACTTTCATTAACTGTTCGCCCAATCCGATGGTATAACCTTGTGACACGAAGACTACCCGGTTGAATGTATCACCGATAATAAACATGGGCAGGATGGTGCTGTTTGGCAACTTCATCGATTCGGCAATTTGTTTCTGGATCGCTCCATCTACGTCGATACCATAGGTAATGGTTGAAGGCAATCCGGGGAATTCTGACGGGCGGAACTTTTTGTACTGTTCTTCACTAGGGAAGAGCAACACCATTTTGCGTCCCCATTTTTCAAATTCACCGCTTAAAGCTGCAATATCCCGAAGGGCATGGTTAGTGGGTTCTTGTCCGGCTCCCAGCACTGCTACAACGTAGTATCCCCGGCCACAAGTCTGAAGAATACTTTGCGGTTCGGAGGTTCCTATAGGCAGATAAGTCGATTCGGAATTAAAACTACCAATTACTTGTACCTGGTCTTTGCTTTCGCGCATGACCAGATCGACAGTTGTTGTCTTTCCCTCTTCAATGGTGAAGAAAGTCACATTAGCCAATACAGCTCCGCTTGCCATGCGAGTACCGGTTACCATCATATAGTATCCTGTGTCCAGGCGTGCACCATTTTTCAGCAAGTTCGACCAGGTGGCTCCCCCACCCATATCTACGTCACCTTCGTCGTAGTTGAGGAGTTGGAAGGTTCCATTGCGGAACTTTGAGAGGGTGAAGTGTGAATAGTATTTTGGATCACTCAACGAAGGGATCGGCCGGTAGCGGGCTACGAGCGTTCCGGTTGGTGCCTGCGTTTGCTGTGCGGCTTCAAAATCGACATCATAGACCTTGCCGTTCTTGAGGTTGTTGTCATTGAAAGTCCGATATTGAATCTTGCCGGTCACTTCATCTATCCAGGCAGGAATACCCAGGCTACGGGCCATGGATACAAAGAAAATGTTACGGGATTTCTCGTCTGCTACCCGGGCTTTCCATACACCCATTGGTGACATTGGTATACGTTGTGAGTTTAATTCGTTATTGATTGTGATCTCTTTTTTACACCATTCTACCAAAGCTTGTGGATTTTTGCGGAAGGCTTCTGCTTCACTTGCCGGAATCTCTTTCCGGAAGAATGCTTTGTAAGGAGTGATCATTTCATTGGCTACACGCGGGTTCAGTACGTTGCTACAGAAATCTTCAGAAGTGGGCAGGCCGGAGTTATTCAGATGGTCGTTCAATACTTCCGGGCTTACGTCTCTCAGGTCTTTGGCCGAGATTACTTTCAGCAGGCTGATAGCCTGACCGGCCTTATCGGCTTTTACAGCATCAGAAAGGAAATCGGTTAAAGTCTGGTGGTTACCTCTGGAAGCTATCAGTAAGCGTACTGTTTCGGTTTCATCCAGCTTATTCTCTTTGGCAAAAGTCCGAGCTTGCTCTTCGGTAATGAAAGTGGCTACGTATGCGTTGCGGATAGAATCTTCCTGTGCCATGCGCCGATCATTTTCAGTACGTTGTTCCGGAGTCACTTCGGGCAGGTTGGCGCCTTCGGCAGGAGGAACGATGTCCAGTGGAAGCGAATAGGTTTCACCGGCGTTTTTGTCCAGTGTGATCTTCAGTTCATTGTCTTTGCCGAATGATAGTTTAGAATAACCGAACCGTCCGTCTTTGGAGGCCCATACCAACATATCACCCTTGCCGGCAGTCAATGATGCATGCCCGCTCTGGTCTGTATGTTTGGTGGCCACCGTATAAAATTCAGCGTAGTTATAGACCTTGAACTCTACGGTAGCATCGGCTACCGGCTGGCCTTCGGCATCTGTCACGAATACGGAACCTTTGGCAGTCGGAGCATAATTGTCAATCACGTTGATCTCTGTATAATTCGGAGTTTCGTACATGATTTCTTCTTGTCCGGTATAGCGTCCGAATACCTTTGTATGCATCAGCATACCACGACTGGCGGGAGCATTAAACCAACCCAGATTCAAAACCGGTTCCGGTTCGCAGGCACCAAAGAAATACCATTTGCCATCTACCCAGGCTTCTACCCATGCATGGTTGTCGTCGGTATGTGCCCAACGCGGAGTATATACCTGTCGTGCCGGAATACCTACCGAGCGGAGAGCTGCTACGGTGAAGGTGGATTCTTCACCACAGCGACCATAAGCAGTTTTTACGGAAGCGAGTGGAGAACTCGTACGGGCATCACTTGGGGTGTAGATTACCTTTTCGTGGCACCAGTGGTTTACCTCGAGTACAGCGTCGTGCAATGACAGATTCTTCACACGGTCTTTCAGTTCATTGTAAAACACCCGGCGTGAGTCATCCAGGTTTTCATTGTTTACCCGAATGGGGAGCACAAAATGACGGAATACGTCATCGGGGATTTCTTTTCCCCAAGGCATTTCCCGACGTGCCTGATCGGAGAGTCTGACATTTTCCAGATAGTAGTCGCCTGTATAATCCGTTACGTCACCTGTAGGCATGTAGGCATAGAGGAACATTAAAGCCTCTTGTTCGGGAATGGTGAGCTTTTCATTAAACACTGCAAACAACTCTCCATTGGGAAGTTGCTGCTTCTTCATTTCAAAATCTTGCGTCACTTGGTTTCGGTAAGCCACATCTTTCAGGAAATGGGACTCACTGCATGAAAAGAACGCAACCGACAACATCGGAATGATTAGAAAGCGGGTTAGGGTTTTCATACAATTTGTTGTTAAGTAAGGCCTCACCCCCGTTCCTCTCTTAAGGAGAGGGGGGAGTGAATGCTTTTGGTTCATATATTTAGTTTTGATTTCTTTCTCTTTTTGTTTCATCTTTCCGGAATTACTGTTTTCTACTTTAATCTTTCGGTATCTTTATGGTCATTTATGAAAATTCTGGTTTACATTCTTCGGAGTCCGGCTCTTTTCCATTTTCCGGGTGAAGGAAAGAGAACGGAACCCTAAAATCCATTCAATGGGAAAAGTACTGTGGGAATCAGTAGTACCATTCCTAGGATAATGAATAAAAGAAGTATCTTCCAGAACCATTTTACCCAAATCTCATAAGGTATGCGGGCAATGCCTAAGGCACCCATCAATACAGCAGAAGTAGGGGTGATCATATTGGTAAATCCGTCACCAAACTGATAAGCCATTACCGTAGCTTGCCGCGAAAGTCCGATGACATCGGAAAAGGGTGCCATGATAGGCATGGTTAACGCTGCTTTGGCGGACCCGGAAGGGATAATCAGGTTAATGAGTGTCTGTATCAGATACATCACCCCCAAAGATACTATTTTTCCGGCTTCTCCCATCAGTGAAGCCAAAGAATGTAAAATGGGGTCGATGATATGTCCGTCTTGCAGTATTTGAATAATCCCTCCGGCCAGTCCCACAACTATGGCGGCCGACAACATGTCTTTGGCTCCATCCATGAATTGCTTGATGATAGCATCTGCATGTTCACTATTGGCAAACCCCGAAAGAATGCCCATTGCCAGAAAGATAGCGGATATCTCCGGTAAATACCAGCCATGACCCATGACACCGATAATCAGGAAAAGAATAGTGAATGCGAGTAAGGTCAATATAAAGAACTGGTTGGATTTGCGTAAACCCAGCCAACCGAAAACTGCAAACAAGATAGATAAGGTGGGAACTGCATAGCAGGTGACTGATGCTTCACCTACTGAAAAAGTACTGATCGGGTAGATGATGGAGAACAACCCCAAGGACACGAGTAACAATAGGTATACAATCCATGCTTGGCGAGTCGTTACATGGGATATCTCTCCACAGCTTTCTTTTTCCCGTTTCCGCCAATAAGTGTCAGCATGATACATAGGTGATTTTTCCGGATGCTTTTTGACGACAGCGGCATATCTGAGTACACAAACAATCAGGGCGGTGGTCAGTACCAGCCAACAAAACATACGGTATTCAAATCCGGAGAACAACGGGAGATCAGACAAACCTTGCGCAATGCCGATCGTAAAAGGATTCAGTACTGCACCGGAAAAGCCGATATGGGCAGCTACGTATACCATGCACAGCCCGGTGATGGAGTCATATCCCATTGATATGGCAAGTGGGACAATGATGATGACGAAGGCCAGTGTCTCTTCACTCATACCGAATACGGAACCGAAAAGGCTGAAAAGGATGATGACTAAGGATATCACTACATTGTTTACTCCCAGTATTTTGATCAGTCGGTGTTTTTCAAGTCCTTTCGTGAAATTCAGAAATGAAAAAATGCCGATATCAATAGCACGGCTGCTATTCATTATTTGAAAGGCACCTCCCATAATCAGTAAGAAAGCTATAATTCCTGCCTGACGTTCGAAGCCTTCAAGAAGGGAGCTGAACACTTGCCAGGTCTGGGGTGTCTGTTCTACCCGGTGGAAAGAATGGTCTACAATGACAGTGCGGGAAATACCGTTTACGTCGATTGTCTCTCGCACATATTCTCCGGCAGGAATGATCCAGGAAAGCACTGCACAGAGTAGAATGACCGAAGAAATGATGGTGTATGTGTGGGGTATCCGTTTGAGCATAGTCGTTTTTCTTGATAAAGCGCAAAGTTATGCAATATATTTGTAATATACACTTGCCAAATCAGGCCTTATAAAAAGAAAAATCAACTAACGATACACTTTTCTTATGTTTTAGAACATATTTTCGAAAACATTTCGTATCTTTGCAGTGTTAATAAAGAAAACAAGATGTAAAACCGCTCTTCAAAACGTGGAGAGCAAAAAAAGAGGACCAAAATTATGAAAAAGAATGCAAATGAAATTATGATGTTGCAGTATCGTATCAAACGTTACCAAGCAATGGGAAATGGAACAATGTGCCAGCTGTTAAATGGCAAACTTCAAAAACTGCTTGCAAAGCAGGTTACCATGTAATTAAACACAATCTATATTATATGAATAAGAAGCGGGGAATCGGATGATTCTCCGCTTTTTTTGTCATTTATCCGTTTATATCCGGAACAATCATTATAAAATATTCGTTAATTAGACAACGAATTCTATTTTTTCTCAAATTTATTGCTACGTTTGCAACTACTATGATAAAGTACATATTCTGCATATTGATAGGTATCTTTTTTGTGTCTGGAGCCGGTTATACCGCTTCTATAGAAGAAGCTGCAGAACTTCCCGCCGAAGTTACTGCCACCTTTGTATCACAATATGCCGGAGACCATTCTTTATTCAATGATGAGACGGCTGAATCCAAAGTGTGTGATGCTATTCTTCCCCATAGTTCTTTTTCACGGGAACTAAGTTCTTCCAAAATTTTGAGACTCAAATTGCAGACTGCTATCCGGCTGCTCAATGCCTCACTTTTCCATCAATCGGAGAGGGGAGATACTTATCCGGACTTCAATCATAACTTCATTAAATATTCCAGCGGGTATTATGTATACTCGTTAGAGCATATCCTGATTTAGCTTTCCGATTCTACACTTCTGTATTGAAGTGATTGGGTAACCCCATTTATCCATTCCGATAAATGCCGGGAAGGTGCGTCTTGTATTTTCCGGCGGTCGGTATACATTGCATTTTATTTTTCAATCTAAAATCATACTGTGTTATGTTTAGCTTATTGTTATCCACTTTTGCCATGATGGGGCTTACCTTCGTCATTGGTTTTTTCGTTGCCGGGGTGATAAAGTTGATTGCCTCTGCAGCTGATTCGTTGGCTTTTTATAGTTCGCACCAGGAAGAATTGGCCCGGCTGAAGCGTATTCGGAAACTGCATCAGAAAGTAGCTACGTTAATAACTGAAAGTGCTCTGAGTGATGAGGAGTATGGCAGTGATGGGCGTGAAGACTTCAGCAGGGGGGTCACAAAACATCCCGGAGATAATCGTGGGTTTTATCATGGTGTCAGTCCCGGTGAATCGGAGAGAGGTTTAATGGATTATTTTTACCCGGAAGACACAAGAACGATGTTTCTTCGGAAAGAAGAACAGATGTTACAGCATGATAAAAAAAATAATAAGACATCCTCAACCAATAAAAAACAATAAATCTTGATAGTATGGAAAGTATAGACTTTGGAACCCTGTTTCAGGGATTTGGAACAATGATAGCCAGCGGATGGTTTCTGGCCAGTGCCCGTATGTTTTTAATAGCTTTGGGGTTTCTGCTCATTTATTTAGGCTGGAAAGGGGTACTCGAACCAATGGTGATGATTCCGATGGGCCTGGGAATGGTAGCTATTAATTGTGGAACACTGATTATGCCCGACGGAACATTGGGGAATCTTTTTTTAGATCCGATGCTGTCGGATACCGACGCATTGATGAACACGATGCAGATTGACTTTCTGCAACCGGTATACACATTGACCTTTAGTAACGGATTGATAGCCTGCTTTGTATTTATGGGAATCGGTACATTGCTTGATGTGGGATTCCTATTGCAGAAACCGTTTGCCAGCATTTTTCTTGCTTTATGTGCTGAATTGGGTACATTCTTGACAGTGCCTATTGCTTCCAGTCTGGGACTGTCTTTAAAAGAAAGTGCTTCAGTGGCAATGGTAGGCGGAGCTGATGGTCCGATGGTTTTGTTTACATCGCTTGCTTTGGCCAAACACCTGTTTGTACCTATTACGGTGGTGGCTTATCTTTATCTGGGATTGACTTACGGGGGATATCCTTATTTGGTGAAATTACTGATTCCTAAACGTCTGCGTGCTATCAAGATGGTAGAAAAGAAAGCTCCTAAAAATTATGATGCGAAAGTGAAGCTGGCTTTTTCTGCAATCCTGTGTGCAGTATTGTGTTTCTTGTTTCCGGTTGCTTCACCATTGTTCTTTTCGCTATTCCTGGGAGTGGCAGTACGTGAATCCGGTATGAAGCATATATATGATTTTGTGAGCGGTCCGTTGCTCTATGGTTCTACTTTTATGTTAGGACTATTATTGGGTGTACTTTGCGACGCACATTTGTTACTCGATCCGAAGATTCTTAAACTGTTAGTATTAGGTATGCTTGCTTTGTTACTGTCGGGTATCGGAGGCATCATGGGAGGGTACATTATGTATTTCATTAAGAAAGGGAACTATAATCCGGTGATCGGCATTGCAGCCGTAAGCTGTGTACCCACTACGGCAAAAGTGGCTCAAAAGTTGGTAAGTAAAGATAATCCGAATTCTTTTATTTTGGGTGATGCATTAGGAGCCAACATTTCAGGAGTAATCACTTCGGCCATCATTACAGGCATTTATATAACGATTATACCTTATTTATAAATCATAGAGCTGGTGACAAGATAATTTTGGGGATGACTATAGAGAATCATTCGGTGGTTATTGGTAACCCGGAAAGATTGAAATCTATAGTCATCCATGTGTTTCTAGTGACTTTGTTTTCGGATTCTTAAGTCTCTGTTTAAATTTTACTTGAGATTGTCTTGAGATTTGTTTTCAAAGATCTTTTCTCGTTTTTTTTGAGGAGCATGGTAGGCTATGTAATGAATAAAAACGGAAAGATAGACCGAAAAGAAACTCAAGAACAGACCGATAAAACTCTTATAAAAATTTATTTAAGGAAAATCTAAGCAGGCTTTACTACTTCTTTTAATTTTTCCAGCATTATATCCGGATCGACATCAACTCCTGACCAGTATTTTATGGCAATGACCGCTTGATAGACCAGCATTTTCATTCCGGGCAATACATGACAACAACCGCGGCGGACCGCATCTCTCAACAGTTGGGTGTATACGGGGTTGGGGATGCAGTCGGCTACTACCATATGTGGCAATAAGGTATCTGTGTCTATGTTCAAGCGTTGGTCTACGTTGGGATAAAGCCCTACTGAGGTGGCATTGATGACAATGTCGATATCTGTGGAAAACCGATAAGGATGGTCCCAAAGTACAAATCTGGCAGTTGCAACCGTTTGGCTGTTCAGTAAATCTGCCAATGCCTGGCCTTTGTCTCTGTTTCTGTTCAAAATAGTGATCTCTTTCACTCCCGCCAGAGCCATTTCGACAGCGATGGCACGGGCAGCACCGCCAGCACCTAACAAGGCAATCTTCTTGTCTTGAATGGTGATAATTTCCGAAATGGCTTTTACAAAACCTTTTCCATCTGTGTTTTCTCCGGTAGTCCTCTGATCGTCTCCAATGACAACTGTATTCACTGCACCGATGATTTTTGCGGATTCTCCTAACTCGTCCAAGTATCGGATGATTTCCACCTTGTTAGGCAGAGAGCAGTTGAATCCTCTCCATCCCATGGCTTTTGCACCCTGTATGGCAGCCGCCAGATTTTCGGGATCGACTTCACAGTTGATATATCTGTAGTGCATATAGTGGTGACGGAATGCTGCTTCCATAATGGCAGTAGTCGGATTTTCGGCTGCCGGACAAGAGAAGGAGCCTACCAGCTTGGGAAGAAAGTCGGGGGCTGTCTGATATTCTTTTAAATCATTGATTGTCACTACCGGATATTTGTGTTCTAGCCCGAATTCTATGATTTCGGGTAAGCGCGCCATAGTTCCGTCATCATTGGTCAATTCACAAAGCTG
>ENA-OXEQ01000470-OXEQ01000470.1-human-gut-metagenome-genome-assembly--contig:-NODE-470-length-11596-cov-5.20752_pt1 | contig 11596 bp, 9 predicted proteins | sample MGYA00249356_ERZ652245 | MGnify/ENA primary metagenome ERZ652245 (study PRJEB26925, sample SAMN05826598) | human gut metagenome | biome: ENVO:2100002; feature: ENVO:00000062; material: ENVO:00002003...
ATGTCTTAGGGTCTCGTGGGCTCGGAGATGTGTATAAGAGACAGATATATTGGTTAGCGGTGATAACCGGAGAAATAGTTATAACGAACCGGAAGAAATGAAAAAAGCACTTATAGCAGCAGGAATACCTGACCAACGGATTATACTGGACTATGCAGGTTTAAGAACATTGGATTCTGTGGTAAGAGCACATTTAATTTTTGGTTTGGAGCGTTTTACTCTGATTTCACAACAGTTTCATAACGAACGGGCAATTTATCTGGCTCAGCAAAGTCACCTCCAGGCTATCGGATATAACGCTCAGGATGTGAGTGCGTATGCCGGCTTTAAAACGAATCTTCGAGAATTATTGGCAAGAGTAAAAGTCTTTGTGGATATAGTTACCAATAAAGCTCCCAAACATCTTGGAGAAAAGGTAAAGATACCCGAATAATAATTGTATATTCCCCCTAATAACATCATTATCATAAAATACATGCAAAAGTTACTATTTCTTTTTTTACTGCCACTGATACCATTTTCGTTCCCATGCCATGCTCAAACCACTTATCAAATGGTGACAAGAAATTACTCTCCGGTTACAGATTCTTATCCCCAAGAGGTTTCTAATTTTAAAAAGGCAGACAGTGTCTACTATTTCACCGTAAAAGTATCCAAAGCTTATGACGATACCTTAAAAAGAAAAGTAGCAGAAAAGATTCTTTATAGCCCCAATGACATCTATGACGGAGAGGTCGCTTCTTATCTAAACCCCACCCGACTCATTGACTATTCTTCTCCTACTATCGAACTTATAACAGACTCTTTATTCAAAGGCGAAGACAGTATAATGACAATTATAAGAAAGGGCTTGGAGTTTGTATCCCATTATATAAGTTTTGATGATTCTCTAGCCATGGCTATTTCAAGAGGTGATTGTAAAACATTGGATGTAAATCATATCCTTCAAAGAAAGAAAAGTACTTGCAGCGAATATACTAATTTATTCACGGCACTTATGAGAAAGAAAGGAATTCCTTGCCGGTTTGTTGCCGGTTTTATTTTTATACCTGAACAAAAATTCTATGGATGTCATGCCTGGGCCGAATGCTACCTCAAACAATACGGATGGATGGCAGTAGACCCCCAATCCGGAAAAAGCTGGTTACCAACAACTATAATCCGACTTTTTGCCGGAACAGATTATACAGACTGTGGATTAAACTCTTTTATGGACCTAGTACCCAAGTCTATAGAAATAGTAAAAGAATAAATGTACATCAAAAATATAAAAAGGAAAATAATGCTCAGATAATCATGGAACAACAACCTCAACTCAACGACCACAATAAACAAGAATATCCCCCGATGCATACAGCAGAGCATTTGCTCAATGCCACTATGGTAAAAACATTCGGATGTCCTCGTTCACGAAATGCACATATCGAAAAGAAAAAAAGCAAATGTGATTACGAACTTCCGACTTGCCCAACGGAGGAGCAAATTCATGCCATTGAAGAAAAAGTAAATGAAGCTATCGATCGCCATTTACCTGTAACCTGTGAGTTCATGACACACGAAGAAGCCAAAAGCATTGTGGACCTGAGTAAGCTTCCGGAAAATGCAAGCGAAACATTACGTATTGTCAGAATAGGAGATTACGATGCTTGCGCCTGCATCGGGCAACACGTAGAAAACACATCAGAAATAGGTCTTTTTAAAATTATCAGTTACGACTATGCCGACGGAAAATTACGCCTCAGATTCAAACTGATAAAATAGGTATGTAACAGTCTCAATCAGCTAATAGATTATTAACAAAATTCTTATCAAAGTATAAATACAGGAACAATTTGACAGCAAAATGGTCAAATTGGCATTACCTCCCTGACATTTAGTCAAACTAAGGAAGAATATGGCACTGGCACAAATTTTGTAATTTCCTTAGTGAACAACGGTTCGAAACGACGAACCGGAATTCAAGAATTAATCTGAATGTTTAACTAAAAGATAGGAGACTAAATTATGATGCCTGTTAGAAGATCTCAGAATTGGTTACCAAGTATCTTTAATGATTTCTTTGATAACGAATTAATGGCTAAAGCAAATGCTACCGCACCTGCTATTAATGTAATTGAAACCGATAAGGCCTATAAATTAGAGTTGGCCGCACCAGGGATGACTAAGGAAGATTTCAGCGTACGGATTGATGAAGAAAACAACCTGGTAATTTCAATGGAAAAGAAAGCTGAAAACAAGGAAGAAAAGAAAGACGGTCGCTATTTACGCCGTGAATTTTCATATTCTAAATTCCAGCAGACAATGATTCTGCCGGAGAACGTAGATAAAGATCACATCTCCGCGCAAGTGGAAAACGGTGTCCTGAACATCGAACTACCCAAGTTGAGTGAAGAAGAAGTGAAGAAACCTGACAGAACCATTGAAGTTAAATAAACTCATTGAATTAGTGGAAATTCCTTAATACAAAGGGATTAAAGATCACCCCGGAATCATCTCCCCATTAGAGAGAAAGATTCCGGGGTATTCTTTTATAAAACAAGAGTTGAAGGGTGGCAGTATTTGCGCAATACAGACATTAGTCTTGCTTTATCCACCGGCTTCACGAGATAATCATTGCAACCAGATTTCAGCGCAGCTACCTTGTCGGACTCGAAAGCATGCGCTGTAAGAGCTACAATAGGAATATTCGTATCAAACTTCCGAATCTCAGCTGTTGCCGTCAGTCCGTCCATTACCGGCATTTTCATATCCATCAACAAGAGATCTATTTTATACTCTTTTACCATCGCTACAGCCTGCTCCCCATTCACAGCGTGAAGCAAATTATAATGTTTGGACAACATAGCCGATATCAGCAGATAATTACTTGAAATATCTTCTACAACCAAGACTGTTTTTCTATCCAAAGCCGAATGCTGATTTCCGCTACGTATCAGATCATCTTTACCCGCATTCTGTCCAATGGCGATATTGGACTCCCGACGCATTTGTACCTCCGGATCGCAAGGTAGAACAGCCCAGAAAAGAGATCCCCGGCTATATTCCGATTCAAAACCGACACTTCCTCCCATCGATTCGGTAATAGCCTTACATATAGAGAGTCCAAGACCGGTGCCTTGTGCAAATTCATCCAATTTCTCAAACCGATGAAAGACTTTTCTCTTTTTCTCCTCCGGTATACCGATACCGGTATCCCTTACATAAAGACGGATTCCGGCGTCTACCACCTCGTATCCCATCTCGATAGTTCCCTGCGGCGTATATTTAATGGCATTAGTTACATAATTAGTCACCACTTGTGCAACCCGATTTTTGTCAAGTCTCACCCGGCACACACTATAAGGATTCACCGCGACCAACTGCACTTTAGGATTTGTCACCCGTTGCTTCATTGAAGATGCCATACTATCGAAATATTCTGCCAGATCAAATTCCTCGTATTTCAGTTCCACCGAACCGGACTCCAACTTCGACAAATCCAGAATATCATTAATAAGTTTCAGCAGCAATTCGTTATTGGTATTGATAATCTGCATGTATTCTTCTTTATCACCCTGTTCTTCCGAATTCATCAATAGGTCAGAGAAGCCGACAATAGCATTTAGTGGAGTACGGATTTCGTGACTCATATTGGCAAGAAAGGCCGACTTGAGCTTATCCGATTGTTCGGCCAACAATTTCGCCTGTCTCAACTCCTCAATCATCCTCTCCCTGTCAGTAATATCATCCACACGAATGACAATACCGTCGATCTCTTCACTTTCATTAAATACAGGAGTAGCCAATACTTCTACAATCCGGTTATTCTCCAGATGAAACTTGATCTTTTCCATCTGTCGTGATATCAATACTTTGCTTAGCACGCAGTTGTCACAAGGAGAAGTCCGATTATGAGCACTTTTATAACAGCATTCTCCTCTTTTATAAGCCTCAAAAGAGAGGCTGGATGAACAGACAGACACATTTTCCCATTGTACTACATAATCTGTCGTGATATAGGCCAACCCCGAATTAGTGTTATTCAATACCAGTTCATTCTGTCGGATAAGTTTATTCAGCTTTTCTTTATTTTTCAGCAGAGTCAACTCTGTCTGTTTGTAGGATTCGATGCTGATTGACATTCCGGAAACATACTGATAAGGATGATCATTGAGTATGGAGGTTTCAAGTACTCCGCGGGTTTTCCACCATTCATAGTTTCCGTTTCCTCTCAGATCAGCACGATATTCTATATCCCATTCGCCGCTATCCTGTTTGAGCACCGCATCCATTGTATCAACAAACCGTTGCCGATCATCAGGGTGCACACACTCTGCAAACTTTTCAAACGAGTTGATATCCAAAGCATTCCGCCCGATCTTATCAAATCCTTCACCAAAGCTTACCCTTTGTTTCGACGGTTCATAAAACCAGGTATAAGCGTTCATTACTTCCATTGACATAGAGAGCACTTTAGCACGGCGCTTAAGATCATTCTGCAATTTCTGATCCCAGCGGATATTAAGCAACAGACGCTTGGTACCATCATAGATGATATTCTTGCGCACGATGGTATCATAGCTGCGTCCGTCTTTCAATATGATTCTTTCTACCCCAAAATAAGGCTTTCCGGTAGTGAAGACTTCCAGATCTGTTTTCTGCATACGTTCCGCCTGTTCGCTATCCAGAACGCTACATACGGTTTCACCCTCATGGGTGCCGAACATCCGCATGCTTTCTTCATTGCAGAAGACATAACGAAAATCATCTTCCACATCTTTTATATGAATGGGAAGCGGTATGCTGTTCAAAATATTCTCTTGTAGCAGCTTGCGCCTTTGCAGCTCCGTATTGTTTTTACGAAAACCCACATATTTAATTACCTTTCCATCCGTCCCTCTTTCATACGGGGTACAGTTCAGTTTACAATATTGCCATTCGGATGTATCGGACAACCTGATCCGGAAATCTATTTCATACAGACAATCGCAACCACTGAGCATATCCAATAGGATAATCTCCGCTTTTTTCCAATCCTCCGGATGAATCTGTTTCTTATAGTCTTCGATAGTGAGTGCTTGGGTAGGATCATAACCATTAAGAGGTTCATTCTCCGCATAAAACAACCGGGTACAAACATCAAATTCCCACAACATCACCTCAGCAGCCTGCATGGCCAATGCCGTTTTTTGCTTGCTTTGCCGCAATATCTCTTGAGTATGCACAGCTTCAGTCACATCCTGTGCTATGAAAAGAAACTTATCAATCTCCTTATTTTCATCCAGAACGACCGATACAGTAATTTCAAAATAACTGATTCCTGATAAAACAGTCGGATAATGGGCTTTTGCCAGGTCAAAATCATATTTGACCGTAAAACGGATATTCTCTCCCGCACGTAGACGCCTCTTCATCTCCACCGGAATATTCGGATTCTCAAAGATATTGATTCCCAACATATCTTGTTTATCCTTCACTCCCATCATCTTTAGTCCCACACTATTAATCTCTATCAGATACCCATCGCCATCGTACAATTCCATTCCTACAGGAAGATTTTCATAAATGGTCTGCTGAAGTCGATGAATCTGAGAAGGGGTTGATGTTTGTTTGTTCATTACGTAATAACTTTGTATATCTGTTTTTTCCTTCTACAAAAATACACATAAGTTACAAGCTAACGTACATTTACAGAGAAATTTAAGTCTCTCAACCACTTTTCGGAGGCTTTTGAGGCCCTCTTCCATAAAGTCAACCGCTTTTCCGATAGCTCTTCACTGCCCAAACATTGAAAAGCAGTGCAAAGGCCAGCAACGCCCCCAGCTGTGGCAACAAATCAATAAAGCCACTCCCTTTGAGATAAACCATACGCATCACTTGCATAAAATATTTCAGAGGATTGAGCATTGTTATCCATTGCGCCCATTCGGGCATACTACGAATAGGGGTAAACAGCCCACTCATCAGAATCAGGATCAACATACAGAACCACATGACAAACATAGCTTGCTGCATCGTAGCCGAATGGTTGGAAATGACCAGCCCGAGGCCGGATACAGCCAGGACAAATATAATGGAGAAACAATAGATGACCCAAAAATGCCCCACAGGAAAGATACCATAAAGTGTCCATGCCAAAACAAAGCAAAGAGTCAGGACAACAAAACCGATCAGCCAATAGGGAATCAATTTGGCAAGAATAAAGGTAAACTTTCCGACAGGAGTTACATTGATCTGTTCAATCGTACCGGCTTCTTTCTCCCCTACTATATTTAATGCAGGCAGAAAGCCGCAAAGCATCGTAAGCAACATCACCATCAGGGCCGGAATCATAAACAACTTATAATCCAAACGGACATTAAAAAGATTCTGGGTGAGAATATCAATCCGGGGCAGATTTCCGTCGGCAGAGAAAGAGGTGGTACCGCTTTCAGTCCGTAATTCTTCTCCATAGTCATTGACAATGGCAGACAAATAGGAACTTCCCAAGCCACCCTTGGTACCATTCACGGCATTGACAGCCAAAAGTACGTTGGCAGCACCGCCATTCACCCAATCCTTCTCGAAGCCTCTGGGTATTTCAAGTAACAGGTCGGCTGTTCCCGCTTCAATCGCCTCCATACCTTTTTCGTAAGAATCCGGCAAAGCAGTGGTCTGAAAGTAAGTTGAAGCCGTTATTTTATCCACCAGCCTGCGGGAAATAACCGAATGATCATTATCAATTATATTCATCCGGATATTTTTTATCTCAAGATTGGCCGCCCAAGGCATAAGAAGCATAATCATGCAAGGGAAGATAAATATCAACCTCGGCAGGAAGGAGTTGCGGAGCAACTGCTTGAATTCTTTCTCTATAAGATATTTAATCATAACCTGTTTTTGAATTTCTTGAAGCTTATTGTTATCAACAGAACTGCCATCAAAGCCAGAATACTGACTTCAGACCATACAAACGAGATGTCCACTCCCTCGATCATCAACTTACGTACAGCCTGAATATACCAGCGAGCAGGCAGTATATCAGAAATTAATTGCAGCACCAAAGGCATACTTTCTATCGGAAATATCATACCCGAAAGCAACATGGTAGGCATCATCAGTACCAAACCCGAGGCCAGCATGGCAGCTACCTGTGTCCGTGTCACCGTAGAGATAAGTAATCCCAGCGACAACGATACAAAAATGAAAAGCAACGACACCATAATCAGCCAGAACAGGCTGCCTGCCACAGGCACATCGAGTACATAAACAGAAAGCAACAGAATCGTCGTAAGATTGACAAATGACAATACAAAATAGGGAACTGCCTTGGCCAGAATAATAAACAGCGGTTTCACCGGAGACACCAACAGGATCTCCATCGTGCCGGTTTCCTTCTCCCGGACAATAGAGATAGAGGTCATCATGGCACAAATCAACATCAAGATAAGCCCCATCACACCGGGTACAAAATTGTAAGCACTCTTCATCTGAGGGTTATAAAGCAATTTCACATTGGGTACGACAGAAGGCACTGACATTCCGGGAGGAAGCATTTCCTGCCGGACAGCAGCAATCACTCCTGTGGCATAGCCGGCTTGTGTGGTAGCCATATTCGGATCCGTTGCATCGGAAACCAGTTGCACACGGGCATCACCTGTATAAAGGCGGTCGGCAAACTGCTCACTGAAAACGAGTGCCATATCTATCTCGTTTTCCTGAAACGCCCTTTCCATCTCTTGCGGAGAATGTAAAAGGCACTTCACGGAAAAGTATTCGCTGGCATCCAGACGATCGATAATTTTGCGTGTGACGATGTCATTTGACGGATCGAGTACGCCCACTCGTACATTTTTCACTTCTGTAGTGATGGCAAAGCCAAAGAGGATAATCTGCACGACAGGCATTCCCAACAAAATCAACATAGTCCGCCGGTCACGGAATATGTGGAAGAATTCCTTTTTTACAAATGCTATAAATTGTTTCATATACTAATCAGCTTTACGCACTGCCTTACGGGCCAGTTGTTGGAATACATCATCCATCGTATCGGCATGAAAATGCGCCTTCAACCCACGGGGGGTGTCAAGTGCTTCGATACGTCCGTCCACCATGATAGATACACGGTTACAATATTCTGCTTCATCCATGTAATGGGTAGTCACAAAGACCGTTATCCCCCGGTCGGCAGCCTGATAAATCAGTTCCCAGAACTGACGGCGGGTAGCCGGATCGACTCCTCCCGTCGGTTCATCAAGAAACACGATCCGGGGATCGTGGAAGATTGAAACGGAAAAGGCCAGTTTCTGTTTCCATCCCAAAGGCAGGCTTTTCACAAGTGTGTCACGCTCTCCGCTGAAGCCCAGGCGATCAAGAAGAGCATCTGTCTTTTCGGCTATTTCCCGATCCTGCATTCCGTAAATTCCGGCAAAGAGGCGGATGTTCTCCCACACTTTAAGGTCCTCATACAACGAAAACTTCTGGCTCATATAACCGATATTCTTCTTTACCTCTTCGGGGTGAGCCGCTACATCAAAACCTGCTACCCGCGCCATGCCCGAAGTAGGCTTACTCAGTCCGCAAAGCATACGCATAGCAGTGGTCTTCCCTGCACCGTTTGCTCCGAGAAATCCGAAGATCTCTCCACGGTTTACCCGAAAGGAGATATGATCGACTGCGGTAAAATGACCGAAACACTTGGTCAATTGATCCACCTCGATGGCAAAATCGTTTCCGGCGTGCACTTCCGTACGTTCCAGACCGGGCGGGCAAAGAATATGGCTGAAACGTTGCAGGATACGTTCCGGCACATCGATGCCTTGTATCTCACCCTCATTGATAAAAGCGATACGGTCGCATTGACGGGCTTCGTCCATGATCGGAGTGGAAACAAGAATTGTGATACCTTGATCCTTAAGATGCCTCAGCATTTCCCAGAACTCCTTGCGCGAAACAGGATCCACACCGGTAGTCGGCTCGTCCAGAAAAAGAATCTCCGGCTTATGAATCAACGCACAACTCAGAGCAAGTTTTTGCTTCATTCCCCCGGATAAAGCTCCTGCCCTGCGTTTACGGAAAGGCTCTATTTGCTGATAGATATCTTTCACCAGATCGTAGTTTTCACGAATGGTCGTATGAAACACGGTAGCGAAAAAGTCAAGATTCTCCTCCACTGTCAGATCCTGATAGAGCGAAAAGCGTCCGGGCATATATCCCACTTGTTGCCGGATTTGTTTGTAGCCTTTCACGACATCGAGTCCGTTCACTGTAGCTGTCCCGCTATCGGCCAGCAACAATGTGGTCAATATCCGGAAGAGAGTGCTCTTACCTGCTCCGTCCGGGCCGATAATACCGAATAATTCGCCGGGATTTACAGAAAAGGTAGCACTTTTCAGGGCTTCTACCTCCCCGTAACGTTTCGTCACGTCATTTACAGATACAGCTGGTTTCATAAGCAGGCATCATTTATAACTTCACTCCTCCGTACATACCTATCTTCAGAAGTCCATCGTTCTTTACCGCTATCTTAACGGCATACACCAGATTGGCACGTTCTTCTTTTGTCAGAATCGTTTTAGGAGTAAACTCCGAACGATCTGAAATCCATGTCACGACACCCGGATATTCCTTACGCTCATCTCCCCCATAATCGGAAAAGACCGTCACCCGATTGCCAAGTTTGACTTGTGAAAGCTGTTCGGAAGTGATATAGGCACGAAGATACATCTGATCGATATCTGCCACCTTAAAAAGAGGTTTACCCACAGCAGCCAGCTCCCCGGCTTCGGCATATTTTGCCAATACAGTACCACTGATAGGCGAAACGACGTGACACTTCGCCAATTGGTCTTCTACTTGTGCCACCTGGATTGCGACTGATGATCCCTGTTCCGTCAAACTGTTCGTACTGTTCTGTAAAGACGACATCTGGGCAGTAAGCTGCCGTTCGAGCAATGCGATCTGTGCCTCCCAATCATCCAGTTGCTTCTGATTGGCGGCTCCGGCTTTCAACAGGTTTTCCACACGTCTCTTCTCTCTCCGGGCGGTAGCGATCTGCTGCCGGGTAGCAGCAATCTGTTTGTTGACGTCCGGACGTTGGCTTTCAACCGACTTCATGCTGGCCTGCAATTGCAGTTTCTTCAGATAGAGTTGTAGCGTATCGATCAGCCCTACTTCTTCGCCTGCTTTCAGCCGGGTACCTTCTTCAACATGAAAGTACAAGAGTTTCCCCGAAGCTTCGGCCGAAACCAGTACTTCCGTAGCTTCGAAAGTTCCCGTGGCATCATAATCCGAAGTTCTGCTTCCACAAGCGGAAAGTAAAGCCAGTAAGTATAGACATCCTATAAATTTCATTGATTTCATAACTGCTATTCTATTTTTGTTTCAGTAATAAGAGAAGTTTAATTATTCGTTGTATACTTCAGTTGATACATGTTCATCAAGAGCTGTACTTCATGCAGTGCCTTGGTTTGTCGCGCCAGGTTCTCGGAAGTCATGTCCCGAAGCATATCGGTTACGGTCATGGTACCATTGGCCACTTTGGCTTCCGAGGCCTTGCGGATACTGGTTCGCAAACGGATTATTTCGTCATCGTCCGCCATCTGCCGGCGCACACTCTCTACGGCACTCCCCTGCTGGGTTGCCTGAAGGCGGGTATTAAACAGGAACACATCCCGGTTGCTGTCCAACAGCTGACGATTGGCAGCTATCACCCGCCGGTCGTTGCGTAAAGTATACAAACTACCGAAGTTCCACGACAAGCGGACGCCTGCCACATAGTAAGGCGAGAATTCATTTTTCAGCATATTGAGTCCCGGATTACCGTATGCTCCCTGAACAAACAGCCCGAATCGTGGCATCAGCTGAGTTTTCAAAGCTTCTTCCTGCACTTGTAAACGTCCGTTTTGCGCATCAAACCATATCAGCTCCGGACGGTTATTCGCTATCACCGGTATATCCCATTCCGGCACCGGCTTCTGCAAAGAGATCCCGGCAGGCATCTCTTCGCCTGTCAGCAATGCAAGCATAGACAGATAGGCCTGACGAGAGGAGGTCAGTTCTATCCGCTTTTGCCGGGTATTAAGCTGTTCCACACTGACAGCATCCAGATCGGACTGGCTGGCTATGCCATTCTCAATGTACGATGAAATCTGCTTATGGGTACGTTCCAGATCTTCCAGAAAGAGTTGGTTTTGCCTTAACTGTTCGTCCAGTAACAGAATTCCGAAGTACACTTGATTCACCCGCTCGGTAAGTGCATACATATCTACGTTCAATTTCTCCCGGTCCACATCCGACGATGCCTTGACCTGCTCTTTTCTCGAACGAATCTCACCGCCGTCCCAAATGTTCTGTTTCAGTTCCAGCATCACCTGATACTGGTCTTTCGGCAAACCTTTGATATCTACTCCGGGAACCTGTACAGGCAATTCCGTAACCTCACTCTGCCAACTGGCCTTACCCGAAAGGGTAAACTGAGGCAGATAACCTTTCGACGCATTGGCCAGATTATATTCTTTTGTCTTCTCTATCAATCCATACTGCCTTACCAGCGGATAGTTTTCCCGGGTTTTCCGTTGACACTCTTCAAGGGTGATCTGTCCATACATCAGCAGGGCAAACAGGGAAAAAGACAAAG
>ENA-OXEQ01000480-OXEQ01000480.1-human-gut-metagenome-genome-assembly--contig:-NODE-480-length-11522-cov-7.34891_pt1 | contig 11522 bp, 9 predicted proteins | sample MGYA00249356_ERZ652245 | MGnify/ENA primary metagenome ERZ652245 (study PRJEB26925, sample SAMN05826598) | human gut metagenome | biome: ENVO:2100002; feature: ENVO:00000062; material: ENVO:00002003...
GTATTTGAATTATACTTAACATTTCTGTTATTGTCAATAGCTTATTTGTTAAACTTATCTTTTTTATTAAATTTAGCATTTCTGATAAGTTTTTATTGCTGTATTATCTGCATTATGCTAGAATATATGGAGAATACAGAATTGAGAGGCCAGCTATGGACGTAACGATACGAAAAATACAAAAACAGGAATATCCGTTACTGGATAATTTTCTATATGAAGCAATTTTTGTTCCAGAGGGTATCGAACCTCCACCTAAAACCATCATTACATCTCCCGAATTACAGGTTTATGTTGAGCGTTTCGGGGAATCCAAAGATGATTGGGGATTAGCAGCAGAGGTTGACGGTAAGATTGTCGGTGCTGTTTGGGTTCGCATTATGAACGATTACGGACATATAGATGATGAAACGCCCTCTTTGGCAATCTCTCTTTATAAAGAATACCGGGGCTTTGGCATTGGAACGGCTATGATGAAAGAAATTCTTGCCCTGCTTAAATCACATGGGTACAGCCGGGTTTCTCTTTCTGTTCAAAAAGACAATTATGCGGCAAAGATGTATTTAAAGATTGGTTTTGAAATTGTAAGGGAGAATGAAGAAGAATATATTATGGTGTACCTCCTGTAATTAAAGAAAGGACATTCCATTTATGAGAATCCGACCATATATACCAAACAAAGATTACGAATATGTATCAAAATGGATTGATGACGAAAGAACTCATGCTTTTTGGTGTGCAAATCTTTTGACTTACCCCATAACACGAAAATCTTTCCATGATTTATTAGAGAGAAATGCAATGGACTGGACGGACAGTGCTTATGTAGCAACTGAAAACAGCGGACAGGCAGTAGGCTTCTTCTGTTATTCTGTCAATACAGCAGACAATATCGGTTTTCTTAAATTTGTAATTGTTGATAAAACAAAACGTGGAAAAGGTTACGGAAAAGAAATGCTGAATCTTGCTCTGCAATACGCTTTTCAGATAACCGGTGCAAAAGCAGTTCAGCTAAATGTTTTCAATGAAAACACATCAGCGAAGCAATGTTATGAAAAAGTCGGATTTGTTGAAAGAAAGATTGACAAAGATGTATTTGCATATAAAGACGAGTTGTGGGGCAGATGTAACATGATAATTTTAAAACAATCACTCTAATTTTCAGAAAGGACACATGACTATGGTATTAGGAGAACGAATAAAGAGAATACGCACGTTCCGGGGCTTGACACAGCGTGAATTGGGCTTGAAATTGGGATATGAGGAACGCAATGCTGATGTTCGTATCGCACAGTATGAATCCGGCTACCGTGTTCCCAAAAACAACACTTTAATGGAAATGGCAAAGATACTGAACGTCAATTATATTCATTTTATTGGCGTCACTCCCGGTTGTGCCGAAGATATTATGCTTACATTCCTTTGGCTTGATGAAGATGACCGTAGCACGATCCATTTATTTCAGCTTGTACGCAATCCCGGCAAGTGCAACGCTTCTGATGATAAATCAGTGCGTTACTATGACAATGACGACTGGCCTGCACATGCCCCGGTGGGTATGTGGCTAGAGTATGGATTAGTCAATGATTTCATGCGGGAGTGGTGTCTGCGGAAAGAGCAGTTAAAAAGCGGAGAGATTTCAGAGGACGAGTATTTTGAATGGAAAATCAACTGGCCTGCTACGAGTAGTAAAGTTGATTATAATGGAAAAGATGACAAAAAATGCAGTTACCAATGGAGAAGAACATAAATACCACAATACCATAAAAGAAAGGATATAGTATAATGAATGATTTAACGACAATAAAAAATGAGATTCAATCTTCTATAAGCGATTTTAATGAACCTTTTACTAACTACCTTGTTAATTTAGGCTTACCTGTCGAAGGCATCTTAGCACCTATCGAGGAACGACAAATTGTTATTAATTCCATTGAATCAGAAATACAAAAAATATCAGTTGAAAACAGACAATTCGCCACCTATCTAACTCGTTTTCTTTCCTCTGTTGCCGCAGGGTTATTTGACGGAGCTGTTACCTATCTTTGGAACGAAACAATAAAAAGTTTAAGAAAAATGATTGTTAATTTTGACTTAGACTATTTTTTAAAAGTTAGTTCCGAATTAAATAACCGTTACAAAAATTTACGAACTGAAGATGACCTTTCTCAAATTTCTGATTTTGATTTACTTCATGCATGCAATAGAATGGGGCTAATAACCGATCACGTTTTTGAAGTATTCAAATTTATAAACTATATGAGAAACCATTCCAGTGCAGCACATCCTAATGATAGCGAAATCAGTGCATTTGATTTATTAAGTTGGTTAAATAATTGTATAAAATATGCAATCAATGCTACTCCAAACGAAGAAGCTGTTAAATTGAAACATTTACTTTACAATATGCGCACCAGTGTTATACCCGAATCAGACTTTAAATATATTGGAGAAAGCATTGCAGAACTTCCCAAAGTTATGATTGAAGATTTTCTTTCAACTATTTTTGGTATGTATACAGATTCCAATATTAACACAAATGTTTCTTCTAATATTGAGGGAATCGCAAGGTATGTTTGGAATCTCAGTAGCGAGCCAAAAAAACATTCCATTGGAGAAAAATTTGGCTATTTTAGGAAAAATGGAGATGTTACACGAAAAGGTAAAGCCAATGATTTTCTTCTTGTTGTTGACGGTTTATCATACAAAGATGAAGATAGCATTGCTCAAGAAATTCGAGATTCTTTAGCCAACTTAATGACCACCCACAATAGCATCAATAATTTTTATAATGAAGAACCTTGGGCACGGCAATTAAAAACACTTTTACCCATATCTGGAAATATACCTCAAAGCATATTGTCCGATTGGGTAAAAACAATTGTTATTTGTTATTCTGGAAATGGTAATGGATATAGAGAAGGTGTTGATGAAGGAGCTTTGCCATATTATAAAGAATTTATCAAGAATTTTGACAACAAGGCGCTTGTATGTTTGCTCAACTTAATGGATGATCCCATTTTACTCATGGATCTTGATACCGCTAAAGCTAATCGGAGATTTAAAAAATTATGTGCTGCTCATGGTTCTCATTGTAAAAATGTTTTTATTGTAGACGCATTAAATTATCTTGCTACATGTTCTGAACCTTTAAGTAAAGTACATAAAACAACTGCTTTCAAAGATTTACTCTCAAAAGTAAATTCTCAGTTTTAGCTATATAGGTATCAAAAAGGTATCACGCCCCACATCAAAAGCCGGAAAATCCGCTGTTTATGCGGCTTCCCGGCTTTTTGTTTACTATTCAAACTCAATCGTTCCCGGTGGTTTGCTGGTCAGATCGTAGAATACTCTGTTTACGCCTCTTACCTCGTTGATGATACGGCTCATTACGGTCTGGAGGACGTCGAAAGGAATTTCGGCGGCTTCTGCTGTCATGAAGTCAACGGTGTTGACGGCACGAAGGGCTACGGCGTAGTCGTAGGTTCTTTCGTCACCCATGACGCCTACGGAACGCATATTTGTGAGGGCAGCAAAATATTGGCCGATTGAACGGTCAAGACCGGCTTTGGCTATCTCCTCACGGTAGATGTAGTCCGCATCCTGTACAATACGAACCTTCTCGGCTGTAACTTCTCCTATGATTCGTATTCCAAGTCCCGGACCTGGGAATGGCTGACGGAATACAAGTTTCTCTGGGATGCCAAGCTCAAGACCTGCTTTTCGTACCTCGTCCTTGAAAAGGTTACGGAGAGGCTCGATGATTTCCTTGAAATCAACATAGTCGGGAAGTCCGCCCACATTGTGGTGTGATTTGATGACTGCCGATTCTCCGCCAAGTCCGCTTTCAACCACATCAGGGTAGATTGTTCCCTGGGCAAGGAAGTCAACGACACCTATTTTCTTAGCTTCTTCCTCAAATACACGGATAAATTCTTCACCGATTATCTTTCTCTTCCGCTCAGGTTCTGTTACTCCTGCGAGTTTGCTGTAGTAACGTTCCTGTGCATTTACCCTTATAAAGTTAAGGTCAAACTGGCCGTTAGGACCGAATACCTGCTCAACTTCATCGCCCTCGTTTTTTCTGAGGAGGCCGTGGTCTACAAATACGCATGTAAGCTGTTTGCCAATGGCTCTTGAGAGAAGTCCGGCTGCAACGGATGAATCCACACCACCTGAAAGGGCAAGCAATACTTTTCCATTTCCTACTTTTGCTCTGATTTCTTTAATTGTATTTTCAACAAAGGCATCCATTTTCCAATCGCCTGAACAACCGCACACACCACGGACGAAGTTGGAAAGCATCTTTGTTCCCTCCTGTGTATGCAAAACTTCAGGATGGAACTGGATGGCATAGAGATTCTTATCTCTGTTTTCGGCTGCTGCCACAGGACAGTCCGCAGTATGGGCGCAGATGTCAAAACCAGGTGCAACTTTTGATATATAATCAAAGTGGCTCATCCAGCAGATTGTATTAGGGGTAACATCTGTAAAAAGTGGTGATGATGTTTCCACCATAACCTCTGTTTTTCCGTATTCCCTTACAGGTGCTTTCTCGACTTTTCCGCCAAGAACGTGCATCATAAGCTGTGCACCATAACAAAGACCAAGTACAGGAATACCAAGGTTGAACAATTCATCTGTGCACGAAGGTGCTCCCGGCTCGTAACAACTGTTAGGACCACCGGTGAGAATAATTCCCTTAGGATTCATGGCTTTGATTTTTTCAATGTCTGTCTTATATGAGTATATCTCACAGTACACATTACATTCCCTGACACGACGAGCTACAAGCTGGTTGTACTGTCCGCCAAAGTCTATAACTATGACCATTTCTCTATCCATTTCATATCTCCTTTTCTAATGTATGATTGCCCCGTGGAGCAATTCTATCGCAATTCATATAATTACGCTCTGTCTCTTATCATATCTGATGAAAAGTATTTTTACAAGTATTTATAAGTATTTCTTTATATATTGTCCTGTGTAAGATTCAGGAATCTTGGCAACCTGCTCCGGTGTTCCTTTTGCAACAACGGTACCGCCTCTGAATCCGCCCTCCGGACCGATATCTATAATGTAGTCTGCTGTTTTTATGACGTCAAGGTTGTGCTCAATTACAACAACCGTGTTGCCTGCATCTGCAAGTTTGTGAAGAATCTCCACAAGCTTGTGAACGTCTGCAAAATGAAGTCCTGTCGTAGGCTCGTCCAGAATATATATTGTCCTGCCCGTACTTCTTTTACTAAGCTCGGTAGCAAGTTTGATACGCTGTGCCTCACCTCCTGAAAGCTCTGTAGAAGGCTGTCCGAGACGTATATATGAAAGGCCCACATCATATAATGTCTGTATTTTATTACGGATTGACGGTACGTTTTCAAAAAATTTAACCGCTTCCTCAACCGTCATGTTAAGGACATCATATATTGACTTTCCTTTGTATTTTACTTCAAGTGTCTCCCTGTTATAACGTTTTCCGTCACATACTTCACAAGGTACATATACATCAGGTAAGAAGTGCATTTCAATCTTTATGATACCGTCACCGGAACATGCCTCACATCTTCCGCCTTTAACATTAAAGCTGAAACGTCCTTTACTGTAACCCTTTGCCTTGGCTTCGGCTGTAGATGCAAAAAGGTCTCTTATCATATCAAATACACCTGTGTAAGTGGCTGGATTGGATCTTGGAGTTCTGCCGATAGGTGACTGGTCTATATTAATTACTTTGTCAAGTTTTTCTATTCCAATGATATCCTTATGTTCGCCCGGAATACATCTTGCCCTGTTAAGATCCCTTGCCAGACGTTTGTAGAGAATTTCGTTTACAAGCGAGCTTTTACCGGAACCTGAAACACCTGTAACACAGGTAAAAACACCTAACGGAATATCAACGTTAATATTCTTGAGATTATTTTGTTTTGCGCCTTTTATCTTTATCCAGTCTTTAGGCGTCCTGCGGATCTCAGGCACGGGTATTTTAATACGTCCGCTGAGATATGCACCTGTTATTGAATTTGGATTATTAATTATATCCTGAACCGTTCCTGCGGCAACTACTTCTCCGCCGTGCTCTCCCGCTGCCGGTCCGATGTCTACAATATAGTCCGCCGCATACATGGTATCTTCATCATGTTCAACAACAATAAGTGTGTTGCCAAGGTCTCGCAAAGATTTGAGGGCATTAAGGAGTTTGTCATTGTCCCTCTGATGAAGTCCTATACTTGGTTCATCAAGAATATATGCAACACCCATAAGTCCCGACCCTATCTGTGTGGAAAGTCTTATTCGCTGTGCTTCTCCGCCGGATAATGTACCCGTTGCTCTTGCAAGAGTGAGGTAATCAAGACCCACCTTATTAAGGAAGCCTACTCTTGAACGGATTTCCTTAATAACCTGCTTACCGATTTTTTCCTGAACCGGTGTAAGTGTAAGTTTATCAAAATACTCTGCCAATTCAAGAACGGACAATTCCGTAACCTGATAGATATTTTTATCGCCTACTGTAACAGCAAGGGAGGATTTCTTAAGACGCTGTCCATGGCACTCATCACAAGGAGTAACCTGCATATATGTCTCATATTCCTGCTTCATCATATCTGAAGCGGTCTCTCTGTATCTCTTGCGCATGTTGTCTATGAGACCATCAAAAACAACGTCATATACGCCTACTCCTCTTTGTCCCTTGTAATGAACTTTTACAGACTTACTCTTACCGTATATGAGCATACGTCTTATATCATCAGGCAAATCCCTAAAAGGCGTATCAAGAGAAAAACCGTATTCTTTGGCAAGTGCATCAAGTAAAGCATAGGTAAAGCTTCCCTTATCGCTGCTTGACTGCCATCCCATACAGCTTATGGCTCCCTCTGACAGGCTCAATGAGGTGTCCGGAATTAATAATTCCGGGTCAAATTCCATTTTGTAGCCAAGACCCGCACATACAGGGCAGGCTCCAAACGGATTATTGAAAGAAAAACTTCTCGGTTCGATTTCATCAATACTTATGCCACAGTCAGGGCATGAAAAATTCATGCTGAAATTAATTGGTTCTCCGCCGATTACATCAACTATCATAATACCGTCAGAAAGCTTCATAACGTTTTCTATGGAATCGGCAAGACGGGATTCCATACCGTCTTTAACCACAAGCCTGTCCACAATAATCTCTATGTTGTGTTTGATATTTTTTTCCAGTTGGATTTCTTCGGAAAGGTCATAGGTATTGCCATCAACCCTTACACGCACATATCCGCTCTTTTTCGCAGATTCAAAAACCTTTTCGTGCATACCTTTTCTTCCCCTTACAACAGGTGCAAGAAGCTGGAATTTGGTTCCCGGTTCAAGTGCTTTAATGGAGTCTACCATCTGGTCCACCGTCTGTTTATGAATTTCCCTGCCGCACTTCGGGCAATGCGGTACTCCGACTCTGGCATATAAAAGTCTGAGGTAATCATAAATTTCCGTTACGGTTCCTACTGTTGAACGGGGATTCCTGTTGGTGGATTTCTGATCTATTGAAATTGCAGGAGAAAGTCCCTCTATGCTTTCAACATTAGGCTTCTCCATCTGTCCTAAGAATTGTCTTGCGTAAGAAGACAAAGACTCCATATAACGTCTCTGTCCTTCTGCATATATGGTATCAAAAGCAAGGGAGGATTTACCTGACCCGCTTAAGCCTGTCAATACGGTAAAAGAATCCCTTGGGATATCTACGTTAATATTTTTAAGATTGTGTTCGCATGCGCCGCGAATCTTAATATAATGTCTTCTATTATCCATTGTTGTCCATTGTCTTCCTTATTTCTGTAATCTGGTCTCTTATTAAAGCAGCCTCCTCAAAATTAAGGTCTGCCGCTGCCCTATGCATCTTCTTGTTGAGTTCTTTGATGAGCTTCTCAAGCTCCTTATCGCTCATGGATTCAATATCCTTCTTAATCTTATCACCCTTGTCATTGGCTGCCTTGCTTATGGCAATAAGATCTCTTACCGCTTTCTTGATTGTAGTCGGTGTAATTCCGTGTGCCTCGTTGTATTCCTGCTGTATCTTACGACGTCTTTCAGTCTCATCGATGGCCTTTCGCATAGAATCAGTCATGTTATCGGCATACATTATAACCCTGCCGTCGGCATTTCTTGCAGCTCGTCCTATTGTCTGGATAAGTGAGGTCTCCGAACGTAAGAAGCCCTCCTTGTCCGCATCAAGTATGGCAACAAGAGTAATTTCAGGAATATCAAGACCTTCTCGTAAAAGATTAATACCTACAAGAACATCAAAAACATCCATTCTCATATCCCTGATTATCTCCGCTCTCTCCAGAGTATCTATATCGGAATGGAGATATCTTACCCTGACACCGTTTTCCTTAAGGTATATTGTAAGGTCTTCTGCCATTCTCTTGGTAAGTGTGGTAATAAGAACTTTATTCTTCCTGGCTGTCTCCTTATTAACTTCGCTAAGAAGGTCATCAATCTGTCCTGTAACAGGTCTTACGGAAATCTCCGGATCAAGAAGACCTGTCGGTCTTATTATCTGTTCAACCCTGTTCAGTTCATGCTCTGCTTCATATACGGAAGGTGTAGCGGATACAAACATCATCTGGTTAATCTTGCTTTCAAATTCCTCAAAATTAAGCGGTCTGTTATCAAGTGCGGAGGGCAGTCTGAAACCATAATCCACAAGTGTGGTCTTGCGTGATCTGTCTCCGAAATACATTCCTCTTATCTGTGGAATTGTAATATGCGACTCATCTACTATTATAAGAAAGTCTTCCGGAAAATAATCCATTAAAGTACATGGCATTGTTCCCGGTGCCCTGCCCTCAAGATGTCTTGAATAATTCTCTATTCCCGAACAGAAACCGGTCTCTAACATCATCTCGACATCAAAATTGGTACGCTCCGATATTCTCTGGGCTTCCAGAAGCTTATCTTCGCTCTTAAAATAATCCACCTGTTCTTTAAGCTCCGCCCGGATATTCTCCGCCGCTATAAGAAGCTTCTCCTTAGGCACAACATAATGGGACGCCGGAAAAATGGCAGTATGCTTAAGCTCTGACTTAATCTCCCCCGTTAATGTATCTATTTCCAGTATTCTATCAATCTCATCACCGAAAAATTCCACACGCACCGCAATCTTATCACTTGCGGCAGGAAATATTTCCAAAACATCGCCTCTGACTCTGAAAGTGCCACGCTTAAAATCCATGTCATTTCTTACATACTGCATATCAATAAGCTGTCTTATGATATCATCCCTGTCACGTTCCATTCCGGGACGCAGTGACACAACCATACTCTTATAATCAATAGGGCTTCCAAGACCATATATGCAGGAAACACTGGCAACTATAATTACATCCCTGCGCTCCGACAAAGCTGCCGTCGCAGAATGACGTAACTTATCTATCTCATCATTAATGGAAGAATCCTTCTCTATATAAGTGTCGCTGGAAGGTACATAGGCCTCCGGCTGATAATAATCATAGTAAGATACAAAATATTCAACCGCATTCTCCGGAAAAAATTCCTTAAATTCGGAATAAAGTTGCCCTGCAAGTGTCTTATTGTGTGCAATTACAAGGGTGGGTCTGTTAAGCTTCTCAATGACATTAGCCATGGTAAAAGTCTTGCCGGAACCGGTAACGCCAAGTAAAGTCTGGAACTGGTCTCCCGCTTCAAAACCCTTCACAAGCTCCTTAATTGCCTCCGGCTGATCGCCTGTCGGTTCATATTCAGAATGTAAAATAAATCTGTCCATACAAAATCACCTCTGATACTCTTGTATCAACTATATCACATAGGATATTATTTTGCAAACATTTGTTCGATTTGTTTTATAGATTCTCAAGGTACTCAATTGCTGCATCAAGTTGTGTATCCGTTCCATCTTCGTAAAACTTATCTTTATCATATTCCACATCAATATCCGGTTCAATACCGGTTCCGTGGATGCACACCCCATTAGGAGTAAAATATCTTTCAACCGTAATCTTTAAGCCGGAACCGTCTCCAAGCGCGAATAATGACTGTACAATTCCCTTTCCGAATGTTTTTTTACCAACAACGGTAGCATAACCTCTGTCTTTTAATGCACCTGTAAAAAGTTCTGATGCACTGGCACTGTTTTCATTGACAAGAACAACACAAGGAATATCAAGTTCATCCGTTCCGTCAGTAGACTTGTAGTCATTTCTGTTGCCGTATTTGTCTTCAACATATGCTATAAGTCCCTCCGGTAAAAGATAATCAAGTATTGAAACTGCACCATTTAAAACTCCGCCCGGATTGTCCCTGAGGTCAAAAATAATACTTTTAGCCCCGTTTTTCTTAAGTTCCTCAACAGCATTTTCAAACTGTTCTATTGACGAGATAGTAAACTGTGCGAGATATACATATCCAATATTATTATCTAACATTGAATATCTGACATATTTCTGTTCGATAACAGACCTTGTAAGTTCATAGTCTTTTTTCACGCCATCCCTAAGGATTGTAACTGTAACTTTTGTTCCTTCTTTTCCCATAATAGGTGAAGAAGCTTCATCAAAATCTGTCAGGTCAATTTCATTTCCGTTTATCGCAGTTATAATATCTCCTGCTTTAAGGCCTGCATCTTCTGCCGGGCCCCCTTCAATTACCTGTAATATCTTTATTCCTCTGTCCTTTTCGTCTTTGGTAATATATATACCTACACCACAATATGAGCCGGCTGCACTTTCACCTATTTTTTTGAACTCTTCTTCTGTATAATATTCGCTGTATGGGTCACCTAATCCGCTCACATATGCTTTTATTATTGCATTTTCCATATCACCCTGTTTATAGTCAAAAAGATATTTATCGTCAATCAGTTCTTTGATTTTACTAATTTTTGTAGCCGTACTCTTAGCAACTTCTATTCTCTTACTTGTCATGTTACGATATACCAGGATATTAACAAGCACCGCTATGATTAATACAGGCACAATTCCTGATATAAGGCCCTTTTTGAAACTCTTTTTTACTTCATAATCATCATACATAATTCTGCTCTCCTGTTATCTTTAATTGATATTTCTAAATAATATGCAATTTACCCCCGGATATTATCCGAGGGTTGAATTTCATTGTTTATGATGGTCTTTTAAGGTATGGTAACGGATCTGCCAAAACACCTTTTATATAGAGTGTAAGGTGCAGATGTGCTCCCGTGGACTTACCTGTACTTCCGACAAATCCGATAGTATCACCGGCATTAACTGTCTGCCCTACCGATACATTCACTCCCGAAAGGTGCGCATATAAAGTAACTACACCGGCACCATGGTCTATTTTGATACTTGTTCCATATGGCTTGGTTGTCCAGTTATCGGAAGAGGTATATACATCAACCGAAATGACCGTACCTGAATAACAGGCTACAACCGGCTTTCCGTATACATTAAAGCCTGATATATCCATACCGCTGTGATTGCTGATTAAGTTGCCAAAAGGATCCTTTCTCGGTCCGAAATAAGATGTTATATAACCTGTCTCTTATA
>ENA-OXEQ01000484-OXEQ01000484.1-human-gut-metagenome-genome-assembly--contig:-NODE-484-length-11476-cov-6.87444_pt1 | contig 11476 bp, 8 predicted proteins | sample MGYA00249356_ERZ652245 | MGnify/ENA primary metagenome ERZ652245 (study PRJEB26925, sample SAMN05826598) | human gut metagenome | biome: ENVO:2100002; feature: ENVO:00000062; material: ENVO:00002003...
CGGCAGACAGATGCGGCTGGATCGCTGCGGGTAAATCGGGGGATTCGAGCGCATCCACCGCCGCCCGCAGCAGGGGAAGATCCGCCGTTTCCGCGCCGAAGGAGAGTGCGTCGCAGCCCAAGCCGGTCAGCAGATGTACGCCGCCTAAGGCGAAGTGCTCCGCGTCGCGGACAGACCACAGCGCGGGCAGCAGAATCACGGCATCCGCGCCGTTTTGCAGCGCCATTTTTGCGCGGATGGCGGGGGAGACAATCGCCGCGTCGCCGCGCTGCACGAAGCAGCCAGACATGACGGCGACGACCGCATCCGCGTGGGCGGCTTCCCGCGCCTGACGCAGTTGGTGCGCGTGCCCCGAATGGAAGGGGTTGTACTCGGCAATCACGCCGACAATGCGCATGGGAAAACTCCTTTTAATGAGCAATGAGGAATGAAAAGGTGCGTTCCTATTATAACAAAAAGAACAGAAACGTCAAGCGAACGCGCGAAATGACGTGGAATGATGCAATTTTGCCGCCGTTTTTGCCTTTACAGAACCGCCGAAAGATGGTATAATAGATTGGGTTCATCCCCAAACAAGACCATGAAAAGGAAGTAATTCATATGAAGCAGTTCATCGTGGAAACCTCCGCTCGTCACGTTCATGTCACCCAGCAGGATCTGGAAACCCTGTTCGGCAAGGGCTATGAGCTGACCGTCAAGAAGATGCTGTCCCAGCCCGGTCAGTATGCCAGCGCGGAGCGCGTGGACGTTGTCGGCCCGAAGAAGACCCTGACCGGCGTGAGCATCCTCGGCCCGGTTCGCAGCGCGACGCAGGTGGAGCTGTCCCTGACGGATGCGCGTTCCATCGGTGTGACCGCGCCTGTGCGTGAATCCGGCGACATCGCGGGTTCGGGCGCCTGCAAGCTGGTTGGCCCGGCGGGCGAAGTGGAGCTGACCGAGGGCGTGATCGCCGCCAAGCGCCACATCCACATGACCCCCGCGGACGCTGAGGAATACGGCGTGAAGGACAAGGACGTTGTGTCCGTGAAGGTGGATACCGACGGCCGTTCCCTGATTTTCGGCGACGTGGTTGTCCGCGTGAGCGACAAGTACGCGCTGGCGATGCATATTGACACCGACGAGTCCAACGCGGCTGGCTGTGGCCGTGCGCAGATGGGCGAAATCGTTAAGTAATGCCAAATTTCATGCAGGGTTTTCCTCTGCTGGAACGTTATAATGTTCACAGAAGCGTCACAAAAGACGCGCTAAGGAGGAGAACCCTGCATGAAAAAACGGCTGATTTCCCTGATTTTAGCGGCGATTGTGCTGCTGTCCTGCGCTTTTGCGGAGGAATCACAGAGCGAAGAGTACCTGCTGCCCTACATTGACCTGTACGCCGTCCCGCTGGGCGATAATGCCATTTTCGAGATTCCGAACGAATGGGGCTACCAGACGTCGGATGCTGCGGACGTGCCGCCGATGACCTCGCTCCTGACCGACCAGAACCAAATGGTGATGGCGATGAAACTGCCCGCCGACTGGGAGGCGACCGACGCGAGCGACGCGCTGGGCATCCAGTCGTTCATTGTTGAGGGAACGGCGCTGATGCTGGGGCTGACCACGCCGCAGAGCACCCGCCTGCAGGAAATGACCATCAACGACATGCCCGCCGTGCTGGTGGAGATGAACGGGCAGGGCTTCGATATCCTCTGGATTGGGGATTCGGGCGACCTGTACTTCTTCCTCTTCCCGAACGATGACGATGCGCTGGTGCAGCAGATGATTGCCGTCGCGCAGTCGCTGTGCGTGTTCCACCGGAAGGGGGAGCAGGTCAATCCCGCGTCGGATTTTGCGTATACGGCGGACGGCGGCGAGGTCACCATCACGGACTACATCGGCACAAGCGAACATGTGCTGATTCCGGACGCCATCGACGGCTTGCCCGTGACGGCACTGGGGCATCAGGCGTTCTACGAGAAGACGGTGACGACGGTTGTCGTGCCGGACAGCGTGACGGAAATCGGCGCGGCGTGTTTTTCCGGCGACAACTATCTGGTTAGTTTGACGCTGCCTGACGAATTGGCGGAACTGCCGCCCGCTTCGCTGGAAAGCTGTTTCCGCCTGATGGATTTTAACCTGCCGAAAGAACTCAAGAAAATCAGCGGAAGCGCCCTGCAGTATAATTACTACCTGACGCACTTGACGCTGCCGAGCAGTTTGACCGAAATCGAGCAGCTGAACTTCATCGGGCTGTATGGCTTGCAGTCGCTGACCCTCGCGGAGGACAACGCAGCGTTCAAACTCGACGAGACGAACGGTCTGCTGATGACGGCGGACGGAACGAGATTGCTGCACTGCTTCTCCGACATTTCGCCGGCGGAAGAAATCATCCTCCCGGAGGGCGTCAAAATCGTTGACCCGTTCGCGTTCCATTATGATTACGACGTCGAGCGCATCGTTCTGCCCGAAGGCGTCGAAACAATCGGCGCAATGGCGTTCGCGATGTGTCCGAACCTGACGGAAATCGTCATTCCGGCAAGCGTGACGGACATCGGCGTGATGGACGGGCTGGAAGGGCGCACCGGCATCATTTCCTACAAGCGCAACGTCATTGTGACGCCGGAGGGTAGCCCGGCATGGAACTGGGCGGTCGAAACGGGCGCGACGGTAAAATCCCCCGAAGAAAATTAACGAAACATCTGGTTGATAGAAATAGAAGGAGTGTAACCATCCATGAAGGTTCTGATTGTCAACGCGGGTTCTTCCTCCCTGAAGTACCAGCTGGTGGACATGGACAACGAGCAAATGATCGTCAAGGGGCAGGTGGAGCGCATCGCGATTGAAGGCTCCCACCTGAACCAGAAGACCCCTGACATGTCGAAGGTCATCGACCTCTACGAGCCGATTCCGGACCACGTCGTGGCGACGAAGCTGATGCTGCGCGCGCTGCTTGACCCGGAAAAGGGCGTGCTCAAGTCCGTGGATGAAATCGGCGCGGTGGGTCACCGCGTGCTGCACGGCGGCGAGGAGTTCACCGCCAGCTGCATCATCACCGACGAAGTGAAGGCTGCCATCCGCAAGTTCATCCCGCTGGGCCCGCTGCACAATCCGGCGAACCTGATGGGCATCGAGGCGTGCGAGGAAGTTATGCCGCACACGCCGCAGGTGGCTGTGTTCGACACCGCGTTCCATCAGACCATGCCCCCGAAGGCGTTCATGTATGGCGTTCCGTACCGCTATTATAAGGAAATGGGCGTCCGCCGCTACGGCTTCCACGGCACGTCCCACCGCTATGTGAGCAAGCGCGTGTGCGAGTTCCTCGGCGTGAGCCCCATCGGCAAGAAGATTATCATCTGCCATCTGGGCAACGGCTCGTCCATGTCCGCGGTGGTGGATGGCAAGTGCGTTGACACGTCGATGGGTCTGACCCCCCTGGAAGGCGTTGTCATGGGTACGCGCTCCGGCTCCTGCGATCCGGCGGTTGTGCAGTTCATCGCCAACAATGACCACATGACCGTCAACGAAGTGCTGACGATGATGAACAAGCAGTCCGGCCTGATGGGCATTTCCGGCCTGTCCTCCGACATGCGCGACATCGACAAGGCGGCGGATGAGGGCAACGACCGCGCGGCGCTGGCGCGTGACATGCTGCACTACGGCATCAAGAAGTACATCGGCTCCTACGCGGCGGCGATGGGCGGCGTGGACATTATCGTGTTCACGGCGGGCATCGGCGAAAACGGCCCGGAACTGCGCGAATCCGTCATGAAGGACATGGAGTGGATGGGCGCGAAGCTGGACGTGGAGAAGAACAAGGTGCGTGGCAAGGAAGCCGTCATCTCCACTGACGACTCCAAGGTGACGATCTGCGTCATCCCCACGAACGAGGAAATCATGATTGCGCGCGACACCAAGGAACTGGTCGAGGGCGCGAACAAGTAAGTTTCAGTCAGACGAGGGCTTTTTTCGCGGGGGCGCGCAACTTTTTTCGGGGAAAAGACGCTTTTTTCCGCGAAAAGGTGTTGACAAAACCCGCGAAAAAACCTATAATATGAAATGGTCTAATTTGAGGTGGTGAGCATTTGAAGCTGGATGTACTTCATGCCCTGCGTGATCCGGGAACGGCTTACGCATTCGCTGTGGAGCAGACCATTGCCCCGCAGGATGTGAGCGGCGAAGAGGTCACGTTTGACCCCGTGCAGCTCTCCGGGCATCTGACTGCCAATGAAGATGGCAGTGTTGTGGTAGAAGGAAGTCTGACGACAACCGCTCATGCCCATTGTGCCAAATGCCTGTCTCCTGCGTCCTGCCCCGTTACGGGGGATTTCCGGGAAACGTTCCTGCATGGGGGCGACCCGGAGGATGATGAGATTTTCGCGTATGAAGGCGCACAGCTTGATTTTGCGAAACTCACCCTGACGCATGTGCTGCTCAATCTGCCGATGCGCTTCCTGTGCAAGGAAGATTGCAGGGGATTTGAGGAGTACGAGGAGGTCAACCAACACAAGCATTGCCGGGACGATGCGAATGTACAGCGTCCTTTTGCGGCATTGCAGCAGTTGCTGGCTGAAAAGTCCGACAACAAAGAATAATTCGGTCAGCAATTTGGCTGCCAATAACGAGGAGGTGTAACCATGGCTCTTCCGAAGGGAAAAATCTCTAAGGCTCGCAAGCACAGCCGTCGTGCGAACTGGAAGCTCACCGTGCCCGGCATCGTTGAGTGCCCCCAGTGCCATCAGATGAAGCTGGCTCACCGCGTGTGCAAGCACTGCGGTTTCTACAAGGGCGTGCAGGTCGTTGCGGTCAACGAGGAAAAGAACGCCTAATTGGTATCCGGGGACAAATGAGGGAAGGAAGGCAGCAGCGGGGTCATCCTGTTCTGTCTGATTTCCTACATTCCCCGCAATTCCATATGCTCGCAACGTGATGAGGAGTACTCTGATTTTGCTGGCTCAGAGAGGGTGGTTCACCGGCTGAGAGGCCGCTCGCACAGCCGTCAGGGGAAGGTCGCTTCACAGAGCGTTCGGTGAGGATGATGCAGGATTTTTTTCCGCATGGAAAGTAGCCGAATGCGGTTCGCACCCGTGAACGTGCGCTTGAGGCAGTGTTTGCGCTGCGAAGCAAGGTGGTACCACGGAAACAGCTCCGTCCTTCGGGATGGGGCTGTTTTTGCGTTTTGGCAATCATTTCACGCGGAAAGGACACCTGTATGAACTACTTCCAGCAGATCGCGGAGCGCTTGCTCCAGCCGGGCACATTCCTGCTCGTGCTGGGCGCAATCCTCGTCTATACGTCCGGCATCGTCGCCCGAAAGCTGTTTTCGGGCAGCGAAAAGGCCAATATCATCACGAAAATCGTCGGCTGCGTCGTCGCACTCGTTGGCGCAATTCTGATATTCTCTTAAATAGGAGGTCATTCACATGGAAATGGAGAAAACATTCAATCCCCAAGCCGTGGAAAGCGAAATTTACCGCGACTGGGAATCCTCCGGCGCGTTTGAGGCGCACCGCGTGGAAGGCAAGAAGCCCTTCACCATTGTCATGCCGCCGCCCAACATCACCGGTCAGCTGCACATGGGCCACGCGCTGGACTGCACCCTGCAGGATCTTGCCGTCCGCTATCACCGCATGAAGGGCGATCCGACGCTCTGGCTGCCCGGCACGGATCACGCCGCCATCGCGACGGAAGTGAAAATCGTCGATGCGATGCGCAAAGAGGGGCTGACCAAGGAGTCCCTCGGCCGAAAGGGCTTCCTCGACCGCGCGTGGAAGTGGAAGGAAGAGTACGGCGGACGCATCGTCACCCAGCAGCGCCGCATGGGCATCAGCTGCGACTGGAGCCGCGAGCGCTTCACGATGGACGAGGGCTGCTCCAAGGCAGTGCGCGAGGTGTTCGTCCGCCTGTACGAAAAGGGGCTGATTTACCGCGGCAACCGGCTGGTCAACTGGTGCCCGTGCTGCGAGAGCGCGATTTCGGACGCGGAAGTGGAATATCAGGAGAAGGAAGGCAACTTCTGGCATCTGCTGTACCCTGTGAAGGAGACGGGCGAGATGCTGGAACTGGCAACCACCCGCCCCGAAACCATGCTCGGCGACACCGCCGTGGCGATTAACGCTGCTGACCCGCGCTATGCCCACCTGCACGGCTGCCATGTGATGCTGCCGCTGGCGAACCGCGAAATCCCGATTATCTGCGACGAACACGCCGACATGGAAAAGGGCACGGGCGTGGTGAAAATCACCCCCGCGCATGACCCGAACGATAACGAAGTCGGTCAGCGCCATGACCTGCCCGTCGTGCGCGTGTTCACTTATGACGGCCACATGACCGGTGCGGAGGATGCCGCGAAGGACGCCGACGGTCAGGCGATTGACTGCGGCAAGTACGCCGGCATGACGACGCTGGAAGCGCGCAAGGCGATTGTCGCGGACTTGCAGGAATTGGGGCTGCTGAAGAGCATCGAGCCGCTGACCCACGAGGTCGGCACCTGCTACCGCTGCCATACGGTGATTGAGCCGATGGTCTCCCGGCAGTGGTTCGTGAAGATGAAGCCGCTGGCGGAACCGGCGATTGCCTGCGTCAAGAGCGGCGAAACGAAGTTCGTGCCGGAGCGCTTCACGAAGCAGTATATGAACTGGATGGAAAATATCCGCGACTGGTGCATCAGCCGTCAGCTGTGGTGGGGACACCGCATCCCGGTGTGGTACTGCGACGACTGCGGCGCGATGACCGTCAGCCGCGAAGACCCGACTTGCTGCTGCAAGTGCGGTTCTGCGCACATTAAGCAGGATGAGGACGTGCTGGACACTTGGTTCTCGTCTGCCCTGTGGCCGTTCTCCACGCTCGGCTGGCCGGACAACACCGAGGATTTAAAGTACTTCTATCCCACGAACCTGCTCGTGACGGGCTATGATATTATTACCTTCTGGGTTAGCCGCATGATTACGATGGGCTTGGAGGAAATGCAGGTTCCGCCCTTCCAGACGGTGCTGATTCACGGTCTGGTGCGCGACGAACTGGGGCGCAAGATGTCCAAGTCGCTGGGCAACGGCGTTGATCCGCTGGAAGTCATCGACCAGTACGGCGCGGACGCGCTGCGTTTCTCTTTGGTGATGGGCGTGAGTGCGGGCAACGACACCCGCTACATCCCGGCGCGCGTGGAATCCGCCCGCAATTTCGCCAACAAGATTTGGAACGCCAGCCGCTTCGTGCTGATGAACGTGACGGAGAAAGCGCCGCTGGACACCGCGCATCTGACCGCGGCGGATCAGTGGATTCTGTCCCGTTTCCAGGACGCGACGCGCGCGATTTCTTCCAATATGGAAGAAGGCGAGTTCGGTCTGGCGGCGGACCGCATCTATGATTTCGCGTGGAGCGAGTTCTGCGACTGGTACATCGAGCTTGCGAAGAGCCGCTTAAATGGCGACGACCCGGTGGCGAAGAAAGCCGTGCAGGGCGTGCTGCTGTATGTGCTGGAGGGGCTGCTGAAGCTGCTGCACCCGTTCATGCCGTTCCTGACCGAGCAGGTGTACAAGTTCCTGCCGGGCAGCGAGGGCTTCCTGATGCTTAAATCGTGGCCGGAAGTGAAGCCGGAGCTGGACTTCCCGGACGAAGAAGCGAAGATGGAGGGCGTGATGGAGGTCATCCGCACCATCCGCAACCTGCGCGCGGAGATGAACGTCGCCGCGGGCAAGCGCACGCACCTGATGCTGCTTCCCGCGGATGGCTGGGCGGAGACGCTTGCGCACGCCGGGCAGTATTTCCAGCGTCTGGCAGGCGCAAGCGAAACGGCAATCATTGAAAGCAGCGCCGCCGTGACCGAAAAGACGGTTTCCGCCGTGACGAAGGCGTGCACGCTGTACATCCCGCTGGGCGATTTGGTGGACTTCGAGAAGGAAATCGCGCGCCTGAGCAAGGAACTCGACAACCTGCACAAGGAAATCGCCCGTGCTGAGGGCAAGCTGAACAATCCGGGCTTTGTGAGCAAGGCGCCCGCCGCGCTGGTGGAGCAGGAGAAGGGCAAGCTGGCGCTGAATCAGCAGAAGGCGGAGCAGGTCGAAAAGCGCATTGCGGAACTCAAGGAATCTATGTAATTGGGGATTTTTTTCTGGGGGACTGCTTGGGGGCAGTCTCCCTTTTCTTTGGTGATGTGCGATTTCTGCATCATTTGCGTTGCCACGCAGGGGGATTTCGCGTCTGCGGACGCGACGAGGGGGCAACGAAAACAGACGAATGTCTGCGATCGCCCCTCGACCCCTTCGGGTGCACACTCCTGTTACTTGGATTTTGTCGGAAGTTTTTATTTTGGTTGCTCTTTTACCGCCCAATCATGCAGAAGCGCCCAACCCGGCAATCAACCGCCGCTCTTTCCCTCAATAAACATGAGCGGCGGGGGGAGTCCAGAGGGGGCTGAAATCTCCGCTCTTTACCTTTTCAGCCCCCTCTGGGCGCTCTTTGGTTACTTTCTGGCGCGCCAGAAAGTAACAACATCGCCTCCGCAGAGGCGACGGGAGCAGCGAAAAAAATCAAGAAAGCAAAAGCGGGGAAAATCCAAAGAAGGGAGTGCAAAACCTCTTTTTCTGCCTTGCCGATTGCAACCGCGCCGCCAGTATGCTATAATAATCAAGCACCAAAAGGTGCAAAAGAAGGTGTTTTCAATGCTGAACAGTGAGGAAATCATCGCCGCCATCCACGGCAGCTACGCCACAGGCAGCAAAAACGGCTTCCAGAATGTGCTGACGCTGCTGGATAAAATGCACGTCGCCCTGCGCACGCCGATTGTCCACGTCGCCGGGACGAACGGCAAGGGCAGTACCTGCGCGATGCTCGAAAGCGTCCTGCGCCGTGCGGGGTATCACACTGGGCTGTATACGTCGCCGTTTTTGCAGGCGTATCAGGAGCGGATTCGGCTGGACGGGTTGCCGCTGGATGACGCGCGGATGGTGAAATACGGCAATCCGCTTGTGCAGGCGGCGGAGGAGATGCGGGCGGAGGGCGCGTTTGTGACCCCGTTCGAGATGGGGACGGCGCTCGCGCTCGCTGCGTTTGACGGCGAAAATTGCGATATCGCGATTGTCGAGGTCGGCATGGGCGGGCGCAAAGACCCGACGAACATCGTCCACCCGATTCTCTGCGCGATTACCGCCATCGGGCTTGACCACATGGCGTATCTGGGCAACACGCTCGAAGCGATTGCGGGCGAAAAGGCGGGGATTATCAAGGACAATACGCCTGTCGTCTGCCATCCGGCGAAGGAGGGTGTGCGCCGCGTGTTCGCCGAGGCGGCGGAGAAGCATCACGCGCCCCTGCGCCAGCTCAGCGACGATACGATTCTCTATGCCGCGTGCGACGCGCATGGGGCGACGGTCAGCTACCGCCTGTCGAAGGAGTGGCAGGACGTGCGGCTGAATCTGCCCGGCGCGCACCAAATCGAGAACGCCATGAGCGTGCTGGCGATGGTCGAGGAACTGCGCCGTCAGGGGTGGACGATTCCCGATCAGGCGGTGTACGAGGGGCTTGCGTCAACCGTGTGGCCCGCGCGGCTGGAGTGGTGCGGGCGCATTCTGATTGACGGCGCGCATAACCCGCAGGGCGTTCGGGCGCTGCGGAACTTCGTCGAGGAGCAATTGCCGAATCAGCGGCGCGTGCTGCTGACGGGCGTGCTGGCGGATAAGCTGCAGGAGGACATGCTGCGCGATTTCTGCGCAATTGCGGACGACATTGTGACGGTTACGCCGGATAATCCGCGCGCACTGGATGCGCAGACGTATGCCGATGCCCTCTGTCAGCGCGGCGCGCACGCACAGGCGGCGAAATCGCTGGAAGAAGGACTGGCGGAAGCAAAGCGGCTTGCCGGGGACGACGCGGTGATTGTCGCGGCGGGGTCGCTGTATTTTGCGGGCAGCCTGCGGACGGCGCTGGGGCTGGCTTGGCGGTAAAATAAGGAGAACGACATGGAATTTATCCACGAACCGGTGTTATTGCAGGAAGTCCTCGAATGGATGGACGTGAAGCCCGACGGCGTGTACTGCGACGGGACGCTCGGCGGCGGCGGTCACAGCGGCGCGATGCTGCGTCTCTCCGGCGGCACGGCGACGCTCTACGGCATCGACCGCGATATGACCGCGATTGAGGCAGCGACCGCGCGCCTGCGGGAGTTCCCCGGCTTCCACGCCCTGCACGGCAATTTCCACGATGGCAAGGCGCTTCTCATGGCGGCGGGCGCGCCGAAGCTCGACGGCGTGCTGCTTGACCTCGGCGTGTCGTCCCCTCAGCTTGACCGCGGCGAACGCGGGTTCTCTTATCATGAGGACGCGCCGCTGGATATGCGCATGGACGTCAGCCAAGGGCAAACTGCGGCGGATTTGCTCAATTCCGCCAGCGAACAGGAGCTGTGCCGCATCATCCGCGATTACGGCGAGGAGAAGTGGGCGGCGCGCATTGCGCAGATGATTTGCGAGCACCGCGCGAAGAAGCCGATGGAGACGACGTTCGACCTTGTGCACGCGGTGGACGCGGCGATTCCCAAGGCGGTTCGCCGCAAGGACGACGGCCACCCCGCGCGCCGCACGTTCCAAGCCATCCGCATTGCCGTCAACGATGAGCTTGACCCGCTGGACAAGGCAATTTGCGACTTCGTGGACTGCCTGAAGCCCGGCGGACGGATGCTCGTCATCACCTTCCATTCGCTGGAGGATCGACTCGTCAAGCGCTGCTTCCAGCGGCTGCAAAACCCGTGCACCTGCCCGCCGAAAGCGCCGATTTGCACCTGCGGCAAAAAGCCGGTCGTGAAGATTTTGGCGCACGGCGCGGTCGCCCCGACGGAGGAGGAAATCGCCCGCAACCCGCGCGCGCGTTCCGCCAAGCTCCGCGTGGCGCAGAAGCTGGAGGTGCTGTGATGCCGACGCTTTATGTGGTGGGCACGCCCATCGGCAATTTGCAGGACATGACCCCGCGCGCCATTGATACCCTGCGCCGCGTCGCGCTGATTGCCGCCGAGGATACCCGCGTGACGAAGAAGCTCCTGACCGTTTTTGACATTGACACGCCGCTGACCGCTTGCCATCAGCACAACGAGGATACGAAGGGCGCGTATCTGGCGGACAAGATGCTCTCGGACAATATCGACATCGCCCTGACGACTGACGCGGGCACGCCCTGCATTTCCGACCCCGGCTACGCGCTGGTGAAGGCGTGCGTCGACCGCGGCATTGAGGTGCTGGCGATTCCGGGCTGCTGCGCGTCCATTTCCGCCTTGTCCGTCAGCGGATTCGATACGCGCGAGTTCGCGTTCTACGGCTTCCTGCCGCGCGAAAAGAAGGATTTGCGCGAGAAACTCCTTCAAATGGCGCGCCAAGTGCCGATTGCGGCGGTGCATGAGTCGCCGTTCCGCGTCGTCGAGCTGGTCGAAGTGGTTTGCGATACGCTGCCGGGCTGCCGCATCAGCGCATCCTGTGACCTGACGAAGCTGCACGAAAAGACGATTCGCGGCGACGCG
>ENA-OXEQ01000488-OXEQ01000488.1-human-gut-metagenome-genome-assembly--contig:-NODE-488-length-11457-cov-12.4671_pt1 | contig 11457 bp, 10 predicted proteins | sample MGYA00249356_ERZ652245 | MGnify/ENA primary metagenome ERZ652245 (study PRJEB26925, sample SAMN05826598) | human gut metagenome | biome: ENVO:2100002; feature: ENVO:00000062; material: ENVO:00002003...
AGATGTGTATAAGAGACAGGCCCCAAGGCAGCCCCACAATTTCGCGCGGAACATTCGGCGCAATTTTCATTTTTACAAAATCAATAAATAATTATATATCAATAAGTAGCGCACACAAAAACAAGGAGTTGCCCAGCTCTTGGGCAGCTCCTTGGCAGGGGCTACCCAGCCCCTGTGGATAAATATAAGGATAAAGATATATATAGAGAGAAAGAGGGTGCAGGGGGAAAGAGAGGGAAAACGGGCTTTCGACTTACGCCCCGGACTTGCAACATTACCGGGCAGCTTGCAACATTAGCTACCACCATTTCCGAAATGTTGATAGTAACCGCCGCTATGTTGGTAGTTCCGCCGGCGGAATATTGATAGTAATACGGCGGTAACAAAATCCCCTTTCCCCCCACTTATCCGAGAAGGCCGGACAACCGGCAAAGCAAGAACGCCCGTTTTTGCCCTTTCTCGTGCCCGCTGTTCGATTTTGTGCGGTTGGCTGGTATATTTCCTTGTTTGGAGAATAAAACGGGCTAAAATCGCCTTCTTTTGCTATTCTTTGTACTGCGTTGCTAATTTCTTGAAAATTGCCTTTTCAACTACCAAGGCGAACAAAGACCGCCCCAGCTTCTTATAAGCCTTTCCGTACCCTTACGGTTGGATTGTTGAAACGAATGTAAAAAACTCGCAACGCTATACGGTGATTCGCATTACTATAATACGTTTCTTTGTTGCAGGTTTAATTAAATCACAAAAATCAAAATGGAACTAAACGAAATTGTAGCACTACTTGAAACACAGTTTCCGGGCGTGCGAAAAGACGGGCTTAACCAGCTTGCGCGAGTTATCGCCATGCAGGTTAATACCAAGGAAGAAGCTACCGGTATCGTAGGTAAACTTACCGCCGAAGCCGTAGCGAAGTTTGTAGCGGATTGGCGCAAAGACGCGGACGCGGAAATAGACAAAGCGAACAAAACGCGCGAGGACAACCTGCGTAAGAAGTACGACTTTGTAGAAAAGAAACCGGAAGAAGGCGGTACCCCACCCGCACCGGCCGGAACCTTGGACGCTGCAACCGTGCAAGCAATGATTACGAACGCCGTAAAGGAAGCTACTAAGGGCTTGCAGTCCGAAGTAACGAGCCTTCAAAGCGCGGCCGTAACCGCCAACCGCCGGGAAACGCTTGTTAAAGAGCTTGCCGACGTACCCGAAGCCTATAAAGCAAAGGTTCTTAAAGATTTCGACAGAGTAGCCAAACTTGGCGGCTTTGCCGACGAAAACGCCTTTAACGAGTATCTGACCGAAACCAAGAACGACGTAGCAGCCTTCGGCCAAGAGTTGGCAGACCGGGGCCTAAGCCTTCACGAAAAACCGGTACTTGGTTCCCCCAACAAGGACGGAGTAAGCGCGGGCGTAGAAAGCTACATACAGGCAAAGACCGCAGAAGCCGAAAATAAAGGCTTGGGCGGTAAAGAGGTTTAACGCTTAAACACTTGTAAAATGCTTAGAATCGACAGGAAAAAGGATAACCGCGTTATCCGCGCGTTTACCCACAAGCTCGCCGACATTCCGAACGGTATTACCGTTTCCGCCGCCGACCTTACGCAGAAAGTTCTGCACGAAGGTACGCCGGTGGGTAAAGATGAAAACGGGCTTTATCACGTCGTCAAAGTGGCCGTTCTTTCGGCCGATGCGACGAACACGGCAACGGCCTATACCGTGAAGAAGGGCCACAACTTCAAAGTAGGCGACGTAGTTATGCTTGCGACCGGTTCAAAGGCGTACACTATTACGGGGATTGCTACCAACGCCAGCGACGCGACCAGCGACGACCTTACGGTAGACACCACCCTCGGAACCGCCGCAAAAGCCGGCGACGCTATTTATAACGCGGCCAAGGCCGGGGCTTCGGGTTCCGCCTTCAAATACGAGCCGATAGCCCTTGTAGGCGAAAGCTACGACGTGGAAGCACTTAGCAACCATATCGTAAACGCTTGGACTATCGGGCAAATCCGGGAAAGCAATATCCCGCCCGTAGGCTCCGCAGTAAAAGCCAAACTTCCCGGTATGGTATTCATTTAATCGTTAATCGGACAAAGCTATGCAGAAAAGTTTAATGATTGGCATTACCGAAAAGGATATGCAGGCCGTAATTAACACCTACGACCTTAAACCGTACTACTATCCTACCTTGTTCCCCTTGAAGGAGAACTACACGCTTACCTGGAAAGCCCTTGAAGCGCAGGTAGGGTTAAAGATTGCCGGCGACCTTGTAGCACGCGGCGCAAGTATCAACAAAAAGACCCGCGAAGCTATCGCGCGTATTCAGGGCGATATTCCGAAGGTGGCTATTAAGCGCACCAAGGACGAAAACGAGCTTAACGAATACGACATTATGGTAGCGATGACTTCCGCGAACCCCGACCTTCGGGCGTTGGTAGAAGCGTGGGCCGAAGATACGCAATACTGCTGGGACGGAGTGGCCGCCCGCTTGGAATGGATTGCGTTGCAGTCTATTTCGTTGGGCAAAGTAACGCTTACCAACGACAACAACAATAGCGTAATTACCGAGTACGACGTAGATTATCAAATCGACGCAACGCAGAAGGTAGGATTTCAGACCGGCTCGGCCGCTTGGAACACCACCGGCGCGAAACCGTTTAGCAAGGACTTTAAGGCTATCGCAGCTAAGGCCAAGAAAAAGGGTATTAGCTTGAAGTACGCTTTTATGAACCTTGACACCTTCGCGCTTATGGTTCAGACCGAGGAAGTAACGAAACTTTGCGCTTCGTTCGCGGCTAACGCCTTGAACATCGCACAAACGCCGAGCTTGGAACAGGTAAACGCGGCTATGAAGGGTTTGGCGTACCTGCGCGGCTTGCAGGTCGTAGTTATCGACCAAGATATTACTATCGAGAAGGACGACGGAAGCCGCATTACCGGCAACCCGTTCGCCGACAACGTGGTAATGTTCAGCGAAAGCAAGGTGCTCGGTTCGACCTATTGGAAGAAGCCGGCCGATATGAACCTTAAAGGTTCCGTAGCAATCAAAGCTATGAACGGCCACACCTGCGTAAAGAAGTATTCCACCGAGGAACCTATCGAAGAAGTTACCGTAGGAATTGCAAACGCTTTCCCGGCTTGGCTTTCTTCGGGCCGTTCCTTCCTTATGGACACTTCTAACAGCACTTGGACACACTAACCGGAAAGGGGACGGCCGGCAACGGTCGCCCCTATCCTAATACCCTTACCCGATGACTTACAAAGAATGGATTACTAAAACGGTCGGCAAATTCCAGCTATCGGCGGACGACGTGGATTTGATACTTTGCAACCAAAGCGGACTTATCCCCGACCCGGACGCACCGGTAGACGTGCGGAAGGCTAAAACGGCCATTTGCCGAGAGTTTACAACGCTTATCCCCCTTGCCAATATCGGAGAAGGCGGGTATTCCATTAGTTGGAATTGGGACGCTATCAAACTTTGGTATAACGCGACTTGCACGGAATTAGGCATTACGCCGGCCGGCAAGCCCAAAATTCGGAACAAAAGCAACGTATGGTAACGACTTCCTACCAATACCCGCAATACTTGTACGCCTTGCAGCACGACGGCGAAAGCGTCCAATTACCTAACGGTTCTTGGGAAACGCCCGCCGCCGCATGGGAGTTAGAAGCAGTTTGCCGGGAAGAAACCAACGGTAAAGGTTCGACAATTCAGACCGCCGACGGAGAAACCCGCGTATTCGCTTCGCTTATCCAGCTACCGAAAGGTACGGCCAAAATTCCCGAAGGCACGCAGGTAATTGTAACGCGGGAGAAGGTAGACGTTAGCCAGCTTTCGAATACCGAGTTTGTAGAAGCAGCCAAAGCAACGGGCTTAGTTGTAGTAACCGGAACTTGCGAAAAGTTCGACCTCGGCCGGCTTCATTGCCGGTTATGGATTTAACACAAAGAGGTATGCAGAGTATAGAAACCGATGATATTCTTTTTGAGATTCTGAACGCTTCGGCCGAATTGAAAGCGGCCCTTAGCGGCGGAATATTCGTGCAGGGAGAACGGCCGGATAATTCCGGGAAGGAAGACGTAGTAATTAACAACCTATTCCTAAACCACGAAGTACCGCAAACCGGAACTTCAAACGTAAATATCCACGTCCCCGACAAAAAGGAAAGGATAGGCCGAACCGAACAATTTAAGGCGCATAGGGAGCGAATACGCGAACTAACGGCTATTGTTCTATCGGTTCTAAAATCGGCGAACATTACCGGGCTGACTATTCGGGTTTCTACGGAAGCCATAATTAAAGAACCGGGCATTAACGAGCATTACAACAACTTGCGGGTAGAATGGAATATACAACGAACTAATTAAAATTTACGACAATGGCAGCAAAGAAAACTTATACTATCGGTCTTTCCAAGATTGAGGTAGGAGCAATTGCCGAGGACGGCGGTATGGGCGAAACCTTGGACGTATTGGGTTATACCTACCAAGACACCTGCACGATGACGCAGGAAGACCCGGAAACAACCGACCACTACGCCGAAGAAGTGGACGACCCCGTAATAAGCATTAGCCGGGGCGGAAAAACGAACTTCAACTTTTCGATTATGAACCCTTCGGTTACGGTTCTTGCCGACCTTTTGGGCGGCGTAGGTACCCCCGGCACGGGTTCAACGCCGGATAAATGGGAAGCCCCGGACAAAATCCCCGTAGTCGAAAAGTCGGTACGCATTACCCCGGAACAGGGCCTTAAATTCGAGATTCCGCGCATGAAGCTCGTAAGTAAGATTAACGCAACTTTCAGCAAAAGCGGTATTCTTCTTATCGAGGTCGCCGGTACGGTTATGCAGCCGACCAAAACGGGAACTAAGAAAATGACCGCTACGCTTATGACCGCAGACGCACAGGCATAACGCGGGGAAAGCCTTATTTTAACCCGAAAGCCCCCAAAATGAAAGTTTCGGGGGCTTTCTTGATTTAGCTACGATATGAACGAAGATAACATAAGAGAAAAAACGGATTTAGAGTTAGAGCGCGAAGAACTTAACCTTTTGGTAAAGCAAGGGGTTCGGTTCAGCGTTACACACAAAATCCGCCGGCGTAAAAAAGGCGTTAAAGGGTTCTTTCAACGCCCCGAAGTAGTTACGGTAAAGGAAGACTTCGAAATACAGGAACCTACGCTTTCGGTTCTTGACAGACTTAGCGCGATATGGGTAGAAATGGGCTTAGACGAAAAACGGCTTACAGCCGGCGGAACGGAAACCTTGGCGGAAGCGAAGCGCATAGCCAAAGATAACGCCGCGCGTATGGCCCGAATAATCGCTATTGCCGTATTGGGCGAAGACTACCACGTTACCGAAGTTTGCGCGGGCGGAAGGGTAAAAAAATACAACGACGATAAGGAGTTAGACCGGCTTACGGCCCTTTTCTTCCACACTATTAAACCTTCCAAATTGGTAGGACTTTCCGAAGCCGTAACCAGCGTAAGCAACTTAGGGGATTTTATAAACTCTATGCGCTTGATGAGCGGCGCAAGGACGACCCAACCGAGGACGGAGCGCATAGAGTAATAGGGCTTAATAGTCCTTACGGCCGCCGGGGTTCGATTTGCGCCCACCTTGGCTGGACATGGGATTACTTACATCACGGCGTAGCTTGGGCCGTTGTTCAACGGTTGTTAATCGACGCGCCGCGCATGGCCGACGACGAAGACGGCAATACAGCGGGCAACACGACAACCAAGATAACCAGCGAGAACGCCGAAAGTGTTTTACAACAAATAAATAGCATTATCCGATGAATATAAAAGGCGGAGCCTTGGAGTTCGATATAATTGCGAACAACGGGCAAATAAATAGCGCATTGGCCGAAACCAAAAGGCGCGTACAGGGTTTCACGGACGCAACCGTAGAAGGCGGCGACCGCATGGAAGCCGCGTACAGAGAAGCCGCCGCACAAATTGAAGCGGCGTTTAAGGATATAGACACTATGGCCGCAATCCATAGTAACGCAATCGCCGACCTTGAAAAAGAGTACGCCCGCCTGGGCGAAGCGGCCGGGGCCGCCTTTATGAAAGGCACCGCCAAGGGGGACGAAGAATATAGGGCATTAACGGCCAAACAACAGGCTATAAAGGACGAAATAGCCCAGCGGAAAGCACTTTTGCAGGAAGTGGCGAACACGGCGGACGCTTTACAGAAAGAAGAACAGACCTTAAACGAGAATAAGGCCAAGGTAGAGCAAAACGCGAAGGCGAAAGGCATGTTACGAACGCAAGTTATGAACCTTAAAAATTCACTTGCGGAAATGGAGCAGGCAGGGAAACGAGATACGGACGAATTTAGGGCTATGCAGGCGGAATTAGGCCGTTTGGCGGACGCTATGGCCGACGCAAATACGCAGGCTAAAATTATGTCCGACGACTACCAAAATATGAATACCGTATTAGAGGTAATGGGCGGTATAAGCGGGGCTTTTTCGGCCGCGCAGGGTGCGGTAGGACTGTTTGCCGGGGAAAATGAAAACTTGCAAAAGATTATGGTTAAAGTTCAGTCCCTTATGGCTATAACCATAGGCTTACAGCAGGTAGCCAAAACCTTAAACAAGGATTCATATACCCAGCTTGTATTAGTTCGCAAGGCGAAAGAATTACTTACCGTAGCGGAAACGAAGTTTGCTACGGCTTTGGGTATTTCCAACGTAGCGGCAAAGGCGTTAATGGCGACCTTAACCCTTGGCCTTTCAGTAGCGATTACCGCCGCGATAGCCTTAATTTCCAAATTCATATCCAAGAACCGGGAAGCAAAGAAGGCGCAAGAAGAATTTAATAACAAAGTGGTAGAAGCTGCCGCCGAACCGGTTACGGCAATTATCGAACTGTCTAATGCTTGGAACCGGTTAGGTAACGATATGGCCGCTAAAAACAAATTTATCGAAGACAATAAAGACCGCTTCGAGGACTTGGGATTTTCCATAAAGTCAGTTAAGGACGCGGAAGGCTTGTTAGTAGCTAATAAGTCGAAGTTTATAGAAGCCTGCTTAGAACGGGCCAAAGCGTTAGCCGTACAGGAATTGGCCGTAGAGAAATACAAGGAAGTATTAAAGGCCCAGCAGGAATTAGAAGCCACTCCGAAAGCGTATGTATCGAAGAAAACATATAAGGACGGTTACGGCGTAGAGCGTAAAGGCGTTATAATTGAAAAATCCCGCGATTGGAAAAAGGCCGAAGAAGCCGTAGCGAAAGCGGAACGGGAATATAACGCCTTGATAAACCAGCAAGTAGAATTTACCGCAAAAGAACGCGAAATTTTGGATTCTATCGGGGGCGGTGCGGATAAAGTGGCGGAAGGCAGTATAGAAGCTCTGGAAAAGACTATTTCAAAGTTGCGTGCAAAGTATAAGGAAGCTACCACCGATAAGGAGCGGGCCGAGTTATTGGCGAAAATCAAAGAACAGGAAGCGTTACTTAAAAAAATGGATTTATCCGGCACGTCTTCTAAGACTACGCAAAAAGACCCGTTTACGGAACAATTGGAAGCCCGGAAAAAGAAATATACAGAGTATTACAATTGGGTAAATTCCAAAGACGAAGTAGTACGCAATGCCGCAAAAACCGAGTTTGCCGGGTTGCTGAAAGAAGGAAGTAGCTATTTGGATTACTTGCAGAAGCAGCGCGACCAACTTATTAAAGCTATCGGAAGCGGTACGGCCACCAAGAAGCAAGCCGAAGAATTGCAGAAGCTAAATAACGCCATAGCCACCGAAACGAAGGAAACCGTTTTAGCCGGTTTCGAAAAGGAACTTAAAGACCAACTTTCCGGGGCACGTTCCATTTTGGAAATGGTTAATATCTTGGAAGAAAAGCGTAAGGCTTTGGCCGGGGACGGTTCCGACCTTGACAAAGGTAAAAGCGATATTATCAAGAAGCAGCAGGAGGACGTAGAGCAAAAGGCCAAAGACCGGACAAAAGCCCTACTATCCGATTATGCGAGCTATCTGGGCGAAAAAATAACCTTCGAAGCCAACTACGCCGAAAATAGCCGCCTTCTTAACGAGCAATTGGCGAAGGCCAAGACGGACGACGAACGCCGTATAGCCTTGGAAGCCTTGGCGAATTTGGAGAAAGAGCGCAAGAAATACGCAAAAAGTTCGGGCAACGAGGACTACGACGCATTGGTAGAGGAATACAAAACCTATCAGCAGAAATGCGCCGATATTTCCGCGCAATACGACGAAAAAATAGCTTTGGCGACCCAGCAGAAAAACGAAGAATTAGTGGCGAAATTGCAGGAAGCCAAGAATAAGGCCCTTTCGTCCGCAGCGTTGCAGGAATTGACCGATTCCGGGGCTTGGGAGCAACTTTTCGGGAACCTCGACGACCTTACTACGGCGCAAATACAGGCCCTTATAGATAAAATCGAAGCGCAAAAGGCCCAATTAGGCGTAGAACTCGACCCGCAAGACCTGGACGTAGTTTTAAGCAAGTTGCGGGAAGCCAAGGACGAAATACAGACCCGCAACCCGTTTAAGGCCCTTTCTACGGCTTTGAAGGACTATAAGAAGGACGCAAGCAAAGCGAACCTATCCGAAGTATTCAAAAGTGTAGGGGCTACGGCCGACTTGGTAAAAGGTTCGTTCGACGCGGTTACGGGTGCGCTTGCAAACATGGGACTTGCCGGCGACGAAGTAACCCAGCAGCTTTTAGGCGACATCGGCGAAATGATAGGTTCCGCCGGACAATTAGCCGAAGGTATCGCAACCGGCAACCCGCTGGGGATTATACAAGGTAGTATAGGGCTTATTTCTTCCGCGTTCGAAGTGTTCAATTTCCGCGACCGTCGGGCCGAACGAGCCATTAAGAAACACGCTGCTGCCGTCGAAGAATTGGACCGCGCCTACAAAGCACTTGAACACGCCGTAGATAATGCGTTAGGCGAATCGGTTTACGACAACCAAAAGGCCCTTATCAACAATATGCGCGAACAACGTGCACACTTGCGGGCTATGAGGGAAGCGGAAGAAGGCAAGAAGAAGACCGACCGCGATAAGGTAAACCAATACAAGGAACAATACGAAGAATTAGGCCGCCAAATCGAAGACACCATGGCCGAAATTACCGAGAGCGTAACGCAGACTTCGGCAAAGGACTTGGCTACGCAATTGTCCGACGCGATAGCCGAAGCCTACTCCGACGGTTTCAACAGCGACAAAGTAAAAAGCGCGATTGAAAAGGTTACGAACCAGGTATTAGGCAATGCCGTAAAGAACGCCTTAAAAAAACAATTACTTGAACAGCAGCTACAAAGTGCCGTAAAGCAGTTGCAGCACGATATGGGTTTCGATGATGAAGGCGGCGGTTCCTTCGACGGCTTGACCCCGGAAGAACAAAAACGGTTTAAGGATATGGTAAACTCGATAGCCCAAGGGTACGCCGAAGCCTTGAAGTTGTACGAAGACTTGTTTAAGGACTTGGACGATAACGGCGACCCAACTACGAGCCTATCCGGTGCAATTAAGGGAGCCAGCCAAGAAAGTATAGACCTATTGGCCGGACAAACGAACGCTGTACGTGTAAACCAAGTGCAGGAAATAGAAATCTTGCGCCAGCAGCTTATACACCTTGCCAACATCGACGGCAAACTAAGCGTATCGAACCGGCACCTTGAACAGATAGAAAAGAATACTTCGGGAAGCGCGTCCGACCCGTTACGGGCGCAAGGAATAACAATGTAGCGATATGGAAGTAAATAAACGATTGGCCCGCGACGCCAAAAAGAAAGGCATTTGCGAAGAATGGTACGGCCGCCTTATAGATACCAAAGGGAAAGACGAACTTATTAAAATGTACCTTGAAGGTATCGACTTCTGCCTAAGCAACGAGTACCCCAGCAATGAATTTATACGCCGGCACTTCGTAGGCACTTGCGAAGCCTACGGCGTATTCCTCGACCGCGCTATTACGGCCGGAAACTTCCGGCACGTAGTAGCCCTTGGCCGTTGCGAGGGTACCGCCACTTACGACGGTTGGAACGTAGGGCAGGTATTCGTAAAGCACCAAAGCCGGTTAAAGGTTCTTGCTACCGGTAATTCCTTCGTCATGGTAGACGTATTCGACGACACCACCGTAGAAGTAGAAGCACGGGATAACGCGAAGATTTGCGTAAACCACTACGGCGGGAACTTGACGACCACCGCCGGCGACGGCGAAGGTAACGCGATAATAAAAGTTATTCGAAAAACGACTAAAACGTATTGATATGGCAGACGAAAGTAACATTATCCTAAATATGCCCTTCGATGAAGCGGCCGGTTCTACCATTGCTTACGATTACAGCAAGACACGGGCGGACGGTACGGTAGTAGAAGCAGATTTTACCGGCGGAAAGCAAGGCAATTGTATAAAGTTCGACGGTAACGGGCATTGCGATATAGACAAAAACGTAATTCCCCTTACCGGGAACTTTACCCTGCTTGCCTGGTTGAAGCGTTCAGCCTTCCCGGACGGCTTTACAGGTAAGCGTATCGGATTCTTTGCCCGCTGGGAAGCCATAGAAGGTTATACGGAAGCGTGGTTTAACCTTGCGGCCGATACTTGGGGCTATTGGGCTATCGTCAAAGAGGGCCTAACAATCCGCATTTACCTTGATACGGCATTGGTGCAGACCATTACGCTACCCGCCCAGCCTACCGGTTTCGCTATCCTGCAAGACATCTATACGACCGCCAACGGGTACGGTTGTATCGACGAAGTTAAGGTATATAATACCGCCTTGCCGCAGGAAGAAATTACCGAAAGTGTTGCTACGGTGGCGCAATTGGCTTACAGTATAGACGGAACCGATTTTAAGGCTTGGGATATTTATGTAAGCGAAAGTAACGGCCTTCTTGACCGTCCCAAAATGAAAACCCCGGTTTCCGTTGATTGGCCGGATTATCACGGGGAGATAGTAGACCTTGAAAACAAGATACTGCAACCCCGCGAAATAGCCCTTAATTGCTTTATGAAAGCGAACGGGAAGGTAGACTTTGTTACGAAGCTAAACGACTTCTTGGACGTATTCAACCGGCCCAACACCCAGCGGCTTATGGTAGATATACACCCTACGAAACCGTTGCTTTACGAAGTCTATAACGAGAACGGGGTAGCCATTAACAAACGTTGGAACGACGACCTTATGGTAGGAACCTTTACCTTGGAATTGAAGGAACCCGACCCGGTAAAGCGTATCGTACGGCACCAGCGTTTAAGCAATGATACGAAAACGCTAACGATTACCCTAACCAGCAAGAAGGCGGTTACTATCTTTTGGGGCGACGGAACCCAAACGAACGACGTTTACGGAACCGACGTAACAGCGAGTCACGAATACACGACCGACGGAATTTTTTACGCCATTGTCGCCGGAGTTATCGAAGAAATAGAAAGTTTCACTACTAACGGTATTATCGTATGGAACAAAT
>ENA-OXEQ01000510-OXEQ01000510.1-human-gut-metagenome-genome-assembly--contig:-NODE-510-length-11081-cov-6.41248_pt1 | contig 11081 bp, 6 predicted proteins | sample MGYA00249356_ERZ652245 | MGnify/ENA primary metagenome ERZ652245 (study PRJEB26925, sample SAMN05826598) | human gut metagenome | biome: ENVO:2100002; feature: ENVO:00000062; material: ENVO:00002003...
TAATATTTATTTTTAACGGAATTAATGTAACAAGTATATGTTACGCACTGTCGGTATCCATGCTGATTGCCTTAAGTGTAATTGACTGGCGTACATACGAGATTCCGTTTGGACTTAACATAGCCATATTGGTATTTGGAATAATTAATATGGCATTTAATTATAAGAATTTCCTATATTATCTGATAGGAATGGTCTGCGTAAGCGGATTCCTACTTTTGTTATATCTTATTACAAAGGGAAGAGGAATAGGCGGCGGTGATATTAAGTTAATGGCAGCCGCAGGACTTTTACTTGGTTGGAAACACATAATACTGGCACTGATTCTGGGATGCATCATTGGTTCTGTTATTCACATTATATTGATGAAAGTAAGTGATAAAGGCAGAATGTTGGCATTTGGACCATATCTGTCTGTAGGAATAGTTATATCAATGTTGTGTGGAGACCGGTTATTAAATTGGTATTTAGGTATTTTCAATAAAATAAATTAAGATGTTTACCAGGCATCGACCAGGGAGGAAATATAGAAATGGCGTCAACAGTTTTAGCTATTACGGTAGGTAACGATACCACTAAAATAAGTGAAGTAATGTATTCTTCACACCGAATTGTTCGAGTATCATATTCTAATACAATTCCTACACCAAAGGATTGTGTAGAAGATGGTCAGATAAGAGATCCTAAGGAATTGGCAACAGCCATAAGAGACGAACTTAGGAAGGGCGAAATCATCACTAAAGATGTAATTTTTGCCATTCAGTCCAATAAAATTATCAGTAAAGAAATCGTGGCACCTTATATGAAGGAAGCCAGATTAATGGAATATATTGTTACGAATGCAACAGAATATTTTCCTGTTAATATAGATGAATATGTCTTTACATATTCCATACTTGAGAACATTATTGATGTATCAGAGAAAAAATACAGATTAATGGTTATGGCAGCACCAATGGGTATTGTCGAAAGATATTATGACGTTGCAGACATGCTTGAATTAAGGGTACTTGATCTTGATTATGTCGGTAACTCTACATTGCAGTTAATGAGATTGCAGATTGATGATTCACCTACCCTTTCTATCCAGATGGGTGATGAAGCAACAATCATTAGTATATTTAATAAGAATGTCCTTCAGCTTATGAGATCTGTTCCATACGGACGATCAACCGTTGCCAATGCAATAGCGGAGAAGAGGGATATTTCCTATGAAGAAGCGTTAACTGTCCTTGACAATGAACGTGTACTTAAAGAAAGTTTTTCCGACGGAGATTATATAACGGGTTCGTTAAAATATCTCGCTAATAATATCAGCCGTGTAATTGACTATTATTCAACAAAGAATCCTGATGTTACTATCCAGAAGGCTGTAATGGTAACTGAGGGTAAGTCAATCAGGGCACTTGAGACACTTCTTTCTTATGAAATTGGTCTTAAGATTAAAAAAATTGATGAACTTAACCAGGTTATTGCGGATGACAGACTTAATATGTCTTTGTCAGAACTTACAGGATACCTTTCCAATATCGGATGTGTTATCCAGCCTGTTAACTTTGTTCCAAAGTCCGCACTTATTAAGGCTAAGAAGACTAATGATAATAAATATTTAAGACTTATAATTATGGGAGCCGTTTTTGTTGCAGCAGTAATCGTGCTTATTCCTCTTGTAGGCAACATAAGTAAGAGAACAGAGAATAACGGACTCAAATCAAACATTAAAAAGATAGAGGGCATTAAGACAGTAGTTAATGATTATTATCTTTCAAAAGATAAATTCACAGACATATCAACATTCTATGCACTTGCATCCAATGCTGATGATGACCTTCATAAGTTTATTGAATTCCTTGAAGAGGATATGCCTTCGGATATAGGACTTACGTCCCTTTCTGTTTCCGGAGGAGCCGTTACAATGAACTGTACCGGCAGTTCCAAGGAAACCCTTGCCCAGTTCCTCGTTACATTAAAGAAACAGAGTAACATATCATCGGTTAATTGCGCATCTGTATCCGAGGCAACAGATGAGAACGATGCGATAACAGACAGCTATACAATTACATGTGTATTTAGTCAGTTTCCTACACAGACAGAGGAGGGCAATGAATAATGAAGTTAAATGACAGAGAAAAGAAATTAATATTTATAGTAGTTGGTGTAATACTTATTGCTCTTTCTTATTTTATTGGATACAGAAAGATTTCAGCTGCCAATAATAAACTTGATGATAAGATTGAGGAAAACAGAACCTTATATAACAATCTTAAAGAGATGCAGGCAAGAGAGAAACAGTACCTTGAAGATACAGAATATTATACATCAGAATATAATACTCTTCTTGGTAGTTTCGACACAGGATATTCCCAGGAATATTCAATCATGTTTGTTGACCAGATTGAGAAGGACACAGGAGTGTGGTTCTCACAGGTATCACTGGCTGATACGGCATCTCTTTATACATTTGGTGCAATTACATCTTCTAACCCTATGACACAGGGTGCAGCGGTATATACTTCAGATTATGTAGGTTATGGAACAACAATTACCCTTTCTTATAAGACATCTTATGCAGGTTATAAGGAACTTATCGAATATCTTAATACTTATAAGTTCAAATGCAGAATTGATTCTGTAACTGCTACATATAATGCTGATGATGATGAAGTGTCAGGTTCAATGATACTTAATATATATGCAATAACAGGTTCAGACAGAAAGTTCCTCGGAGCACCTGTCCAGAATAAGTTTACGGGAACAGAAAATATCTTTAACTCATCAACATTTACACCTGGTACTAATGCTGATGAAGAAAATGGTAATAATATTGTAACAGACTATGATTATTATATAGCTCTTGACTCATTTAAATCAGATGCTGACAGCGTTGTAATCGGACCTAAGGGTGATTCCGCTGCAACAAGAATTTCTAAGAATTCGTCTGAAAGAGAAAAAGTTACAATTACATTTAGCGGCAAGGACGGTAAATACACAGTATCATACGCAATCGGCGATACAGTATATCCTGCAACTAATTATGAAAGTGGTGTAGAATTCACACCGGGATCAATGCTTTCGCTTCTTGTGGTTGGAACAGACAGAGACCCTGAAGGAGAAGATATAAACGGAGCAGACGCAACTATTATTAACAACACAGATATGAAGTTATACGTTAAGATAGTTGATGATGACGAAAATCCAAGATTTAAGATTAGGGAAAAATCAGGTGAAGTAGTTGTTTATGAATAGGAGTGATTATGATGAGACATCCACGTAAAGCCGGAAAACAGAATATGGGATTTTCACTGGTGGAAGTTCTTGTTACTTTAGCACTTATTTCAGTTTTAAGTATTCCGCTTATCCAGACCTTCATTAATTCAGCGAGGGTGAATGGCAAAGCAAAAAGTATGCAGAATGCTACAGACATTGCCCAAAGTATCTCAGAATACTTTGGGGCAATGCCTTTGAATGCACTCGAGACCGCTTACAAGGGTAAATATACTTCCATGTCTGATGGCAGTATTGTATTTACCAATATAGGTGACGGTATTAATAAGGACTCTGATGGTGTGGATTATTACAAAGGATCTGACACTGAAAAATTCTATGTATCGGTAATTGTTGACCCTACCGGATATTCTAAAGCTGATAAGACGGGAATGAATGACTATATAAGACCCGGTATCAATAACCTCAACGAAAATTCCAGCATTACATGTCGTAGTAAATTAGAACAATATGATACGAATATTGTTAATACTTTTAAAGAAAAAGGTGTTAATGTAGACGACAAGAGCAAGATAGTTAAGAAATCCGTTTTCACAATCTATGAGAATGAATCAACAGTATATGCCGATAAGGTAGAATATAAATATAACCTGGACATAACATATACATATAACAAAAAGAATATAGAGTACAAGAATATAGAACTTGGTATCGGAACAGTGGATAGGGCAGGTATTGCAGCACCTAACCTCTATATTATCTATACGCCTGTACTTGGCATGTATGGCAATGAAAATGTTGCAAAGGATGAGATTACTGTTAAATACAGACCCGATAGTGAAAAAGCAGATTGGGAAAAGCCGGTAAATGTATATCTTGTAGAGCAGACAGCTAACTTTGAAAGTAAAGAAGATACTAAAGATACTAAAGTATCTCTTGACAAAAAAAATATAAAAATTGAATGTTATAACAATTCAGGCGAATGTGATAAGCTTGGTTTTTATACCAATGTTGCCGGCTGGACGGGTGAGAATTCTTCCCTTACAGAGGGTGGAAGCTCTATTAATAAATTATATAATGTCAGTGTATATATCTGGAAAGATAAGACTGATGGTATGACTATTAAAGCAGACAATACTTTGGATATAGCAGATGATTATTTTACAAAGGTTGACAGCGTTAAGGAGGGATAATCATTGAAGAAGCATTTTAGAAGATTCAGAAAAGATAATAAAGGTGTTACTTTAGTGTTAGCCATTGTGGCAATTGCTTTTGTAGGCGTGCTTGCAAGTGCAATCCTTTCTGCAGCGGCAACCAACTACAGACTTAAAATTATGGATAAGTATTCTAAGAATACCTTTTATAGTGCTGATTCCATAACAGAAGAGATTCATACAGGCCTTGGAATTATGTGTTACAAAGCTCTGGAAGAAGCTTATGATTACGCGGCATCCAATCTCGGAAAGTATTCAGTTACCGGTGGTGTAGTTACCGTGAACAGATATAATAATGAGATGGTAAATAAAAATATGAAAGAAAAGTATTATAACATAACCGGCAAGAAAATCTTTGGAAAATCTTCCAATACAGCTGACAAAAAAAGTGCAATTGAGTATTTTAATACACTTATTACTAAACCTGAAAAGGCAAAGGTAGTAGGATATTCAAGTGTTGTAGCGGATGCTGCTTCATATACCTACACATTCAAGGATGTTGCAATCAGATACCTTGAAGACAAAAAGGAACCTTATTACTCAACCATAAAGATAGATATTAAGATTACTTATCCGGATATAGATATTGATTTTATAGCTGATGAGAAAGAATGGAAAGCATACTTTAATTATTGTCTCATTGCAGATGATAAGATAGAAATCGGTGCAAGTCCTAAATCGAGAGGTATTGTTGATGTTTATGGGGGAATGTACTCCGGTGGTAATGTTGATGTATTCAGCGGAAGTTCCCTTACACTTCAAGACGGACTCTTATTAAATAACCAGCTTAAAGTACCTACAGTGCTTGTATCAAAAGGTGATATTAACCTCCCGGGAGGAAGCAGTACATCCGTACTTAAAGTAGGAAACGGAAGTATCTGGTGTAACGGAATTACAGCCGGCGGCGATGGAGGAAGCGGAAATGTACTTTATACTTCCAATCAGGCAAAGACTTATGTGGCAGATGATTTATCACTTAATGGTGACAACTGCAATATAACAATAAAAGGAAAATATTTAGGATTCGGAAGTAATAATGCACTTACAAGTAATCCTTCGGGAAAGGCTTCCACAAGTTCTGCAATAATTGTAAACGGAAGAAACTGTACCCTTGATATGACGGATATTAATTACCTTTTACTTGCAGGTAAGGCTTATGTAAAATTAACTGAGGATTCCTCTTATGTAACAGGTGATTCCATGGGATTAAAGGGTAATCAGGAAATATATCTTGTACCATTAGGATATCTTAAGAAAAGCGCAGAAGATTCAGACCGCATTTATGTAACTAATCCTACATCTAAACCTGAAAATGTAGCGATAGATTTAAGCACTTTCTTTGCAAAAAAACTTGGACTTCTTACAGATAAAGGCTATGTGGAGAAAAAGGATGAAAATGGCAAGACATATTATTATCTTGATTTTGTAAGCAATGAGGCACAGAATGAGTATGTAAAATGTATTGTACAGGATAAATACCTTGAAAGTTTATTTAATTCAAAAGATACTTCATACGAAAATGATGATATCATAGAAAAGGATGCAATTAAATCCACAATTGAGATGGGTCTTGCAAGATTCTTTGACAAGAATACTGAAATAAAGATTGCGTCAGGCGCAACAGTATATACAAGCGGCACTCTTTTACAGGTAACAAAGGTTGATGGATATTCTTCAACAAGTATCTTGGGAACTAATATGGAGTATTCATCCGTTTTGAATTCCAGCACTAATGCTGCTAATAAATATAAATTAATCAAGTCATTCCTTGCTCTTGATGATACTGTGGATTATACCGCTTTCCCTAAGGATGTGACTATTGATGGTTCTATACACAAAATAGAATTTGATACAAGCAATAATCCTGTTCTTTTGACACCTTATGAAAGAACAGTTAATAAGAAAAAACTTGACACCCTTGAAAAAAACATCATACATAATGAAAATGGTACGATTGCAGCGGTAATTACCTCAAAAGCAGAAGGGCAGTCAGGCTCTTATACAATTCCTAATGGCGTGACTAACGGTGTTATCCTTGGATATGGTGTTGATATTGTTGTTAATAGTAATTTTGAAGGTCTTATAATCACTGACGGCAAGATAACTGTTAAAGGTTCAGCAACAGTAACAACAGGAACAAACAACAGGGCAGAACTTACCCTTGATGTATATAAAGATGTAGCAGAGTATTTTAATGCTTTCCAGGAAACAAGTGATACTAATAAACTTGATGAAGTCGAAATGAATCAGCTTCTTAATTTCAGCGAATGGAGAAAGAATGAGAATGTCGATTATAACTAACAGAACCGGACAACATAATAACAAAGGTTTTTCATTACTGGAACTTTTGGTTGTAGTTGCAATTATGGCAGTACTTACGGGAATTATTTCGATTACATACAGAACCGTTAATAAAAGTAATGTTAATAAAGCAGCAAGTATAGTTGATGATTACCTCTCTCTGGCAAGGGAAAAAGCTAAGACTGTTTCCGCTTATGAGTGGAATATGACAATTTCTGTAGGCGATGACGGAACAGAAGTCAGCTATGTTAAGAAAGCGGAAAAAGAATCCGACAAAGCTAAAATGGATAGCAAAACACTTCCTAAGAATGTTAAGTTCAAGATTATTGATGATAAAGGTAATGAAATCAGACTGGATAATACCATTAAAGAGGTAAGTGTTGCATTTAATTCCCTCACAGGAAATGTATCAAAGGTATATTTTTCAAACGGTTCAGAAATAGATGTTACCGATAGTTCTTATTGCGACTTCACTGCATATTATAAGGAGAAGTCCAGGGGCGTAAGACTCTATTTTGTAACCGGTAAACATTCACAGATATGAGGCACATGACTATGAAATTAAAAAAAGGTAAAAAACATAATGATAAAGGTTTTACCCTCACAGAGGTTCTTGTAGCACTGGCGGTAAGTTCTGTTGTCATAACAATAGTTATTGCATTTATATCCCAAGGGTCAAGATTTTATAAGACCCAGAGCAATACTATTAACCTTCAGAATGAGCTTCAGGAGACATCTAATGTAATAACGGATGCTCTTCAGGAGGCAACATTCTTATCTATTACATCGGACAGTAAAAATAAAAAGCTTGAAGTATATACAGGTTCTTATGAAAAAACTAAAGAAGGAAAGAAACTATTTACATCCGTTAAAGGATCGTCAAGATACATATTGAGGGATGGAACCGGAATATACGTCTTTGATAAAGCTGACACAGGTTATATTACCGAAGAAGATAAGCCGGGATACAGATATTCCAACAATATTGAAGAAATTACAGTAAATATCAGTGATAAATGTAAGACTGAAGTAGCCGATAGTGAAGTTATAACACAGCCCGTCATGCTTGATGTATATATCAAAGTAACACATAACGATACGTCAAGATTTGAGAATAAGACAATTACCTTAAGAAATAAAATTCAAAGCCTTGAAGTTAATGGTGAATTATACCAAATAGGCTCAAAGGGTTCACGACTTGTACACGTAGAGAAGTAACAGGATTAAAGTTAAGTTTTAGTGAGGTTGATGCAGATGAAAACAAAAAAAAGGACATTTGGAATAGTTATTTCCGTAGCTGTGCTTGTAGCCGCAATAATTACGGGAGTTATTCTGAAGAGCAACACAAATACCAATGCTGCCGTTATTAATGATAATGGTGAGAAGCCAATATTCATTGATAACAAGAAGCCAATACTTGACAGGCTTATGGCTGCTAATGAAAAACTTGTAATTCTTGAGATTGTACCATATAAGAATGCAAGTGTATTTAATATGCTTACAGGATCTTCTAAAGTAAGAGAGACATTGGAAAAACACAAAGCGGAAATATACAATCAGTTTTTATATAATAAGAAAGAGAATGGTAATATCACAACCGTAACTGTTCAGGGTACAGCATCATTCCATCATCCTTATACCATTTCCTATAACAAGATGACTAAAGAATATACGGTTAATTATCCTAATTTCTTCCTTGAAGAGTTCCTTGACGGATATTCTAATCCTTCGGCATTTTCATATTTCAGTGAGAATATGGAAGTCAGGACTGTTGTAGCAGGAGAACTTAAGGAAGAAGACCTTGAAGGTGTATCATTTATATATATATCAAGTTTCCTTGAGGACAAAGAAGTAATTAACTTTAATAATTTTTATGTTAATAATTCTACATCTGTAAAAGACCTTACAGATACAGGTAGCACTCCTACAGGCGCTTATGATGCCGATGGTAATGAATATAAATCTGAGAATGCCGGTAATATCTGGTATGACTGCTATTACAAGAACGATGCGGGCAAACTTGAAATCAGCGATATGAAATGGAATATGGTTCTCAAGCTTATGGAATTTATCTATAAAGGTAATTCTTATACAGGGGATACACCTATACCTGTAGTTGTAAATTATGGTAATCCTAAGAGTAAGGATGCCAATATCCATAAACTTGTCAATCTTATAATGAAGACCTCTAATGAGGAAGGGGCTGCTTATAACGGTGTCAGCACTTATTATAAAGATGTACTTGATGCACTTACTACTAAGAAAAGCGATACAGAAGAATATACTAACTCCTATGGACTTGTAACAGGTGCATATCAATATAACGGCGAGAATTATACAGACTGGGGTAACACCAGTGTACCTTTCTTTGACATGAAATGTACCGAGAGCGGTGAATTTACCTTTAACTATGTATATAAGACCAGCAATAACGGTAATGATTCCATTTTCTCAATAGGTAAGACGAATGTTGGTATGCTTACTGATAACGGAACTGCCAAGAAAAGGGAAATTATAAGTGGTAATAACTATTACGTTACAGATATATTAAGATACCTCCTTGGTGTTGATGAAAATAGCGATGAAGTAATTAAAGTTCTTGAAATTGAACCATGTCAGGATTTCCTTTATTCGGATACAAACAACCAGACAACGGTTGACCGTATTATGGAACTTGCAAGGGCTTTGCATATAAGAAGTTATACAAGAACTGACGGTACTGTAGCAGCTTATAATGGAATTGCAGATAAGAAGATTGAATTTAAGTGTATGACGAGTCTTCAATTTAACGGTATGAATGAAGATCTTATATCGGAATACGATATTATCTATATTGGTGACAGATCAGGCATGATGAATTCAAGAATAGTGGATGGGGATAGCGAAAACAAACTTGCAGACCTTAACGGTACCATCCGTTACAGTTCTGTATATAAGGATTCATCTCTTTCAAACAGATTCGTCACTTACAATGACAGGAAGCTGGATGGATATGTATATCTTGCATTTGGTGATTTAATTAAGACTGAGCAGGCACTTTTAGGTTATCTTCCTTCTGATTATGAGAAGGTGGATGCGACAAATAAAGGTTATGCATTGTATTCTGAACCTAAGACTACCGGTCTGAAAGAAGGTTCAAGGGTACTTTTTGATATTAACGTTGAGAATCTCTGGACACCTCTTATATATAATACATATAAGACATCAGGAAATAAAGCTGTATATACAGTTAAGAAATTAAGAAGTGAAATTGGAGGACCTGTAACATATCCTACACAATATGATGAAGAACTTGGCAATGCAAGGTATTCATGCAATGATTTCACCGAGAAGAAGATGAAAGAAATCCGTGAATTCATAGATTACGGTAATCCTGTAATAATGGCGGATGATGTCTACAACTGTATTAAAGATGAGTATTACAACAAAAAAGGTGGATTTGTATATCCTACATCTAATTTGTACAAATTTGTTAATTCTTATCAGTCATCAGATGAGACTATGTCAGTACTTACAATCTTTTCTGACCTTATGAAGGCTATGAAGAGTGAGAAACTTGAAATCAAATCATGTACAAGTGAGTATTTGGAAGGTATTACATGGACTAAATGTCCTGTAATTGAATACGACAGTGAGAGCCTTGTTAAAGAGACAAGCGTTGTAGACAAACCTGAGAAATTAAGATTTAATACTACATTCAGGGCAACACCGGGTAACACTTACAGAGTAACACTTATATATGATAAGAATACAGACGGTAAATTTAATGATAAAGCCACAACCGATGATAATAATGAAGTATTATACAGTACTACAATTAAGGCTGAAAGCAAGAACCAGAGTGTGCAGTTTGCTACACCTATTGCAGCTAACTTCAACGGAATGTTCTCGTGGAGAGTCCAGGTTAATGAAATTTCCGGTAATAATGTTATTAACAGAGCTGTATATGATGATTATACTATAATCCGAGGCGAAAGTAAGACTGCAAGGGTTCTTCAGATTCTTCCATCAGGTGGAACGATTACAATGGATCTTTCCAAGGATGGTAGTTTTCTCTCACATTTGGATAAAGCTGCTAAGATAATTAACTATGAAATAGTTGTTGAAACAATTTATTCCGATGAATTTGAACAATTATATACAGGAAGTAATAAGTATACGGCTGTAGAAGATTACGATACAGACAAAAATTTCCTTAAAAAAGGCGGAACTGTTAATGGAAAAAATTATGGTGGAAATTATTCAATGGTTGTAATCGGTTTTGCTGACACCTATGGTAAGCAAGATATATCCGATGATAACGGAGCATTAAGTAATATTATTGACCTGTCTCTTATACAC
>ENA-OXEQ01000517-OXEQ01000517.1-human-gut-metagenome-genome-assembly--contig:-NODE-517-length-10942-cov-9.62001_pt1 | contig 10942 bp, 9 predicted proteins | sample MGYA00249356_ERZ652245 | MGnify/ENA primary metagenome ERZ652245 (study PRJEB26925, sample SAMN05826598) | human gut metagenome | biome: ENVO:2100002; feature: ENVO:00000062; material: ENVO:00002003...
CATCTGACGAAAAATCCATTCCCCAGCCGACCACCTCATTTGTGCGGTGTTACCTAAAATGTCCACGGAATGTTCATTAGCGGACATTCCGCGTTCAGACACTTTGCGAATATACCGGGGCGCGCAGGCTGCTCCGTTTTGAAACATTGCAGCAGGAGGTGAGCCGGCACTATGCCGGATACCATGTTCATGAAAGAACGAATGCTCATCACGGGCGGTCACGCGCTTCAGGGAACGGTACACATCAGCGGCGGTAAAAACACGGCGGTGGCGGTCATTCCCGCGACGCTGCTGTGCGACGAGCCCTGCACCATTGAGAATCTGCCGGATATTTCGGATGTTCATGCGCTGGTGGATATTCTTTGCAGCCTTGGCGCGAAGGTGAATTACGAGCCGAACCGCTTCATGACCGTTGACCCGCGCCCGGCGGAAGGCTGGCAGGTCTCCTACCGCGATTCGCAGCGCCTGCGCGCAAGCTACTACCTGCTGGGTGCGCTGCTGGGGCGGCGTGGTCAGGCGGAGGTATACCAGCCCGGCGGATGCGAAATCGGGTCGCGCCCGATTGACCAGCACCTCAAGGGTTTCCGGATGCTGGGCGCAAATGTAGAACAGATGGGCGGGCGCATCAAGGCGAAAGCGGACGTGCTGACGGGCACGGACGTTGTTTTTGACTGCGTATCTGTCGGCGCGACGATTAACGTGATGCTCGCCGCTGCCAAGGCACACGGTACGACCATTATCTACAATGCCGCCAAGGAGCCGCATGTTGTGGATTTGGCGAACTTCCTGAACTCGATGGGCGCGCGCGTCAAGGGCGCGGGCACGGATGTTATCCGCATCTTCGGGCGCGATTATCTCCACGGCGCAAACTACACCGTCATCCCTGACCAGATTGAGACGGGCACGCTGATGATTGCGGCGGCGGCGACGCACGGCGATGTGGAACTGACAGGCTGCATTCCGACGCATATGGAAGCGCTGTCGGCGAAGCTGCTGGAAATGGGCGCGCGCGTGACGGAATCCGACGATACCCTGCGTGTGCGCGGAACGCTGTGCGGCTACCGCGGCGTGAACATCAAGACGCAGGTGTATCCGGGCTTCCCGACTGACCTGCAGCAGCCGATGAGTACGCTGCTGACGACAGCGATGGGGCAGTCCATCGTCCGCGAAACCATCTTTGAATCGCGGCTGAAGCATCTGACCGAAATTGGGCATATGGGCGCACACGTTCAATTCGTGGACAACGCGACGGCGATTATCGAGGGCGTGCCGGAGCTGTACGGCGCACCGGTAACAGCCACCGACCTGCGCGCGGGTGCGGCGCTGGTGATTGCGGGCCTGATGGCGCGCGGCGTGACGGAAATCTACGAGCCGGAGTACATCGACCGCGGCTATGAGCATCTGGAGGACAAGCTGTGCTCGCTGGGCGCGGAAATCCGGCGCGAGAAGTTCGAGTGACGGGGTTCCGAAGGATGACCATGAACTGTTCAAAATTCATGGCTTCGGATATTGATATATGCCAGGCAGCATCACATCCCTTGCTGTTGGATGCGCTGACTGCGACGGCTCCATGAATCAGGCGCTTGGCTGCTGATTCCGTGGGACAACCTGCGTGCCTTCGAGTGAATTAGAGTGTGTTTCTCAATTCACCCGGCAGCATTTTCGGCATCTTTTCTTGCACTTCTGCGTCTTCAAACCTCGATTTACCGCCAGTAAACCTTCGGTTTTCATCCTTGAATTGCAAGAAAATCTGCTCGAAACTGCACCGGTCTCATTTTAGAAACACACTCTAGGATAGCAAAACAGCCGCAGAGCAAACAGGAGGTGTTGGCGATGCGGAATCCATTTGGCGTATTGGGGTTGGAAGCGTCTGCCGACGCGGATCAGGTGCGTGCAGCGTATCGCAAATTGGTAAAAACTTGCCATCCTGATAAATTTCAGGACGAAACGGAACGAAAAGCCGCGCAGGAAAAAATGATTACGCTGAATCTGGCGTATGAGGAAGCGATGAAGCTCGCGGTCAACCGGACGACGGCATCCGCTGCTTTCAACCGCGAACTTGACCAGCAGGATGCGCTGACACTGGCGGCAAAGATGCTCCGGCAGGACAATCCTGAAGCGGCACTGCGGCAGCTCCTGCGCGCATCTACCCGCGACAGTGCATGGTACGCCATGCAGGGAAAAGTCCTCATGGCGCTGGAACAGTACGAATCAGCACACCAGTCCTACCGCGAGGCGATTCGCCGCGAGCCGAACAACAACCTATACCGGCAGGGGGCGCTGGACGCGGCGGTGGCGCTGAAAAAGTCGCGGACACCGTGGGGGCGCATTCAGAAGCTGATTCGCCGCTGGAAAAAGGAACACGGAGGGGAAAAAAGATGAAAAGGCTGCTGTCGCTGCTGCTCTGCGCGGTACTGGCGCTGTTCTGCGCGACGACCGCACAGGCGGCCGGCGTGTCCATCACACTTACGGCATCGGAATACGCGCTGCATTATGCCTTTGATGCGGGCGCGCAAGACCCGTTCGTCATCCTCGAATACACAACGCCCGCCGAAAAAGGCTGGATGATGCTGTACAGCGAGGACGGGCATTTTGAGGGCGATGTTTCCCTTGCATACTCTGGCGCGGGCGGCAAAACGAGTGTTGCGCTGACCTCGGCGCGCACGACGGGCAGCATCGGCAAAGCATCGACGACGCTTCCGAAGGCTGCGGATTATCAGAAGCCGACGGGGAAGAGCAACGCGAAAGTGACGGATTTCGTGCTGACGGAAACGCCGGAAGGCTTCCACTACGCGTTCAACGCCATTGGCACGGACTACATGCTCCTCTACTGGCGAAGCAAGGAACAAACCGTCACCCAGCCAGTTTACCCGGACGAAAACGGGCATTACGAGGGCGACGTCGTCAGTGAATTGACCTTCGCGCGGACGCAGTTCACCGTGCAGGTGAAAAGCGGATCGGGCAGCATGAAGAAGGAAGCAACCGTGCGCAAGGGCTATCAGGCGCCGGAAGCGCCGCAGCGGCAGGAGGGACGCTTGAGCGGCGTGACCGTCTGCATTGACGCGGGACATCAGGAAAACGGGCGCTTCGTCAATGAGCCGATTGGACCGGGGCTGACTGGCTCGACCAGCGGCAAGGGCGGCATGGCACAGGGAACCAAGACGAATCGCCGCGAGAGCATTGTCTGCCTGGAAATTGGAATGCTCCTGCGCGACGAGCTGCTTCGGCAGGGCGCGAACGTCGTCATGACCCGCGAAGATCAAACGACGTTCCACACGAACATAGAACGCTGTGAAATCGCGGAAGCGGGCGGCGCGCAGATTATGCTCCGCCTGCACTGCAACAACTCCAGCAACCGCAGCAAGCGCGGCATACAGGTTTACGGCCCGCTGAACAGCGACTATGCCAAAGCGGTTGCGGATGCGGACACCTACCGCGAAATGGGGCAGAAGCTGCTGGATGCGATGAAAACGCGTGTCGGTATGACGCTGGCGAACTCCACGGGCATGGTGCGGCTGAACGACAACTATGTCGGCAACAACTGGGCGAAGATGATGTGCTTCCTTGTGGAGATGGGGTATTTATCGAATCCGGCGGAGGAATATCTACTGGTGACGCCGGTGTATCAGCAATGGCTGGCGGAAGGCATGGCGGACGGGGTGTATGAGATTGCGGTCGCCCGCGGGTGGGTGCAAGCGCAGTAGGGTGCTGCGCTTGGATTGCGCCCCCTTTGTGTGTGGGAGCAAACGCCCTTTATTTTATTGGCAATTTGGCTTTGTCGCAGGAATTTCGCCTCTGCGGAGGCGACCAAAGGGCAATGAAAACAGACGAATGTCTGCGGTCGCCCTTTGGAAACATTCGGGGTGCACACCCATGTTTCTTGGTTTTTATTGCGGCTTGGAGGAACGAAAGGTTCACAAGCTAATTTGTTTCGACAAAAATCAAGTAACTTAGATGGGGATGCGAAGGAGTCCAGAGGGCGATCGCAAAGCCCTCTGGTCGCTCCCGCAGGAGCGAAACCCTGTATAAACACGCGGACACAGCATGAGTGTGTCACCAACCGAATCGCGCGGAAGGGTCAAGGGAGGAACTCCCTTGTGGAAAGGAAAACGTATGAAACGGAAACTGCTGCTGATGCTGCTGTGCGCGGCGCTGGGATTGGGCGCTGCGTAGGCGGAGGTATACCGGGTGGAGAACGAAACGGATGTGCCGGCGGATTGGGCGGAGAAGGATACGCTGCGTCTGACCTGCATTGACACGAACCGCTCAGACGCGATGGTGCTGCAATCCGGCGGGGAAGCCATGATGGTGGACGGCGGCGAAGGGCGCTATCGCAGGCGCGTGTATGCGACGCTGGATGGATATGGCATCACGGAACTGAAGTATCTGCTCAACACGCACTGCGACGATGACCACCTGCACGGCTTCATCTACCTTATGTATTCCGATTTGTATCAGGTGGATGCGTTCCTGTCGCCCAACACCACGACGTATGTGGACGAAGAGGGCTACCATCAGCAGGCGGTTAAAGCGACGGGGACGAAGAACATCCCCTATGTGCAGATTGGCGACGGCGACGAATTGACGCTGGGCAACGCAAAGCTGACGATTTTCCGCTGCCCTCTGCCGACAGGGCAGAACAACCGCAGTGCCGCCTGCATGGTGCAGTTCGGGGATTCGCAGGCGTTCCTGACCGGCGATATTGACAACGAGACGATGCAGTGGTACGCCACGACATATGGCGAAAAACTCCGCTGCGATATCCTCAAAGCGCCTCATCACGGGTTGGCGACGATTCCGGACAGCTTTGTGGAGCAGACACAGCCGCAGGTGCTGTTCGTCCCGAACCGCTCCGCCCTCAGCACAAAGGTGACGGCGGGCTGGGTGAAGAACCACATGCCGGGCGCGGCGCTCTACTTCTCCGGCGACGGCACGGTTACGATGCTGACCGACGGCACGGACTGGTATATTTGGCAAGAACCGAATTACGTCGACCCGCAATAAGGAGGGGCTGCTGATGAAACGCATGATGCGTCTGCTGTCGCTGGCGCTGTGCCTGATGCTGGTGCAGCAGACGGCGTTTGCCGCGATTCCGGAGGATTACGTCGTCCGCCACGGCGACCGCGAATCCAAAAAAATCGCGATCACGGTGGATGACGGCTGGAACATGGATGCTGTGTATAAAATCCACGAATTGAGCATTGAACTTGATTTCCCGGTGACGTGGTTTATCGTCGGCAAGCTGTTCTGCGCGGAAGACCGTGAACTGTGGGAAGACGCGCTGGCACACGGCGATGAGTTCGGCAGCCATACATGGAAGCACGCACAATTGCTGGAATACTCCGAGTCCAGCGCGGATGCGCAGGTGCGCCTGTCGCAGGAGCGCGTGGACGAGGTGCTGGGCTACCACTATCCGCTGCGGCTGCTGCGCCCGCCGTTCGGACACTATATGAACTCCGAGAAGAACTTCCTGCCGATTTTCTATGCGCACGGTGTGGAGAAGGTTGTCCTGTGGGATGTGGCGCAGACCGAACCTTATCAGGCGTTCCGCGATACCCAGAACGGCTCGATTCTGCTCTATCACGCGCGAATGGCGGACTATGAGTGCCTGAAAACGCTGATTCCCATGCTGCGCGACGCGGGATTCGAGTTCGTGACGGTTTCTGATTTGCTGGGGCTTGAACCGCTGGTGCTGGACAAGCCCGACGATGCGGAAGCGACCGATGCGCCCGAAGCGACAAAGCTTCCGGAAACGACGAAAGCGCCGGCAGTGACGAAAGCCCCGATGCCGACGAATCCGCCGAAGGCAACGGACACGCCGAAACCGACGGACACGCCGAAGCCGACGGACGTGCCGAAGCCAACGGAAGCGCCGAAGCCGACGGACGTGCCGAAGCCGACGGACGTGCCGAAGCCGACGGATGTGCCGAAGCCGACGGATGTGCCGAAGCCGACGGATGTGCCGGAAGTAACGAATCCGCCGGAAGTAACGGAATAAGCAAACAGCTCCCTGATGGCAGCAAAAATCTGCTTCATTGGGGAGCTGAATTTTTGTCCCAAAACGGAAATTTGTACATTTGTCGTATTATATAAAAACGGGTCAGGGGAATGTGCTTCCCTTGACCCGTATTCGTTTACTTATCCGCCGGACGGTGCGTTGCTTCCCAATTGTCATAGTCATCCAGGAAACTGTATTCCTTTTCGCCGATTTTCCAGCCCGGCATGGTGTCCAGACTGACGGCGTGAATCGCGCTGAAGACGTTCTTCTCTACATCGGGGTTCGTCTCCCGAAGCGTTTTCAGCAGCTGCTTGATTTCCGCGCGCTTCGAGTTGCCGATGCCATCGCCGCTTTTGTCGCGCTCTTCGGTCAGGCGGCAGGCGCAGGCGATAAAGTGCAGGGCGTTGAAATCGCGCCACGCGCAGATGTCCTCCTCGTGGATGCAGTACATTGGGCGAATCAGCTCCATGCCGGGAAAATTGCGGCTGTGCAGCTTCGGCAGCATGGCTTGCAGCTGGGCACCGTAGAACATCCCTATAACGGTCGTCTCCACAACATCGTTGAAGTGATGACCGAGTGCGATTTTGTTGCAGCCCATTTCCTGCGCACGGTCGTAAAGGAAACCGCGGCGCATCCGGGCGCAGAGGTAGCAGGGATTTCGCTCGGCGATTTTCGTTGTCTCGAAAATGCTGCTGTCAAAAATGCGGATGGGGATTTCCATCAGGGCGGCATTGTCGATGATGCGCTGGCGGTTTTCGGCATTGTAGCCGGGATCCATGACGAGAAACTCCGTCTCGAAGGGAATGTCGGTGTGGCGCTGCAGCAGCTGCATCATTTTCGCCAGCAGCATGGAGTCCTTGCCGCCGGAGATGCACACAGCGATGTGGTCGCCGGGAGCAATCATTTTGTACTGCTTGATGCCGCGGACGAACGGCCGCCAGAGCGGTTTGCGGAAATCGGAGAGGATGCTGCGCTCGATGCGTGCAGCAGGGGATAGGGTACGCGGCATGGGGCGTACCTCCTTTGTCGAGTGAATTGGTGTGTTTACCGTTCCTATTGTAGCATACTTTCCTGCGTTTGTCATGGAGAAAATTCGCCGATACCGCATACTGTTTCCGGCTCGTTCAGTCCTGTCCATCCTCATTTTTCTTCGGCGTGATGCGCGATAAGACTGGATTGCGATAATAACCATCGGGGTCAAGCTGCATGGTTTTCATAAGCGCCGCCGCATCCAGTTCCGCATTGTCAAGCCCATCGTACATTTCAACAGGCTGACCGCCGCAGGTTGACCAAAGATGGCTGTGATTGTTCAATTCACAGAGGCGGTTCGCGAATGTTTCAAACTGCGGCTTGGTAAACTGAATGCCGGCTTCTTCAAGCAACTCCACATAGTAAGAAAATTGATCGCAGACAAACGATAGCAGGATCCCACGCTGGATTTTTTCCATGATGCGCTGCAAATATGGCTTGTTTGCTTCTTCGGAAACTGCTTTTTTGCGCCACGCCGCCTTATAATCGTCATAATCCCAGTGGTCATCTCTTGTCCAGAATACAACCTCTGACAACGCCTTGCCGCGCAGAGGCGTGCCGTCGGGCGCAGTGGTTTTGGCGTCCGGAGCGACATGGAGGTTTGCCAGAAAGAAGCGGAGAGAACGCGCTTCCGGCGTTTCCCAGAAATAATTCGGGTCGGCATACGCATAGAACACATCGTGTGCGGGAACGACACAGGGCTTATCGTCCTGATAGCTCAGCAGCTTGTAATACTCATTCAAGCCCAAAATGTTCGGGTAAATCAGCATTCTATGAACCAGCTCGGCATCCTGAATGCTGATGGACGTCTCCTCTTCGTACAGGTCAGGCAGCAGCATGATGGCATAGGCATGCTTTTCAACGCGCACAATTTCCGCGAAGGAAAAGAAATCCTTGCGGAGAATCTTTTTCTTGGCAGTCAATTCCGGCTCAACATGCTGAAAAAGCTCCCATGCGTGCCAGAGTGTCATCGTCCCATAAAGATTGGCACAGGCATCAAAGAAACGGTGGAGGAGGTCAAGACGCGCTTGCCCTTCTGCGGTGCTGTTGTCAAGTCGATGATGGGTGTCGATGGCAAGCCGTGTGTATAGGCGCGAGAGTTCTGTTTTGCTGACGGGTTTGGGCATTTTGACGCTCATGCGGATTCCTCCCTTCAAGCGGAAAAACAACTGCTTTCATCGGCGATTATAACACGAAATCACGATGGGGGCAAAGGGAATTTTCTTTTTTGCAAAAGCGGTGGAAAATGCGGATTTTCCCTTGACGGACAGGGCGAATTTTGCTACAATAGACCTTTGGCTGAGGGGCATTTTCCTCTCGGCTTCATAGGGGACTGATACTATTTCTGGATTCACCTGCGCCATTTGCTTGCGCCTTTTCATCCGGAAATAGTATGAATACGGAAAGGAAAGCAATATGTCAGAAAAACAGGAACAGCAGAACACGGAACGCAGCCGGATGCTGGGCACGATGGAGATGCGCAAGCTCGTGCCGACGGTGTCCGTGCCGATTATGGTGTCGATGCTGGTGCAGGCACTGTATAATATCGTCGATGGGATTTTCGTCGGGCAGTATTCGCCGGATGCGCTGACGGCCGTCAACCTCGCTATGCCGATGCAGATGCTGATGATTGCTGTTTCGACCGGCATGGGTACGGGCATCAACAGCTTGATTTCACGCCGGCTTGGCGAAAAGCGCCCGCATGATGCGCGCGACGCCGCCCGCCACGGCATCCTGATTGAGGTCATCGGCTGGCTGCTGTTCGTTATCGTCGGGCTGTTCTTCGCCCGCGCGTATATCGGCATGACGAACCCGAAGGCGGAAGTGCTGGAAATGGGCACACTGTACCTGCGCATCGTCTGCACGCTCAGTTTGGGACAGTTCATGTCCATTTGCTTTGAACGCATGATGCAGGCGACGGGCAACACAACGCTGTCGATGATTACCCAGTTGTCCGGCGCGGTGACGAACATCATCCTTGACCCGATTCTGATTTTCAGCTGCCAAATGGGTATCGCCGGCGCAGCGGTTGCGACGGTTATTGGTCAGGTTGTGAGCTGCACCGTCGGTTTCGTCCTGAATCAGTGGAAAAACCGGGAACTGCGCCTGACGCATGAGGGCTTCCGTTTCGACTGGAAGACGGTGCAGAATATCCTCGTCGTTGGCATTCCGTCCACCATCATGCAGGCGATTTCCTCCGTCTGCACGACGCTGATGAACATGATTCTGGCAGGCTTTGGCGATATTTATGTGAACGTTCTGGGCGTATATTTCAAGCTCCAGTCGTTTGTCTTTATGCCGGTGTTCGGGCTGTGCAACGGCATGGTGCCGATTGTGGGCTACAACTTCGGCGCGCAGAAGAAAAAGCGCGTCTACGAATGCGTCCGCGTGTGTCTGGTGTATGCGCTGGTGATTATGGCGGTTGGCGCGCTGCTCTTCCTTGCTGTGCCGAACCTGCTGATGATGCCGTTCGACTCCTCGGCGGACAAGGCGCTGACGGCGGAAGGCTGCGTCGCCCTGCGGATTATCTGCTCGCACTTCCTGATTGCGGCGGCGGGCATTACGCTCAGCACGGTCTTCCAGGCGGTCGGCCGCGGCACATACAGCCTGATTATGAGCCTGTGCCGCCAGCTGATTGTGCTGCTGCCCGCGGCGTGGGCGCTGTCCCTCATCGGCCGGAACGCCATCTGGTGGGCGTTCCCGATTGCGGAAATCGTCTCGCTGACGATTTGCCTGCTGCTCTACCGCAAGTGCGACCGTGAACTGATTGCGCCGCTGTCGGAAGAATAACGGTATTTATACTATTTCCAGATTCAACTGTGCCATCTGCTTGCGAATTTTCATCTGGAAATCGTATTAGGCAACACCGCCCGACGCGCTGCCGAGTTGCGCGGTGCTGCCATTATAGAAGAATCGCCCGATGCGCGGAAAATGCTCCGCACGCATCGGGCGATTTCTTTATCATGACTGCATTTTGCAAGGAACTATGATATCCCTTGTCAGATGTACAATTCAGACTGTCAAAGACGCCGTTTCGCGCAGCAGTGAAGCGGTGTCAAGCACATGCAAGAGAGCAGTAAAGCATGGCATCAGGTGTTTTTTCTTTTCTATGCTCGTTTTTCAGGGACTTGCGCAATCACTGTACAGATGCTATAATATTGTCACAGTGATTGAACAGACTGGAAACGGGAAAGAAGTTCCGTATCCTTTTGTGGCAGATGGAACGCTGACAGCAACGAATGTCGTTCTGTCAAGAACCACAAAATGAATAGTAAGGATACGTTAAAACAAGGGAGGCAAGACCTATGAAACCGTATTGCATGATCAGCAATGCAAAGACCTTCGCTTTCTCCGCAGAAAATCCCACAGGAGCCAGAGCGGGCGGTTCCAAAGGAGGAGACTGCACCAAGCTCAGTCCGACCGTGGCGATTCGCGCAGGGGAGACGGTGACGCTGGTGGACACCGACGGTCCCGGAATGATCCAGAGCATTTGGTTTACCGGCTACGTTGGACACAGCTTCGTGATCCGCATGTACTGGGACAACTGCGAATATCCTTCCGTGGAAGCGCCCATTTCCGCATTTTTTGGAACCGCATACGATGAGAATTTTGTGGACAGGGATGGAAAATACGCGGTGCTCAACTCCGCACAGATCCTGGTGGCTCCCGGACGGGGACTGAACTGCTACTGGGAGATGCCTTTCAAAAAGCACTGCCGAATCACTATGGAAAACCGCGGCGAAAAGGATCAGAGCCTGTATTATATCATCACCGGCTGTCACTGTGAGGTGCCTGACGAGATCGGATATTTCCATGCTTCCTACCGTCAGGAGCATCCCGTTCAGAAGGGGCGTTCCTACACCATTATTGATCTGTCTCTTATACACATCTCCGAGCCCACGAGACCCTAAGACA
>ENA-OXEQ01000541-OXEQ01000541.1-human-gut-metagenome-genome-assembly--contig:-NODE-541-length-10695-cov-7.45254_pt1 | contig 10695 bp, 9 predicted proteins | sample MGYA00249356_ERZ652245 | MGnify/ENA primary metagenome ERZ652245 (study PRJEB26925, sample SAMN05826598) | human gut metagenome | biome: ENVO:2100002; feature: ENVO:00000062; material: ENVO:00002003...
GGAGTTCCTCCCTTGACCCTTCCGCGCGATTGGGTTGGTGACACTTTCAGGCTATGCCCGCGTGTTTATCCGGCGAACCTGCGGTTCGGATTAGATGCTCTGGAATAAACTTCCGGCATCAGTCAAGAAACATGAAACCCCAAGAGTGGCGGCGCCGAAGGAGTCCAGAGGGCGACCGCGGACTTCGTCCGTTTTCATGCCCTCTGGTTGCTGCGGACAAGTCCTGTTAGTTAGAATCCAAAAGCAATTCACCCAAAGAACCGAAACAAACTTTCTTTCCCCCGGAACGATGCGCAACACCATCGTTCCGGGCTTTACTTTTGGCGTGTTTCATGGTAAGATAGACTGTCAAAGTATCCAGAAAGCGGGGCTGTACCATGCCTTTTAAGTTCGCCTTCATCGGGCAGGATATTCCGATGCACCTGCCCTTCCTGCTCGTCGATTTCCTCTACGCCGGCAAAGAGGATGGCATTCTCGCGGTAGAGGAGAAAAACGCCGCCATGCGCGATGTCCTCCAGCACTATGCCGAGGCCATCGTCTACGCCAGCGGCTGCAAGGCGCAGATCATCGTTTCCGGTAATCGGCAGGAAGTCCTCATGGGCGCGGACTGCGTCGTTTATGCGGGCGACTGCATGGCGGCGACGCGCTTCCGGCAGGATCAGGAGGCCCTCGGCGGCGTGAAGGAGGATGACCCCGGTCTGAGCGATCAGGCGCGCGTCCACGGCGGCATTGAGGGGCTGCTGCATACGCTCCGTCAGGGCGAAGTGGTGCTGGATTTGTGCCGCAATATGCGCTCCGCCTGCCCGAAAGCGATTGTCGTGACGCTGGGGCAGCCCGTTGCCCGCACGACGCAGCTGTTCCTCGGCGCGGGTTTTCAGGCGTATGGGCTGGATGACGCCGCCTATCGCGGAAACACCGTGCCGCGGCTGGCAAAGGCGCTCTTTCGCAAGGAGGATGCGGTCGAGGCGGTCACGGCGGGTCTGCCGGGCTTCTCGTTCCTCGTGTCCCTGCGCGAAAAGGGCAAGAATGTTGATTTGATTCCTGCGCTTCGGCAGATGGCGGAGGAGGACAAGCTCGGCCGCCTGACGCATCGCTGGCTGGGCTGGTACGACGCGATTGCCGTGGGTGACGTGGTGCGCCACGCGGAGTTCCTGGCGGCGGAGGAGGACTACATCCCCGAAGAGAACCTGGCGTTCGGCGAGAGCATCGAGAAGCGCAAAGAGCGCATTGCCCACATGAACACGATTGGTCACGAGGGGGCAAAGACACCCGACGGCATGACGGCGCAGCTGATGCTATTGAAGGATACGCCGCCGACGCGCCCTGTTCGACTTGCGCTGGCGATTCTGCGGAAGGAAACGGCGGTGATTCCGGCGGTTGCGCATCAAAATCGCGGGGAACTGCCGCAGCTGCCGCCGAACGCGATTATCGAAAGCAATCTGCATTTGGCGGACGGCTTGGTGCAGCCACAGGGGATTCGCGTGCCTGCGCCGCTGGCGGAAATCATGATGGACATCGACGAGACGAACCGCTTAGCTGCCTTGGCGGCGACGGGGGACTGGTCGGCACTGCGGGAAGCGGTGGAGGTTGACCCGGCGCTGGAAGGGCTGGACAGGCTGTATGTGCAGGAGGTTGTGCGGCGGCTGGTGCAGCTCAATGGGGATGTCCTTTCAAGATTAGTCGATGATGAAGAGTTTTGACAATTGCTTCTTTGTCATTATGCAGCAGGGGATTTCGCCTCTGCGGAGGCGACCAAAGGGCTTTCCGATCGCCCTTTGGAAACCTTCGGGCGGTCGCCCTCCATGCAACTTGAATGATATTGGAAATTGTATTTTTTTCCACAATAAACACGCGGGCATAGCCTGAAAGTGTCACCAACTGAATCGCGCGAAAGGGTCAAGGGAGGAACTCCCTTGTGGGGTCAAGGGGCAACGCCCCTTGGGGCTCCTCCAAAATAAAGGAGAAGTTATGTTTTTAGCGAATACATGGGAAGATTATGAGGTGCTGGATACGGGCGACGGGGAGAAGCTCGAACGGTGGGGGAATGTCATTTTGCGGCGGCCTGATCCGCAGACGATTTGGCCCAAGGCAGACCCGGCGCTGTGGAAACAGGCGCAGGCGCATTATCACCGCTCGGAAAAGGGCGGCGGCGAGTGGGAGTTTCTGACTCGCCTGCCGGAGCGCTGGACGATTCAGCATCAAGATTTGCGGTTTTACGTCCGCCCGACGGGATTCAAGCACACGGGGCTTTTCCCGGAACAGGCGGCGAACTGGGTGTGGATGGGCGACCTCATCCGCAATAGCGGGCGCAAGGACATCCGCGTGCTGAACCTGTTCGGCTACACCGGCGGCGCGACGCTGGCCTGCATGGCGGCGGGCGCGCACGTCACCCACGTCGATGCCGCGAAGGGCATGATTCAGTGGGGCAAGGAGAACCGCGAGTTATCGAAGCTGCCGGAGGAAAGGAGCCGCTGGATTGTCGAGGACGCGCTGCGGTTTGTGCAGCGGGAAATCCGCCGCGGCAACACCTACGACGGCATCCTGATGGATCCGCCGAGCTACGGGCGCGGGCCGTCGGGCGAGGTGTGGAAGCTGGAAAACGAGCTGTTCGGGCTGGTCGATACGAGCGCGAAGGTGCTGTCCGACAAGCCGCTGTTCTTCCTCATCAACAGCTACACGACGGGCTTTCAGGCCAGCGTCCTCAGCAATATGCTGATGAAGTGCGTCAGCAGCCGCCATGGGGGCATCATCGACGCGCAGGAGCTTTGCCTGCCGGTGACGACGGGCGGCGTGCTGCCCTGCGGCGCAAGCGGAAGGTGGTCGGCCAAATGAACGAATTCCCGCTGCATCAGCTGGCGAATATCGACGTGCAGTATGAAGATAACCACGTCATCGTCGCTGTCAAGCCGCCGAATATGCTCTCGCAGGCGGACAAGACGGGCGATACCGACATCCTCACGCAGCTCAAGGAGTACATCAAAATCAAGTACAACAAGCCCGGCGCGGTGTATCTGGGGCTGGTGCACCGGCTGGATCGCCCGGTTGGCGGGCTGATGGTCTTTGCGCGCACGAGCAAGGCGGCGGCCCGGCTGTCTGCGCAGATGCGGGAGCACGAGATGGGGCGCGAGTACCTCTGCGTCGTCGAGGGGCGCGTCAAAGACCGCTTCACCTGCATCGACTACCTGAAAAAGAACGAGTACCTCAACAAGGTCGAAATCTGCGACGCGGACGAGAAGGGCGCGCAGCTGGCGATGCTGTCCGGCGAGTGCCTTGCGCGCAAGAACGGCACGGCGCTGTGTGCCATCCGCCTGCAAACGGGGCGGAATCACCAAATCCGCGTGCAGATGGCGAACATGGGCGCGCCGCTGTGGGGCGACAATAAGTACGGGCGCGGCATTGCGGGGCAGCAGATTGCCCTGTGGGGCTACCGGCTGGTGTTCGAGCATCCGACGCGCAAGGAAATCATGACCTTCCAGAACCTTCCGTGCGGCTCCATTTGGAACTGCTACGCTGAAGAACTGACCGATATGGCCATCCGCTTCAACAACTCTGCCGAAGCGATTTTGAACCCCGACATCCCGGACAACGGAGGAATTGAGCCGTGACACAACCTTTTTCCTATGAACTCAAGCACATTTGCAAGCAGTCAGGCGCGCGGCTGGGCGTGCTGCACACGCCGCACGGCGACATTCAAACGCCGATTTACATGCCTGTTGGCACGGCAGCGTGCGTGAAAGCCATGACGCCCCGCGAGATGGAGGAAATCGGCACGCAGATTCTGCTGTCGAACACCTACCACCTGCACCTGCGCCCCGGCGAAAACCTCGTGCAGGAGGCGGGCGGCCTGCACAACTTCATGGACTGGCACAAGCCGATTCTGACCGACAGCGGCGGATTCCAAGTGTTTTCACTCGCCGGCATCCGCACGATTAAGGAGGAGGGCGTGACGTTCCAGAGCCATCTGGACGGTTCGCGCCACTTCATCGGGCCGGAAGAGTCGATGGATATTCAGCAGAAGTTAGGGTCGGATATCTGCATGGCGTTCGACGTGTGCAGCCCGTACCCTTGCGATTACAACACCGCGAAAATCAACATGGAGCGCACCAACCGCTGGGCGGAGCGCTGCAAGAAGCACCACACGAAGGAAGATCAGGCGCTGTTTGGCATCGTGCAGGGCGCGTTCTACAAGGATTTGCGCATTGAGAGCGCCAAGACGCTGGCGGATATGGACTTCATCGGCTACGGCATCGGCGGATTGTCTGTCGGTGAGCCGAAGCCCGTGATGTACGAGATGCTGGATGAAATCGCGCCGTACATGCCGGTCAACAAGCCACGCTACTTGATGGGCGTCGGTACGCCGGACTGCCTGCTGGAGGGCGTGCTGCGCGGCGTGGATATGTTCGACTGCGTGCTGGCGACGCGAATCGCCCGCAACGGCACGGTGTTGACGAGCAAGGGGCGCGTCGTCGTCAAGAACGCGCAGTACGCGCACGATTTCGGCCCCATTGACGCCGAATGCGACTGCTACGCCTGCCAGCATTTCTCCCGCGCGTATGTGCGCCACCTGCTCAAGGCGGGCGAAATCACCGGCGGACGGCTTGCGTCGATTCACAACCTGCGCTTCCTGATTCATCTGATGGAGCAGATTCGCGAAGCCATCGCCAACGACTGCTTCCTTGATTTCCGCAAAGAGTTCTATTCTAAGTACGATATGTCCCGCAATTTCTGATGTTTCCTTGCACTCCCGCGCCGAACGTGGTGCGGGGGTGTTTGTCGTTTTTGGAAAAGTGGCAGAAAATCGCGAAAAAGTGGACTACCATGCAACCGCGCTTCGTGGTATGCTAAAAATGCCGAAGAAATTCGGGACAGGCATCGAATACACCGGTTACGCGACGCCTGCCGCGGAAAGCCCGCCCCCTTCCACTTATTGCGGTTTGCTTTCCGCCCCACAAAAGACACGCTCCGGACGCAGCCTGCACCGCTATGCGTCCGGAGTGCAGTCTGTGGGAAGCAGAGCACGGCAGAGAAAAATCGCAAAATGGGCGGAAGGAAAAAGGAGGAAAAGAAAATGAAAAGATTCTCACGCTTGGTAGCGGCTATGGTGGCGCTGGCTTTGGTGCTGACGGGCGTTGTCTTTGCGGAAACGCAGGGGACGATTGCGGAGCGGTATCAGGACGCGCTTTCGCGGCTGGAACGTTACTTGATGAACCTGCAGGATGATTCGGTGAACATCACGACGCTGGCGGAAGATTTCCAGAAACTTGGCAATTACGAGGGGAGCAACGCCTTCTATTACTACACGCTGGGGCTTGCGGACGCGTCGGCTAATAACTACACGCTGATTCCGATGTATATCGACGCGCTTGTCATCAACACGAGCTTTGATGAGCGCCTGACGAACCTCCGCGCGAACGGCGTCAACATTCCCAGCGTTGCGGAATGGGCGGCGTACCTGAATGGGCGCGTGGCGGAAAACGAAGGGAACTACGCGGAAGCGGCGGCGCAGTATCAGCAGTGCCTGAACTTCATGGACGCGCAGAACCGCATTCTGTATGCGCTGGCGTGGAGTCGGCAGACCTCCGCGGCGGCGACACCTGCCCCGACAGCGGCGCCGACATCTGCGCCGAATACCGCGAACACGACCGTGACGGTCTATCCGCCGACGCTGTATGCCAACGTCAGCGGCAAGGCGGTTAGCTTGGAGTGGACGACTGTCAGCGGCGCGACGAATTACAGCCTCTATCGCCGCCGCACCAATTACGACAAGAACTTCCAGCTGATTTATAGCGGTTCGTCGCTGTCTTACAAGGACACGTCGGCAAATGCGAACTACAATTATACCTACTATGTTGCCGCGACGACCAAGGAAGGGCGGCAGCTGTCCTCGAATGAGAAAACAGCGCTCATCAGCAGCAATTCCGCCTCGAACAACACAAGCACCACGACGACGAAGCCGCCCGTTACGAATCCGCCTGTGACGAAGCCACCCGTCACGAAGCAGCCGGTGACGAATCCGCCCGTTACGAAGCAGCCTGTGACGACGCCGCCGATTACGAAAGGACCTACGCCTACGATTACAACGACGCCGACCCCGCCGCCGCAGTGGTCTGCATGGACGCAGTGGTCTACCACTCCGGTCAGCAGCAGTTCTACCCGTCAGGTGGAAACGAAGGTGGAGACGGAAACGTACTCGATTCCTGTGTACCATTACTCCCGCTGGCACTACTATAACACAGGTTACAACAAATGGTACTATTCCTATGCTGAGTATACGGGTTCCAACTATAAGCCGGGTACTGGAAATTGGGAATACATGAGCAGCTATGAGCCACTTTCTAAGAACGGAACGGCGGATGGACATCAGCGCTATGAAAACTACTGGTGGAACGAAACGGTCAGCTATGAGCAGGACAGCTACGAAGTGACGTACTACCGTTACCGCGACCTGCAATAAAATTCCGCATACCAAAGACAACGCTCCGGGTGCAAGGCAGCACGTTTTGCCCCCGGAGCGAATTTATTAGGCGGATAGGGGAGGAAATAGAGGATGTACATTCTGATTGAACTGGTGCCGGTGGCGACTGGAACGGGGTTTGGCGTTTTCTGCTGCGTTGTGCTGGGACTGGCGCTGCTGTTCATCATGGCGCAATATGCTATGACATGGCTGCTTGCGCCTGTGGCTATTACCATGACCCTGCTGCAAAATGAGACGCTTTGGTGGATTCTCCCGGCAGTACTTGTCGTAGGCGTGATTGTGAATTGGCTCTTCGCGACGAGTAAAGCGTGGTTTCCTTTTATGCCTGCGCTGCTGACGTTGGTGCTGGTGGCGATTTTTTGGGTTGTTGGACTGATTGTTGAGTTAATCATCAAAAAGTTCCCGACAAACGAACTCTGGACGCTGCTACTCCTGCCGATTGGTATTGCGTTTTATGCAATTTTGGTTTACCCGCTATTCAATATAGTCATCGCTACTTCATCTGTAACAACTTTGCCGTGCGGCTATAAACCATGTTTGGGGGCGATTGCTTCGTTTGTGGGCATGGTAGGCGGCGCACTTTGCATTCAAGGTATGGTGGAGGGTGTCGTCGGCTGGTTTGGTGAATCAACCTTTTTGGAGCAGCTTCAATTGTCTGTGGATACAAAATTCGTGAGCGACATCATGCTTGCGAAAGTATTGGAGATAAAAGAATCCACTTGGCAGCAGCTGCAAGGCGTTGTGGATGCTGTCAAATCCATACCCGTCGGCTTGCGCTTCCTGCTGGGGCTGGCGGCGGTCATTGGCTGCGGCTTCTGTGAACATTACTGTGCCGATGGCAATTCGCTGTTCTGACAAAAATTTTGCAATTCCCCTTGCCAACCGCCCCTAAATGCGCTACAATGAGTTTGACATAACAAACTCATTCGCGAAAGCAAGGGGAGGCAAGCTCATGAAGTATGCAGGAATGCCGATGGGCATGTGGATGCTGTTCCATCGCTCGTTTACGCATCAACTGACGGCGGTGCTGGGGCAGTCGGCGGAATCCGCCAAGGCAACGGAGAAGGCAGCGAAGCAGGAGTATCGGCGGATTATCGCGCGTGTGCCGGATTTTGAGCCGGGCGACCGCTTCCAGATGAACATCGTCAACTGCGCGATGCTCTGCGCGTATGTGCTGCATATGCCCAAGCGCCCGACCGTGCAGACGCTGACGGATTACTACGCGAAGTCCATGATGACGCCCGCGATGCGCTGGTTCTGCCGCAAGAGCGGGAAGAACAAGTTCTCCGAAAAGGACATTGCGGGGATGAAACAGGCGGAGAAGCTCCGCGCTGCCGACCGCAACCCCTACTCGTGGAACATGGACTATCTGCCCTACGCGGACGGCAGCGGCTACGAGGCGCGGTTCACCAAATGCGGCATCTGCGCGCTGACGAAGGAACTGGGGCTGTATGACCTCACGCCCGCCATGTGCCGACTGGATTACACGATGGCGGAAGCGGGCGAAGCGTCGGACTTCGTGCGCGAATACACGCTTGCGTCCGGCGGACCGTACTGCGACTGCGGGTATCATAAGAAGCAGAAATAACAAAAGCGTCCCGTTCCAATGGCGGAAGGGGACGTTTTTTTCGCCGTTTTCGCTTTCTGGAAGTAGTATTATCGGCATGGTTGACAGTGAAGAAACGTTGATGGTAGAATATCGGTAGTACGCATACTTTTCATATTTGCTATGGTGGTACAATTACTTATTGAAATTGGAGGTAAAAACAATGGTTAGCATAAAGGAAATTGCGCACTATGGACGATGGTTTCCATATTGCAAAACAGACTATGATCTTTGGTGGTTTGACAAAAAAAAGTCTCAAATGATTGATGCTGAAAAATTGGGGAGTGTGTTTGACTGCGATGTTCATTCGCTGCCGAGCGTCATTGCTCAATGCTATGGACACTATGTTCCTTGCTTTCGTGTAGATATTCCGGCATTGGAGATGAAATATGCGCAGGTTTATTTATCTCGAAAGACGGTTAAATTTTTATCTCAATTATCTGCAAAGGATATGGATCGTGAGTTCCTAATTGCGATTGAAAAAGAATTCCTTGATAGAGATTGGTATAGATATGAGTTGGCACATTTAAGTTCAGCAGCTGAAGAGTGGTGCAAAGAAAACCATATCCGTTATACGGATTGAGAAAATACACCTTTTTATGTTTGGTAAACTGTGTGTGAAAAATGTTCGTATCGTATCAGGCATCGTCAAGTATTTCGGGGATGATATGATACGATTTCCAAATTCATCGGCTCCCTTTTGATTCGGAAATAGTATCAGGGCTTTTTCCCTTAATCGGTTGACGTTTCCCTTATTTTATGGCATAATTTAAGGGAAACGAGTGGGAGGTAAGGCAATGCGAGAATTGTTGCCCGCTGCATTCCACTTACGTTAGCCAGCACGAAAAATTCGCGGCACATATCCCCAAATAGTAAAAACGTCCCGTTCCATTGCCGGAAGGGGACGTTTTCGTTTGCTTATCCGCGCACAAGCGCCTTATCAGTGAATTTGGGGAATATCATATGCACCAGCGCGAACAACCCGCCGCCAATCATCCCGCCCGCGAAATTCAGCAGCAGGTCATCCACATCCGTCATGCGGCGGATGAACAACTGGCACGTTTCGATGCTCAAGGGCAGCAGCAGGCACATCAGCGAAAGTTGCAGCGGATGGCGATACCGCTTCCACAGCAGCGGCAGGAAGAAGCCGTAGGGGATGAAGAGCAGGATGTTTCCCCAGATGTTAATGAGCATCTCCTCCTGCCGGGCGTACCGCAGCTGCCGCGTAATGGTGCGGAACAGCCGCAGCTGAATGCCCTTGCCCGTCCGCAGCCGGTGCAGCGCGGACGCCAGCATATCCCCCGGCGCAGCCCATGTGCCGCGCAGCACCAGGCACAGCAGCGAAAACAACAGCGCCGCGAACGCCATCAGGCAGCCTTCGTGCAGGCTCCAGTGCTTCCAAGGGCGGCGAATGATGCACCATAGGGGTAAAAACACCGCCATCAGCAGGAAATACCGATTGATGTACGCGCTCATGCTTCGATGCCGGACAACGCCTGCGCAAGGTCGGCAATCAGGTCGTCCTTGCTCTCCAGTCCGACGCTGATGCGTACCATGCCCGCCGGAATGCCCGCAACTGCCAGTTGCTCCTCGGTCATCTGCCGATGGGTGGAGGTCGCCGGATTCAGGCAGCACGTCCGCGCGTCGGCGACGTGCGTCTCAATCGCCGCCAAAGTCAACCGCTTCATGAACGCCTCCGCAGCGGGACGTCCGCCCTTCAAGACGAACGACACCACCCCGCAGCCGCCGTTCGGCATGTACTTCATCGCGCGGGCGTAGTACGGGCTGGACGGCAGGTGCGGATAGCTGACGGACGCCACCTGCGGCTGTTTTTCGAGGAACTGCGCGACCGCCATCGCGTTCTCGCAGTGGCGCGGCATCCGCACATGCAGGCTCTCCAACCCCAGATTGAGGATGAAGGCATTCTGCGGGGACTGCACGCAGCCCAAATCGCGCATGAGCTGGCTGGTGCATTTGGTGATGTATGCCCCCGCATTGCCGAATTTCTCGGCATAGGTGATGCCGTGGTAGCTTTCGTCGGGCGTGCAGAGCCCCGGATACTTCTCCGCGTGCGCCATCCAGTCGAAATTACCGCTGTCCACGATGACGCCGCCGAGCGCCGCGCCGTGGCCGTCCATGTACTTTGTCGTCGAGTGGGTCACAATGTCCGCGCCCCAGCGAATCGGCTGGCAGTTGACGGGCGTGGGGAAGGTGTTGTCCACAATCAGCGGAACGCCGTGCCGATGCGCCGCCTGAGCGAATTTCTCAATGTCCAGCACGGTCAGTGCGGGATTGGCAATCGTTTCGCCGAACATGGCGCGCGTGTTCGGGCGGAAGGCGCGGTCAAGCTCGTCGTCCGTCGCGTCGGGGGAGACGAAAGTGGAGTCAATCCCCATCTTCTTCAGCGTCACGGCAATCAGGTTGAACGTGCCGCCGTAGATGGAGGACGACGCGACGATGTGGCTGCCTGCCTCGCAGATATTGAACAGCGCCATAAAGTTCGCCGCCTGACCGGAGCCGGTCAGCATAGCTGCGCTGCCGCCCTCCAGCGCCGCGATTTTCGCCGCAACGTGGTCGCACGTCGGGTTTTGCAGGCGGGAATAGAAATACCCGG
>ENA-OXEQ01000547-OXEQ01000547.1-human-gut-metagenome-genome-assembly--contig:-NODE-547-length-10618-cov-6.53924_pt1 | contig 10618 bp, 6 predicted proteins | sample MGYA00249356_ERZ652245 | MGnify/ENA primary metagenome ERZ652245 (study PRJEB26925, sample SAMN05826598) | human gut metagenome | biome: ENVO:2100002; feature: ENVO:00000062; material: ENVO:00002003...
TTACTTCCAAGACTTTCATTAGTCCCACTATAGTTGCCAAAGTCAGTAATATCGAGGACTTGCGTGCTTCGCTCGACTTAATGGCCAAAGAAGGAATTTGCCAGCCTATAGCAGAAGAAGAGGGGTACAGTTTCACATCCTTGCAGAAGAACAATCTATTGGTCTTTAATGAAAATGCAGCAGTTTTGACAGAAGCCTACGGAACTTCTCAAATGGATGTTGCCAAACAAACCATCTCCACACTGCTCAAACAGACCGAAGAGAACAGTATCGCCTCAAACGGCAGTTTCCGGAAGATGCAGGATCAGAAAGGAGACATCAACTTTTTTGCTTCAATGGATGCGGTACCCAAAATGTATACTCAACAAATCAGTCTGGGACTCTCTTCACAAATCGACTTGAGCGAAGTAAAAGCTGTGGGTAACCTCAACTTTGAGAAAGGAAAAATCGCTCTGCAGATCGAAACCTACTCGGATAATGCAGAGACGGATGCGTTACTGAAGAAACAGGCTCAAGCTGTTAAAAAGTTAAATACAACTTTCCTCCAGAACTTCCCCGAATCGACTCTCGCATTCTTAAATATAGGAGTCAATGGAGCAGCATTCTACGATTTGCTATTCAATAATGAAGAATTCCGTAGAAACGTGTCTCTTGCGAAAGCCGATGAAGTAAAAAGTTTATTCGCCTCTTTCGATGGAGATATTTCCATCGGTCTGATTAATGTAACCTTGAACAGTGTTCCTACTTTTGCTGCTTATGCAGATGCAAAGAACGGAAATGCCCTGAAAGCATTGTACGACAATAAGAAACAATTAAAATTAGGTAAAAACGAAGATATTATCCAATTGGGCGAAAACGAATATGTTTATAAGTCAAGAGCAACCAACGTATTCTTTGGCATCCGCAACAAGCAGATGTATGCCACTAATGATGAACTTCTGTACAAGAGTATCAGCAAACCTGTAGAGAAATCAATCAAAGATGCCGGATATGTATCGGATATGAAAGGCAAAAATGTATTCTTTGTTATCAATATGGATGCTATTCTCGATCTCCCTGTTGTGAAAATGATGGCCGGATTCGGCGGCGAAGAATATCAAACTTATTATAAACTCGCTTCAAAAATTTCGTATATCGAGGCATTCAGTGACAGCGAAGGTAAGACCGAAACAGCCATTCTTCTGAAAAACAAAGACGACAACGCTTTAAAACAGATAGTAGACTTTGCCAAGCAGTTCGCCGGCATGTAATCTTCAACGTGTATGGACAGCATTCACCTACAGCAAACACTTCCCCAAGTGTTTGCTGACCGTAATTCGATAACTTCGGATGTATGGCATCGGAATCTTGTTTTCCATAAAGGAAAATCTTACCTGATCGAGGCTGCCTCCGGTACCGGTAAATCATCGTTGTGCAGCTACATCTACGGCTACCGAAACGACTATCAGGGAATCATCAACTTCGACGAAACCAATATCAAAGCATATCCGGTGAAGCAATGGGTGGAAATCCGGAAGCATTCACTGAGTATGCTTTTTCAGGATTTACGCATTTTTACGGAGTTGACCGCCATCGAAAACATCCGACTAAAGAATAACCTGACCGGATATAAAACCCGAAAAGAAGTATTATCACTGTTCGAAGCATTGGGACTCTCGGACAAACTGAACGTGAAGGCAGGCAAACTTTCTTTCGGACAACAACAGCGAGTGGCGTTCATCCGATCGCTTTGTCAACCTTTCGACTTCATTTTCCTGGACGAGCCCATCAGTCATTTGGACGACAACAATGCACGTATTATGGGAGAACTGGTAATGGAAGAAGCCGGAAAACAAGGGGCGGGAATCATCGTAACGTCCATCGGCAAGCATATCGAGTTAACGTATGACAGAATATTGAAATTATGAACAACTTAGTCTGGAAGCTGCTCCGTCAGCATATCAGCATCGGTCAGTTGACCGGTTTCTTCTTTGCCAACCTTTTCGGAATGGTTATTGTGCTACTCAGCGCACAATTCTACAAAGATGTAGTTCCCATCTTTACCGAAGGGGATAGCTTTATGAAGAAAGATTATATGACAGCTACTAAGAAAATCAGTACGCTGGGATCTTTTGCGGGCAAGAGTAACACTTTTTCGTCTGAGGAAATAGAGGAACTGAAGAAACAACCGTTCACCCGGAGCGTAGGTGCTTTCACTCCTTCGCAATTTAAAGTCTCCGCAGGATTGGGAATGCAGGAAGCAGGAATTCACCTTTCTACCGAAATGTTCTTTGAGGCCGTTCCTGATAAGTTTGTAGACGTCAGCCTCGATAAATGGCATTTTGATGAAAACACGCACACCATCCCTATCATCATTCCGCACAATTATCTGAATTTATATAACTTCGGATTTGCCCAGAGCCGAAGCCTGCCTAAACTATCGGAAGGGTTGATGAGCCTGATCCAAATGGATATTCTGATGCGGGGCAACGGACGGGTTGAGCAATATAAAGGAAACATCGTCGGCTTTTCCAACCGGTTGAATACTATTTTGGTTCCACAATCTTTTATGAACTGGGCTAACCAAAACTTTGCACCGGATAGCCAGCCGGACCCTTCACGGCTGATTATTGAAGTAGACAATCCCGCTGATGCCTCCATTGCAAAGTATTTCCAACAAAAGGGTTATGAGACAGAAGACGGAAAACTGGACGCCGGGAAAACCACTTATTTTCTGCGTCTGATTGTAGGTATTGTCCTTGCAGTGGGACTATTTATCAGCATACTCTCTTTCTACATTCTGATGCTCAGCATTTTTCTGCTTTTACAAAAGAACACCGTGAAACTGGAAAGTTTGCTTCTGATAGGTTACAGCCCTTCAAGAGTAGCACTCCCCTATCAGATTCTTACACTAGGACTCAATGTTGTTGTACTGTTACTATCCGTCGGCATTGTTTCGTGGGCACGCACCTCTTATCTTACGACACTGAACCTGTTGTTTCCACAAATGTCTGTCGGATCTCTCTGGCCAACTTTCGCCATAGGTATATTTTTATTCTTATTGGTGTCTTCCATCAACGTTATTATACTGAAAAAGAAGATGTTGTCAATATGGATACACAAAGCATAGGAGAGATTAGGGCATAAAAAAAGGAGCAACGCCTTGCTCCAACCTTTGTTAACCTTAAATCTAATACTATGAAAAACACATTGCAAAGATACGTACTCTTTGGTTATCTGCAAATAATACAAGAAAAAAAGTATGTTTTATAACACCATTTAAGAGTTTAACACCTGCTTTTCACTTCCTTTTTCATATCTTTGTAACGTTATTAATAAAGATATGACCATGCCGGACTATGATCTGATTGCCATTCTTGGCCCTACCGCTTCGGGTAAAACCCCTTTTGCTGCCGCATTGGCCGCAGAGTTAAATACTGAAATCATCAGTGCCGATTCACGCCAAATCTATCGGGGAATGGATCTTGGTACAGGCAAAGACCTGGAAGACTACACTATTAACGGCCGACAAATCCCTTACCACCTGATAGATATTGCTGATCCGGGCTATAAATACAATGTATTTGAGTATCAACGTGATTTCCTGACAGCTTACGAGACTATTAAACAAAAAGGATGTCTCCCCGTTCTATGTGGAGGGACAGGCTTGTATCTGGAGTCGGTACTAAAAGGCTATCGCCTGATTCCAGTTCCCGAAAACCAAGAGTTGCGTGTACGCCTGGCCGAAAAATCATTGGAAGAACTGACTGCTATTTTAAGCAGTTATAAGACACTTCACAATTCGACAGACGTGGATACCGTCAAACGGGCAATCCGTGCTATCGAAATAGAAGAGTATTATGCAAAGACACCAATAGAAGAACGGGAGTTCCCACAACTGAACAGCCTGATTATCGGAGTGGACATCGACCGTGAATTGCGACGGGAGAAAATCACCCGCCGCCTTAAACAAAGACTGGACGACGGGATGGTTGAAGAGGTACGTCGTCTCCTGGCAGAGGGAATTCAGCCGGATGATCTGATTTATTATGGATTGGAATACAAATACCTGACTTTGTACGCCATTGGCAAAATGACATACGATGAAATGTTTACCGGTCTGGAAACTGCCATCCACCAGTTTGCCAAACGGCAAATGACCTGGTTTCGGGGAATGGAACGAAGAGGTTTCACCATTCATTGGGTAGATGCTTCACTCCCAAGGGAGGAAAAGATTAACTTTGTAAAGCAGAAACTCAAAGAGTTTTAGTAACTTTGGCGAAGCTCTTAACCGTTTTTGTTTCATTTATCAGTTCGTCCCGCAAGTGTGGGTCCATGCGCCCGGCTACCCAAGCCCATCAGTCCGGGAACGGAGGCAGATGAGCCCTCAAGCGCAGGGCGAGTTAATGGATAAAGAGAAAGGTAATAAATAGCCTATGATAACCGGTTAAGCCAGTGCAAGTCTGTTGTTAATATATGAATGATCGGTCGTTTAACAAAAAGATCGGTCACCATACAGAGAAATTAGAAATAAAAGTACGAAATAATAAATATAATATCCATGAGCGTAGAACCTGGAAAATGGGGTGTAATCTACAATCCCAAAGCAGGCACACGAAAGGTGCAGAAACGGTGGAAAGAAATAAAAGAGTACATGGACTCTAAGGGAGTGTCATACGACTATGTGCAGTCCGAGGGTTTCGGATCGGTAGAACGACTCGCCGGTATTCTGGCCAACAACGGTTATCGCACCATCGTAGTAGTGGGCGGAGACGGTGCACTGAATGATGCCATTAACGGCATTATGAGTTCGAACGCAGAAAAAAAAGAAGAGATAGCCATCGGTATCATTCCCAACGGAATAGGAAACGACTTTGCCAGATACTGGGAATTGAATCTGGAATACAAACAAGCAGTAGACTGGATTATCAATAACCGCCGAAAGAAAATAGACGTGGGTTACTGCAACTTTTACGATGGCGAAAAACACCAACGACGTTACTTCCTCAATGCAGTCAATATAGGATTAGGTGCGCGTATCGTAAAAATCACGGACCAGACCAAACGTTTCTGGGGAGTAAAGTTCCTCTCCTATCTGGCAGCTCTCTTCCTGCTGATATTCGAACGCAAGCTTTATCGTTCACATCTCAAAATTAACGACGAACACATCCGCGGACGGATTATGACAGTCTGTGTGGGAAGTGCCACCGGATACGGACAAACCCCAAGTGCCGTACCCTATAATGGCTGGCTGGATGTATCGGTCATCTACCGTCCCGAGTTCCTGCAAATCTTGTCCGGACTGTGGATGCTTATTCAAGGACGCATATTGAACCACAAAGTGGTGAAATCCTACCGTACCCGAAAAGTAAAAGTATTGCGTGCCCAGAATGCCGCCGTCGACCTTGACGGACGCTTGTTGCCACGCCATTTCCCGATTGAAATAGGAATTATCCCGGAAGCAACCACATTGATTATACCCAATTGATAAAACATAAATGTTATGATAGAACAACTGAAGAACAATAAAACAGGAAATTTTTTCCTGTTAGCCGGTCCTTGCGTCATCGAAGGCGAAGAGATGGCTATGCGAATTGCAGAAAAAATAGTAAATATCACCGATAAACTGGGTATTCCCTATGTATTTAAAGGTTCATACCGTAAAGCCAACCGTTCTCGCTTGGATTCATTCATGGGAATTGGTGATGAAAAAGCGTTGAAAGTTCTCGAGAAAGTACACAATACCTTCGGAGTGCCTACCGTAACCGATATTCACGCAGCCGATGAAGCAGCCATGGCAGCCGATTATGTAGACATCCTGCAGATACCCGCTTTCCTCTGCCGGCAAACGGACTTACTGGTCGCTGCTGCTCAAACCGGAAAAACGATTAATATCAAAAAAGGACAGTTCCTCTCTCCGCTTGCCATGCAGTTTGCAGCAGACAAGGTGATAGAGGCCGGCAACAAGAACGTTATGCTGACTGAACGTGGAACAACTTTCGGTTATCAGGACCTGGTCATCGACTACCGGGGCATACCGGAAATGCAATCTTTCGGTTATCCGGTCATCCTGGATGTAACTCATTCATTACAGCAACCCAACCAGACGAACGGTGTAACAGGCGGTATGCCGCAATTGATCGAAACGGTAGCCAAAGCCGGCATTGCCGTAGGAGCCGACGGTCTCTTTATTGAGACACACGAAAATCCGGCAGTAGCCAAAAGCGACGGTGCCAATATGTTGAAACTTGACCGGTTGGAAGGCTTATTGACTAAACTGGTGAAAATTAGAGAAGCAATCATGTGATTTACTTCCCGGTAATGCGACTGATAGAAAAAACAGTAAGAAGGTAATTCATCTCAGGAGATGCTGGAAGTCCGGATTCTCAATACATAAATAGGATCTATGCACTCTGAAACTCCTGCGGTGAGTGGAACTTAAAAACAGTATAGCAATGAAACATTTATTCCGTGGTTTACTTTTGGTTGCAGTCATCTTATGCTGCAACTTCCAACAGGCCTTTGCACAGCAAATGCCGCCCATCCCTATCGACAAGAACGTACGTATTGGAAAGTTGGACAATGGTCTGACCTACTACATCCGTAAGAACAATCTGCCTGCCAACCGGGCTGACTTCTACATTGCCCAGAAAGTGGGTTCTATTCAAGAAGAAGAAAATCAACGCGGATTGGCACACTTCCTGGAACACATGTGTTTTAATGGGACAACTCACTTCCCCGGTGATGCCTTGAAGCAATATCTGGAGCGTATCGGCGTTAAATTCGGTGAAAACCTGAACGCATATACGGCTATCGATGAAACGGTTTACAATATCTCCAATGTACCCGTCAAAACTCCCGGTGCAGTAGACTCCTGCCTGCTGATTCTACACGACTGGAGCAATGACCTGACACTCGATCCGAAAGAGATTGATAAAGAACGCGGAGTCATCAATGAAGAATGGCGTACACGCATGAGTGCCATGATGCGTATGCAAGAGAAGCTTCTGCCAATGATGTATCCGGGTGACAAATACGCCCATAGCTTCCCCATCGGCACCATGGACGTAGTGATGAATTTTAAGCCGCAAACCTTGAGAGACTATTACGAAAAATGGTATCGTCCCGACTTACAGGGAATCGTCATCGTCGGTGATATCGATGTAGATGCCGTAGAAGCTAAAATCAAAACAATGTTTGCCGACATCCCTGCACAGCCTAATGCGGCAGAACGTATCTACTATCCCGTCGCAGACAATAAAGAACCGATTATCTGTATCTTGAAAGACAAGGAACAGCCTCATGTCCAAGTTCTACTCTTCAATAAACACGAAGCAGTTCCCGATAACCAGAAAGGAAATGTGGACTATCTGATACAGCAATACGCCAAGAATCTGATCAGCATTATGCTGAATGCACGTTTGAACGAACTGGTTCAGACAGCCAATCCACCCTATATTTATGCAGGAGCAGACGATAGCAACTTCTTTGTTGCCAAAACCAAAGATGCATTTCTGGGGATCGTGGTTTGCAAAGAGGACAGCATCGAAAATGGTATCGCCGCCATGCTCCGCGAATTAGAACGTGCCCGCCAATTCGGCTTCACCGAAACAGAATACAATCGTGCCCGTGCCGAATACTTACGTCAGTTGGAATCTTCTTACAATGAACGTGACAAACAGAAGAACGAAAAGTATGTAAATGAATATGTCCGCCACTTTCTTGATAACGAACCTATACCGGGCATAGAGAACGAATATACAATCATCAACCAGATCGCCCCCAATATTCCGGTGGCAGCAATCAACCAATTGATGAAAGGACTGATTACAGACGACAATCAGGCGCTGGCCCTTTTCGCACCCGAAAAAGAGGATCTGAAACTACCATCCGAAGCCGCTATCGCAAAACTGCTGAAGGATGCAAAAACCGAAAAGCTGACTGCCTACGTAGATAAAGTATCAGACGAACCCTTGATGGCTGAAGCGCCGAAAGGTGGTAAGATTGTTTCGGAATCAAAAGACGACATCTTTGGAGCAACTACTTTGACCCTTTCTAACGGAGTAAAAGTGATTATAAAGAAAACTGATTTCAAGGCAGATGAAATCCGGATGAAAGGTGTCAGCCTGGGAGGTAGTTCCGTATTCCCGGATTCGGAAATCATCAATATAAATGGTCTGGATGCAGTCGGAGTCGGTGGTTTGGGTAACTTCAGTGCTGTAAACCTTGAAAAAGTGCTCGCCGGAAAGAAAGCATCGGTTAGTTACGATATCGCAAACAAGACCGAAAGCGTTTCAGGAAGTTGTTCACCCAAAGATTTCGAAACGATGATGCAACTCACTTACCTTACATTTACAGCACCGCGTAGAGACGATGATGCATTTGCCTCATATAAAAATCGTAATAAAGCCGCATTAAAGAATCAGGAATTGAATCCGAATGTGGCCTTCAGCGACTCTATCCAAGCCGGCATCTATATGAAACACCCGAGAATCATACGCATAAAAGCCGACATGGTGGATCAAATGGATTACGACAAGATTCTGTCTATGTATCAGGATCGCTTCAAAGATGCAAGTGACTTCACATTTATCTTTGTCGGTAACGTAGATGTAGAGAAGATGAAACCGGTAATTGCCGAATATCTGGGTGCGCTCCCCGCCGTTAACCGCAAAGAAACTTTCAAAGATAACAAAATTGAAATGCGTCAAGGCATTTACAAGAACGAGTTTACCAAGCAGCAAGAGACACCGAAAGCTTCCGTTTTCGCTTTCTACAACGGAGATTGCAAATATGACCAGAGAAACAACCTCTTGCTTAGCATGACAAGCCAGATTCTGGATTTGGTCTACACAGAAAAAGTACGTGAAGACGAAGGAGGTACATATGGTGTATATGTAGGCGGAACGCTACAAAAATATCCAAAAGAAAAAGCAATCCTGCAAATCATCTTCGATACGGCTCCCGAAAAGAAAGAGAAGCTGATGAAGATCATTTTCGGAGAAATCGATAACATAACGAAAACAGGCCCGTCGGAAGCCAACTTGAACAAAGTGAAAGAATATATGCTGAAAAAGCATACCGAAGACCTGAAAGAAAACAGCTACTGGCTGGGAAGTATCGACGAATACTTATATACCGGCATGAACCGCATGAATGATTATGAAAAGATAGTCAATAGCATTACGGTGAATGACATCCGGAAATTCGCTGACGACCTCTTCAAACAGAAAAATGAAGTGGAAGTGACAATGGTCAGCCCGGAAAAGAAATAATAAGACCTTGCAGCACGCAGATGATGCAACCCAAACAGATAAGAAGTTGTATTATCTGCGTGCTCTTTTTTGTCGAAACTTAAATAAAACGGTACTATGCTATTCAATGAACTACGCCTGCACGGCAAACTTGCAGCCAAACGACATCCGATGTACGAAAAGAATAAAATAGGCAAATACATCATGTATGCGTCCTTTATTTTCTGGGGTGCTTACTTTATATTTATTGGCATCGGTCTGGCAAAAGCCATCAGCACAGAAGTTCCCAATATGGAAGCCTATCATATTTTGAATAGTGGACTGATATTTGCGCTTGCCCTGGACTTTGTAATACGTTTCCCATTCCAAAAAACTCCTACACAAGAAGTAAAACCTTATCTGCTACTTCCGGTAAAACGAAGCCGTATACTCGACTTTCTGCTTCTCCGCCACGGGCTCAGTTCTTTCAATCTTATCTGGCTGTTCCTGTTCGTGCCGTTCGCAGCACTCACAGTCTTTCCTTTTTATGGAATATCAGGAGTTCTCACTTACAGCATCGGCATTTGGTTACTGATGGTTTTCAACGGATATTGGTATCTGCTTTGCCGTACGCTGATTAACGAGCATATTTGGTGGGTGGTACTTCCCATCGTTGTCTACAGTGGAATCGCCATCGCTATTTTTATTCCCAAAACGGGATTTATAAGTAACTTTTTCATGAACCTGGGAGAAGGTTATATCGAAGGAAATCTACTTGCTTACCTGGGTACATTGGCAGCCACTGTTCTGGTATGGTGTATCAACCGTAAAGTGATGACCGGTTTAATATACAACGAAATCAATAAAGTAGAAGACACAAAAGTAAAAACCGTATCCGAATACCGTTTCCTGGAACGCTTCGGAGAGGTAGGCGAATATATGCGTCTGGAATTGAAGATGCTTCTACGCAACAAACGCTGTAAGGCCTCACTCCGGTCGGTAGCAATGCTCGTAATCATCTTCTCCATCATACTGAGTTTCAGCAGTACGTATGACCACATGAAGAGTTTTGTCCAGGTATACTCCTTCCTTGGATTCGGTATGGTGATTCTGATACAACTTATGGGATTTGAAGGAAACTATATCGACGGACTGATGACTCGCAAAGAATCCATCAAAAGCCTGTTGACAGCCAAATATTATATCTATAGCTTGGCGGAAATCATTCCGCTGATCCTGCTGATACCGGCTTTTGTGATGGGAAAAGCCAGCCTGCTGGGTGCTGTCGCACTAATCTTTCTGACAACAGGTCCTGTCTATTGCATCTTGTTCCAACTGGCGGTATACAACCATAAAACCTGTCTCTTATACACATCTCCGAGCCCACGAGACCCTAAGACATCTCG
>ENA-OXEQ01000568-OXEQ01000568.1-human-gut-metagenome-genome-assembly--contig:-NODE-568-length-10355-cov-8.59602_pt1 | contig 10355 bp, 10 predicted proteins | sample MGYA00249356_ERZ652245 | MGnify/ENA primary metagenome ERZ652245 (study PRJEB26925, sample SAMN05826598) | human gut metagenome | biome: ENVO:2100002; feature: ENVO:00000062; material: ENVO:00002003...
TAAGAGACAGGTATATAATCATTACAAACGAATTATACATAAGGATTCTGTTGTAGATGACGGAGTTGAACTTCAGAAGAGCAATATTCTTATGTTAGGACCAACCGGTTCAGGTAAGACATATCTTGCACAGACGCTTGCAAAGATACTTAATGTACCGTTTGCTATTGCAGATGCGACGACTCTTACAGAGGCCGGATATGTAGGTGAAGATGTAGAAAATATTCTCCTTAAGCTTATACAGGCTGCGGATTATGATATAGATAAAGCCGAAAAAGGTATTATATACATAGACGAGATAGATAAGATTACCAAAAAATCAGAGAATGTCTCAATAACGAGGGATGTATCCGGAGAAGGAGTACAGCAGGCACTCCTTAAGATCCTTGAAGGAACAATGGCTTCGGTTCCACCTCAGGGCGGAAGAAAGCATCCACAGCAGGAACTTATACAGATAGATACAACTAATATTCTCTTTATATGTGGCGGTGCCTTTGACGGATTGGAAAAGATAATTGAGAACCGTATGGATCAGAAGTCAATCGGATTTAATTCCATTATAGCGGATAAGACAGATTTTGAAATCGGAGAATTTTTTGATAAGGTTCTTCCACAGGATCTTGTCAAATTCGGATTAATACCTGAATTTGTAGGACGAATTCCTGTAACCGTGGCACTTGATATGTTGGATGAGGATGCCCTTGTAAAAATCATTACAGAGCCTAAGAATGCCCTTGTTAAACAGTACAGAAAACTTTTTGAATACGATGAAGTCCAGTTAGAAATCACAGAAGAGGCAGTAAGGGCTATCGCCAAGAAGAGTCTTGAAAGAAAGACAGGTGCGAGAGGACTTCGTTCAATTATGGAAAAAGCAATGATGGATGTTATGTACGAGATTCCGTCAGATGATAATATTTCCAAATGTATAGTAACTGAAAATACTATTACCGGGGACGGCAAACCTGAGATTGAATACCGCAGTACTAAGGTAGATAAATCCGCTGCCAAATCCGCTAACAGTAAAAATGGAGAAAAACATGAATAATGAGGTAATCAGATTACCGCTTATAACTCTAAGAGGAATGACCATATTACCACGTATGGTCATTCGTTTTGATATAAGCAGAAAAAAATCAATAAAAGCCGTTGAATATGCCATGAAGCATGAACGGAGAGTGTTTCTTGTTCCGCAGAAATCACCGGAACCGGTTGAACCTAAATTAGATGAAATCTATGAATGCGGAACCGTATGCGAAATCAGGCAGGTAATCAAAATTCCGGGAGGACCTGCACAGGTAACGGTAGAGGGCCTTTATAAAGCATCAGCGGACAAATACGAGCTTGAGAATCCTGAAATTAATTACGCAATGACGACAGAAGTTGATGAATCCGGAGGGTTTGAAGACAACGTAGAAAGAGAAGCATGGCGGAAAGTTGTAATAAAAGCCGTGGAGGATTACTGCAATAGTTCAGGCATAAAATCTGCTAATACCGTAAGACGTTTAAAAACAATAAAAGATGATGCCGGTTTTGTATATGAAGCAACGGCGGAGACACTTGATGATTTTATGCTGAGGGAAGAAATCCTCGCAACAGATGATATTGAAGAAAAATATTTTATCCTCAGTCATTCCATAATGAATGAAGCAGATATCAACGACTATAAAGAATTTATTATTTCCAAAATAAAGACCAAAATCGGCGAACAGCAGAAGGAATATTTTATAAATGAACAGATAAGACTTCTGAAAGAGGAGCTTGGTGGTGAGGATGAGGATGAAGAACTTGACGAAAGAGTAAAGAATCTTAACGCACCGGAATGTGTAAAGGAAAAGCTTGTTTCTGAGATGAAAAAATACAAAAGCTGCCCTAAGATGTCGTCAGAGCTTCAGGTAATCAAGAATTATATCGACACATTACTTGAGTTCCCGTGGAGCAATTTTACGGAAGAAAATAACGATATAAAACACGCAGAGAAGATACTCAATGAAGACCACTATGGACTTGCCAAAGTCAAAGAAAGAATTCTTGAGTTTATTGCGGTAAAAAGTCTCAGTAAAGAAAGCGATGCACCTATTATCTGCCTTGTAGGACCTCCGGGAACAGGTAAAACCTCCGTTGCCATATCGGTAGCGAGGGCGTTAAACCGGAAATATGTCAGAATATGCCTTGGCGGCGTCAGGGACGAAGCAGAGATAAGAGGTCATAGAAGAACCTATGTAGGTGCAATGCCCGGACGTATCGTTGAAGGAATAAGCCAGGCAGGGACACTTAATCCGCTTATGCTTTTAGATGAAATTGATAAAGTGGGAACGGACAGCAGAGGAGATACTGCCTCAGCACTTCTTGAGGTACTTGACAGTGCCGAAAACAGTGCGTTTCATGACCATTTTATGGAAGTACCGGTGGATTTGTCAAAGTGCTTTTTTATGGCAACAGCAAATGACACACAGACAATTCCAAAGCCATTGCTTGACCGTATGGAGGTTATCGAAATTAACAGCTATACAGAGACTGAAAAGTTTCATATAGCCAAAGAACACCTTATTCCAAAACAGATTAAGAAAAACGGACTGACAACTAAACAGGTATCATTCAGCAAAGATGCAGTCAATGGTATAATAGACGGATATACAAGAGAAGCAGGAGTCAGGGAATTAGAAAGAAGCATTGCTGCAGTATGCCGTAAAGCAGCCGCAAAAATAGTTTCCGGAGAGACACAGACTAACAAAATCAAAGCTTCTAATCTTAAAGAGTATCTCGGTACCATTAAGTTTGATAAAGAAGAAGCATTAAAATCCGATGCTGTAGGTATAGTAAAAGGACTTGCATGGACAGCAGTTGGAGGCGTGACTCTTGATGTGGAAGCCTGCATTATGGACGGTAAAGGCGAGATTACGCTTACAGGACAGCTTGGAGATGTGATGAAAGAGTCAGCAATAGTCGCACTGGGATATATAAGATCCAAAGCATCGGAATACGGAATAGATAAGGAACTTTTTGAAAATAAAGATATCCATATACACATTCCGGAGGGCGCGGTGCCAAAAGACGGACCATCCGCAGGAATTACAATGACGCTGGCAATGCTGTCCGCGTATACTAACCGTAAAGTAAGCCATGAATATGCCATGACCGGGGAAATAACGCTTCATGGTAATGTGCTTCCTATAGGCGGACTTAAAGAAAAGATTCTGGCAGCCAAAAATGCCGGAATAAAAAAGATTATTGTTCCTGATAAAAATAAAAAAGATGTTCTTGATATAGAAGCAGAAATTCTTGAAAATGTTGAGATAATTTATGTAAAGAAAATGGATGATGTAATCCGTAGAGCACTTTGCAAGGAGGACTAAATGGTAATAAAAAGTGTAAATCTTGAAACTGTATGCGGAATAACAAGTAAACTTCCCGAAAATACACTTCCGGAGGTCGCTTTTGCAGGCAAGTCCAATGTAGGAAAATCCTCATTGATTAATGCCATAATGAACCGGAAATCCTATGCAAAGACATCTTCGCAGCCCGGTAAGACACAGACAATTAATTTTTACAATATCAACAATGTATTTTATTGCGTGGACCTTCCGGGATACGGATATGCCAAGACAACTCTTGAGACAAGGGCAAAATGGGGCAAGATGATTGAACGCTATCTTAGCACCTCAAAACAACTGCAAAGAGTGTTTCTTCTTATCGATATCCGCCATGCTCCATCTGAAAATGACAGACTTATGTATGAATGGATTGTAAGTGAAGGGTATGAACCTGTAATTATTGCAACTAAACTGGATAAAATAAAAAGAAGTCAGATACAGAAACAGGTAAAAATATTGAGAGAAGGTCTTGGAATGTCAAAAGAAGGAATACTGGTTCCCTTTTCGGCAGAAACAAAACAGGGACTTGAAAATATCTGGGAAATAATAGACAATGCCGTACTCAAAACGGAATAATTTAATAAAAACAGTCAAAAATAGTGTAAGATGATAAATTTGTATCAGTTAGTCATCTTGCACTTATTTTTTTCCAAATGAAATGAAAAGGAGATATGAACCATGAGTTACCTTGAAATTGAAAAAGTAATCGGAAGGGAGATCCTTGATTCCAGAGGAAATCCTACAGTAGAAGCGGAAGTATATCTTATTGACGGAACTGTTGGAAGAGGAACTGCACCAAGCGGAGCGTCAACAGGTGAATTTGAGGCTCTTGAGCTTAGGGATAATGATAAAGCAAGATACCTGGGAAAAGGCGTTTCAAAGGCTGTAGAAAATATTAATACTGTAATTAATGATGCAATCGTAGGAATGGATGCATCTGACATATATGCAATCGACAAGGCAATGATTAAAGCGGACGGAACAAAAGATAAATCAAAATTAGGTGCAAATGCAATACTTGCGGTATCAATTGCATGTTGCAGAGCCGCATCAATTTCCCTTGATATTCCATTATACAGATTTTTAGGCGGAGCTTCGGGAAACAGACTTCCTGTTCCGATGATGAATATTATTAACGGCGGATGCCATGCCATTTCATCAGGACTTGACGTTCAGGAATTTATGATTATGCCTGTAGGAGCACCTTCTTTCAAAGAATGTTTAAGATGGTGTTCAGAAGTATTCCACAACCTTGCGGCAATACTTAAAGAAAGAGGACTTGCAACAAGCGTAGGAGATGAAGGTGGTTTTGCACCTGCACTTAAGTCGGACGAAGAAGCTATTGAGACAATTCTTGAGGCGGTAAAGAAAGCCGGTTACGAGCCATACAAAGATTTCAGAATCGCTATGGATGCTGCATCATCAGAGTGGAAGAGTGAAAAAGGAAAAGGCTATTACAAACTTCCGAAGGCAGGTACAGAATATACATCTGCAGAACTTGTAGAGCATTGGAAGAAACTTGTAGATAAATATCCTATCATCTCTATTGAAGACGGTCTTGACGAAGAAGACTGGGAAGGCTGGAAGATTCTTACAAAAGAACTTGGAGATAAGGTACAGCTTGTAGGAGATGACCTTTTTGTTACCAATACCGAAAGGCTTTCAAAGGGTATAGAACTTGGATGTGGTAATTCAATTCTTATTAAGCTAAATCAGATTGGTTCGGTATCAGAGACACTTGAGGCAATTAAGATGGCACATAAAGCAGGCTATACCGCTATATCAAGCCACCGCTCAGGAGAAACGGCAGACACAACAATAGCAGACCTTGCAGTGGCTCTTAACACATGTCAGATAAAGACAGGAGCACCGTCAAGAAGTGAAAGAGTAGCCAAGTACAATCAGTTACTGCGAATTGAAGAAGAACTTGGTGAATCAGCAATATATCCGGGAATCAAAGCATTTAATGTGAAATAATTCTGTACAGATACTATGGGGGTCTCCCTTCGTGGCGTAGTTTGCCACAGAGGGAGGTTTTTTCTGCGTAAAATATTACTTGACAGATTTCGACTAAAAATACTATACTTAAATTAATTTTATGAATGGGCATACTTGCAGAAATGTGAGGACGCAAAGCCAGGGGTCTAAGGGGAATTATATTTTTCTATGATAGCTCGGTTGCAACATAAATTGTTGCAGCCTTTTTTTGTGGTGTGAAAGGGATAGGTGGATAGTATTTTGAAGGAAAAAGAGGAAAGTATTCCAAAATTACAGACATTTAAGTTAAAGGGACGGACAGTATTTTCTTATGAGGATATCCGTATAGAGAATAAAGATAACGGTGTATTCATTCTGGACATGTGGAACCAATGTGATGAAAAGAACATAGATATATTCCCGGTTAAGTACGTTGAGTGCAGGAGTCCGCAGGAAATGTATATACTTAAGGCAGATAATATCATTATGGGAAGGGGAGTGGATTTATGTTAAAGATTGGGTGCAAGGATTCTTATAATGTTTTGCATATTAATAACGAGATAGGGCAATATGTTATCGGTGGGGCAGGAACATATATGAACGAAATGTACCGCTACAGGGACGGTAATGAAGGATTTGTACATATTACGTCAGACGGTGCTGATATTGACACGGAGTATTATCCCGGCAGGGAAGATATTTTTGTTATGTCTGAGGAGGAAACTTACAAGCTAAATCAGATTGACTGCGGGATTATCGTAATACAGTTTTATGAATTTGCGGATATTATTACGGAGGACCTGCTTAAAAACAGAAAGCTTGTATATGTAATCCATTCCGTTCCCACGCCGGAGCCTATGCCTTATTGGGATGCTTTTGGCGGAAATGATGATGTCAGGAATAAATTCGGCAAGTTATGCAGAATGGCGGATGTTCTGGTATGCGTATCAGATGCCGAACGTAAAAAACTTATATCCATATATCCGGAGTGTGCGGACAAAATAAGAGTTATATATAACGGAATTACATATGATGAAAACAGCATAGTTTTTAACCGTAATTACAGGAACAGCCGTAAAAAATACGGCTTTATTGGCAGGACCGATTACAGAAAAGGTCTTATTGAGTGCATACAGACATTCAAGAATATGGATGCGGAACTGCATATAGCCTGTCCCAAAAATGACACGGAATATGTTCGCAGAATTTTAGAATATATAGATGCGGCAGATATGAGAGATAAGGTTATTTTTCATGGTTGGTGCACAGGCGAAAGAAAAAAGAATTTTTATAAAATGACAGATGCCTTAATAATTCCGTCATTGTACGAACCGTTCGGGTATGTTGCCCTTGAAGCTATGACGGAAGGAACTCCGGTTATAAGCAGCAACAACGGGGGCTTGGATGAAATTCTGGCGGGATATTCCTATAAATATAATCCTTATGCGGATAATGAACTGGAAGAAACCATTGAGCGGTTTATGAAAGATGATGTGAAATTTATAGATGAACAGATGGATATACTTATCGGCAACTTAAAGATGTTTACGGCAAAAAAAATGACGGATGAGTATCACAAACTATGGAGGGAATTAAGTGAGGATAGTATTTAAAGATGAAACTTTTGGTGAAGTAAAGGAAATATCAATAATTATAGTGATTAACAACAGAGTTCTCACAAGAAAAATGGTAAGAGCAGGTAATTGCTGGCTGATAGATATGGATATTCCGGACGGAGAACATATGTATAAATATGTAATAAATGAAAGCCTGAGGTTTAATGACAAAGATGCATATAAATACGTCAGATGGAAAGACGGAGAGGTATGGTCGGTATTAAAGGTTGAGGGCGGACAAGCCGGACAACAAGCTGTTCGTAAGCCTGTTATTACAGGATATTCAATGACACCCGGCGTCAGGTATGGGCAGTATTGCAGCAACCATATTTTTAACAACACATTGGATGAAAAGTATTCAATAAGTGTTGACGTTTCGGAGCTTACAGACATTCATTCTGTTACGGCAATCTGGTACAGGGAGGACGGTAGCGTTTACCACATAGAAGAACAGACAATAGACTGCCCGCAGGATAATTACATATATACGGTTAATGCCGTATTCTGGATAGATATCCCCGCAATACTTTATGATACAGGCAATAACTGGACGGTAGAAATCTATATCGACGGAGCCTTAAAGATAAAAGATTATTTTAAAAATGAGAACAAAGGAGATAAAAGAAATGTCAGATTTAACAGTTTCATCAAAAACAACGCCGTATGGAACCAAGTCAACTGCCGGATGTGGAGGGGTTAGCAGCACTACATCGGGAAGCAGAGTAAGCAGTTCAACGGTAAAAAAGGTAACAGGTTCAAGCACTACATCAGTTACAAAAACCACAGGAGCGATAACCTCAAGCACCACCGCCTCTTACGGAGCAAGCAGTACACAAAGTTCGGTAAGAATAACCTCAAGTACAACGGCAAGCACAACAACGAAGACTACGGGTGTAACGTCGAGCACTACAACAAAAACAGGAAGCACCACCGTTGGAAGTTCTTCGACACCAGGTACAACGGTAAAAAGTACGGGGGCAACGTCGAGTACCACAACGAAGACCACGGGTACAACATCAAGTACAACCCCTAAGACATCGCAGGGCGTATCAAGTACCACGCCGAATATTAACAGAGGAATCTGTTCTGAAACAATAAAGGAACTCTCGAAAGAACAAAATATAAAGAATATCATAAATGTTATCAACATGGATTTAGAAGATTCTGTCAAGGATAAGATGAATGATATGATGAATAAAATTTTAAGTGTGACGGACAGCGTTAGAGTATTTGATTTTAAAGTGGACAATCCGATGATGTATCTGGAATATTATGCAGATATTAAAGGAACTAAGGGAAACGGACAGATAAGGGCAGAATTTGCACAGGATATATTGGAAATGATGAAACAAGTACCAAGTCTTGACAATGTTGCCGTGAACGCCGGAAAGAGTGGCTGTGCGATAGTCGTCAGAGAAGGTCAGCTATGGATTGAATATACAAATGGTGGGGCAACAACCAAAGTTAATATGGATAAAATGATGTCAGGTATATGTAATGTTGTTTACGAAAACACACAGGTACTCAGTGAAGACAAAAATGGAAAGGTAGAGGCTACTGTCGGAATGGAAATCAATATAATGCTTGATAAGTCGACCTCAACTAAATTTGTTAAAGATTATGAGGTGGCATATAATACATATTTGAAAAATTATGCGGAGGCACAAGCAGAGGCTGAAGCCAATCGTCACAGTGGAGGCTCATTTCAAACAGAAGCACCTAGAGGTAGTAGGACTTATATGAGTGTTGCTGATTGTATATTTGAAAGTTTGAAGGAGACAGGGAAAGCATTGGCAATTGCCGGAGTTGCAGCTGCTTCACTGGGATTAACGTATTATTTTGGACCGGTTGGGGCAGCAGCAGCTGGAAGCTTAGGAAAATTTATTGAATAATGGAGTTAGAATATGAAATCTATAAGAAAAATACTAATAATCACTATGTTAATGAGCCTGATTTTTGTATTAACAGGCTGTGGCAAGTCATACGAAGAGAAGATAGAGGAAAGATACGGAATTGAAATTGAAGGTGCCGACAATGATACTCTGAAAATTATAGATGAGTATTTTGCCAATCTGCCGAAAGGTTTTGTAAAAGATTTAAAGAAATATGAAGGAATAGATGACCGAAAATTACATATAGAAATTGGTAATAAGACAAGCTTTTATTCAGACATTGGTAAAGGCGATACATGGAATATCAAAAAAAATGACGACATTAAGGGAACACTTGGGTACTTTACGGGATATTCCATATGCTATAACATAGCAACAAGAAAATACAGGAATGGACTTCTTGACGAATGGAGTGATTACAACCCTGATGATTTTGAATATGGGTATAATGAGGACGAATTCCTAAAATATGTCTTAAACGAAAGTAAAAATGAAGAAGTATATTTTATAACAACGGAAGCATTGCAATCGGATTGGAATGATGCTGCGGAGATATTTTCAATTATTATGGATGATGATGTAGATTCAAGTTCTGTATTTAAGGAGAATCCTAAACTCCGTGCAAAAGCAAAGTACCTTTGTGATGAAGTAAACCGTGCGTTTGAAACGGCTGATGAAACCGCATACTGGAACAGATATTTTAAATAGAAGGAGGTACCTTGATGAAAAAAACATTTATTACGGTAGCGATAATGATAATGGCAATAACATTATCCGGCTGTGGAAAAAATAAAAGCGAAAGATTAAATGAAAGAGAATTGGAAATAGAACAGAAATACGGAATAGAAATTGAAAAGGTTCGTGAAGAAGATTTAAAAGTGATAGATGATTATTTTGCAAAACTGCCTGATGGTTTTGTTAAAGAATTGAAAACATATCAGGATTATGAAGAATATCCGGACAGAAAGATATACATATATGTAAGCGGTGATGGGATAACGGATGTTAAAAATGATTTGAGTCTCGGCGATTATTGGATATTAGATAAAAACAGAGAGATTGATGGGCAGTTAGCTTATTGTACAATGGAATCCGCTTATTACAACATAAAGTACAGAAAAAATCATATGGAGGCAATGTTTAGTATGCCTTTGTTCAATCCGGAGGGATATGATTACAGTGATACCACAGAATATTTTAAGTATTTATATAATGAAGATAATCAGGAAGAAGCGTATTTTATCGGTGATGAACCTGCGTTAGATGATATTGATGATGAAGCCAGAATATTTTCACTGCTTATGACAGAAGATGAAAAAGGTATTGAAATTCTTGATAAAGCACCAAAAATCCGTCAAAAGGCACTTTATATACGTGATGTAATCCAGTTTTCATTTGATACAGTGGACACAACCGCATATTGGAACAGGCATTTTGCAGGTAAAGAATAACACGAGAGGTATAAAATGAAGCCGATAAAAAAATTAATAATATCAACA
>ENA-OXEQ01000580-OXEQ01000580.1-human-gut-metagenome-genome-assembly--contig:-NODE-580-length-10239-cov-8.98458_pt1 | contig 10239 bp, 9 predicted proteins | sample MGYA00249356_ERZ652245 | MGnify/ENA primary metagenome ERZ652245 (study PRJEB26925, sample SAMN05826598) | human gut metagenome | biome: ENVO:2100002; feature: ENVO:00000062; material: ENVO:00002003...
GGCGTCGGCAGCGGCTGTTCGGCCGACGCCTACCACTTCACGGCTCCCCATCCCGAAGGAAAGGGCGCCATGAAATCGATGCGCGACGCCATCAAGGACGCCGGCATCAAACCCGAAGATATTGACTACGTGAACGTTCACGGCACTTCGACTCCCGCGGGCGACATCCCCGAACTGAAGGCAGTCGCCGGCGTGCTGGGCGATCACGTCTACAACATCAATATCTCTTCCACCAAGTCGATGACGGGACACCTGCTGGGTGCCGCCGGAGCCGCCGAGGCGCTGGCCTGCATCTTCGCCATTACGCACGGCGTGGTTCCCCCGACCATCAACTGCGAGAATCTCGATCCGGAGATCGACCCGAACCTGAACCTGACGCTGAACAAGGCGCAGAAGCGCGACGTGAAATGCGCGTTGAGCAATACGTTCGGTTTCGGCGGTCACAACTCCTCGATCATTTTCCGTAAACTCTAACGTTCTAAACCGTCCGGGCCGTGTTTGATTTCATACTGCGCCCCCTTAGAAGGAACTTCGGGCGGGATAAGGCGTATTACAGAATTATCGATGACATGTTCGGGTTCATCCCGAACAACATCGAGCTTTACAAGCTGGCTTTGATTCACAAGTCAGCTTCTTTGGTTTTGGAGGATGGCCGCGCTATCAACAACGAGCGGCTCGAATTTCTGGGCGACGCCGTCATCGAGGCGGTCACCTCCGACTACCTTTTTATCGAGTATCCCGACCGGGACGAGGGTTTCCTTACGCAGCTGCGGTCGAAAATCGTCTCCCGCCAGTCGCTCAACGTGCTGGCCGTGAATATCGGGCTGGATCGTCACGTCATTTCGAACGGTAGCACCAGCGTCACGCAGAAACATATCTACGGCGACGCTTTCGAGGCCATGATCGGCGCGGTCTACCTCGATCAGGGCTATGAATTCGTGAACCGGCTGCTCATCAACCGGATTTATTTCAGACACCTGAGTCTTGACGAGCTGACCGAATCGGAGACCGACTTCAAGAGCCGGCTGATCGAGTGGTGTCAGAAAAACCGTCACAAGATCGCTTTCCGCACCGGTTACGACAAGGAGTATTCGGCGAACCATCCGGTTTTCTACTCCACGGTGCTGGTCGACGGCATGGAGGTCGGCCACGGGTCCGGCGATTCGAAGAAGGAGGCCGAGCAGCATGCGGCTTTTTCGGTGGCGCAGTACATGAGCGACGAGCAGTGCGCCACGCTGCTGGACCGGGTGGACAGGCTGACGCAATAACTTTTGGTTATTTCCCGTGCGACTGTATTGCGTGCGGTCTCTGCCGGAGGCCGCCGGACGCATGGCGGGATAGCTTCCCTATAACATTTCCGAATGAAGACGATAGCCGATAAGATGGCGGCGCGTGGCGTCGATGCGCTGACCGACCGGGAATTGCTCTCCCTGCTTACCGAGGATGAACAGAGCGCCGAAGCGCTGCTTGCCGCTTACGGCGGATCGCTTGCGCGTGTCGGCTCGGAGGAGGCCGCCCGTCTGAGGATGATCGGCGGTCTGGGACTCCGGCGCGCCCGCATGCTGCTCGCCGCGGCCGAACTCGGCCGTCGCATCACCGCTGCGCGCGCCGCCGAAACCGACGTCGTCTCGTCGAGCGACGACGTGGTGCGGCTCTTCCGCCCGCAGCTCGAAACGCTCTCGCATGAAGAGTGCTGGGCCGTTTACCTCACCTCTTCGAACCGGATCATCGAACGCCAGCGGGTAAGTCAGGGCGGCGTGCAGGGCACGGTCGTCGATCACCGGCTGATTATCAAACGGGCTTTGGAACTGCTTGCCACACAGCTTATCCTGATTCACAACCACCCCTCCGGCGCCGCCGAAGCCAGTCCGCAGGACAAGGTGCTGACCGAAAGGATCGCGCAGGCGGCCGCGCTGTTCGACATCCGGCTGCTGGATCATATCATCATCGCCCGCGAAGGAGATTTCTCGTTCCTGCGCGAGGGGCTGATTTCGTGACGCACTATTTGTCTCTTCCGATACTGCCGCACAACGCTATTATGGCGACGGCAATGAGCGCAATCAGAAGTTTTACGATTCCCGTCATTGGTTGATTTGGGTCTTATCACCTGTTGCCGGACACAAAAGCGCGGACCTGTTTCCACATCCGCAAGTGGGGTATTGGACGACCCGTAAGGTAGAATGATGGAATATGCCCGCGCTGAAAAACAGCGAGAGCATCAACCTTTGTTCCTTACCTTACGCGAAAGTGTCCAATTTTCACCTGCAAGAAAAAAGCCGATGCGCTTTTTATGTCTCGTATGTCGGCCGCCCTCGCAGGCCGCCGTGACAAATATAGAAATAAAATCGCAACAGAACGGCTTAATTTCCATTTATTTTGTACTTTTGTAATTCGGAAAATAATTTAAAAACCAAATACGATGACACAGGAAGAACTCTTCAAAAAGCTGATCGCCCACTGCAAGGAATACGGATTCGTATTCCCGTCGAGCGAAATCTACGACGGTCTGGCTGCGGTGTACGACTACGGACAGAACGGCGTGGAGTTGAAAAACAACATCAAGCGCTACTGGTGGGATTCGATGGTCAAGCTGCATGAGAATATCGTGGGCATCGACGCCGCGATCTTCATGCACCCCCGTACGTGGGAGGCTTCGGGTCATGTCGGCGCGTTCAACGACCCGCTGATCGACAACAAGGATTCGAAGAAGCGTTACCGTGCCGACGTGCTGATCGAAGACTGGCTCGCCAAGCAGGACGAGAAGATCGAGAAGGAGGTGGAAAAGGCCCGCAAGCGTTTCGGAGAGACTTTCGACGAAGCCAAGTACCGCGAAACTTCGCCCCGTGTCGCCGAGACGGCCGCCCGGCGCGACGAGATGCACAAGCGTTTCGTCGAGGCGCAGAACAGCGGCGATCTGGGCGAGCTGCGCCAGATCATCGTGGACTGCGAAATCGTCTGCCCGATTTCGGGTACGCGCAACTGGACCGAAGTGCGTCAGTTCAACCTGATGTTTTCGACCCAGATGGGCTCCACGGCCGATGGCGCCAATACGATCTACCTCCGTCCCGAAACGGCGCAGGGCATCTTCGTGAATTTCCTGAACGTGCAGAAAACCGGACGCATGAAACTGCCGTTCGGTATCGCTCAGATCGGCAAGGCGTTCCGCAACGAGATCGTCGCCCGTCAGTTCATCTTCCGCATGCGCGAGTTCGAGCAGATGGAGATGCAGTTCTTCGTGCGCCCCGGCGAGGAGATGAAGTGGTGGCAGGCATGGAAGGAGACCCGTATGGCATGGCACCGCGCGCTGGGCTTCGGCGACGACCGCTACCGTTTCCACGACCATGAGAAGCTGGCGCACTATGCCAACGCCGCGACCGATATCGAGTACAACTTCCCGTTCGGCTTCAAGGAGGTCGAAGGCATTCACTCCCGCACGGACTTCGACTTGGGCAACCACCAGAAGTTCTCAGGCCGCAAGATCCAGTACTTCGATCCCGAAACGGGCGAGAGCTATGTACCCTACGTGGTCGAGACGTCGATCGGCGTGGACCGCATGTTCCTGCAGGTGATGTCTGCGGCTTATACCGAGGAGCAGCTCGAAGGCGGCGACTCGCGCGTCGTGCTGCGTCTGCCTGCGGCGCTGGCCCCCGTGAAGGTCGCCGTTCTGCCGCTGGTGAAAAAGGACGGCATGCCCGAAGTGGCGCAGAAGATCGTGGACCTCTTGAAATACGATTACAACGTCGTTTACGACGAGAAGGATTCCGTCGGCAAGCGTTACCGCCGTCAGGACGCCGTAGGCACGCCGTTCTGCGTGACCGTGGACGGTCAGACGCTCGAAGACAACACCGTGACGGTGCGTCACCGCGACACCATGCAGCAGGAGCGCGTTGCGATCGACAAGCTGCCCGCGCTGGTCGAGGAGGAGTGCTCCTACCGCAAGCTTTTCCGGAAGCTGAATCTGTAATCGCTGATCCGTGGGCCGCATCCTCGCCATAGATTACGGGACGAAGCGTACGGGAATCGCCGTGAGCGATCCCCTGCGGCTGATCGCCGGGGGGCTAGAAACCGTCGAAACGAAGGGACTCGAAGCGTGGCTGGCAAAATATTTCGCCGCGGAAGACGTTACTACGATAGTAGTGGGCAAGCCGACGCAGATGGACGGCACGCCTTCCGAAACGTGGCGTTTCGTCGAGCCGCTGGCAGCACGGTTGCGCAGGGCCTATCCCGATAAGGAGGTGGTCTTTCACGACGAGCGTTTTACCTCGATGCTGGCGCACCGCACGATGCTCGAAAGCGGTATCGGCAGGATGGCCCGGCGCAACAAGGCGTTGGTGGACAAGATTTCCGCCACGATTATTTTACAAAGTTATATGGAGTTTAACAAATGATTTATCCGATTGTCATATACGGGAACGAGGTGCTTCGCAAACAGTGCGAGGAGATTGCGCCCGACTATCCCGAAGTGAAAAAACTTGTCGAGGACATGTTCCAGACGCTCGGCGAAGCCGAAGGCGTCGGACTGGCCGCGCCGCAGATCGGCAAGGCCATTCGTCTGTTCATCGTCGATTGCACGCCGTGGGGCGAGGACGATCCCGAATGCGCCGACTACAAGCGTGCCTTTATCAATCCCGAAATCTACGCTTTTTCGGAGGAGAAGAAGACCTATAACGAAGGTTGTCTTTCCTTTCCGGGCATCCATGCCGATGTGCCTCGTTCGCTGGCCATTAAGATGCGTTATCTCGACGAAAACTTCGTCGAGCACGACGAGGAGTTCCACGGACTGAAGGCGTGGGTCATTCAGCACGAATACGACCATATCGAAGGCGTGGTCTTCACGGACCGCATCTCGCCGCTGCGTCGCAATCTGCTGAAAGGCAAGTTGCTGAACCTTGCCAAGGGAAAGTACCGTGCGGCCTATAAGACCAGATGATTCCGGCATTGTGCCGTACCGCATGAAAAAGCGGATCCCGATGCCGGGATCCGCTTTTTTTGCATGTATGAACGGTGCGTTTGTCAGAATCTGTACGCGGCGCCGACGTATACCACCAACGGGTTCGAACGGTCGCTGTCAAACATAGGCTCGTACTTGAGACCTGCGGAGATGTTCCAGCGGTGGGCGACGTTGAAGTCGAAACCTGCGCCGACACTCATGCCGACCGCCCAGTCCTTGATGTCATTGGCCACGATACCTACCTGCGGGAATACGCCCCACCAGTCGGCGATCTGGAATACGTAGTGTGCGTCGAAGTTGATGTCTACGGAGCTGTCTTTTTCCGTCAGTACATAGATCGACGGCTCGATGCGCCAGTGCGAATTGAAGCTGTAGCGGTAGTAGGCGCCGATACCGACCGAGGCGTCGTCCGTGTTGGTGTAGAAATTGACACGCGGACCCACCGCACTGCGGTAATCGGAGGGCGTGCCGCGGTAATTGCCGGCCTGAGCCGCATTGTTGTTGTAGGTCTGAGCCGCGTTGCGGTAGTTGTTTGTCTGAGCTGCATTGCGGTAGGTGTTGGTCTGTGTGTTGCGGTAGGTGTTGTCCTGAGCGGACGCTGCCCAAGCAAACAATGCCGCAACCGAGATGAGAAGAATTTTTTTCATAATTTTCAGTTAAATTTTATGTATTAATAAGTGGTTGTCAGTCATTTAATTCATATCTCCGGATTCGGAAAGCTTCCCGAACCGCCTTTCTTCCATTGCCTTAACGGCGTGCAACACTCGTGCCGCGATCGGTTGCCGCCGGAATTTGTGCGCGACCGGAGGTGAAAAACCGTCCCGCACCGGAGGGCTGCGAAGCTCTCCGGAAGGGTTTTCAGGTCGCGGAATCCGGCCGATTTGCTGTATTTTACGGCGGACGGGCCGTGCGTTCTGTTTTGCTTGCGGGGGCTTTTGGCCGGGTGTTGAAAAATGTACGGCTCTCCGCCGCTGTAGCTCGTCGTTTCCGCTGCTGTCTCCGTTGCTGTCTTCACTGTCTCCGTTGCTGTCTTCGCTGTCTCCGTTGTTGCCTCCGCTGTCGTCGCTGCCGCCGTCGCAGCAGTCACCGTCGCTCGTTGTTGCTCGCCGCACTTCGTTGCGCGTTGGCTTTCGTGGCGGGCGGCAGTGGGGTGCGGGGCGTTCGCGGCCGGACATGAAAAATCCCGGAGACCTCGTCGAGGTCTCCGGGATATCGTTTTCCGGGTTGCGCCGGATTAGAACTTGTAGGTTGCGCCGATATTGATAACGATTGGATTTCTGCGTTTAACGTATCCGGGAATATAATCTTTAGCAGTCTGAATCATCCATTTGAAGCCTGCCGAAAGGTCCCAGTTGCGGGCTACCGAGAAGTCGGCGCCGCCGCCCAGATTGATGCCGCACGACCAGCCGAAGAGATCGTTGGCGCTCAGACCCGCCTGTGGATAGATATGCCAGTCCGGGGCGATATTGAAGAGATACTGCACGTCGGCGCTGATGTCTACCGAACAGCCTGTTTTGCATAGGGCGACAATGCTTGGAGCTACTCGCCAATTATCCGTAAAACTGTAAAATCCGGTTGCGCCGATACCAAAAATAGCACCCTCGGCGCCTGCGTTCGTATATATGCCGATTTTGGGTCCCACTGCCCAATTGCCCGGAGTTTGTGCTGATACGGTTGTCACTGCGAATAATGCGACGATTGCCGCAAAAAACATCTTCTTCATGTTCTGTTATTTTAATTCAACAAAAAAGTTGCGTGTTATACTGTTTGCCGATAGCAAATATACAAAACTTATCCGCTTTCGCCAAACATATTCAACGAACCGGACTTTTTTTTCGCTGAAAACGAAAGCCTGCGGCTTTCGTGCCGCAGGCTTTCGTTTTCGGATATTTCGGCCGTAACCGGAGGAACGCTACTTCTCGTTGAGCGCGGCGTGTGCGGCCGCCAGACGTGCGATGGGCACGCGGAACGGCGAGCAGCTCACGTAGTTCAGCCCTGCGTAGTGGCAGAACTCGACCGACGAAGGTTCGCCGCCGTGTTCGCCGCAGATGCCGCATTTGAGTTTTTCGCGGGTCGAACGGCCCTTGAAAACGGCTTCGCGGATCAGCTGGCCCACGCCGTTGCGGTCGAGGATCTGGAACGGGTCGTTCTTGAGGATGCCCTTTTCGAGGTAAACGGGCAGGAACTTGCCGATGTCGTCGCGCGAGAAGCCCAGCGTCATCTGCGTCAGGTCGTTGGTGCCGAACGAGAAGAACTCGGCAACCTCGGCGATCTGGTTGGCCGTCACGGCGGCGCGCGGAACCTCGATCATCGTGCCGACCATGTAGTCGATCTTGTCGTTACGCTCGGAGAACACCTGCTCGGCCGTCGCGTCGATGATGCCTTTCTGGTAGCGCAGCTCCTTGTGGTTGCCTACGAGCGGAACCATGATCTCGACGTGTACCGGAATGCCCTGCGCCTTGACGTTCATGGCGGCCTCGATGATGGCGCGCGCCTGCATCTCGGTGATTTCGGGGTAGGTGTTGCCCAGACGACAGCCGCGGTGTCCCAGCATCGGGTTGAACTCGGCCAGCGACTCGACTTTGGCGACGATTTTCTGGAGGGGTACGTTCATCTCCTTGGCCATCTCCTGCTGTCCCTTCTCGTCGTGCGGCACGAACTCGTGCAGGGGCGGGTCGAGAAGACGTACGGTCACGGGGAAGCCGTTCATAGCCTTGAACAGACCCTCGAAGTCGCCGCGCTGGATCGGCAGCAGCTTGGCCAGCGCCACGCGGCGTCCGGCTTCGTCGTCGGCCAGAATCATCTCGCGGATGGCCTTGATGCGGTCGCCTTCGAAGAACATGTGCTCCGTGCGGCAGAGGCCGATACCCTCGGCGCCGAATGCGAATGCCTGCAGGGCGTCCTTGGGGGTGTCGGCGTTGGCGCGAACCTTCAGCACGGCGTATTTGCCCGCAAGCTCCATCAGCTGGCCGAAATCGCCGCTCAGGTCGGCGGCCATCGTGGCTACCTGACCCAGATAAACCTCTCCCGTCGAGCCGTTGAGCGAAATCCAGTCGCCCTCCTTCACGGTGAAGCCGTTCACGCGGATCGTGCGGGTTTTATAGTCGATCTCCAGCTCGCCGGCGCCCGATACGCAGCATTTGCCCATGCCGCGTGCGACGACGGCCGCGTGCGACGTCATGCCGCCGCGTGCGGTCAGGATACCTGCCGCGTCGAGCATGCCCTTGAGGTCCTCAGGCGAAGTCTCGATGCGGACGAGGATCGCTTTCTGGCCCGACTCTGCGAGGATCTTCTCGGCGTCCTCGGCGAAGAACACCACCGGACCCGTAGCGGCTCCCGGCGATGCGGGCAGACCCTTGGTGATGACCTGCGCATTGGCGATGGCCTTCTTGTCGAATACGGGGTGCAGCAGCTCGTCGAGTTTGGCCGGCTCGCAGCGCAGCACGGCGGTGCGTTCGTCGATCAGACCTTCGCGGAGCATGTCCATCGCGATCTTGACCATGGCGGCGCCGGTGCGCTTGCCGTTGCGGCACTGGAGCATCCACAACTTGCCGTCCTGAATCGTGAACTCGATGTCCTGCATGTCCTTGAAGTACTGCTCCAAGTGGCGCTGAATCTCGTCCAGCTCCTTGTAAACCGTCGGCATGACCTCTTCGAGCGAAGGGTATTTCGTGCGGCGCTCCTCCTCGGAGACGTTCTGGGCCACGGCCCAGCGCTTCGAGCCTTCGATGGTGATTTGCTGCGGGGTGCGGATGCCGGCCACGACGTCCTCGCCCTGCGCGTTGATCAGGTACTCGCCGTTGAAGAGGTTTTCACCCGTCGCGGCGTCGCGCGAGAAGGCTACGCCCGTCGCCGAGTTGGCGCCCATGTTGCCGAATACCATGGCCTGCACGGTAACGGCCGTTCCCCACTCTGCGGGGATGTTGTTGAGCTTGCGGTAGAGGATGGCGCGCTCGTTCATCCACGAGCCGAACACGGCGCATATGGCTCCCCAGAGCTGATCCCAAGGGCATGCCGGGAAATCCTCGCCGGTCTGCTTCTTGACGGCGGCCTTGAAGTTCTGCACCAGCTCCTTCAGGTCGTCGGTCGTCAGGTCGGTGTCGTTCTTGACGCCGCGCTTCTCCTTCTGCTCCTCGATGATGACCTCGAACGGGTCGTGGTCCTCTTTCGATTCGGGCTTCATGCCCAGCACCACGTCGCCGTACATCTGTACGAAACGGCGGTACGAGTCCCATGCGAAGCGGGGGTTGCCCGTGCGCTTGGCGACAGCCTCCACGGCCTGATCGTTCATACCCAGATTGAGGATCGTGTCCATCATGCCGGGCATCGAGGCGCGTGCGCCCGAACGGACCGAAACCAGCAGCGGCATCTCCTTGTCGCCGAACTTCATGCCGGTCAGTTTCTCGATATTCTGCATCGCCCGCTCGACTTCGGGACGGAGCATCTTGATGACCGCCTCCTTGCCGTGGGCATAATATTCCGCACATACTTCGGTGGTGATGGTGAATCCCGGAGGAACGGGAATGCCGATGAGGTTCATCTCCGCAAGGTTGGCACCTTTGCCGCCGAGCAGCTCACGCATTTTGCCGTTGCCTTCGGCTTCCTTGTTGCCGAAGGTATAGACTCGTTTTACGTCTGCCATAATTTTTTTCTTGGTTAATTTAATGATATGTAAATTTATAAAAATTTTTAGCTAATCTCTTCCCCTACAGACGAAAATTGCGGTGACATCGCTGTTACCGCCTCGTCGAAGAATCCTATTTGCCGTTGGGAATGCGAATATAGGAAAACTTTTCTGAAATTCCAAAAAATTCTACTCCAAGTAAACGAATACCGGCAGGGCGTAGCCGAAGCCGCCCCGGTAACGCCGTCTCTCGTAGGTCGGCTGAGGGTTACCCGTCTTGGGATCAAGCAGATAGCGACGGGCGAAAACGTCGCCGCCCGGACACCTCAGCGCGGTGTCGGCCAGAATGCGGTCGCGCATGAGCCAGCCTCCGCGGCGGCGGACGTTGCCCCGGCCCAGCCGGGCCGGCCGTTCGAGGGCGTCGCGCAGTCCGTATGCCGCCGCGTCGAGCGACGCGGTGCGCCCCAGAACGATCAGCTTCACGCCGGGGCGTTCTTCGCGCAGGTCGCGGACGACCCATTCGGCCATGCGCGTGTCGCTGCACAACACCAGTCCCACGGTGTCGGTGCGCGCCGGGCGGACTGGGCGGCCGGTTGTGCGGCGGGTGCGCGGGGCAGGGAAGCGCAGGGTGCCTTCGATGTAGAGGTAGCGGCGCCCCGGCTCC
>ENA-OXEQ01000582-OXEQ01000582.1-human-gut-metagenome-genome-assembly--contig:-NODE-582-length-10219-cov-8.84022_pt1 | contig 10219 bp, 8 predicted proteins | sample MGYA00249356_ERZ652245 | MGnify/ENA primary metagenome ERZ652245 (study PRJEB26925, sample SAMN05826598) | human gut metagenome | biome: ENVO:2100002; feature: ENVO:00000062; material: ENVO:00002003...
ATAACAGAAATGAGGTCAGGTCAATGAGTTTATTTGAATTTGATGCGGAAGAACATGAAAAGGCGATAAAGCAGATAGCGTATGAAGATGGCTATGATAAAGGTGAACTTGCGGGCTATAACAAAGGTGAACTTGCGGGCTATGATAAAGGAGAAGAGGCAGGTGCTATCAGAGGCAGAGCTGAGCTTATATTATCAATGTTTAATTCCGGTAAGACACCGGAACAGATTTCTGATTTTTGCGGATTAGATTTGAAAGAAGTGGAAAAGGTTATAAAATCCCCAATGTAAAATCGAAAGATATTTTATTAAAGGATTATTTTACTCCGGATGTATTTGCGGATGCAATTAACGCAATATTGTATGACGGAAAGAGTGTGGTAACACCTGAAAAGATGCGTACCATAGATATAGAAACCCAGCATGTGGAAGAGAAAGATGGCGATATTAAGGCAGATGTAAGGTTTAGAGACCTGGCAAAGGTAGTTGAAGTAGATGATGCCATATACTGCCTGTTTGCCATTGAACACCAGTCCGTTGAGGATTACACAATGCCGCTTCGTATAATGGAATACGACGTAAGGGAATATTTAAGACAGGTAAAGAGTAACAAAGGCGTACAGGTTCAGATAAAGCCAATCATCACGATTGTAATGTACTGGAAAGCCGATAAATGGAACCAGCCTTTAAGCGTAAAGGACATGTTTGATAAGAATACGGTCAGATGGCTTGAAGACAACGGACTTGGAGGATATATTCAGGATTACAGGATGCACCTGTTTGAACCATGTGCAGAAGATAATCTTGATAAATTCAAAACAGAACTTAAAGATGTTATTGCCTATGTGAAATACAGTAAAAGCACGGAGGAATTAAGAAAATACAACGAAAAAAACAGACCTGGTCTGTCAAAGGATACGGTATCGCTTATTAATGTACTGACAAACAGTAAATATGAATTTATCGAAGGAAAGGAGAGACTCGATATGTGCGAAGCATTTGATGGAATAAAAGCAGAAGGAATTGCAGAAGGAAAAGCCGAAGAACTAAAGGAAAAATACAAATCATGGGTAACATTAAGCAACAATCTTAAAAAGAGAGGTATGAGCAATCCTGAAATTGCTGCTTTACTTGGTGTACCGGAAACTGAATTGCAAAATGCATTTAATATGATTAAAGAAGAAAAAAACATAAAATGAACTAAACAGGATTAATGATTTTCATAACCTCTTGACAAGAGTAGTATAATGTGTTTGAAGTAAAAGAAATGGTTCAATGAAAGAAGGAATTTTTATGAAAAAGTTACTTGTACCGGTTATACTTATGATGGCATTGTTAGCAGGATGCGGCAATGCAGGCAATGATTCACTTGTCAATAAAGATTATACAATTGACTCAAGCGATAATAACGAACCTGAAGTGACCACTCCGGTGAAGAAAGAAGAACAGCAGACAACTTCAATTAAGAAAGAAGAACAGCAGACAACTCCTGCCAGGGAAAATAAAGACAACAACACAAATGCTTCTAAAGGAAATATAGAAAATCAGCCATCAGATGACAGGTTTGCATATAAGATAAAAGGTTCAATAATGGATTTTGATTCTGTCAAGGGTCCATATATTATAATTGACCTTGATAAGATGACAGTCCTTGATTCAACAAGTAAGAATGCCAGAATTGACAATTATTCATATGACGGAACCGTCCTTACCATAACGTTATCCAGCGATGAAGATAAGAATCCACAGACATATGTAATAGATACAAGTGTAAAGTCAATGGGTAAGTTACCTGTATCCTAAATCAAGTTGATGTAAAAGCGTAAAAAAATATTGCATATATAAATAACTTGTGTTAAATTACATTTTAGTGACGAGAGTCAATTCAGACCGCTTCATTTATGAAGAGAGCCTTACGGACAGGCGGGTCGGCTGCCGGGCGGATAATCCGCATTATTGATTACATTATCATCTTGTGAAAGTCAATAAGAGCAGTAGGCTTTTATCGTGCTGAATACTCTGGCAACATATAATTATTTATATTGGACGACAACAGGTGGTAATGATACCACCTGTTATTTTTATATATATAAGGAGACCTTCAAATGGATTTGGAAAAACAGAAGCATGCGCCTATATGTGATGCACTGGAAAGATTTAAGAAAAAGAGAGTAGTACCTTTTGATGTTCCGGGACATAAGAGAGGAAGAGGTAATCCGGAATTATGTGATTTACTTGGAGAACAATGTGTAGGACTTGATGTGAACAGCATGAAGCCTCTTGATAATCTTTGCAATCCGGTGTCAGTAATTTCAGAAGCAGAAGAACTGATGGCAGATGCCTTTAATGCGGCAGGAGCATTTCTGATGGTTGGAGGGACAACAAGTGCTGTACAGGCGATGGTTTTGTCTGTATGTAAAGAAGGAGACAAAATTATTTTACCGCGAAACGTACATAAAAGCGTGATTAATGCACTGATTTTATGCGGGGCGGTACCTGTTTATGTTAATCCTACAACACATCCTGAGATTGGTATATCGCTTGGGGTACCTGTGGATAAGATGCAAAAGGCAATAGAAGAAAATCCTGATGCTGTGGCGGTGCTTATTAACAATCCCACATATTACGGAATCTGCAGTGATTTGAAATCATTAACCGATTTGGCACATAGCCATGGGATGAAAGTACTGTGTGACGAAGCGCACGGAACACATCTTTACTTTGGAAGTAATTTACCAATATCGGGCATGGCGGCAGGGGCAGACCTTGCGGCGGTATCCATGCACAAATCGGGTGGAAGCCTGACGCAAAGTTCCGTGCTTTTGACGGGACAAAATATGGACAAAGGACTTGTAAGACAGATAATTAATCTTACTCAGACAACGTCGGCAAGTTATTTACTTTTATCAAGTCTTGACCTTAGCAGACGTAATCTTGCCCTGCGTGGAAAAGAATGTTTTGACAAAGTTGTTGAGATGGCAGAATATGCGAGAGAAGAAATTAACAGAATCGGTGGATATTATGCATACGGGCGTGAACTTGTGGATGGTGTTAATGTTTTTGATTATGACGTTACCAAGCTTTGCATATATACAAGGAATATCGGGCTCACGGGAATAGAAGTGTATGATTTGCTCAGGGATGAGTATGATATTCAGATTGAATTCGGGGACCTTGGAAGCATTATGGCATACATCTCAATCGGCGACAGGTTAAGGGATATTGAGAGATTGGTAGGTGCATTGGAGGATATAAAAAGACTTTATGCAAAGGATGGAAGCAACCTTGCATGTGTAGATTTTATAGAGCCTGAAGTTGTTAAAAGTCCTAAACAGTCATTTTATGCAGAGAAGGTTTCAATGCCACTTTCAAAAAGTGCAGGAAATGTCTGTGGTGAATTCGTAATGTGTTATCCACCGGGAATTCCAATACTTGCACCGGGAGAGCTGATAACAGATGAGATAATTGAACATATTGTTTTTTCAAAAGAAAAAGGCTGCAGCCTTCAGGGTGCGGCTGACCCGGATGTGGAAAATATCAGGGTTTTAAAATAATCATACAGGAGAAATGAGATGGCAGGGAAAAAAGCAGAAATGTGGTTCTCTGATTATCAGACAGAAAATGTCTGCCTTGATATCAGAATTGAAAAAGAGCTTTATTCGGGACAAAGTGAATATCAGCGTATAGAAATACTGCAATCTGAATCTTTTGGCAGAATACTTGTTCTTGATGGAAGTATTGTATTTTCAGAAGCAGATGAATTTATATATAACGAGATGGTTACGCATGTACCGATGTCGGTACATCCCGATGTTAAAAAAGTGCTTATAATAGGCGGCGGTGACGGAGGCGTATGCACCGAATTTACAGCATATCCCGAAATTGAAGAAATAGATGTTGTTGAGCCTGATGAAGAACTCGTAGAGGTATGTATGAAATATTTTCCGGATACGGCAAGAGGCCTTAATGACGAAAGGGTGCATATATATCATCAGGACGGGCTTAGGTTTCTGCGAGGCAGAAAAGGAGAATATGACATAATTATAAATGATTCTACAGACCCGTTTGGACACACGGAAGGACTTTTTACTAAAGAATTTTATGGAATATGTTATCAGGCACTTAAGGAAGATGGAATAATGGTTTATCAGCATGGAAGCCCCTTCTTTGATGAAGATGAATCAGCATTCCGTTCAATGCACAGGAAAGTATACAGAAGTTTTCCTATAAGCAGGGTATATCAGGCGCATGTGCCTACATGTGCCAGCGGCTACTGGATGTTTGGTTTTGCCAGTAAAAAATATCACCCGCTTAATGATTTTGATTCAAAAAGATGGGAAGAGAGACATCTTAAAACATGGTATTACACAACTAATCTTCACCTTGGAGCTTTTATGCTGCCAAAATATGTTGAGGATTTATTAGAACAGGAGGAAAAAGAGAATGGCTAGATTATTAATTATCGGATGCGGTGGAGTTGCAGGAGTTGCAATAGCAAAATGTTGTCAGAACAGTGAGGTATTTACGGATATCTGTATTGCCAGCAGGACGGTTTCAAAATGTGAGGCGGTTAAAGAAAAACTTGCACCACATACTAAGACAAGAATTACAACAGCTAAAGTTGACGCAGATAATGTTGAAGAACTTGTTGCACTTATTAAAGAGTATGGACCAACGGCAGTTCTTAATGTGGCATTGCCTTATCAGGATCTTACAATAATGGATGCATGCCTTGAAGCAGGCGTTGATTATATTGACACTGCTAATTATGAACCGGAGGATACAATGGATAAAGTCTGGAGGGAAAAGTATGAAAAAAGGTGCAAAGAAGAAGGCTTCAGTGCATATTTTGATTACAGCTACCAGTGGGCTTATGAAGATAAATTCAGGAACGCCGGACTTACCGCACTTCTTGGAACCGGTTTTGATCCCGGCGTAACAAGTGTGTATACAGCTTATGCCCTGAAACATTATTTTGATGAAATCCATACAATAGATATTCTTGACTGTAACGGTGGTGACCATGGTTATCCTTTTGCAACTAATTTTAATCCCGAAGTTAATTTAAGGGAAGTAAGTGCACCGGGCAGTTATTGGGAAAACGGCAAATGGATTGAAGTGCCTGCCATGAGCATTAAGAGGGAATATGATTTCCCACAGGTAGGAATGAAAGATATGTATCTTCTGCACCACGAGGAAATAGAATCCCTTGCTAAAAATATTCCGGGAGTAAAAAGAATCCGTTTCTTTATGACATTCGGACAGAGCTACCTTACCCACATGAAATGTCTTGAAGACGTGGGAATGTTGTCAACGGAACCGGTTATGCATAATGGACAGGAAATAGTTCCAATCCAGTTTCTTAAAACACTTCTTCCTGACCCGGCTTCACTTGGAGAGAGAACAGTTGGCAAAACTAATATAGGATGTATTTTTAACGGCGTTAAAGATGGTAAAGAAAAGACAATTTACATCTATAATGTCTGTGACCATCAGGAATGTTATAAGGAAGTGGGAAGTCAGGCAATCAGTTATACTACAGGAGTACCGGCTATGATTGGAGCAATGCTTGTATGTCAGGGAATATGGAAAAAACCTGGTGTATTCACCACTGAACAGTTTGACCCGGATCCATATATGGAGGCCCTTAACAGGTTCGGACTTCCTTGGGTTGTTGATGAGAATCCTGCAACTGTAGAATAATCGGCGAGGTTATAAAGTGAAAATTAACGAGTTACCAACACCCTGCTATGTTATAGATGAAAATATCATAGAGGAAAACTGCAAAGTTCTTGCAGATGTTATGAAAAAAACAGGCTGTCATGTGCTTCTGGCACAGAAAGCGTTTTCCAATTATGCCTTGTATCCGCTGATTGGAAAGTATTTATCAGGAACAACTGCCAGCGGACTTTATGAAGCAAGACTTGGCAGAGAAGAAATGGGCAGGGAAAACCATGTTTTTGCTCCGGCATATAAGGATGAGGATATGGATGAACTTGTAAAAATATGTGACCATATTGTATTTAATTCCATATCCCAGTTAGAAAAACACAAAGAAAAATGCAGAAACGTCAGCATAGGAATACGTGTTAATCCTGAATTTTCAACGCAGAATGGACACGAAATTTATGACCCTTGCGGAAAAGGAAGCCGCCTTGGTGTGACTGCGGACCTGCTTAGAAATGCAGATTTAACCGGAATTGACGGACTCCATTTTCATACGCTTTGTGAGCAGAATTCGGATGATTTGAAGAAAACACTTGATGTTGTTGAAGAAAAGTTTGATTTCCTTCTTAGGAAGGTTAAATGGGTAAATTTTGGCGGTGGACATCATATTACAAGAAAAGACTATGATGTGGAGCTTTTATGTGACTGTATTACCCATATAAAAGAAAAATATAATGTCAAAGTATATATTGAACCGGGAGAAGCGGTTGCACTTAATGCAGGGTATTTTATCACAACGGTGCTTGATAAGGTTAAAAACAGCGGAATAACCTGCCTTATTCTTGACGGAAGTGCGGCCTGCCATATGCCGGATGTGCTTGAAATGCCGTACACACCACCATTATCAGAAGGTAGCATTATAGAGACTCCGGAAAAAGAATTTGACTACAGGCTTGGCGGAAATACCTGTCTTGCCGGTGACATTATCGGTAATTACAGATTTGACCATGATGTTCAGATTGGCGAACGCCTGACTTTTTGTGATATGGCGATTTATTCCATGGTAAAAAATAATACATTTAACGGGATACCGCTTCCATCCATATATTCAATGGATAGAAACGGGGATTGCCGTCTGATAAAATCTTTTGGATATAATGACTTTAAAGAAAGGCTTTCATAGATAATGGACTATAGTATAATAAAAAATTACCGTATGCCCGGTGAATTTGAACCCCATGACGGCTGTATTATGATATGGCCCGTGCGACAGGGCAGCTGGCCTTATAACGGCAGAGATGCCCAAAAAGCTTTTATGGAAGTTGCCAAAGCCATTGCTAAAAGTGAAAAAGTATATATGCTTGCGGATGAATGTCATATTGAAGAAGTTAAAAACAGTCTTAAGGAAAATATGGAGGCTGTGATTATAGAAAGCGATGATGCATGGGCAAGAGATGTGGGACCTACCTATGTTGTTGACGATAAAGGCAACAGAATGGGAATTAACTGGAAATTTAACGCATGGGGAGGCAGCTTTGACGGGCTTTATATGCATTATGACAAAGATGACAAGGTAGCTTCCCGGTTTTTAAAGTATACAGGAGATATGATTTTTGACGCCCATCCTTTTGTACTTGAAGGCGGTTCGATTCACAGCGACGGAGAAGGCACAATTCTTACTACGGAAGCATGTCTTTTAAGCAAGGGCCGTAATCCTTCAATGACCAAAAATGAGATTGAGGATATACTTCTTAAAACACTCGGCGGCAAAAAAGTTCTCTGGCTCCCTTGCGGTATATATAATGATGAGACTAATGAGCATGTTGACAACATATGTGCATTTACAAGACCGGGCAGAGTAGTGCTTGCGTGGACTGATGATAAAAATGATCCTCAATATGAGATGAGCAGAAGATGTGAAGAATATCTTTTACAACAAAAAGATGCAATGGGAAGAGCTATTGAGATTGTTAAACTGCCGATTCCTTCAACTCCTGTCCTTGTTAAAGAAAGTGACCTCCAAGGATATGTGTTTGAAGAAGGCGAGGATGTGAGAGAAGCAGGAGAACGGCTGGCTGCCAGTTATGTTAATTTCTATATATCCAATAAAAGTGTTATTGTTCCACAATTTGGTGATGTTAATGATGAAACAGCGGTTAATATTCTGCAAAAGGAATTTCCCGGCAGGACGGTATGCCCTGTCAAAGCAGATGTGATTTTGCTTGGAGGAGGAAATATTCATTGCATTACCCAACAGATTCCTAAAGGAGGAAAATAATGAGAAAAGTATGTGTTGCTTCCATTCAGATGAAGTGCAGCAGGGAAGTTAATGAAAATATTCTTACGGCAGACAGGCTTGTAAGGACTGCCGCAGAAAAAGGAGCAGAAATTATTCTGCTTCCTGAACTTTTTGAGAGACAATATTTTTGCCAGGAAAGACGATATGAGTACTACGGATTTGCAAAACCGGTTGAGGATAATGATGCAGTAAAACATTTTCTGCCTGTGTCTGAGGAACTAAATATTGTTCTGCCATTGAGTATTTATGAAAAGGACGGAAATGTTCTGTATAATACTGTTGTGGTACTTGACTGCGGAAAAATACTTGGAATTTACAGGAAAACACATATTCCGGATGACCATTTTTATCAGGAAAAATTTTATTTTACTCCGGGAAATACAGGATTTGTGACATTTAAAACAACTTACGGACAGATAGGAATTGGTATATGCTGGGACCAGTGGTTTCCGGAAACAGCAAGGTGCCTCACACTTAATGGGGCAGAGCTTTTATTTTATCCTACGGCGATTGGCAGTGAACCTATCCTTAACTGTGACAGCATGAAGCACTGGCGTAATGTTATGAAAGGTCATGCCGCAGCTAATATTATTCCTGTTATAGCAGCCAACAGATACGGCCTTGAAGAAGTAACGCCGTGTGATGCCAACGGAAACCAGAGTTCTTCACTGGAGTTTTACGGTTCCGGATTTATTACTGATGCTACGGGCGAACTGCTCTGTGAGTCGGGAAGAAAAGGCGATGACATTCTTTTACAGGAATTTGACCTTGATGAAATAGCCGCAATGCGACTTGAGTGGGGACTTTTCAGAGACAGAAGACCGGAATGTTACGAAAAAATATTGAAATAACACACGTTAATGTGTTAAAATGAGTAGTGCATAATTTTAGCACTCGATTAAATTCCAAGGAGGAAAAGATGGGAAAACTTTTTAAACTCAAAGAGAATGGTACTACTGTTCGTACTGAGATAGTTGCAGGTCTTACCACATTTATGACAATGGCTTATATCATTGCATTAAATCCTAACCTGTTAACGGCTTTTGGTGCCAATGGTGGAACAGAGTTATGGAACGGTGTGTTCCTCGCAACATGTATTGCTTCTGCAATCGGTATGTTCGTAATGGCATTTCTTGCCAACAAGCCTTTTGCCCTTGCACCGGGTATGGGACTTAACAGCTTTTTTGCTATAGTTGTAAGTAATATTGTTTCAATTACTGGATTAAGTTACACTGAATCATTTCAGGCTGGACTTTGCATAATCCTTATTGAAGGTATTATTTTCTTTATTCTTTCTGTACTTAATGTACGTGAGAAAATTGTTCAGGCAATTCCTTTGGGAGTACGACTTGGTATTGCTCCGGCAATCGGTCTTATGCTTATGAACATTGGTTTTGGTTCTAATGCGGGTATTTATAGTGATAAGGGTGGCCCTTTCTATGTAATGAGAGACTTTTTCGGTTCATTAACACCGGGTCTTGCAAGAGATACAATGGGCTCAGGTTACTCAGCAATGGTTTTAGCTGTAGTGACAATGTTTATCGGATTATTTGTTATCATTATACTTGCTCATAAGAAAGTTAAAGGTGCCGTTTTACTTGGTATGCTTGCTTCTTGTGTTATCTATTGGGCAGGCGAAGCTATCTTCCTTGATACTAATCCATTTGCATCACTTAAGGGTGCTTCTTTTGTACCTCCATTCGCAGATATGGCGGATACAACATTATTCAAGTTCAATTTTTCAGGATTTGTTGAAATTGGATGGTTTACAGCAATTACGCTGATAATTACATTCTGTATTATCGATATGTTTGATACAATCGGAACTCTTGTGGGAACTGCTTCAAGAGCCGGTATGGTTGATGAAAATGGCGAGATGCCTAACATGAAGCAGGCATTGATTTCAGATGCTGTAGCAACAGTAGTAGGCTCTGCAACAGGTACTTCTACAGTTACAACATTCGTAGAATCAGCTTCAGGTGTTGAAGCCGGCGGACGTACAGGTCTTACAGCTTTGGTAACAGGTATTCTTTTCCTTGCATGTATGTTTATTGCACCTATTGCAGCAATTATTCCACCTGCCGCTACATCAGCAGCGCTCATCTATGTTGGTATCCTTATGATTAGTGGTCTTAAGAAAATTAACTTTGATGATATGACACAGACAGTTCCTGTAGCACTTATGTTAATTTCAATGCCTATATCAGGATCTATCGGACATGGTATTGGATCTGTCTCTTTATACACATCTGAC
>ENA-OXEQ01000593-OXEQ01000593.1-human-gut-metagenome-genome-assembly--contig:-NODE-593-length-10132-cov-5.30823_pt1 | contig 10132 bp, 6 predicted proteins | sample MGYA00249356_ERZ652245 | MGnify/ENA primary metagenome ERZ652245 (study PRJEB26925, sample SAMN05826598) | human gut metagenome | biome: ENVO:2100002; feature: ENVO:00000062; material: ENVO:00002003...
GAGACAGGATATGGGACAGAGTAAACGCTACTTTACTTCTGATGTTCCGGCTGTGAACTATTTGCCTGCTTATTTGTCTAAGATGGTGGCATATCCTGTTGATGGCGATGCACGTGTAGTAGTCTACAGATTCTATAACGGCAAAGCTTTGAATATCTACAGTGATGAATACACTTATTCTGCCGAAAAAGCGAGATGGGAGTTGAATACACGTATTGTCGATAAGACAGAGCAGTTTGTATTGTCTGACGGCAAGTGGAACTTTGATCCGAGTACAGTGGTTACGCTGAAGGCTGAAAAGGGTAATGTAGAGGCTGCCGCATTCTATCAGGCAATCACCGATTGGGTGAAAGAGAATCATCCAGAGTATGTGACTTCATACGGTAACAACGATTATTATTATGGTGGTTCTGCTTACAATAATAATTTCGACTTCCGTCCGTCCGCATGGAAGGCACAAAATGCTTCCGCTTATGGTTCGATGTCAGATGCCGATCTTACTAAGTTGATGTTCGAACGTTTGCCAGAAGCATTCCTTCCGGGATTGAAAGCAATCTATGGTAGTGCGGATGTTGTGGAAGGTGTAGATGTCTTCTATACAATTAACTTTGCCATTTACGATGGCTCTTCTACCACACAATATACCATTAAGTATAAAGTGACAGGTAAAGGACAGTTTGAATATGTTGCAGACTCTTTGAAGAAAGTAGAATAAGAAAACTAATTCATTTATAATTAAGAAAGGCCGCTCTGAGTAATCAGGACGGCCTTCTTTTATATTATAACGAGAGAGTTATGGGGGTGAAAAGGCGTTTAGATACATTCCCGTTTACATCTTCACCTCCATCACTACCGGATTATGATCACTGCACAAATTGAGGTCAGGCGAATAGTAATCTACCCCTTTAAATTCTTTGGAATGGAAAATATAGTCGATTCTCAGCAGGCGTTTAAAGTACCGGAACGTATACATGTACCCATGTCCGCAAGTCTGGAATCCGTCTTGAAGATTGTCACCTTTCACGGTACTGTATGTGTAGGACGATGGGAGAGAGTTAAAGTCACCGCAAACCAGTATAGGGTAGGGGGTGGTGCGGATTAATTGTTCCAAAGTCTTTGCCTGTGCCGCACGTTTCCTGAAGTTCTCGTTGAGTCCCTCCAACAATTGCTTGGCCACTGCTTCCTCTCTGCCTGTCAGTTCGTTTTTAGCCAGTTCCCTTTCCAGTCTGCGCTTATTTTGGCTGACCTCCGTTGTTTGCAGGTGGCTATTGAAAACACGAACCGTTTGTCCGTTTACGTCCAGATCGCACCACATACTGCAATTCCTTGAATCGGGGTAAGTGATCAGTCTGCTGTCCTTCACCGGATATTTGCTGAACAGAGCTACCTGCAAGATAGGTGTGCTGTCCGGAGCTTGCGGAATGACGGCATACTGCCAGTCTGCAAATGCGTTCCGTATACTGTCTGGAGTAAAGTACCGGTTGCCGGCAAACTCCTGAAAGCAGATAATGTCCACCCGGTGCTCTTTCATATAAGCCGCAATCTCCTTGCACGAGTATCCCGACTGCTCGTTGCCGAAACTGTCAACGTTGTATGTCGCTATTTTCAGTGTATTTGCCTCTTTTCCTCCGACCGTGAAAGGAGGTTGGAAAATCCGACCCAGATATTGCCAGTTGGCAGCTATGGCTATCAACGGAATGATGATCCAGAACCTCCGGCGAATTCCCCAGTAAATGGCGGCGGCAAGATTGATCAATAACAGTCCTGACAGCGCCAGCCCGATGAAAGGCATCAGAGTGGAGTGCTCGGGAGGTATGTGTCCGGCGAATGCTCCGGCAATGGTGATGCCGGCCAGGACAAAAGTCAGTGCAATAGACGTACAATAAAATAGTTTGGATACAGCTTTCTTTCCCATTGTTTTGAATTTCGCATTTTAGTTCACCACAGATTACACGGATTAAGACAGATTGATTATTTATCCGGTTGATCTCAAGCGGAATTCAGACAGACTCCGAGGAAATCCGTGTCAATCCGTGTAATCCGTGGTGAATTGGTTTATTTCAGCCATTTCTTTATCTTTTCCTTTAGCTTTTCCTGAGCGATCGGTTTTGAGATAAAGTCATTGCATCCGGCTTCTTCGGCTGCATTCCGGTCGTGTTCGTAAGCGTATGCGCTTTGTGCAATGATGGGTACTTCCGCGGACAGTTGCCTGATAATTCTGGTAGCTTCCAGTCCGTCTAAGTTAGGCATCTTGATGTCCATCAATATCAGATCCGGATTTACCTCGTCATACATGGTCACAGCCTCCATACCGTCTCTGGCGCGTACTAAGCGGTATTTTCTACCCAGAATAGCGTTCAGCAGGTCGAAGTTGCTGTCTGTGTCTTCGGCTATCAGTATGGTGGCTTGCTCCGTTCCGGCTGCGGTTGCCCGAAGGTCCTCTTCCTTTTCCGTCGTTTCCTCTTTGGGGCGGGGCGTATCCTCTTTGGCCGGGAGCACTTCCGACGGCTGTGTTCCGACGGCTTCGCCGGGCAAGTGGCTGTTCGTTCCCGTTTCCGTATCTTGTATGACATTCTCAAGAGGCAGCCAGAAGGTGAATGTGGTTCCTGTGCCCACTTCCGAGGAGACCGCAATCTCTCCGCCTAGCCGTTCGATGATCGTTTTACAGATTGACAATCCCAGGCCCGTACCCTGGGCAAAATTGTTCAGTTTGGCAAACCGTTGAAATACCCTTCCCAACTTTTCGGGCTCGATACCCAGTCCGGTATCTTTGACGTAGAATACAACTCGCTCGCCTTCCTGTTTGTAACCATAGCTTACGCTGCCTTCTGTGGTAAATTTGAACGCGTTGCCTATCAGGTTAGAGAATACCTGGAAGATCCGGTTCTTGTCCGAGTGGATGCTTAGCGCTTCGTCCGGCGAGTCGAACCTCAGTTCCACTCCCTGCGGACAGCGGAACACGTGTGCATCATGAATCTCTTTGCAAAGTGTGTGCAGCCTCACCGGCCCGTAAGTGAACTCTACGATGCCCGACTCTATTTTGGAAAGATCCAATATTTCGTTGATCAGTTGCAACAGCCGTTCGTTGTTGGCGTCTACAATCTCGTAATACTCCCTCCTTTCCTCCGCATTGTCACTCTCCGAGATGATGCGCGAGAATCCTACGATGGCATTGAGGGGCGTGCGTATCTCGTGGCTCATGTTGGCAAGGAAAGCCGACTTCAGTTTGTCCGATGTTTCCGCTTTCTCTTTCGATTCTATCAGTTCACGGCGCATCAGTTCCAGCTGGGTGATGTCCCATTCGATGCTGACAATGATGGGAGAGAAGTCCTCGCTTTCCACCATGATTTTTTGCTTGTCGAGAATCAGCAAATTTCCGTTTTTGTCCTTGCCTTCCATAATCCAGTGCATCCCTTTTCCGGTAGCGGCAATTTCCATATCCTCTTTTCGCTTCTGTTGTGCCATTTCCGGCGGGTAGTAGTCGAAGTCGTTCATTCCGATGGCGTTTTCTGAGCTGATGTCCCGGTTGTACGACTCCCGGTTACGGTAGATGTACCTGAAATCGTTCTCGATATCTTTTACCACGATGCCTGCCGGGATGTTCTCCATCGTGGTATCCATGATACGATTGAAGCGTTTGATCTGCGATTCGTACCGGATGCGTTCCGATATGTCGTGGGTGAACGACCAGAAGGTTTCTTCTCCGTCGTCCGTTGTCACACTGTACATGGTGCCTTCAAAGGCCAGTGTGTTTTTATCGTGCTTCAGGGGGTGGTAGGCCAGGAAATTGAGGGTTTGGCCTTCCCGTATACTGCGGTAACGTTCTTCCCAGTCCTCTATGCAGGTCATATCGCCCACGACATCGAACACCCGTATCAGTGACAAGTCCGCCTGTTCCGCGATCCGGTGGTGCAGACTGAACTGCCGGTTGCAAACAAATACCGTGCCGTCTCTGCGTGCCGCGTACACACTTTCTTTGGCATTGTTGATGGCATGCGTCAGCGTGTTGATGTCGTTTCGTTTCCGCTGTATGTCGGTGATGTTCTGTATATACCCTTCCAGGACGATGTTGCCATCTTCTTCTTCATTCCGCAGGTAGCATTGCTGGCGCATATAATATACCTGTCCTTCCAGCAGGATGCGGTATTCGATGTATTCCTTTAAGAGTTCGCGGCGGTTGGCTTCCATCCACGTGTTCACGGCGGGCAGGTCTTCGCTCAGGATGGTTTCGTAGTAATCCTGAAAGTTGATGCTCCGCTCTTCTTCCGTGCATACGATTCCGTTGTATCCTCGGTAATAAAATGTCTTCTCTCGCGATGAATATTTCCATTGCCCTATTTGTGCCGCTTTTTGTATCTCCTTCAGCTCGTAGTTGGTGCGTTCCAGTTGCAGTTTTACGTTGCTGCGCGCCGTGATGTCGCGATATTGGCACAGCACCTTGTCACCGTCGTACGGCTGCATGATACATTTGAAGTAATACGTTTCGCCCCCTTCCAGTGGCAGCCGGTAGTTACGGTTCACCGTTATCCCCTGTTGGGTCACCCGCCTGAAGTCCGGTAGCAGTTTCTGGAAGGTATGGTCGGGAAGCAGGTTGAACAGATTTTTCCCCAAGAGTCTGTCTTCTTGCAGGAACCACAAATCGCTGTGTGGGTCGATGTCCAGACACGTGCCGTTTTTGTCCACCAAGATCAGTGTGTCGGATGTCAGTTGAAGTATCTTGTGGGCATTGTCTACGTCATGCAATATTCTATCCATGCTTTGTCCGATTTATTGGTTTAAGGATTCCGTTTTTGTTCTTTTGGCTTTTTCCCATGCTCCTGTTCCTTTCTTTTTACGAAGGTAGTTAACACCTTTCATTACGTTAATGTTCATAAACAGGAAATAATACGGGATGAAGAGCAGCTTGTTTTTCACTTGCCGGGTAGAAAGGTAGTAGCCCCATCCTCCCATGATGTAGAATAGGAACTGGAGTGCCAGGATGGTGCCGTAACAGACAGGGGAGCCCCCCGCCAGTAGAATGGCGATGTTGAGTGGAAGCAGCGCGAACAGCAGCACCGGTGCCAGAGACCACCTCAGCACTCTATGCGATACGTATTGAAACGTCAGCACTCCGTAACGGAACGGATTGAGCAGTTCTCTCAGCCGCCAGATAGATTGCAGTCCGCCAGCTGCGATACGCACTTTCCGCTTCTGCTCCTCGCGCATGTCGGCCGATCCGCTTTCGATGGCATACGCCTGCGTGCAATATGCTATCTTGTATCCCTGCATGGCGATGCGCAACGACAGGATGAAGTCGTCCAGCAGTGTGTCCGGTTCCATCACTGTGAAGAGCTCCCGGCGTACGGCAAATAGTTCGCCTGCGGCTCCCACGGCGGAGTAGAGGCGTGCATCCAGTGCTTTCAGTGTCGATTCATATTTCCAGTATATGCCTTCTCCTCCGGCCGCCGCACCGTCTTTTTCTTGCACGGCTATCCTTTTCTCACCGGCAACGCATCCCACCTTCGGGTCTTCAAAAGCCCGGACTATTTCGCGTATCGCTTCGCGGTTGAGCATCGTATTGGCATCGGTAAACACTACGAGCGGCGTGTCCACCAGCATCATGCCCCGTGTCATGGCGGCCGTTTTTCCTTGCCGCAGGGGTTGGAAGTGGACGGTGGCCTGCGGCCAGTCTTCCAGTCGCTGGTTGGTAGAGTCGTTGCTTCCATCGGTGGTCCACACGATGTGCAGCTTGTCCGCCGGGTAGTCCAGCCCGAGACAGTTGCGCATCTTCTCGTCCACCACCTCTTCTTCGTTAAAGGCTGTGATGAAGAGTGTCACGTCCGGCAGTCTCTTGTCCGGGGGGAGCTGTCGCCGGACAGGTTTCACAAAGAGTTCTTTCAGTTTGACCAGCATGTAAAGCAGTATTCCGTATCCCAGGTGGGTATAGAATACGAGGAAGAGGGAGAGCCAGAAAAGGATTTCGAGCCAGGTGGTAATTGTGTTGTTCATAATAGGTTAGAGTCTTTATCTTTATAGGTTGTTTTTTTGTAAAGCAGCCCCGTGGCGCCTTTTAAGGCCTTGAGAAGACGGACCCCGAAACTCCTGGCCAATGAACCGTCGGCATCAATGGTGCTATTGCTGGTCAGTGCCCGGGCTTTACGACTTGTAATGAATATCAGTCTTCCGTAGGGCTTCATGGCAAGTGCCAGTGAACCGTCTTCTCCTCTCCGGATGTCTGTGCGGAATCCGAAAAGGCGTCCGAGTTCTGTATTGAATCCGAATGTCATTCCCCGTACGCAGAGTTCCGGCCGTTTGATGGCCTGTATGCTCAGGTGTAAGTCACGCAAGCACTCGTAGAGCCACAGCCCCAAACGGGAATGTCTCTTGTCCGGAATGAAGCTCCACAGGCTGAATGTACAAGCGACGCCAGGCTTCATTAAGTTCCGCACATGGGTGTCGATATAGTGTGGCGGATACATGGTATCGGCGTCAATGCAAATATGATATCTCCCTTTTGCATGGTCCAGACCACACTGTCGGGCATATCCGGGTCCCTTTTTAAGTTCGTTGAAGTAGGTGGCTCCTACCGCTTGCAATGCCTGCTCCGTCCGGTCGGTGGAATGATTGTTGACCACTAAAATCTCGATGGGGTAACTGTATTCGTTGTTGCCAAGAGACCAGAGGCAGCTTAATATGTGGGGCTCTTCGTTGTGCGCAATCACTACTACGGATACCAAAGGGGTGTCCGACTGCTTTTCATGTAACAATGTGCCGATTTCGGACAGAGTGTCTCCGGGGATTTCGGACAAGGTCAGTCCGAAAATTGATAAATATTTGGTATACCATTCCATGCTTGTTGTTTGTTTTGTTGTATTAACTTATTTGGGCGATAATCTCTTTCCGATACCCTTCACCTGCGTCGGTTACCCGCTTGTTTCCGAATGCTTCGTTCACGTATTTCTTTTCCAGTTTCACCTTTCTCCGTGCTTTCATCCGCCACCATTCGTACTCCACATCTATGTGTCCGATATCTACCGCCTGGTATCCAGCATTGTGGAGGTCGTATGCCAATACCGTGGCCGTAGGCCCCAATGCTATCAGGAATAGTACTTCCTTTTCTACTTTCAGTGCCTCGTTCAGGATGCGGTCATAGCGTTCGAAAGCGTTCCGGGGCGGGCAGAGGATGCGTCGGATACTTCCGGCATTATCAAAAAGGTCGTTTCCTACTCCAAGTCGGCTCATTGCGCCTTCGATGAACACGATGTCGCGTCCTTCCCAAATGGTCTTGAGTTCCCGAAACCAACGTGCGCAATGTTCCTTGGATGTATAGTCCATATAAGGGCGTGAGAGAAATGCGTTTTCGTATTTTCGTCCGGGGATCAGTAGCTGGTCCCACCATTTGCCGTAAATGAAGAAGTGAGTTCGCTGAAACCGACGGCATTTGCGCCTGTAACGGTTCAGTCCGCTGAATACATCGGGGATAGCCACCAGATGTCCTTCTTCGTGGCTGACCAGCACTTCTCGCAGGCGCTTTGCAAGCAGCGGAGAGCCTTCCTGGAAGCCGATGGATTTGGAGGGGCTTGTCAGTAGCATCTCTCCGTCTCCGAATCTGCTGATGGAACGGTTTCCCTCCGTGATATGTCGGATGGTCTCGTCAATGGAGGCTACGGTGGGAACGATGTTTTGATGGTGTTGCAATACTATTGACCAGAAGTTGTACCACTCTACAATAGATGCATAGCGTATTTTGAGTGCAAGTGTTTTTATGATCTGTAGTCCGTTCATGATATCAGGCTGTTAAAAAGTTCTTTCCATTGTGAGGCGATATGGTCTATTTTAAACCGTTCCACATGGATGCGGGCCCGTTGTCCCATCTCTTTGCGGATATTCTCATGGCTGATCAGGTATCCTATTTTCTCGGCTAGCTTGTTGATGTTTTCTTTGGGTACCAGCAGCCCGTCGTTGCCGTCATCAATGATGTCGCGCGGGCCACAGGGGCATGCGAATGATACTGGCGGAACTCCGCATACCATTGCTTCGACGAGCACCATGCCGAAACCTTCATATCTGGACGAGAGGGCGAAGATCGAGCTTTCACAATATTTATCTACTATATTACTGACGGTGTGCTCCAGGATGCACGACCGGGATATGCCCAAGCCATCTATCAGTTTTTGAAGTTCTTCTCTGAATCCGTCGCCGTAAATGCGCAGTGTCCAGTCCGGGTGTTGTTCCGAAACTATTTTCCAAGCTTTTATCAGCATGTCGAATCCCTTTTGGGGTACATACCGTCCGGCGGCGATCACTTGTTTCCGACTTCCGTCTGATTGTCGGTCCGGGAAGAAGGGAAGCGGATTGTGGATTACCGTCACATTATTCAGTTCCGTCCATTCGGCAGCGTCTTCGTAACTTAATACAATGAATCTTTTGAGCTTTCTCAGTTTTCTTATCAATTGTTTCATCCAGTAGCTTCGTATCCACTTTTTCAAAAATGCGGGTAAGGGCTTGTCGCTGAGTTCTCTGTAGTTAGACTTATTGAAATGGATCTCTCCGAGTTTGATGCTGCCGTCCGTCATGTTGTTGATGATATTGATATCTCTTCGTAGAGTGGAGATGGTAATGTCGGGTTTAAGCTCGTTAAGGCATGCGTCCAGTCTTTTCTTGAATAGTTTTTGTTTCTTTACGTATCCCGTGATGTGCCTTAAAACGGGCATACCGTCCATTTCATCGTAATTGATGTCCAACTGATGTAGCGTGATGCTGGGATGCAGCGGATAGTAGGGGGCCTTGTCCTTGCCATCGGTCAGGATAAGGTGTATGTCGTATCCGAATTTCTTAGTGAAATAATTTACCTTTAGGCTAATCACTCTTTCCATACCTCCCGGACAGTGGATTGACGGAATGCAATAGGCTATTTTCAGCTTTTTTTCAGAGGTTACTTGATACTTTCCGATCACTTTCTGCATCTGTGCATGCCATGACAGGTGGCTGATAGACTGTCTGATTCCGGCAGGATCCCATGTTTGTGTTTGGTAGAAGTCTACTATCGCCTGTATCCGCACTGGAGTTTCGTTTGCCGGTGCTTTCAGTACGTAGGGTTTGTCGTCAAAGTCGGTATCCGTTTCGGAGTAGATGAAAGGTAGTCCCCGGGCCGCATATTCCCGGTTCTTGAGTGTCTTGATGGTTGTGATTCCGCTCCGGTGCCTTGCCAGGCTTCCGATGCCGAAATCGGACTGTTCGAATATCTTGTCGAGTTGCTCTCCGTGCTGCTGTCCGTGTAGTATGACGAAAGGTTCCAGTTTATACTGTGCAATGACAGGCAGTATCTCTCTGCGCTCGCGTTCGCCGGTTAGTGCACCCACGATGTGGAAGTAGACCTTATAGGAGGGGTGGGTGGCGTAGTAGTCTGCCATTCCCTTTATAATCCGGTCGAAGCCGTGCCAGTAGTGTACCTCTGCCACACCTATCAGGTGCAGTTCTCGGGAAGTGTCATTCCGGGTTATCTTTTGCGGTATGGCATCGAAGTCTATTCCGTTTGAGATGCGTATCGTATGTCCTCCGAATATTGTTTCCGCATCAGAGAAGGTGACGATACCGTCAAGCTGTGCCGCCAGTTTTCTGCGGAAGCATCGGTCAACAAGCAGATCCAGTTTCATTCTGCGGGTGATGTATTCCTGGTCGTACGGATAGGTGGGAATTTCCATGACCACCTTCACTCCCTGTCGTTTCAACTGCTTCACCATGCTGATGGTGAACGGGTTGGCGTTGTGGTACGAACGCATGTAGACCAACTGGATATTTTCCTGCAGAATGTATTTTACGATGCTTTGTAACTCAAATCTTTTCCGGAGTTTTCCTTTTATTCCGCTGCCGTAGTCCCGCAGCGTGTGATTGTCTATCATCCGGCATTTGTGTCCATTTTCCTCGTTCAGATAACATGTGTGCACGTCCATTCCGCACTCTTTCAGCGCTTTTACCTGATAGCGGATTTTCTTGCTGATGCCGTTCGCTTCTTCAAATCCGTGGAATATAAGAAACAGTGCTTTCATCGTTTGTTTTTGTTTATGATGCTTTTTGCCTTGCCAGTGATGTCGTATTCACCGGTCAACTGTATATAGCACCCAAATATACAGAAAAATATAATGCTTTTTAC
>ENA-OXEQ01000597-OXEQ01000597.1-human-gut-metagenome-genome-assembly--contig:-NODE-597-length-10105-cov-6.44995_pt1 | contig 10105 bp, 8 predicted proteins | sample MGYA00249356_ERZ652245 | MGnify/ENA primary metagenome ERZ652245 (study PRJEB26925, sample SAMN05826598) | human gut metagenome | biome: ENVO:2100002; feature: ENVO:00000062; material: ENVO:00002003...
CGTCAGATGTGTATAAGAGACAGTAATTATTTTATTAATAAGTAAGGTTAAGGTACGTGTTTATGGATATATTTGAGTCTCTGAATTCTGTGCTTGTAGACTTGTTCAATGATATCTTGAACATTGAAGAAAGGGCTCTTATCACAGAAGAATTTAAAGATATTTCTGTTACAGATATGCATATTATAGAAGCAATCGGAATTGAAGAACCTCGTACTATGTCCACAATTTCCAAGTCACTTGGAGTAACAATGGGAACTCTTACAGTTGGAATCAACGGACTTGTGAAAAAGGGCTATGTCATAAGAAAGCGTGGCGAGAAAGACCGCCGTATAGTCTACGCTTCTCTTACAGACAAAGGAATTGCCGCATACAGACATCATGAGAATTTTCACAAGGATATGATTGGACATATCACGAAGGATTTAACAAAAGAAGAAGCCGAGGTTCTCACGAAAACATTTATACGGCTGGAAGATTTCTTCCACCAGATTCCATAATAACAATCAGCTTAATAAAGGAGGGGTATTTATGCCAGACAACAAGAATTTACTCAATTTAGACGATTTAGCTGATGTATTTGCACAGCTTAACGATATTGAAGACGCGCCAGAAGAACTTACTGAGGAAGAGAAAGCCTCCCAGCGCAGATATGAAGAGATTATCAAGAAACATAAGAATAATAATTAACCAAATGAATCTAAGCGACTGTCCAAGATATTTAAAGGCAGTCGTTTTTATATGTGTTATAACGCAAATCCCCGTTCGTGTAAACACTATTTTCGCGCAAATCCCCATTCATAGCACCTCAATTTCTACCCAAATCCCCATTCATTAAGTATCATATTCCTGCGAAATCCCCGTTCATATAGATTATACCTTGTAATATTCATATTTATTCATATATAACATATTGAAACAGCCACCCTTGGGTTTCCCCGCGGGTGGCTGTTCCATCTTTATATGAAAGTGTTTGAAAGAAAAAAGCTTAGTTATTGGCTGTAATGCCTGCTGTCTTGTAAACAAATGTTACACTTCCGGATTTGTCATCTGACTTGCCTAAGAATGAATTGTATTCCTGACCTGCCTTAACTACTGCCTTGATTGTATCAACGGCTGTCTGTGCGTCTGAGTCTACAAGCTTTGTGATAGGCTCAATTGCTTCGCTGTTAAACTGTGCCATTCCATCCTTTAATGTAATTGCACCTTCGTTTAACTGTGTAACTCCATCTGCAAGTGTTCCTGAACTATCCTTTAATGTAGCTGTTCCATCTGCAAGCTGTGAAGCACCACTCTTTAATGTATCATTATTAGCTGTAAGCTGTGAAAGTCCACTCTGAAGGACTGCTGTTCCTTCCTGCTGGAGTTTTCCGGCATTAAGATTTAATGCATATAAGCTTGAACAGAGAGTTCCTTCTTTGTAAGTTGAGAATGAACCAACTGATGTGCTCAGTGTGTTAAGACCTTTGCTTAATGTATCAAGCCCTGCTTTAAGCTGCTTAGAACCTGCACTTAACTGTCCTGCACCTGCACTTAACTGGTCAATTCCTGCTTTAAGGGCATTTGCACCAGAATTAACCTGACCTGCTCCTTCATTCAATTTAGTAATTCCATTAAAGAAACTGTTCTCTCCGCCAGCTGTAAGGGATGTCATCGTATCATTAAGTAGACCGTATGCCTTATAAGCCTGTGAAAGTCCACTTGAAATAGCTACAAGATTTGCGTCTGCATCACTATTTGCCTTTGCTTTTAATTGTTCTAATGTATATTTGTGTTCTGTATCTGCTGCTGCATATTTAGCAGTTAATGCACTAACCATTGCTGTTCTTATACCAATTATTTTACCTGTTGCAATATCTGTATCATTATAATTCTGCATTATAAATGCGGCTGCCTTGGTACACTGATTTTCATCTGTAATATCTGCTGTAGCAGATATACCTTCATTAGCAAGTGTTGTCGCAGCTGTAATTTTCTGCTCACCTGTCATTGCAGCCGGGTTATATCCTAATTTTCCACCAATAACCGCAATTGCTAACTGATAAAAACTATCATATGCATTATCATATTTTTGTTTTGCTTCTGTCATTCCTGATGTTAATGTACCACCTATTTTATCTGCTCCTTCAGCTAATGCTGCTGCACCCGTTGCCAATTCTCCTGTTCCATCTGTCAATGACTTTGCACCAGTAACAAGCTGACCTGCACCAGATAAAGCGCTGTCAATTCCTTCATCAAGTGCTGTAGCGCCCGCTGCAAGCTGGCTTGCACCATCTGCTGCCGAAGCAACACTGCTGTCAAGATTGTTATCCTTAAGAGTATTATAAAGAGTTCCGATTCCGTCAGCATATGTCTTCATGTTGTCATTAAGTGAAACTGAACCCTCATATGCACTTGCAGCGCCATCTGTATATGCATATATACTATCCTTAAGAGAAGAAGCACCTGTATTTAACTGGTCAACACCATCAGTAAGTGCTGGAATTGCATCACTTAACTGCTGTGTTCCATCCTGTAATGTAACCGTTCCGTCTGCAAGCTGTGTTGCTGCATCATCTAATGAAGCAACAGTTTTCTTTAAATCATCTAAAGTAATGTCATCAGCATTCATATCTGAAAGAAGATTAGATGTTGCAACAGACATTGTCATATCAAGTGAGAAATTCTTAACATCTGCTGTTAATTCAAAATACTCAGGAATATCAAGGTCAAGTGACTTATCATTAAACTTAAGATTCATAGTATCCTTAAGTCCTGGCATTGTCATACCGACTGCCACAATATTATCTCCGACCTTAGTAAGCTTACCATTAGTAACCTCAACATTTGAGAATACATCTGTTGGAAGCATCATGCCTGTAATCATTGTAAATGGTACGGCAACTGTCTGCTTCTTACCATTAATTGTTACAGTTTTCTTTTGATTATTAGTGTAATCAAAACGTATTGTAACCTTTCCGCTCTTTCCGGCCAGGTCTTCCGGCTTAATTTCCTTGCCATCAAGCTTGTAAGTAACCTTCATTGTTACTGGCGCATTTTCACTTGACTCAGTCTTATTAAGAGTCTCATTGCCGTTAGCGTCTGTAATCTTTTCGTTGACAGTGATGTGATTCTTGTTACCGGAAGCATCATTGAATACATAAACTGTTTCCTGTCTTGTGTTAGTTGCAAGTGTGCTCTTGTTAGACACTGCAAGTTCATTAGTTATTGCCTGTGTAATCGTAGCCTCTGTACTGCCTGCTGCCATCTCTGTTACATAAGCTGTATCTGTTCCTGTTGTTGCAGCTGTATTAGCACCGCAGCCAACAAGACTTGCTGCTGTAAGAACTACACACATTAAAACTGAACTATATCTGAATAAATTCTTTTTAACCATAATAAATCTTCCTCCTACCATTAATTCTGACTGTTCTTCTTTGGCTTGAAGCCTAAACTTGTATGAATAATCACCTTATCAAGCAATACAAAAAGTGATGGAAGAACAAATATAACAACAAACATACTGATGATTGCACCTCGTGCCATAAGTGTACAAAGTGAAGCAATCATATCAACACTGGCTATCATACCTACACCAAATGTTGCTGCGAAGAAACCAAGTGCGCTGACAATAATAGATGGAATAGATGTTCCAAGTGCTATTGATATAGCCTCTTTCTTAGAGTTACCAGCAGCTCTTTCTCTCTTATATCTTGTAGTCATAAGAATTGCATAATCGACTGTCGCGCCAAGCTGAATAGTTCCGATTACTACCGAAGATATAAATGGTATCGTTGTTCCTGTATAATATGGAATACCCATATTAACAAATATAGCAAATTCAATAGCAGCAACCAGAATAACCGGAAGAGATATTGACTTCAATACGAAGAAAATAATAAAGAATATCGCAACAATTGAAACTGCACTAACTGTCTTGAAATCCTTATCAGTAATAGTGATAAGATCCTTAGTACAAGGAGCTTCTCCAATTACCATAGATTTAGCATCATACTTCTTTGCAATCGCATCAACCTTATCAATCTGGTCATTGATTTCATCAGAAGCAATTGTGTAATTAGTTGATACCATCATAATCTGGTATTCATCACCCTTAAGCTCTGAAACAAGCGAATCAGGAAGCATTTCCGTAGGGATTTCTCCACCGAGTGCTGAGTCAATACTTAATGCAAATGAAATTCCGTCCAGATCATTTACCTCATTCATCATTGCATTAGAATCCTCTGCTGAAAGATTACTGTCTGCAAGAATCATATATATAGAATTAGTTCCGTCAAAGTTGTCGGCAAGCAGCTTGTTAGCCTGCGAACAGTTAAGCTTCTCTGGAAGTGTATCAGATAAATCATAGTAAACCTTAGTATTGTTATATCCATAGATTGCCGGACCAAGAAGCAGAACGAATATTATAAGGAATATCCATGAATGATTAACTATCCATCTTGCCGGCTTATCAAAATTCGGCATAATCTCTCTATGCATTGTCTTCTCAAGAGCCTTGTCAAATGTAAGAATAAGGGAAGGAAGTATTGTAACACAACCAATAACACCCAATACAACACCCTTTGCCATAACAACACCAAGGTCAAGACCAAGTGTAAAGCTCATAAAGCAGAGTGCGATGAATCCTGCAACAGTTGTTATGGAAGAACCAACAACTGATGTAAGTGTATTCCCAATAGCAACCGCCATAGCTTCTTGATGATCATCTGGAGTTTCTTCCTTAGCTTCCTTGTAACTGTGCCATAAGAATATAGAATAATCCAGAGTTACACCAAGCTGAAGTACCGCTGCCAGTGCTTTCGTTATGTATGAAACCTCACCTAAGAAATAATTAGAACCAAGGTTATACACAATTGCCATACCTATACTTAACATAAAGAATACTGGTACAAGGAATGAATCCATAAATATAGCAAGTACGATACATACAAGAACAACCGCTACAAGTACATAAAATGGAGTCTCCTTTTCTGCCATTGTCTTAGTATCTGTAACTACAGCAGACATACCGGCAATATAACACTGGTTATCCGTAACATCTCTTACTTCCTGAATAGCCTTCATTGTATCGTCACTTGATGTTGTATCATCAAAGAATATTGCAAACAACGTAGCTCCTGAATCCTCATTTTCAAAATAAGAACGGAACTTATCAGGAAGAATTTCTGAAGGAACATCATCTCCTACTATTCCACTATAAGAGATAACTGACGCTACATGGTCAACCCCCTCAACCTTCTTTACCAACTTAGAAACATTTGACTTATTCATTCCGTCAACGACGACCATTGCATAAGCGCCCTTTCCGAAATCATCAAGCAAAATGTCCTGTCCCTGCATAGTGTCGATATCACTTGGCAGATAATACAGGATATCGTAATTAACCCTGGTATTAAAGTAACCAAGAACTGATGGAATCAACAGCAGGAAGCTAAGAACCAGAATTGGAATTCTTAACTTAACAACAACTTTTCCAAACTTTTTCATATAAATAACCACGCCTTTCTGTAAGATGCAAATGCCAACAACCCTTAGTCATATAAGTATTCATGTCTTTAACAAATATGACCGATAGTCATTTTCAATTTCAGTTGACATTATAGCACCTCAAAACACATAGTCAATAGAAAATTGACCGAAAGTCATTTTTTAATATTTATTTTATAATTGGATTTGTGTATAATGTATTTATGAATGAGTTGGCATGGTAATCAATTTCAGGCACGCTTGCGCTGCTTGTCGCTCACAGCGGACACTAAACTCGTTGCAGTTCCTGCAACTTGTTAAGTGCCGGTGGCTCCAAAGCACCTGAAATCAATTACCATACCAACTCATAATACACACTATAACCAACTAATAATTAACACTAATAAAGGTGAGTGATTGATATGGGAAAGCTTGAAGCTAACAAACAACAGAAACTTACTTCTCTGCTGAATACTGCATTTAATCTCTTTACTACCCAGGGGGTTACGAAGACTTCTATTGCGGAAATTTCTCAGAAAGCAGGTATTGCTAAGGGTACATTTTATCTGTACTTTAAGGACAAGTATGATATAAGAAACCGTCTTATATCACATGAATCAAGTAAATTATTTAAGAATGCCGTCGCTGATTTAGAAGAATTTTCTAAAGAAAAGAACGAACAGTTAGGTTTCGAAGAAAAAATAATATTTATAATTAATCATATTGTAGATGAACTGAATTCTAATCAGACTCTTCTCACATTTATATCAAAAAACCTTAGCTGGGGAATCTTCAAGGAAGCTCTCACAACTAAGGTTGCATCTGATGATATTAACTTTAAAGATGTATATTATGAAATGATTAACGCTGAGGATATCTCACTTGAAGAGCCTGAAATAATGCTCTTCCTTATTGTTGAGCTTGTAAGTTCAACTTGCTACAGCGCAATTCTTTATAAAGAACCTGCTGACATAGATACTATCAAGCCTTATCTTTTCAAGACAGTACGTGCAATCATCAAAGAGCACACTATCCGGTAGCTGCTTACGCTTTCCCTTCAAGCTCCTGATATATATCCCTCTTTGACACTCCTCTGTCCTTTGCTGCAGCTTTCATGGCTTCTTTCTTATCCATGCCCTGCGACATATACATCTGCACATGTTCTGCCACACTCATGTTTTCCCACTGCTTTCTTGCCTCGGCCTTTAACTGCTCTCGGCTTTTACCGGCAATCACAAGCACATATTCACCTCTTGGCTCATTATTTTCATAATATTCACATGCAGATTCAAGCGTGAATTCCATAGAATTCTCATATCTCTTGGTAAGTTCCTTACATATAGTAATCTGTCTGTCACCGCCAAGCGTATCTTGTAGTTCCGCGAGTGTCTTAGTAAGTCTATGCGGTGCTTCATATATAATCATAGTCCTTGTTTCACATGCTAACTCTGCAAGAACTTCTTTTCTCTCATTCTTATCCGCTGGTAAAAATGCTTCAAATGCGAATCTTCTTGTCTCGCGTCCTGACATTGTAAGCGCTGTTATGCATGCTGCCGGTCCCGGAAGTGAAGTAACCCTGATACCTGCTGCCCTGCATTGCTTTACAAGCTCCTCACCAGGATCCGATATTCCCGGAGTTCCTGCATCAGTAATTACAGCCACATCCATTCCACCTAATATTTTATCAACAAGAACCTTTGCCTTATCATACTTATTAAATTCATGATAGCTTGTCATAGGTGTCTTTATTTCAAAATGATTAAGCAGCTTAATACTGTTTCTTGTATCCTCTGCTGCAATCAGGTCTGCTTCTGAAAGCACACGCAAAACCCTATAAGTAATATCCTCAAGATTACCAATAGGCGTTGCACACAGATACAGCATACCCGGTCCGTCTTTCTTTACATTTTTTTCATTATCCATAATAAACCTCTATCTATTCATACATTTTTAGAAGCGCATCAGTGTAAGTACCGTCCGTCTTGTATACAATAAGCGGTTCTTCAACAATAAGCTGGGAATTACCTCCCTTAACCGCTTCTATAAGCACCATATTGGCAGCCTTATTCACATAAGGATACACCAGCCTCATTCTCTTCGGCTCAAGATGATACTTTCTCATAGTGTCAAATATATCAACAAGTCTGTTCGGTCTGTGAACCATATACATTTTCCCTTTAGATTTAAGACAACGGCTTGCTTCCCTTATAACATCATCAAGACTACACAGAAGCTCATGTCTTGCAATTGCCTTGGCACTGTCCGGATTAACAATACCGTGATTTTCATTCATATATGGCGGATTGCTCGTCACAACATTAAAAGAAGCTTCCCCAAATATAGTGGAAGCTTCCTTTATATCACCCTTAACAACACTGATTCTGTTCTCAAGATGATTAAGCTCCACATTTCTTCTGGCAAGCTGCGCGCTTCCCTCCTGAATCTCAAGAGCACTGTATGTGCTACCCGGATTCTTAGACTGCATAAGCACCGGAATAATACCATTACCGGTACCCATGTCCAGCACCCTGTCTTTCTTCCCTGCCGTGGCATAAGTAGACAACAGCACTGCGTCCATTCCAAAACAAAAAATATCTGTATTCTGTATAAGCTTTAGTCCATCTCTCATCAAATCATCAATTCGTTCATTAATCATCACTAATATGGGCTTTTCCTTCTTTTCTTTCTAATTCTTCAAGTGCCTTAAGTTCCTTATCATCATCAATGCGGACCTTATCAAATCTTCTTTTTCTCTTAAAACGAAGCTCCTCAACCGGATATTCCTTAAGTTCCTTTTCGTCATTATCATGAGTTATTAATACCTTAACTCTCTGCCTTAAAACATTGACACTTGAAACCTCACCAACCAGTTTATCTGGTGTAGTAACAGAATCTCCCACATTAGGCAGATGACTATTTAATTCCTCATATGTATCCTGCTCATTCTTTAAACAACACATAAGTCGTCCACACACACCTGAAATCTTAGTTGGATTAAGTGACAGATTCTGCTCCTTAGCCATCTTAATAGATACCGGATTGAATTCTGGTAAAAATGTGGCACAACATAAAGGTCTTCCGCAGGAACCAATTCCACCAAGAATCTTAGTCTCATCCCTTACTCCAATCTGTCTTAATTCAATTCTTGTCTTAAATACTGCAGCAAGATCCTTAACAAGCTCTCTGAAATCAATTCTTCCATCAGCAGTAAAATAGAACAACACCTTATTATTGTCAAATGTATACTCAGCCTTAATAAGCTTCATGTCAAGATTATGCTTTGCAATCTTCTCAAGACATATCTTAAATGCTTCTTTTTCCTTTTCCCTGTTTTTTAATTCTCTTTCATCATCTTCTGGTGTTGCAACCCTTATAATTGCCTTTAGAGGCTGGATAACCGCTGTATCTTCAACTTCTCTTTCACCTAGAACAACCTGTCCATATTCAACTCCTCTGGCAGTCTCAACAATAACATGCTGTCCTGTTTCGACTGAATATTTCCCAGGTGCAAAAAAATATATCTTTCCAACCTGTCTGAATCTAACTCCAACAACTTTAGTCATCTATACTCTCCATTCTATGAATTTTCCTTAATCGCCATAATAAGCAATTCAATAACCAGATCAAAATTAACATTTGCCTGAAGTCTGACCTTAACCCTGTCAATAGAATTAATAATATCCTGTAAACCTTCATATGACATAGTCTGTGCCTGACTCTTTATCAGTGTCATCTGGTCATTAAATATGAGCAGATTAGTATCATTCGTACTCTTAAACATAAGTACATCCCTGTACCACATAAGCATAAGGTCAAGGTAATCATCAATAGTCAGCTTATAATTGGTAACTCTTTTCACCGATGTCATAATATCAGCCGAATCCATATCCTTAGCATTCTTAATAACATCCATTACATCACGTCTTAACTCTGCAAACTCAGTAGATTCAACCATAGTCATTGCCCTGCCGATTCGTCCAGCTGCAAATCTTGCTGCAAATTTACACTCGTAATCACTGATATTATCATAGTGGTCTTTAAGATATTTAATAACTACATCATCCTTAAGTGGCTTAAGATCAAGCACAACGCATCTTGACAGAATAGTCTGTAAGAAAACATCCGGATTATTAGCAAGCAGAATAACAATTCCATAAGCCGGCGGCTCTTCAATTGTCTTAAGCATTGCATTCTGTGCTGCAACAGTAAGCTTGTCTGCTTCATCAATAATGTATATCTTGTAAGGACTGCTGTAAGGCTTAATCTGCATATCCGATACAAGCTGGTCTCTTATATCATCAACACCAATACTTCCCGGCTTCTCATGTCCAACCCAGATAATATCCGGCTGGTTCCTGCCTGCTGCCTGCACACAGGAATGGCACACCCCACAAGGCTCAACACCGCCCGCCTCACACTGCAGTGTCTGTGCAAATGTGCTGGCAATAAGCTTCTTTCCTGAACCAAGTCCTCCGCTGATTACATAAGCATGAGATACCTTTCCCATAGATATTGCACTCTGCAAATGTTCTTTAATAGTCTCATATCCATATATATCTGAAAAATTACCCATACTTATTCCTCTTTTCATTACTTATCTGTAATATTATAACACATATTGCTCCTATGTTGAAATATC
>ENA-OXEQ01000603-OXEQ01000603.1-human-gut-metagenome-genome-assembly--contig:-NODE-603-length-10027-cov-10.094_pt1 | contig 10027 bp, 9 predicted proteins | sample MGYA00249356_ERZ652245 | MGnify/ENA primary metagenome ERZ652245 (study PRJEB26925, sample SAMN05826598) | human gut metagenome | biome: ENVO:2100002; feature: ENVO:00000062; material: ENVO:00002003...
CTCGGAGATGTGTATAAGAGACAGAATCTATACTATATAAATCTGAAAAATTTACTTAAATTTCTACCGGAGTATAAGTTAACTATTGCCCAAAGTACGCAGGAGCAAGCCGAAAAATTCGGGCAATCTGTACTTGACAAGTTTCTTTGCCAAATTCAAGACAAATGGGATAAAACTGAACAGAAAATCCGTAAGGTTGACAGTTATATTTTCATACCATATACAGCATTTTACATCTTGATTATCATACTGGTAGTACTATCTTCTTTTTTCGCCGGTATCATAATAGCTAATGCAGAGATTTTGCACTCGGTATTGATTTGGAAAGTTGCTATTGGTTGTATTCTCATGGCTATTTTGGGGGTTGGCATTACGATAATTATACAGAAATTTTTGGATAGGCGTAAATAAACGAAAAGTCTCAACTGGATAGAATTGCTATCGGTTGAGACTTTATTTTCTATACTTGAATTAATCTTCTAAGTCTCTTGCAACTTCAGGGAAATTATCTTTGATAGTTCCTTTTATACCGCCATGTATGGAATACTGTTTGATTTGAGTAGTTTGAGCTTTCGAGGATTCATGTTCTTCTTTTGAATACAGAATAGGAATTGGTTCAGACTGATAGTAGTTTATCCTATCTGTATTTATATATCTTATCTCATATGCCTCTTCAAAAGGAGTTATGAGATATATCCTTATTGATGCATCAAATGTGTATATCTGTTGACGGCATAATTCTCCGGGCAAAATAGCCTTTGTTTCTCCTTGCCGTATTTGAATATAATCGCTTTTTGGTTTTAACCTTACATCTAAATGATGACGAGCCTCATTTATCATAATGCGATACACTTCTACCGGATACGAATTATTTTTAATCTGGATCTTCAATCCCCACATCGTATCATTCTTCAAACTTATCTGAATTTTGGGATATATGTTACTTCCAGCTTGAATGCGCTCTAATTGATAATGACGTGAGTACATCTCAGCCATTTGCGACAAACTATCAATCTGCTTCTGAGTCCCTTTCTGATTTATTAAGACAAGAATAAAAGTTGCAGCTGTAGCCAAGGCTCCCAAGGCCATAATACAATCAACAATAATCTCAAATAACATAACTACCTCCTAAAATGATATTCAAATATACAACAAAACTATTTACTGGCAAAAAGAAATTAATAAAACATGCAAAATCATTGAACGGCAGCAAATGGCAGTCAATTCATTCCATTCGTCAGAAATATAATCCGGAGTCTGTGAATAACTGTTTTACACGACTGTTTGCTGGTCTTGATTTGTTACCCCGTTGTTACTTTATAATATACGAAAAGAACTCCGATAATCCCAATAAAAAATCCGGTAAAATTTAATCGATTCATTATTTCCCTCATATAATATGTAAATATAAAAAAACAAAATATGACAAATAATGAAATCATAAAATTGAGAAGTAAACCGACCGGTAATGGGAATCGATCCCTGTACCTCGATCTGTATTACAAAGGAGATCGTCGATATGAATTTTTGCATCTGTATCTTGTCCCCGAACGAACAAAATCCGACCGACTTAAAAACGAGGACACCCTCCAATTGGCAAATGCAATCAAATTCCAAAGAACCGCCGAGTTCTTCAATGATCTATACGGGTTCCCCAGCAAAAAAACCGATGTCAATTTGATACAGTACATCGAACAGGTCAGTGATAACAAACAGAAGATCGGCAAAAACGGGGTTCCCGGTTCTCTACGGATGTTGATATACCACCTGAAAAAATACAAGGGTGATCGAATTCTGTTGAAAGATGTGGATGTCAAGTACCTGAACGGATTCGTCCGATATTTGTCTTCTGCAATATCGGCAAATTCCGGCAGACAGAAACGAACTCTCAAACAATCGACTCAACACAATATTTTTGCCTCGTTGAAGATGATTATCCATCAAGCAATCAAAGATGAATTGTTGACCCATGATCCGACTAAATCGGTGGATTCCCCGACGACTGTACAATCTCACAAAGAGTACCTGACCGAATCGGAACTCAAAAAATTGATTGCAACCCCCAGTAGGAACGAAGTTGTCAAAACTGCATTTTTATTTTGTTGTTTTACGGGATTACGACTTTCGGATGTCCGTAATCTGACGTGGAACCACATTACGACGGGATCGGACAATAAAAAGCAACTCAACTTTCGACAGAAAAAAACAAAGATCGAAAACTACATTCCCTTGTCGTACAATGCAATCTCTCAACTCCCGGAACAACATTCGTCCGATTCGGTATTCCCGTTACCTTCGGATAATGCAATCCGTGAAACCCTGAAAAAGTGGGTATCGGATTCGGGTATCGACAAACATATCACGTTCCATTGCAGTAGACATACTTGCGCAACTCTGTTGCTGAACTCCGGTGTGGACATCTACACGGTCAAGGAAATCTTGGGACATACCGATATCGGAACCACCATGCAATATGCAAAGGTCGTTGACAAAACGAAACGAAAAGCAGTCAATAGAATCCCTGTCCTATATTGATCTTTGTTGAACCCAGTGTATTATCTCAAAAAGACCGGGATTGTCGTTACGGTTGACCCGTATCGAATCGGAACAAGGTGTGACATCGAGTGTTTTAAGTAAATTGTTGCAACACGACAAAAATCGTAGGGAATAACAATAGTCGAGATTCAAAGTTCGGAGACGATTGAACCTGCAATTCAGAACCGTAAGGAAATGACACAACATGACATCGAGGTGGGACAATTCACATCCGGGACAAAACAAATAATTCAGTTTATAGTGATTCCGTAATTCGAGTTTTTTGACGGGATTCCATCCGCAATTCAAATAGGTCAGATTCGGGAACGATTCGATCCCTGCAAACGACTCGATCCCTCGGTGGGAACAATCTATCTTCGTAATTCGTAAGGTGTCGTAGGGGGAGATTTTGCCATCTTTATCGACGATGAGATCATAGGTACTGACCAGATAATCGAAGAAATTGGAATCGGGGATACGAACTCCGTATCGATAAGTTCGTTCGGTGACTTTGTAAGTAGGAAAATCCATAGGTAGATTCGTTTTTTTGTATTTATCGAACGAAAAACTGGAAACATACAGAGAAGATACTGAAAGTAAAATAGTGATTTTTTGGAATATTCGGGTTAAATTTGTTCTGCAATACTCCGTTGAGTGTGTTGATATTAGCAAACATTTTTATACCTTTGTGGTGTTCCTTCGGGGACAGACATATTATTGATGAAAGTGTTTTGCTTTTATCCTTGATCGAGAATCTGGAAAATTCATGTGTACAAGGATAACAATGACACTCGTCACTTGTATTGGTATGTTCATATCTCAACATATCAGACAAGTGTGGGGTATTGTTTATTTGTACACGGGTATTCCAGAACCTTCGATCAGATAGACAAACAATCCCACACTTTCTTTTTTGATTAACCGACCATTGAGGGATTGAATGGTAACTGAATTTTGAATTTGAAATCAAAATTATAGTTGCTATGAGACAAATTTTACTTTATTTTCTGAACCTTATTATTGCAGTCGCAATGGTATCCTGTTCCGGACATGAAGACGACATGGATGACAACGGAAATGGAGGTGGTGGCACACCCTCCCCAAATACGGGTATTAAAATTGCTACAAGTATTGTTAAGGATATTACTTTGACTTCGGCCACATCTGGCGGGAATATAACCGATGACGGGAACTTTCCTCTAATTGAGCGAGGTATTTGTTGGAATACATCAGAAAATCCGACCATAAATGATTTTAAGACATCAGATGGGACAGGAGTAGGAACTTATACATCGCGATTAATAAATTTATCTGGTGGAAATACCTATTATGTCCGGGCCTATGCAACTAATATCAGGGGAACAACCTATGGGCAACAAGTTACATTCAATACGCCAGGCATATCCCCTACTTTGTCAACCGCAGAACTCTCCACCATAACAAGTAATACAGCGCTGTCTGGAGGAACCATTACCCATAAAGGCGGCAGCGAAATAGCAACCGTAGGCATCTGTTGGAATACAACAGGATTACCTACAATTGACGATTGGAGTACATCAGAAAAATATAAATCTAATTCATTCGCCTTAAAATTAACTGAATTAGAACCTTATACAAAATATTATGTGCGAGCATACGCAACCAATGACACCGGAATTGGATACGGCGAAGATCGAACATTTACTACTGCCAAAGGAGTCCCTGTATTATCAACAATCCCCATCACAGAGGTCACAACTAATAGCGCAAAATCAGGTGGCATAATAACAAATACCGGAGGTAGCAAAATTATTTCATGTGGAGTATGTTGGAACACAAAACCGACCCCGACTATCCACAATCCCAAAACCTCTGATATGGAAACAGGAGGGCAATTTACGTCACAACTTACAGATTTAGAATTCGGTAAAACCTATTATGCTCGCGCCTATGCCACAAACGAATTTGGCACATCCTATGGAGAGGAAATATCATTTATGGCTAATGATATTAGTCTTCCGACTCTAACAACCTTACACGCATCTGACATCACAATTAATAGCGCAAAATTAGGTGGAAATATTACAAATGCCGGTAGTGGAAATATTATAGAACGAGGTATTGTTTGGAGCACAAGTTCAAACCCCACAATCGACAACCACAAAATCAGTAATGGCACAGGCGTTGGCAAATATATTATTTCTATAACGGAATTGGCCGATAAGACAATTTACTATGCTCGTGCATATGCTACTAATGAAAAAGGTACTGCATATGGCGATGAGATTAATTTTACAACTGTAGAGTTAAAAACCCCGGAATTGAGCCAAACTAATATATCAAATATAGGAGTATCAAGTGTCACGGTAAAAAGTTCAATACGGGATAATGGTAACGGAACAATATCAGAACAAGGATTTTGTTGGAGTACGAATTCTGTTCCGACAATCAATGATTTTAAAATTCAAAAAAGTCCAATTATCGGGGAATTTTCATCATTGATCTCGTCATTGGACGACAATACCCAATATTATGTCCGGGCATATGCTATCAATCAAAAAGGGGTTGGGTATGGAGAAATTGCTAAGTTCTCAACTCTCAAAAGAGGGTTACCTTGTCTTTCGGATATTCAAATGTCGGAACTGTCATTTGCTTCCGTCAAATTATCCAGTTCGGTAACAGATAATGGCAACCTTGATATTAGCGCTCGTGGATTTTGCTGGTCTACATCACCCAATCCAACTATTGATAATGATCAATTGCAAGTTGGTCGTGGAATGGGGGACTTTACAAAAACTATATCAGGACTACAAGAAGATACAAAATATCATATTCGCTCCTATGCAACAAATGAAACTGGAACCGGATATAGTAATGAGCTGACATTAACTACCGGGAAACGAGATATTCCGATTCTTAAAACGACAATTTTTGAGCAAATTAATGATACATCTGTCTCTGTATCGAGTAGCATCGAATCATCCGGTTATTTAGACATAATAGAATATGGATTCTGTTGGTCTACATCTCCAAACTCCACAATAGACGGTCACAAGATTCGATGCACTACATCTTTCACGGCAAATATATCTGGCCTACAGGAGAATACGAAATATTATATCCGTTCATACGCCATCAATAGCATGGGTATAGGGTATGGCGAAGAAAACTCCGTTTATACTCAACCATCAGTTAGTATTGCAGACGAATGGTTCAAACGGTATTGTTTGTACAAATTTGATACAGATAAAAACAATATACTTTCATACGCTGAAATAAAGGATATAACTACGCTCGATTTAGGTGATTATATGCAATATATTTATAATTTTCATGGGAATATCGATCCGGAAATATACACTATACGATCTTTGGATGGAATTAAATATTTTACTGGATTACAGACCCTAAATGTAACGGGAGGGGGTGTAAAACTACAGCTATTAGATGTCAACGGTTGTGAAAATTTGGCAACATTGAATTGCAGTGACAATCAACTGACCTCTTTAGATGGCATTAGCAATTGCCCCAATTTAACGATACTGAATTGCAGAAACAATCAACTGACATCTTTAGATGGTATTAGCAATTGCCCCAATTTAACGATACTGGATTGTGGCAACAATCCACTAACCTCATTGGATGTGAGTGATTATCTGAATTTGACAACATTGAATTGCAATTATACTGGTGGCAATCGCACTGGTAGCCTAACCTCTTTGAACGTGAATGGATGTACAAATTTGACAACATTGGATTGCAGTAACAACCCACTTACCTCGCTAGATTTGAGTGGGAACCCTAATTTAATAACATTGAATTGTACTTCAAATCAACTAACCTCTTTAAATGGCATTAGCAATTATTGCCCGAATCTGACAGCATTGTATTGCCATAATAATCCGCTGACTTCGTTGGATGTGAATGGATGTATAAATTTGAAAGAATTGTATTGTGGAGCCAATAAAATGACCTCATTGGATGTGAGTGGATGTATAAATTTGATAACATTAGCGTGTAATAATAATTATGTAGGCAAGAACTATAAGAAGCTAACTTTTTTGAACGTGAATGGATGTGTAAATTTAACAACATTGGAGTGTTCAAGCAATCAACTGACCTTGTTGGAAGTGAGTAAGTGTAAAAATTTGTTCAAATTATTATGCTATGATAATCAATTAACCTCTTTAAATGTAAGTCAGAATCCAAAATTATGCATATTAGATTGTGGGAAAAATCAACTAATCTCTTTGGATATAAGTAAAACACTTATAGGAGAAGTTGTTGCAAATTACTGGCAACTTGCTTGTGCAATGAACACATTAGAAACACTTTATCTCAAAACAGGATGGCAAATAAAATATATTAATGTAAATCGAGATTCAAAATATATATCAAATCAGACACAGATTCTTTACAAAGATTAAAAAAGTTTTTCAAACTCTTAAATCATAACACTATGAACAATAGACAGAATTGTCCTTTGGATAATCTATTAAAAACGAGAGAAATGAAAATAACTGACAATGAAGAGATGCAACAAGAATTGGAGAAACAATTGCACGAACAGTATGCAATCAATAACAATGCGAACCTCGGCAGTATCATTGTATTATTAACAGCTTTGATTGCGGTATTCGGGGCATATGGCTATATTTATTTGCATTCCAGTATTGAATTTGCAGCAAACTATGGCGAGTTATATAAAGAAGGTTATTTTTCTTTGGATGCCTTATTACTTTCGGCAACTGCGGTCTTTTGCGTTCTGGTCATCATGTACCGTCTATGTCTTTATCAAGGTACGCAACAACGTAAAGAACAGTTCATCACCTATGCGATCCGACATAAGTATTACGGCAACTTGAAAGAAATTACTCCCAAGATTTTTCCGAATAGCTATCATCCATTCGACAAAGAAGACAAGTTTGTTCAAGGAATTTATGGAGAACTTCTTCCGATATTCAGGTGGTCGTTTGGGATTATAGCATGTAGTGTTTGTATAAAACTGATTGATAACATCTGCAAATATTATCAAGGCACGACCGGTTTGAGTATCTGGGTATCTTTGGGCGTATTCTTGGCCTCGATTATAACATCAATCGTATTACGGCATCGTTATTCCAAGGAACACCGTAAACAATATAAAAAACAAGAACAGGAGTTTGCAAACATAAGACCTAAATGACTTTTAGAATCTGAAACAAAAAAAACGGCTGAATATCAGCTGTTTTTTTTGTTTCTTGCCATTTTGAAACAACATCTACTCAAGGCGAATTTGGATTATAACAATATTATTTATATCTTCCATAAAATTAAAGTGTTATGGAAGAAATTTTCAGCCCTCCGGTTTCCGATTCATGTTATCGGATTGTTACTTTAGGAATATATTGTTGTAGAACTGAACGAGATCGAACCCAACTCGGCCAACGAATCATATCTATACGAAAGAATGTCACTCACTTCCTGCCAAGAATTCCTGCAAATAAAACACGTCATGCCACTAATGAACTATTAAAGTTTGAACAATTAGGGAGATATATGTGGCCATCTGGCTGCACGAACTTTAAAAAATTTTGTTGGGGTATTTATCGTATTAGAGAAAGATATCAAACCACGGATGATATTACCGATAAGCAATTATTAAAGTTGGTTGATTGTTGGCGAGATCAAGATCGAGATCAAAAAGATATTGGTACTAAATATTCTAAAAATCGAGGTGGTGTAAAAGATTATCAAGTTTTTGTCCTTGATTGTGAATACATTTTTTCTAAACCTATTTGTATAGCCCAGAATGATCGGTGTTACAAATATTATAATTTAGATGCCGTTTTTTAGAGAAAAATTTAATACCCCAACAAAAACCGAGAAAAATCATCATTTTTTGACGAATTTTTCTCGGTTTTTCTTGTGATTGTATATTTGTTTACACCCCCTCAACGAGTGTATTCAACTCCTCGATAAGAGGACTACGGACTACTCCTATCGATTTGTTTTGCATCAATTCCTTGGTTTGACGTTTGATTTCCGAACGTTGTCGTTTATCCAGTCCCCCTGTATTGTATTGTTGGTCCAATTTTTTGAAGAACTCGTTCATCCCTCCCTGTTGTTCGACCAACAATAATATTCCGATTTTGTTCAAGTCTCTAATCCCTTTGCAATCGGTAATGTCGATCTCATATTCATTTTGCTTGACGATCTTTCGGTATTCCGATTTCCAGTAATCGACAATTCGATTGTAGAACTGGACATCATACAACATCGGAACAGTCACCTTGTTCACTTTGAAAATTTGTTTGATGTGATTTTTCAAACGAAGTTCATACCGCAATAAATTTTTGTTTTGATATTCCGGTGGAACGTAATCTTTGCGATTGGTTGTTTCCTTGATCTTGTCGTAGAACACCAATTGTTTTTTGTCGGAGACCGAACTGTAATACAATCCTTCGACCCCCTTGTAGAACATCTGTTCCAAACGTTTGTAGTAAGGTAAGTTCCCCAAGTGATAGAAATAAGATTCCGGAGGATAGGTAACATCGAAATTGTATGCAACATCCATTCGGGAAACGGTTGCATTGTTCAACGAGATATGCAACGTGTCGGACAATTTTTCAAATGCAAGTCGGGTGTCAGTCCTCGTAAAGTTGACAATATTGTTCCCGTGAAGAAACTTGCAAAGACTGCCGTTGCCAATAGATAATCCTTGCGTTGTTGTTCGGATAGTCAGGTTGTCAATATGGGAGGTATATGTGGTTCCATATCGGGATGTAGTTGTATCGACATTCAGATCACGAGTAACCGTCTTGACAAAATTTAATTGTTGGGTATCAATTGATCGAAGGTTTATATTGATAGTATCGAACATGATTCAAACAAATATTTTGTATTAAAAACAATATTAATATGTGCAACGGATTCGTCAGAGGTCATCGAGTAATTCCCGGTACAAATCCACTGCATGATATTGATGTTGTTCGTCATGGTCGTTCGATACGTTGATTTATAATATATATTCGTCATCGTACTCCTCCCTTATTTTTCAAATTGTACAACGTTGCTTTTTGCTGTGTTTCTTCGATGGTATCCTGTCGGTTCTGCAACAACCAATTCTCTACCTCCTCCTTGTCGAAGAAGATTTTTTTGCCGTTCGGTTTATGAAACGGAATCACCCGTTCACTGGTCAGGTGATACAAGTAGTCTTTACTCAGTCCGTACATCAACGATACTTCGTCGGGTGTCAATACGGTTTTGTTGTTCAACAACAACAATTGTTTAATCTCTTGTAGTTCAGTTTGTAATTCTGTTCTCATATTTATGTAATTTTAATTTTTAATTAATATTTAGATTGTTTATATAGTATATCATCGGTTTTTGCTTTTGATTAAAAAATTGCAACAAAAAAATCCCCAACCAGTCAAGATTGAGGATTTGTAAGAATCTATGTATTAATATCTTATATTTGTGAAAAAATCGTCAAAATTAGATATTTTTGTTACCAATTTGTTACTCTAAATAC
>ENA-OXEQ01000608-OXEQ01000608.1-human-gut-metagenome-genome-assembly--contig:-NODE-608-length-9957-cov-9.46092_pt1 | contig 9957 bp, 11 predicted proteins | sample MGYA00249356_ERZ652245 | MGnify/ENA primary metagenome ERZ652245 (study PRJEB26925, sample SAMN05826598) | human gut metagenome | biome: ENVO:2100002; feature: ENVO:00000062; material: ENVO:00002003...
GTCGTCGGCAGCGTCAGATGTGTATAAGAGACAGGGTGTATTCCTCGCCGGGTTCCAGCAATACGATTCCGCTTTCGCCCTTTTTGATGAACACGCCGTTATTCTTCCAGCCCTTAAAATCCGAAAGCTGGGTGGCATCGGCTTTCTGGGCGGTGATCAAAACCGCATTGCCCACAGAGTAGCGGTCAAAACGCGCCTGCACATCCAGATAGGATTGGAAGAGGCTGCCGTCATTTGCCATGCGCTGTGCAGTCTCATCAATCATGGCAAAAGCGCTCTCGCGCTCCTGCTTCTTCTGTGCAGCCCACTCCTCCTTGTTGAAGGAAACGAAGCTCTTATCCTCCGTACCCTCCTGCGCGGAGGCATTGAAAATATCATCATAGTTTGCCATGGTCATCTCTCCTTGTCTTTTTTCTTTTTCGGCACGGGCCTGTGCTCAGAGGTTCTGTTGGGTTCGTCCTTGGTTTTCTGCGCGGAGCTCGTCCTCTGTCTCTGCTCCTCCCGGATCTCCTTCATTTCCTGCCGGACAGATGGGCGGGAGCGTTCCGTTGGATCAGAGATACCCCTGACGGTTTTCTCGCGCTGATTTGATGTAGGCTCGGACGGACGGGATTTCGCAGCCGGGCCTTGCGTGGGGTTTTGCGTTTGCGCCTCCTCCTTATTGGGCGCAGGGGCAAGAAGCGCATCCAGGAAGGCTTCCTCCTTGTCCTTTTCCGTGGTGCTTCGGTCGGGAATAGGAATGTCCGCGTTCTTCTGTTCCTCCTGTGCCTTGACGATTTCGGTACGCGCCGAGCCGATGTCTGCGGTGGCAATGCCGAAGCGGTCAAAAATGCGGTTGATCTTGCTTGCGTCCTCTGCGCGGACAAACACATCGGTGTGGCCGTCGTTCGCCGTTTTGTCCTTCAAAACGCAATACAGGATACCGTACTTCTTTGCCTCACGGCAGAACTTTTCAAGATCTCTGTCGCCAATGGCAAAGACCTTGAGTTCCTTTCCGCTGCGGAGCATACTGTTGAGCCGTGTTTTCCCGCGCGTCTTTTTCTGGTCCTTCAGCACCGCATAAAGCAGCACTGCCAAACGCTCAGCGGCTTTCCCACTGATTTTTGCAGCCACCTCAACGCCGTTGAGTGTCATCCTCACGACCTGCTCGGCTGCTTCTCCTGACGAGTAACTCATTTTCCTCTTTCTCCTTTCGCTCGATTTTCTGCTGCTCGATTTGCTCAAGATTCTTACGAACCTGTTCCGACCGATCAGCAATGCCGGAGCACAGCACAATATCCTTCCGGCAGGTTTTCAGCTCTGTGGTCAACTCCGCGATCCGGGCTCTTGTTGCTTCGGCACTTTGGAAATCTTCTTTTCTTAGGTACCGCTTCAGTTCATTTTTCAGTCCCGTGCGCTGCTGTGTCAAAGCTTCCACCTGCTGTTCCTTTTCGGCCTTATAGCCGGCAAGGGCCTCCACAGTTTCAATTCCTGTTTTGGCAAGGAAATCCGCCTGAGCAATGTATCTGTCGAGCTTCGTCACATCCTCACGCAAAAAAGCCGACACCTTTTTTACAGATGCCGGCTTATGCACGATGATGTGAAGCTCATAACAGTAATATAGGTACAGGGCGTAAAGGCCGGAGGCCTTCTTCGCGTTCTCCTTGTATTGGTAATAGGGCGCTTTCGTGTCCTCCGCCACCTCGGGGAAGGGCGTCTTGCGGCGGTAGTTGTTCTGAATCCGCTGCTTGATGGAATCCAGCTCGTAGTATTCACCCAGCTTGTCCAAGCGGAAGTTGTGGTAATCTGCAGACTCAAAGAGCAACTTGTTATCCAGGCAATAACGGATAATAACCGGGTGAATTCCTCGACTATAAAGATATTTCTCCACCTGTTCTGTCGTTTCGGACAGCTCCGGCATCAGCAGCTCCGTGCTTCTTCGCTCCTTCTGGCGATAGAAAACGGGAGGCTTTTCTGCCTCCCGTCCGAGAATAATTTCTGCTGCCTGCGTGAAAGGGATGCCTTTCACCTTGATGAGATAGTCCAGCGCTGATCTGCCGCCAATGCCCTGTGAGAACCAGCACCACTTGCCATTGCTGATTCGCAGGGAGTCGTGCTCCCTGGTGCAGTAGGTGTTTCCGGACACATGGACAAGCTCTTGTGGTTCATAATTGCGGAGGTAAGTCAAAAGGTCCATTTCCTTCGCCCTGGCAATATCCTCCGCAGCAATATAGCGCATAGGGCATCACCTCGCTTCACGCCGGTCTCTCAGAAAATCGGCCCGGATGACCGCATTGGCACGGCACTCGATGGTATCGCGGATGTTGTCCATGTGGTCGGTCTCCCGCTTTTCAAAGTCCTTGAACACATCCGCAAGCGGACAGGGCGACTTCAGGAGCGCCTTGCACTGCTTATCGGATAGGTCGTATTCCTCTAGTGCCAGCACGATGTCCTCCCGTACCGTGTACTCGTAGCAGTGGTTCAGGATTTCGTCGGGCGGCTGGGAAAGCAGCCACTCCCGATACTTCTCCTGTTCTGCGAACACCTTCTTATATAAAGCGGTGTTCAGTTCTTCGTTTGTCATTTGGTTTCCTCCTTCATAAAGATTTAGCCGCCGATGAGGGAATCACCGGCGGCTATGTAGCATTTCAATTGAGAAGTTGAACTTATTTTTAGCCAAGTTCTCAACGGAAGTGAACCTTGACAAAAAGAAAGACCGTCCACTTTTTCAATGAACGGTCGAATCAGGTTGTATTCCGTTTTGCAGGGAACTTTTACCGGATTTTTCTGCTGTATGTTCCCCATGCTGTCTTTGTTATTCCACTTCTTCTTCAGCGTGAAAACCAGCCATAAATCTTTTCAGCAGGAATGCACAGAAGTACGGGAAGGTGTATATCCTATCCTCATGCCCGATATTGTTCTTTGACAGCTTAATCCCATATCTGATATCCGGGTAGTGATCAGAGGCAATCAATGTTTTCATTGATTTTGCCCGTCCACTTTTCGCCTTTACTTCAACAGGAATCAAGGATGCGGTTGAACGAATGAAGAAATCGGCTTCCAGCGTGGAATCCTCTTTTTTGTAATAGAACAGCTTATATCCTTGCTTGATGAGAGCTTCTCCTACCATGTTCTCATAGAGGGCTCCCTTATAAACACCCAGGTTCTTATTGGCTCTTAAATCCTCCTGCGATTCATCATCCAGCATGGATACCAGAAGACCCGTATCCGCAAAATACAGCTTGAATGTGTCAGGTTCGTAATTACCTCCCAATGGCAGTTCTGGAAACTCCATGCAGTAACAGATGTTGACCATACCTGCATCCGAAAGCCACTCCGCGCATCCTCGATAATCCCGGAATCTTGCGCCGGATGCCACCTTGGAAATCTGGAATTTTTTGTTTTCCCTTGCAAGCTGCGGCGCGACCCGGTTGAACACATTGATAATTCTTGTTTGATCGATTCCGGTAGCATATTTGCGAATATCTTCTTTATAGTCCGCTATGAGCTGCTTCTGCGTATCAAGCGATCCCTCAAAGGTGTTTCGCTCGATATACTCCGCGACGACAGCAGGCATTCCGCCAAGGATATTGTAATCCAGAAACAGCGAATGGAAGACATTCATCTCCAACTCGCTAAAAGGATTGAATTTCTTCATATGGGAAAGCAGTTTTTCTACCGTGTCATCTCCATAGCCCTTTGCCCACAAGAACTCCTCGAAATCCATCGAAAACATCTCATAGTCTTTTTTATACCCTACGCTGTTGCTTTCGATCCTCTTGTAATTGACTCCCAGCATTGACCCACTGCAAATCACATCAAACCGCCCATCTATGCAGAAGAACTTGAGCGATGTTGCAATTTCCGGAAACTCCGTAATCTCGTCGAAGAAGATCAGCGTCTTTTCGGGCACAAACTTCTTTGTCGGGTCAATGAGTGAAATGTTCTTGATAATGTCAGCGGCTTCATATCCGTCCGCGATGATTCCCTTGTATTTCTCGTCACGGACAAAATTGATCTCGATCACATTTTCATAATGATTGGCAGCAAAATGCAGAATCGACTCCGTTTTGCCTATTTGACGGCTCCCCTTGACAATAAGTGGCTTTCTGTTTTTATCTGCTTTCCATTCCTCTAAGAAAACATCTACTTTTCTTTTCAAATACATCTGAATCACTCTCCAGCATGAGTTTCCTGCTTCATTATACACAAAACATGGGCGATTGTCAATCCGCTCTGCACATTTCATGGGCGAACGGAAGTCTCTCCGCACACATTTTTAGATTATCGACCTCCTTAGTTTATGATAGCCGCAAGGTTTTGATTCCTTGCGGCTATCATTGGTTACTTCATGATTTTCAGTAACAGCTCATTGACGTCTTCAGTCGGTTTGCCCTGCGCGACCAGCTTGTTTCGGACCCCCAGGAGCGCATATTTAGCGAGCCGGAGCTCTTCCAGATTTAGCTCAACAATTCGTTTATCATTTTTGCGTCTGAACATATCAGGCACCTCCGTCCTTTGATCTGTCTTCATTGTAGTGGCGGAAGTGCCGTGCTGCAAATGTGCGAATGATTTCATCGTTCCCTGTCATCGCTGGAGCGGCTCGGTTCTTCATCGGCTCGCTCACCGTCAACGATCTCGTTCTCTCTTTTGTCGAGATTGAGCATCGCATTCAGTTCATTTAGCCGTTCCGATTTGGCTTTCAGTTCTTCCTCCTGGGAGAATGGCTTATGTACCTCAGCCTTTGCGTTTTCAAGCTGAACCCGTGTATTCTCCAGCTGTTCGGCACACGCCGCCATCCGTTCCTCAAAAGCGCCGAGGGTGTTATCCAGTCGCTGAATATTGCCGAAGATGTCCGTGCCCAGCGTGACCGTATGCCGCAGCTGATGAATCAGTGTGATCTTATATTCCCGGCTGAAGGTGTCGAAGGACAGCTCCATATCGAAGCCACGGTACTGACCGATGGAAATCGGATTGGGGCTTGTCATGGACTTGCAAAGCCCGAGAATAGCATCGCCGGCGGCCTTCTTTTCTCTTACCGTGCCGCCCGGCATAAACATCGGAGAGAAGCCGTCCTCGTTGGGCTCGGTATTTCTTTTTAGCTGGTCAATATCCGCCTGATAGCCCTCAATGCGCTGCTCCAACGATTTGATTTTCTGCGGAAACTCCTTCAGAATTTGATCCTCCAGAGCATAGCGCTGGCTCAGATGGTTGGCCTTGAGCAGCTTCAGACGGGACACATCAATGTCCAGATCCATCTTCTCCTTGATGTGGGGATTGCCGGCGCACAGCGCCTTGATTTCCGCATAGCTCAGGGCGGTTTCGTCAATGTCCTCCGCAGAGCGCACCGGGGATTTGCTGGTCATGATCTGCCCAATGAACTTCTGCTTGGATTCCACCAGCTGATACAGGTAGCTGTCGAAGGTGTTCTCCGTGACATAGGTGTAAATATCGACCTCCTTGTTTTCGTTGCCCTGGCGGATGATTCGTCCTTCCCGCTGCTGCAGGTCAGACGGTCGCCACGGACAATCCAAATGATGAAGTGCCGCAAGCTTCGTCTGCACATTGGTGCCGGCTCCCATTTTCTGCGTGGAACCGATGAGCACACGCACCTGACCGGAGCGCACCTTGCCAAACAGCTCTTTCTTTTGCGCCTCGGAATTTGCCGTATGGATATAGGCGATTTCCTCTGCCGGAACGCCCTTGGCAATCATGCCTTTGATGCGGCTTTCGGCAGTCGCGGAAACATCCACGGGATTCATGCGGCTGTTTTCACGGTAATAAATCTTGCCGTCCACCACCGTGAAGCTGAAATTGCGCACATCAGGGTCAGCGGGAATAGAAAGGTCCTCATCCTCCGCTTCAAGATCGTCGATTTCAAATTCGGTAATCTCGGCATGAATGTTCTGGATGGCATCCCGCAAGAGGTCCTCAAGCTCTGCATTTTCATAAGCAATACAGGCGGACTCCATGCCGTGAGGCCCGCTGACCATCTGCATGTCGCCCAACACCATTTCAGGGTTGTCCACAAAATAGGCGTTCATCCGGATGCCATTGGCGTCGGTGGCCAGATGCACCCAATCGGGCTCAATATCCACCAATCGGTCACGCTTTTGGAGGAAGATAATGTCCGATGTGACCTCCGTGCCGGCAGCGGCCTTGAAGGTGTCGTTCGGCAGCCGGATAGCGCCGAGCAGGTCGGCTCTCTGGGCAATATACTTTCGGACATTGGGGTTTTCCTTATCCATCGTACCCTTTGAGGTAATGAAGGCGATCACGCCGCCGGGTCTCACCTTATCCAAGGTGCGGGATAGCGATAGGTAAGGTCTGAGCGGTGCGTCAGCACCGCTTTCCACCTTTTCCCCCGCTCCACACCGTGCGTGCGACTTTCACCGCACACGGCGTTCCACCGTTTATGATTCGGTATTAACTAAAGTAAGCAACGGTTTACGAGGGGCTACAAGCGGTATAAAGAAACAAATGGTTTGACGGAGTGGAAAATAGGTCATATTTTCCACTCTATTTTTACATAGTCGCTGGTTGCGCTGATTGATGAAATCAGGCCGTCAGCGGCTTTCCTTTTGTCCTCAAAGCTGATGTTCTCCCAATCGTCCAGATACCCGGACAGCAATTCAATCTGCTGGGAGGACAGCGTTTCGACGGACAGGTCTGCAATCGCCTTGGACAGTGTTTTGCGGCGGTTGTCCAAGTCCTCGATTTTCTTATTGGCGTAGGCAAGCAAGGTGGCGTTGGCCCCGGTCAGCGTATCAAGCAGTTTTTCAATCTCGGCTTCAACCTGTGCAAGCTCCACCTGATAGGCGGTGATCTTCGGGTTGGCCTTTTCTTCGCCGCCCCGGAGTAGCTTGAACTCCCGGAACTTTTCTCCCATTGCTGTGAAAATGAACTGTTCAAATTCATTCTTGCGGAGCGTACCACACCCCGGACAGCCCTTGTGGTCGGCCCGTTTGGAACAGCGCAGGTATTCATAGCCGGAGGGGTTGTGGGTCGTTTTGAGAGCGTACCCGCATTTCCCGCATTTGATTTTCCCGGCCAGCCAAGTGTTCCGGGCCTTGCGTCCGTTCTGGAAGGTGATGTTTGTCATCAGCTTCTTGCGGCACCGTAACCAAATGTCGGAGGGTACAAAGCCCTCATGGGGAGCAATCACAAGTATCTGGTCTTTCAGGCTTTTGTCCTTGTCCTCCTTCACATCCCGGCCCTGATAGAGATAGCAGCCATTTGTCCCGGCAAAGTCGGCGGCGTCATTGACTACCACCGCACCCTGACTTTTGAAGAACTCGTACATTTCTAAATCGGCCTGTGCATAGACCGGGTTTCGGAGTAGCTGGGACAAGAAGGGGCGTGTCAATGACTTCCCATAAATCTTGATACCCTGTTCCTCAAAATATCGGGTAATGTCTCCAAAGGAGGTTTCCGGCTCGGCATACATTTCAAACATCAGCCGCACATGGTTTGCGGCCACGGGGTCAGCCGCCATCATCTTTGTGCGGATACCCTCTACCACCGTAGGCTCCAATTCAAAGCCATAGGGGGCTTGGCCGCTCATGTGAAAGCCTTTCAGGCACCGGGAGTAGTAAGCGTCTGTAACACGCTTCTGAATTGTCTCCCGTTCAAGCTGGGCGAATACGATACAGATATTTAGCATGGCCCGGCCCATTGGGGTCGAGGTGTCAAACTTCTCCGTGGAGGAAACAAACTCCACATCGTATTCCTGAAACAGCTCCATCATATTTGCGAAGTCCAGAATGGAGCGGCTTATTCTATCCAGCTTGTAAACGACTACCCGGCGAACCTTGCCCTTGCGGATCTCGCCAAGGAGCTTTTGAAACTCGGGCCTGTCGGTGTTCTTTCCCGAATAACCCTTGTCCTTGAAAACCCGGCAACTGCCTCCCTTCAACTCATACTTGCAGAAATCAATCTGGCTCTCAATGCTGATACTGTCCTTGCGGTCTACCGACTGTCTTGCATAAATTACATCTTCTCTAATATTCATGTTGGGCTCCTTTCCTGTGGGAATGGAGCTACCAACCTACAAGTATATTATACCATTGATAGCCCCGGACAACAATGCTGTGGAGCGTTAGTGCCGTTTGTCCCCGGCCATCCGGTATTTGCTGAATACATCATACAAACAGCGTTCAATCTCTTTTTTCCGTTTCTCCTTTTCCTTGGGGGAAAGTACCGGCGTAAGACTCTCCAGCACAATGGTTTTCCCCTGAAAAGGGACGGTCTTGGTTTCGCTCTGATAAGTAACGGATTGCACCATAGAAGCCTCCTTTTCAAAGTGGGTTGACTGCCAGCATATTTCCCGCATTGTCTCGGTGGGGAAACACAAAAGGACGGCACCAAGAGAACGGTACCGTCCTTTCGTCTTTCTCCACGCTTCGGGCCAAGTTGGCCCGAGGTCAGGACTGCCAGTTTTCAAAATAATCCGCCGCTTCTTCCAAAGCGCAGAAGTCAAAGACCTCATAGAGTTCGGTCAATACCTGTTGGATTTCCTTTGCATGGAAGCCGCAGTTTTCCATCGCTTTGATGACATAGCCACGGCAAGCGTTGTTGCTCCATTCTTCACCCATAGTTTTATTTGCCCCTTTCATAGAAAGCTGGGAGTGCTGGCCCTGTATGTTCGGCCTGTCACAAGACAACGATAATTTTCCGCCAGCACTCCCGCCGGATTGTGCGGCAAATCGGAGCGGATAAGCCGCCAGCTTATCCCTTGCGGCCCGTTGCAGATCGTGGCCGTGGGGATGGCTCGTCCCCACCTGCGGCATGGGTAGTGATCGCTCGTTTCCCTCACGGAAAAGTCTTTGCGTACCTGCCGCCCGGCTCCCTGCTGGGTACTCCAAGTTGCCCGCTATTCAGTTGTGGGAGGATTGTTTTTCCTCTCATTAACCGTGTCGGTTGGAAGATCAAAAACAACAGGCTCACAGAACATTTTTCAAATATTTTTTCATGTTCTCCAAGCCCCGTCGGATAGCGGCGGTAATGGCCTGTTCTGTCACACCCTCGGCGGCGGCAATCGCCTTGACCGAGTGGCCCAGCAGATAGTGTTCAAATACCCGCTGGCCCTGTGCGTCTGGCAGACTGTTCAGAGCGTGGCAGAGATATTCAAACCGCTCCATGCGCTCGATCAGCTCTTGCGGGGAGGGGTTAGAGAAGCAAGCGGAATACTCGATACCATCCTCTGCGTCCAGCGAGAAGTGCGCCTTATTCCGGTAGACACGGCGGCGGCTGGCCTTGATGTACCGCTGGCCCGCCAGCAATTCTTCCGCAACTTCCTCCGTAACTTCGACCATTACATCTTCCATATACCACGGGTAAAAATCCCGCAAATTGAGTTCCTTCATTGTGTACCTCCGTTTCGGTGTTGGGCGTTGACGAGTGACCGAAGCGGAGGGCGGCGGGGAGCGACACCGGGGTTGGACTTCGGGCCAAGTTGGCCCGAGGCAAAGCAAAAGAAATGCGCCCGCACAGCATGACGCTATGCAGACGCATGAAATTACATTATCATAATTGTACTGATATATTGTACCTTCATAGCCAGACTGTCCCGGAGGGGGAGCTACGCTTTTTTTAGCTGGTGAAGGTCATGGGAATTGTGAGAAAGTAAGATGGACACGGCGACACCCTCCTATGGGCCGCCGTGGGGTTACTGAATATCCAAAGAGAAACGGCGGCTCTGAAAATTGAGCCGCCGCTTCATGGGCGCATGGAAATATGTCTGCTGTACGACGGCTTTTTTTCTTTTGCCGTCGTGCGGCAGTTAAATGGTTTGTTTAGTTATTGCTTGCATTACCTATGGGCTGGTTTCCAGATATTCCGGCCTGTGTATGCTCGTCAAATTCCTCTTGACTGTATTTCTCTATGCCAGTTAAGGTTCCGTGATTTTCACTGTTCAAGTGGCTGTAATCACGAACGGTATAAATGTCTATTGTGCCAACACCACTTCCAAGCGTTCTC
>ENA-OXEQ01000613-OXEQ01000613.1-human-gut-metagenome-genome-assembly--contig:-NODE-613-length-9892-cov-5.27732_pt1 | contig 9892 bp, 7 predicted proteins | sample MGYA00249356_ERZ652245 | MGnify/ENA primary metagenome ERZ652245 (study PRJEB26925, sample SAMN05826598) | human gut metagenome | biome: ENVO:2100002; feature: ENVO:00000062; material: ENVO:00002003...
GCTCGGAGATGTGTATAAGAGACAGGTTATATTATGCCTCTGCGTGAAGGTGGTTCACTGCCTGCATTGGCAGAAGCTGATGACAGTTTTAAGTATGTTGTCAAGTTTCGGGGAGCGGGACATGGAACCAAGGCATTAATTGCAGAATTGATTGGCGGTGAGGTTGCACGAGTATTAGGTTTTCGTGTACCGGAGTTAGTGTTTTTGAATTTAGATGAAGCTTTCGGACGTTCGGAGGGTGACGAAGAGATACAGGATTTATTGCAAGGAAGCCGCGGATTAAATATGGGACTACATTTTCTCTCAGGGGCTCTACCATTCGATCCGGTTGTCACTGAAGTTGATGAAAAACTGGCATCACAGGTGGTATGGTTAGATGCTTTATTGACTAATGTAGATCGTACAGTGAAGAATACCAATATGCTTATGTGGCATAAAGAGTTGTGGTTGATAGATCATGGTGCATCTCTATTTTTTCATCATTCATGGGTCAATTGGCATAAACATGCACTTAGTTCTTTTACCCAAGTTAAAGACCATGCCTTATTGCCGCTTGCCGGTAAGTTGGACGAAGTGGATGCCGAATTTCGGAAATTACTGACTTCGGAAAAAATACGTGAAATAGTGGATCTGATTCCTGATAGCTGGATAGAGTGGCGTGATAAAGATGAAACTCCTCAAGATATTCGTGATATCTATTATCGATTTTTGAAAGAAAGGATTGAACATTCTGAAATATTTGTAAAAGAAGCACAACATGCCAGAAAAGCATATTTATGAATACGCCGTTGTTCGGATAGTTCCGAAAGTGGAGCGTGAGGAATTTATCAACGTTGGGGTTATCTTGTTTTCTAAACAGGCTGCCTTTATCCGGATGCGTTATGAAATTAATAAGAAGAGGTTGGAGGCCTTATCACCGGAACCTGATATCGATTCTTTCCGGAAATATTTGGAGGCTTTCAGTAAAGTGTGTGCAGGCTGTCCGACGGGAGGAGTCATTGCTAAACTGGAAGTTCCGGAACGTTTTCGTTGGTTGACAGCCCATCGTAGTTCCTGCATTCAGACCTCAAGACCTCATGTTGGCTATTCTGACAATTTAGAGGAAACATTGGAGCGGTTGTTCGAGGAATTGGTTCTTTGATCCTTTTATCCTTTTGCTTCCTGATACATGAATCGTTTAATGCTCTTCTTCGCTGTTTTCTCAAACTCCTCGAAGTGGATTTTGATTTTAGTAATCTGACAGTAGGCCGGAAGTTGTTGATTGAGTTCTATTCGGTTGGTTTCCATTATCTTCTCAATATCGCTTTGCAACAGTCCGTGTGCGAAAGCATCGTCAAAATCCGGGTAGATTAGTGCTACAAGTTTATCTTTCTGGAGTAGAACCAACGATTCGGACACATAAGGCATGTTATTAAACTTGCTTTCTATTTCTTCCGGATAAATATTCTGCCCGCTTGAAGTAAGTAACATATTCTTGCTCCGGCCTCGTACTGTTACATATCCTTCCGAATCCATGGTAGCCAAATCTCCAGTGTGGAGCCATCCGTTTACATCGATGATTTGTGAAGTGGCCTCCGTATTTTTGTAGTATCCCAACATTAAGTTTGTACCTTTACAAATAATTTCTCCTGCAATATTTTCCGGATCAGGAGAATCTATTTTCACTTCCATTCGGCTGGTAGCTTTACCGCATGAAGCCTGTTTGAGAGTTTCCCAGCGGCTGGAACAAATGATGGGACCACATTCTGTCATACCATAGGCAATGGTGTATGGAAATCCTATTTGTTTAAGAAAAGCTTCCACTTCTGCATTGAACGGAGCTCCTCCGATAATAATTTCATCAAAATTTCCACCAAAAATTTCCATTGCTGCCTGCCGGGCAGCTGCTTTAATTTTATCGTTAACAATGGGTACTCTCAGCAACAACTTACCTATTTTATTATCCAGTTTGGGGAGAATATCTTTTTTAATAATCTTTTCTACAATCAACGGTACACAAGCAATTACTCTCGGTTTGATTTCGGCAAATGATTGTGCAATGATTTTGGGAGACGGCATACGTGTCAAGAAGTAGAGGTGTGCACCCGCAGAAAATCCGTAAAGAAAATCGTAGACCATGCCGAATACGTGCCCCATGGGAAGCATCGAAACGATGTGATCACCAGGTTTTACCGGAAGCATCTCGTGACAATAAGCAATGTTTGACCAAAGACTACGATAGGGTAACATCACTCCTTTGGAATAACCTGTTGTTCCTGATGTGTAATTTATAACAGCCAGCTCTTCCGGCATATCTTTACGGTAGGAGATATGTTCCGGACGAAAATTTTTAGGATATCGCTGTCCATATATCTCATTACGGTGTTCATGTGCATATGTCAGTTTGTCATTGCGCGACACAAGTGGAGTAAAGTCTGTCAAAGAAGATATACCTTCAAGTAAAGGCATCCGATCTTCATTAAGGTTTTCCCATACCTGATCACCTACAAAGAGGAGTTTTGCCTCAGAGTGATTGACGATATTATGGATATTGTCAGCCTTAAATTCATGTAAAATGGGAACAATTACAGCACCATAAGTCACGGTGGCCAAAAAGGTTACAGCCCAATGGGCACTATTGCGGCCACAGACAGCGATCTTATCACCCGGTTGAATACCGGCCATTTCTAATATAATGTGAAATTTGGCTATTTTGCGGGCTACATCCTTATATTGAAGGGTGATTCCTTTGTAGTCTGTCAGGGCGTTTGCATCCCAGTTGTTTATGATGCTTTGTTCAATATAACCAATGAACCGTTGTTCTTGTTCCATTTTGTAATTTCTGCACATTCAGTTAAAAACTGCGCAAAATTAATATTCTATTAACGGAAACCGAATTCTCTCGTAAAGTTTTACGTTAAATTAACGGAGGGTAGGTCATTCTATTTATCGATTATCTAAGATAGAATGAACACAGAGACACGTTCTGCCAATATCGAAAATGATATGTGGATTTCACGTTCTCTGTGTTTTTATCATGATTTTCTATTCATTCTTAACCGTTTCCTGCTTATTTTTCTCTGAGATCAGCAGTAGTTTGTCTCCTACATGTAATTTTAGTGTGCCGTTGGGGATAAGAAATTCATCACCACGTTTGACGATCATTACTAAAGTACCTTTTGGCAAATTCATATCTTTCAGGGTGTCTGCCTCATTCAGCATTTCCATAGTAATGGTCATATCCGAAAGATCAGTATCTATCTCTTCCGGAAGTTCTACACCGAAGTCATTTCCGGTCTTTTCGAGTGGAGTGGACAAGTGTAACAAGCGTGCCACAAACGAAACACTTGTTCCTTGTACAATCAATGAAACAATCGTAATAAAAAACACGATATTGAAAATCATATTCGATCCTTCCACGTTTGCCACTACCGGATAAGTTGCGAAAATGATGGGTACAGCTCCTCGTAGCCCTACCCACGAGACAAACAGACGGGATTTTAAAGTAATCTTCCTAAATGGTAAAAGACAAAGGAATACGCTTAATGGTCGTCCGATAACGATCATGAATACTCCGATAAGCAATGCTACAACGGCAACTTCAATCATTTCGTGAGGATTGACAAGCAGTCCTAACATAAGGAACATAATGATTTGGAACAGCCAGGTCAGACCATCCATGAATGTTGCAATTTCCTTTCGGAAAGTTATTTTATGGTTACCTACCATCATGCCGGCAATGTATACAGCCAAATACCCATTACCGCGAAGCAGATCGGTGATGGCAAAAGTGAAGAATACAAAAGACAATAACAGAATGGGATAAAGTGATTGGTTATCGATATTTATTTTGTTGAGTATCAATATCGCCAGTTTTCCCAAGATATATCCGGCAGCAGCACCTACCAAGAATTGGATGATGAATGAACCGATTATGTTGCCTGTACCCATGCCATCTGATTGAATGAATTGTATCAGGACTATGGTAAGCATATAGGCCATTGGATCGTTGCTTCCGCTCTCCAGTTCAAGCATAGGACGTAGGTTATGTTTCAGATTCATCTTTTGCGAACGGAGGATGGCGAATACTGAAGCAGAATCCGTTGACGACATGGTAGATGCAAGTAATAGGGAAGTGATCAATGGAAAGTGGATATTGGTCCAACTCATTCCCGAAAGATACCAAATGAATAATCCGGTAAAAAGTGCCGTGAGAAATACTCCCACTGTTGAAAGTACGATTCCCGGAGAAAGAATAGGACGAATTTCTTTGAATTTAGTATCCATACCTCCGGAGAACAGAATGACGCTAAGGGCAACCATACCTATAAATTGGGCTATCTTGGCATTATGAAATTGTAATCCCAATCCGTCGCTTCCGAAAAGCATACCTACAAGAAGGAATAATAATAAGGCCGGCACTCCGAAGCGATATCCGGTTTTTCCGACAACAATGCTGACAAATAGTAAAATAGAACCAATGAGTAGAATGTTTTCAGCGGTAAAAATCATAAGCAATGAGTACTAAGGGTTGTTAATTTGTTATTTTACATTTCACTGTGCGAAGTTACTTAAATTATGTAACAAATAGAAACGCTCTTTGGATGTATTTATGTTCCAAATAGCTGTAAAATAGTTTAAAAATGTTATTTTTGCAGCTTAAATAATATCATTCTATTCTATATGGATTCAAATCATCTTTCTCCTTTACGCAAAGGAGTAGTAGGAGTACAGTTCCTTTTTGTGGCTTTTGGAGCTACTGTACTTGTCCCCTTATTGGTCGGGCTCGATCCTTCTACAGCTTTGTTTACTGCCGGTATCGGCACACTTCTTTTTCATCTGGTAACAAAAGGGAAGGTCCCTATTTTTTTAGGTAGTAGTTTTGCATTTATTGCTCCTATTATTAAAGCAACCGAACTGTATGGACTTGCTGGCACACTTTCGGGAATGGTAGGCGTTGCAATGGTCTACTTTGTTATGAGTGCTTTAGTTAAATGGCAGGGTATCAGGTTGATCGAGCGCCTGTTTCCACCGGTAGTTATTGGTCCGGTAATTATATTGATAGGGCTTTCACTTGCCGGGACTGGAGTGAATATGGCAAAGGAAAACTGGACATTGGCGTTGCTTTCGTTGTTTACTGCCGTGATTGTATCTATTCGGGCTAAGGGACTATTGAAGTTAATACCTATTTTTTGTGGAATTATTGTGGGATATATTGCTGCGCTGATCTTTTATGATGTTGATATGTCGGGAGTCAGAAACGCTGCGTGGTTGGGTTTTCCACAGTTTGTGTTTCCACAGTTTTCGTGGGAACCTATTTTGTTTATGATGCCGGTGGCTATTGCTCCGGTGATAGAACACATTGGGGATGTGTATGTGGTAAACACTGTGACGGGAAAAGACTATGTAAAAGATCCCGGGTTGCATCGCACACTATTAGGTGATGGCTTGGCATGTCTTTGTGCCGGTTTATTGGGAGGACCTCCTGTAACTACCTATTCGGAAGTTACAGGAGCCATGTCGCTTACTAAAGTGACGAATCCTCAAGTAATAAGAATAGCGGCGATTACGGCCATTCTGTTTTCCGTAATCGGTAAAGTCAGCGCTTTATTGAAGTCTATTCCTTCGGCTGTATTAGGAGGAATCATGTTACTCTTATTCGGTACAATCGCTTGCGCGGGAATTGCTAACCTTGTCAATAATTGTATTGACTTGAGCCGGACACGTAATATCATTATTGTCTCGCTGACTCTGACTATTGGCATCGGTGGTGCCGTATTGGTATGGGGCGAATTCTCACTGTCGGGAATCGGTCTTGCTGCATTGGTAGGAGTAGGCTTGAATCTGGTACTGCCAAGAGAAGAGAGATGAATGAAAAAAGTAAGAAGAGGCGTCAGTGCTCATATTCACCACAGGATTACACAGATAAATAGATTAAGTTCACTCTGTGTTACTCTGTGGTGAATTATAACGCTCCTCTTACTTACTTGTACATTATCATGCCAAAAATTTTGCAATATCTTCGTCTGCTGTACTGATACCGCCAATTCCAAAATTATCGATTAGTACCTGCTTCACGTTAGGAGATAAGAATGCAGGAAGCGTCGGCCCTAAATGAATCTTTTTCACTCCAAGTGCCAACAGAGCCAGCAGAACAATAACGGCTTTTTGTTCGTACCACGCAATGTTATATACAATCGGAAGATCATTGATGTCTTTTAGTCCGAAGACTTCCTGCAACTTCATAGCAATTATAGCCAATGAGTAACTGTCATTACACTGTCCTGCATCCAGTACACGAGGAATGCCATTAATATCCCCCAGAGGTAATTTATTATATCGGTATTTGGCGCACCCTGCTGTCAGGATTACCGTATCTGCCGGTAGCTTTTCTGCAAACTCTGTGTAGTAACTGCGACTTTTCATTCGCCCGTCACATCCGGCCATAACAAAAAATTTACGGATAGCACCGCTTTTTACTGCTTCAACCACCTTATCGGCCAGTGCGATTACTTGCGCATGGGCAAATCCACCTACAATCTTACCACTTTCTATTGCCACTGGTGGCTGGCAACGCCGTGCATGTTCAATAATAACGGAGAAATCTTTCTGCTTTCCGTCTTTTCGTTCGGGTATGTAGGTAGCACCTTCCAAGCCGGTTGCGCCTGTCGTATAGATGCGATCTTTATAAGTCGCATTCGGGCGTGGTGGAACAATGCAATTAGTAGTGAAGAGAATAGGACCGTTGAAACTTTCAAATTCCTCTTTTTGTTTCCACCAGGCATTACCGTAGTTTCCTGCCAGGTGTTTATATTTCTTCAACTGAGGATAATAATGAGCCGGTAGCATTTCACTGTGTGTGTATATGTCGATACCGGTACCTTCAGTCTGTTGCAAAAGTTCTTCAATATCTTTCAAGTCATGTCCACTGACAAGGATACCCGGATTGTTTCGAACACCAATGTTTACTTCGGAGATTTCCGGATTTCCGTAATGGCTGGTATTGGCAGTATCGAGTTGGGCCATAGCCTGCACACCATGGTTACCCGTAGCGAGTGTGAGGGTTATCAGTTCGTCCACAGTAATATCTTCGCGGGTCAATTCAGCCAAAGCATATTGCATGAATGCAAATATCTCCGGATTCTCATATCCTAAATTATAGGCATGCTCCACATAAGCAGCCATTCCTTTGATACCATAGTGAACCAACTCCTTCAATGATCGAATGTCTTCGTCAGAAGTTCGCAGCACCCCCACCGTTTGGGCTTTCTCTTCAAACTCTGTTTCGTCACCATACCAAGTACATTCGTCGGGCGCATGTTCTATTGTGACTTGGTTATTTAGATCTTTCTTTAGCTCCAGTCCTTTCTTTATTTTCTTGATAATGGCGTGTTTGTCAAAGTTGGCATTTGTAATGGTAGTGAACAATGCGTCAAAGATAAACTTATCTGCCCGGGCAGAAGAACGTCCATCTTTGCGTAACGCCTGATTGTAGACTGCGATTCCGCGTACTACAAAAAGCAGCAAGTCTTGCATATTGGCTACTTCGGGAGTTTTCCCGCATACTCCGCTTAAGATACAACCTGTACCTTTTGCGGTTTCCTGACACTGAAAACAGAACATACTCATAATTTTTACGTATTAATAGGTTTCTTTTCTGGATGCAAAGATAGGAGGAGGATTTGGGGTAATTCTGTAACCAATGTTACAAACAAGAGAAAAAAGATTGGAAATTTTAGAGTTTGTTTAAGAGACTGTTTTAATTTTCCTCCGGAATCATTTCAGACCGTTATTTCGATAACGAGGATGTGGCAACCGAACGTTGCTCCATAAGCGGACCTTCTGTCCGGGTGATACAGACAGGTATCAAAGATCCGGACGCTTGAGTGACTGATACAAAGAGGAGCTTTTGTACACTCTTCCTACAAAAATGCATTTCGATCTTCCATCTTCCACCTTCTGTTTTGGTAGAGAAAGCAAGCGCAATGGTTTGATATATAGTGTGATGTATCTATTATTCTATCTGTTTATGCCTATAAAAGCATTTTGTTTTCCTCCGTGTCTTTAGCGAAAAAGGTCCGATTCTCACTCTGTTACCGTTCCATCTGTCTGATACTTAAACAGGCTTTAAATTTTGCTCAAACTTATTGTATCAGTTGCATCATATCTTCTTTTCTCAAGATATGCACTAATTTCCTGTCCGTTTTGATCAGGCCGTCATCCTGCATATGAGCCAGCTCGCGTGCCAGAGAGGGACGAGATACTCCGAAATAATCAGCCAGTTCCTGTTGCGAGCGGTCAAGTTGTATCGGACTGTCTCCTTGTTGTTTCAACATCCGTAGCAGATAGGAAGCAAGTTTCTGCCGAATCGTCTTAAAGGACATAAAAAACAGTTTGTCAGCAAGTGTTCGGGCATAATTGGCAGAAAGATTCATGTAGTTCTCTAAGAATTTCTCATTCCGTCGAAATAATTTCAGTACGCTTTCTTTCGGAATTTCGAAAACTTCGGTAGCTTCGTTTGCTGTAACTTCTACCGGGTAGCGATTGTCTGCACCAAATAAGAAAAGAGGGGCAATTGCACGAGGAGCAATAATATCTTCCACTTTAATCAATCTGCCCGAGTAATCGATCATTTCTCCCCGGACACTGCCTTTCAGCAATATCATCAGCCGATTGCATACATCACCTTGCCTGGCAAGAATGTCTCCTTTACGGAACATGCGGAGGTGAGATACGATTCCGTCAAAATCACGGGAAAGCGTTTCTGGAGAGATTCCATGGAATAGGGGGTTGGTAGCGAGGTAGGTCATAATTTTAAGATTGAAATGATATTATTAATAACAGAAATCTTTTCTTATTGTTTGCCGGATATCCTTGCTATTACATTGTTAATGATGCAAGTAATTACACTATGAATCTATGTACTTATTTAAATTTCAGAATAAATTTAGTTTCTTTGCCTTGCAGCAGAGTGATGCTTCCACCTGACAGGCGCATGATCTGACGTGAAATGCTCAATCCGATACCACTACCTCCTTCTTTGGTGGTAAAAAAAGGAATGAATATATGATCTGCTATATCTGAAGGAATGGCAGGGCCATTATTTTTTATTTCAATCAATATTTCTTCAGCAGCATTACATCGTCCTTGTATTTCAATCTTTCCATCGGCCTGTGTATCGATAGCTTGTATGGCATTCTTCAATAGATTAATTACTACTTGCGAAATCAGATTTTCGTCGGCATACACAATCAGATCAGCAGGAGCAATATCTATATGGAACGTTATGTTGTCACATTTGTTTTGATGGCGTGCCAGTTCTACCATTCGGTCAATAAAAGCTTTTACATAAAATAAGGATGGTTCCGGGGTCGGGATACGGGTAAAACGGCGGTAGGATTCTACGAAGGAGAGCAGGCCTTTTCCCGTAGTACTGATTGTTTGTAAGCCCCGGCGTATTTCTTCATCCCGGGTATCGGCCAACGATAGTAGTGTTTCGCTAAGAGAGGTGATGGGAGTAACCGAATTCATGATTTCATGAGTCAATACACGTGTCAGTCGTATCCACGAATCGATTTCTTTTTCATCCAATTCACTGTTGATGTCGTTAAAAGCGAGAATGCGCAATTGTTCTTCACGAACAGTGATGCCTGATACACGAATGGATAAATTGATTGTACCCCGTTCATTGTTGAAAATAGTTTGTATTTTATCTCCCGGACGGCAGAATTCTATTTTCTTCATCAGCTGTATATCCACTTTGTTCAGTTGGCGGATATGGGTAAACACATTTAATCCGAGCAGGCGAAGCGCTTCATTATTTTTTTGATAAACCGCTCCATTTTCATTGAGAACGAGTACACCGGTGTTTACACAGTCCATTATCAGTTCGTAATACTTTTCCTGTCTCTTA
>ENA-OXEQ01000615-OXEQ01000615.1-human-gut-metagenome-genome-assembly--contig:-NODE-615-length-9879-cov-7.18037_pt1 | contig 9879 bp, 6 predicted proteins | sample MGYA00249356_ERZ652245 | MGnify/ENA primary metagenome ERZ652245 (study PRJEB26925, sample SAMN05826598) | human gut metagenome | biome: ENVO:2100002; feature: ENVO:00000062; material: ENVO:00002003...
TTAGGGTCTCGTGGGCTCGGAGATGTGTATAAGAGACAGATAGTATATTCAATGATGATTGTGGCTGTAATATATGCCATTGTCCAATCGCTATCGGGACATAATAATGAAATTTATTATAAGCTGATACTTGGAATATGGATTCTTTTAGCTGTGGTTTTAAGCGATTTTGTTGAACCTATGATTAACAGGACATTTGAAGAGTTTTCAGGAAGACAGATGTACAGATATATGGCATATGCGATTACGGATGCGGCATCATATATGGCTGTGTACATATTTGTAATTAATGTGGGAATTTATAAAGAACCGTTCCATTACATATTTCTTGCTGCCGGGGTGCTGCTTTTTATTCTCAAATTCATACTGTATAAGAAGTTTGAAAAGAAGGATAACAGGGAAAACCGGATAGATGAGATACTTAAAAAGGAACGTGAAGAAGAGGAAGAACTGCGCAAAGCACGATTTGAATGTGAAAAAGAAGATGACGATGTGGAAGTTGACACACTGGATGATGAGGATATTTTGAAAGTTTTTAAGTCTCATGACAGAAAAGGCGGCATATAAATTAATAAAAAGTATTTTTTGGGTTATTATGAAAAAATTCTGTATGGTATTGCTTATACTTGCGTGTCTTATAGCATTTCTTTTTGTATGTGGGACCATTGATGAAGAAACGGAAACTAAAACGAAATCCGTTTCGGTATATGATGAAAAAACAGTAGCTGTTACATTTGATGACGGACCGGGAGCAGAAAGCACAATGATGCTTCTGGACGGCCTTAAAGAAAGGAATGTAAGGGCTGCTTTTTTTCTTGTAGGTGAAAATATTAAGGGACACGAAGACATTGTTAAAAGGATGCATGATGAGGGCCACATTATAGGAAATCATACATATACCCATGTTATTCTGACAAAGATTCCACAGGAAAAAGCACTGGAGGAGATATACAATACCAATAAAATTATAGAGGAAATAACGGGTGAAAAGGTAAAATATATAAGACCGCCATGCGGCGAGTGGAATAATGATATGTTTTTTCAAGTGGATTTGCAGCCGGTTTTCTGGAATGTTGACCCGCTTGACTGGAAAAGAAAAGACGTAGGCGGAATAGTTGAGGATGTAGTTAAGAATGTAAGATCCGGAGATATTATACTTTTACATGACATATACGATACGTCTGTGGCGGCTGCATTTGAAATTATTGACAGACTTAAGGATAAAGGATTTGTTTTTGTAACAGTAGATGAAATATTAATTTCATGATATAATTAAGTGTTGAGGTGAACAAAAATGGATTTGTTTGATTATATGAGAGAAAATAATATGACAAAGGAAGAACCTCTTGCGTCAAGGATGAGACCTAAAACGCTTGATGAGGTTATGGGCCAGAAGCATATTATCGGAAAAGATAAACTGTTATACAGAGCCATTAAGGCTGATAAATTAAGTTCCATAATATTTTATGGACCTCCGGGAACCGGAAAGACAACGCTTGCAAAGGTTATTGCGAATACCACAAGCGCAAGTTTCAGGCAGATAAATGCCACGGTTGCAGGAAAAAAGGATATGGAAGATGTGGTAAACGGAGCAAAGGACATCATGGCTTCCATGGGTCAGAGGACCATATTGTTTGTGGATGAGATACACCGTTTTAATAAAGGGCAGCAGGATTACCTTCTTCCTTATGTGGAAGACGGAACAATTATACTTATCGGAGCAACTACGGAAAATCCTTATTTTGAAGTCAATAAGGCTTTGATATCAAGGTCTGTTGTTTTTGAGCTTAAGCCGTTAGAAAAGGAAGATATATTGTCAATTATCAAAACAGCCGTTTATGATACCAAGAGAGGTATGGGTAATTACAATGCGGTAATTGATGATGATGCGGCTGAATTTCTTGCGGATATGTCAAATGGAGATGCAAGAAATGCACTTAATGCCGTTGAACTCGGAATAATGACAACAGATGCGGGAAATGACGGCATTATCCATATAACTCTGGATGTGGCATCGCAATGTATACAAAAAAGAGTCTTAAGATATGATAAAGACGGAGATAATCATTATGATACCATATCTGCATTTATTAAAAGTATGAGAGGGTCAGACCCGGATGCGGCACTTTATTATCTTGCCAGAATGATTTATGCAGGAGAAGACCCTAAGTTTATAGCAAGAAGAATATGTATATGTGCCAGTGAAGATGTGGGCAATGCCGATCCTTGTGCGATACAGGTGGCGGTATCCGCATTTTTGGCGGTGGAAAGAATCGGAATGCCTGAGTCACAGATAATACTGGCACAGGCATGTACCTATGTTGCAACAGCACCTAAGAGCAATACGGCATATCACGGAATTGAACTTGCAATGGATTATGTGGCAAAACATAGGACTGCACAGGTTCCTCCGTATCTGCAGGATGCCCACTATAAAGATGCGGCAAAACTTGACAGGGGGACAGGTTATCTGTATGCTCATGATTATAAAAACCATTATGTAAAGCAACAGTATCTTCCCGATGAGGTTGTGGGAAATACTTTTTATTATCCGTCTGATAACGGATATGAAGAAACAATTAAAAAACACCTCTACAGGATTAGAAAAGAAGCAGAGGAAGATAATGAGGAATAAGAATGGAAGAAAGCATTGTTAGAAAGAAGAAAAAGAAAACAGGTACAGCAAAAAAAGTCAGAACTATAATAGGGAGAATATTTGCTGTTATAGGAACAACCCTGGGAATGATGATTTTATGCATATATCTTATAATGGTGGTGTGTACCCATGGACCTTCCAAAGTAGCAAGGGATTTATTTGTATTGTCTGTAAGAGAATCAAGCGCAGGCGGTTTTTTAGCTAATATGGTTGTCAGCAAATCGACCATAAGAAAAATTGAAGAAGGGAATAAAGTGGCAGATACAAACGATACAACAGATACGTCACTCATTGTCTTTGATAAAAAAAATAATCAGAATGCTGTTACGGATGACCTTGATAAAAGCGGACATACCCCATATCTTGAAAAAGACGGACTGCTTTTTTATGAAGTATCGGGCTCTACATTTGCGGGAACAATGGTAGTAGTTACCGATCCGTCAAGAGTATTTGTGGGAACTTCCGGAGATTATAAAGGAGAAGCAGGAATTAATGTGCCCGCCATATGTGATAAATACGGAGCGACACTTGCCATTAATGCAGGTGGTTTTGAAGATATAGGCGGTGTGGGAAACGGAGGAACTCCTCTTGGAATTGTTATGTCTGAAGGACAGTTAAAATACGGAAATGTCAGTTCAAGTTATGACCTTATAGGATTTGATAACAACAATGTGTTTGTAATAGGACAGATGACCGGACAACAGGCAATTGACCGCGGTATCAGGGATGCTGTTTCTTTTGGACCGTTTCTTATCCTTAACGGAACACCCCTTGAGGTATCGGGAATGGGCGGCGGACTTAATCCGCGAACAGCAATAGGACAGAGAGCCGATGGTGCTGTGTTACTGCTCATAATTGACGGAAGACAGACTCACAGCCTTGGTGCATCAATGAATGACCTTATAAACGTAATGCTGGATTTTGGTGCGGTTAATGCGGCTAATCTTGACGGCGGCGGTTCCACAGTGCTTTATTATGACGGTGAAATCAAAAACAAGATTTCTTCCATATACGGCGCAAGAGGAGTACCTACAGCCATAGTAGTAAAGTAACCGGATTCGGAGGCATAATATAATATGAGTACAGGCAAAAAGAAAAAAATAAGTGCAGGAAAAAGAAAATTCAGAAGATTTCTTCGTATATATGCTTCAATACTTGGTATTGCAACTATTGTTGTATGCATTATAGTCTGGGGCAGACTCAAAAATTATCAGGAAAGCTATGATAATTCAAAATCAAAGCACAGTCCTGACAAATTTATGAATGAATTTGTAGATAATCTCGATTACGAAAAAATTCTGGGATATGTGAAGAATTACGGAATTAACGTTGAAACAGGAATTAATCCGAAAGAAAATCATGCGGCATATTTTGCAGCCTGCGTTGCGGCGGACGGTGCAAAGTATGATAAAAATGATAAATATACATCGGTTATGCCGGTGTATGATGTATATGCCGGAGATACAAGGATTGCTGTTTTATCACTCAAGGCTGATGGTAAAAGCGACAGTTTCGGATTCCATGACTGGAAAATAAGAGATATGGCATTTGACACCAATGAAATAGATTATAAGACAACCACCGTGACCGTAAACGAAGGTATGGTGCTTAAATATAACGGACAGGCAGTAGGTGATGAATACAAAATTGATTCAACGGATAATGATGCGATAAGAGCTAAGGCAAGGGCACTTGGAGCAAGTGTTCCGGCTGTTGAGACTTATGTCATAAAAGATACGTTCGGCAGCAGGAATATAACAGCAACAGATAGTAACGGAAATTCCTATACGGCTTTTGTTGAGGGAAACACGTACGATTTTACAGGCTCAAAGGGCACAAAAGCACCGGAAGACATAGAAAAGAGGGTTTTTGATACCATTGATTCATATATTCTTACAATATATAACCATAAGTCATTTGACGAAACAGCAACATATATTGAGTACAATTCGGACGCATACAGGCTTATAAAAGATGTTCTCGCGTCTGTTATATGGGGATGGACTCCTGATACCGTTGACATACTGGAACAGAGCGTGACGGATTATGTTGCATACGGCGACAATCTGTTCTCGTGCAGTTATTATGGAAAAATATATAAGTATGAAGAAGGCAAGTCAGAATCCGGAGAAGAGACATTTAATTACAGACTTATCTTCAAAAAACATGACGGAAAATGGTATTTGAATTATTTTATAATTGTATAAAACACTTGTTTAATGTATAATATAATGGATTATATTTTAATGGTGGGTACGCATGAAAGAGAAAATCAACAGATACGCCAGAGGGGTATTTGAGTTTGATCCCCAGAAGGTTGTTACAGATGAAAATAATATATTTGCAATAGTTGATAAAAATAAAGAATTCAAGGGAACTTTCTGCATTTACGAGGAAAAAGGAAGGGAACTTAAAGGTCTGGTATACAGTGGCGACGACAGGGTAAGGATAGCTGAGTGTTCATTTATCGGAAGCAGGGTTAATATTGACTATTGTGTTGAAAGTGCGGACTCGGATGACGGCGAAGTAATTGATAACTGCTTTTATATTGTAAGTAACGGCGGTGAACTTACAATACCATATTCATTCAGGATAGAAGCCGGATGTTACGAAGCAGGAGATTTTGAAATCAGAAATCTTGACCAGTTTGCAAGACTGGCACAGGATGATAATGAGGAAGCAATAACACTGTTTGAGGCAGATGATTTCAGAGATATATTTCTTATGAAAGATCTGTCTCTTTGTTGTGTTTATGATAACTTTGAAAAAGGCATTGATGTAAGAAATAACATAGAAGAGTTTCTTATAGCAGCAGGGAAGAAAAAAAGACCGGATATTACACTATCATGTTATAACAGGGAATACAGGGATATAGAAGAGAATTTTAAGGATACCGTTGTCATTGAAAAGGATACATGGGGATATACAAATGTTAAAGTGAATGTTGATGCTCCGTTTATAAGGATCGAAAGAAAAAATATTGAATCCGATGTATTTACAGGCAACAAATATGAATTTTCTTATGTCATTGATGCATCAAAACTTCACGGGGGCAATAATTACGGCAGAATAACCTTTGAGACAATCAATAAATCTATGACACTTACAATTGTGGCATCAAAGCCGTTTACAAAGCCTAGAACAAGAGCCAAAGAGCATAAACTTATATATGACCTTATTACCCTTTACATAAGATTCAGGACAAGGGCTGTTCATGTGAGTGAGTGGATCCGCGAATCAGGTATTGTAATAGAAGCCTTACTTTCAATAGATGAGGACAATGTATTTTATAAACTTGCAAAGGCACAATTATATATTGCAGAGAAAAAGGATGATAAAGCAAAAGCAATAATAGAAAGCGTCAAAGACGATATTGCGGCTGAAAATGAAAAAGAATACATACTTTACTGCTATTTTATTTATGTAAATACTCTGTATAACAGGGATTGGGCATATTCAAAAAGAGCATCTTCAATGATAAAAGAATGTTACGATAAATATGATGACTGGAGAATATTATGGACGCTTTTGTTTATCGATGAAGAACTGGAGAGCAATCCAAGCCTTAAATTACTCAGAATGAAAGAACAGTTTAACAGGGATTGTAAAAGTCCTGTGATGTATCTTGAAGCGTGCAGGACATTTAACCAGAATCCGGGACTTTTAAGGGTTTTAAACAACTTTGAAGTGAACGTATTATTATTTGGGGCAAAGAATAAGTTCCTTGAGGATAAACTTACGGACCGGGTTTTATCACTTGTAACGGCTATTCGTAATAAGACTCCGCAAATTGTAAAACTGATGCTTCTTATATGGGAGAATGATACTTCAAACCAGGTGCTTGAATGTCTTTGCAGGACACTTGTAAGGAACAATTATGTGGGAGAAAAGTATCTTCCGATATATAAAGCCGGAATAGAAGCCGATATAAAAATCACACAGCTTTTTGAATATTATATGGCAAGCAGAAACCAGACGGATATGTCGCCTCTGCCTAAAATGGTCACAATGTATTTTGGATATAATAATGATCTTGATTACATAAAGAAATCATATCTATATGCGGATATAATTAATAACAAAACGGATAATCCGCAGACCTACAGGACATATCTGCCCCAGATGGAATTATTCTTAAAAGAGCAGCTTATGGCAGGGAATATTAATGACAATCTTGTGGTCATATATAGGGATTTACTTAAACCTGACATGATTAATAAGGATAATGCCGCAGCAGTTGCAAAACTTTTCCATATAAGGCGTGTGACCGTTAATAATAAGAATTATGCCAAGGTAATTGTAAGGCATAAGGAAATAAAAGGAGAAACTGAATTTCCGGTATTGAAAAACACGGCCTTTATACAGACATATACCGATAATGTATCGATTTCATTTGTAAGTAACAGAGGAAACAGATTTAACGGCGGGAAAGATTGTACCATAACAACACTATTTGATGATGAAAGTATTGTAAAGAGATGTCTTGAACTCAATCCGGATATGGAAAACGTTATGATAGGATATTGCGACAGAATGTTAAAATATCCTAAACAGTCAGTGGATTCCATTGAAAAAATCAAAGAGACAATAAGTTATGGATGCATAAGCGAACCATATCGCAAAAAACTGATAAGCCGCGTGATTGAATACTATTATGATGGTTTTGACGCAGACGGTTTTGAAAGTTTTATTAAAACCATAGACGAGAGTAATTTATCCGGTAAAGATGCGGTAAGAATTATGGAAATAAGAATTATCATGGGTGAATATGATAAAGCATACGCACTATTAAAAAACCATTCAGCCATGAACATTGTTCCGAAGCGTCTTATGAAAATGTGCTCTAAGAAGATTTCCTGCGTAGAAGAAGAGAAAAAGAGACTTGTTGAGATTGCATACATTGCTTTTTCACAGGGAGCCTATGACGATAATATACTTAAATATCTTATTGCATACTATAATGGAGCAACGGATAAGATGGTTGAGATATGGAAAGCAGCAGGAGAAATTGAAGAAGATACGTTTGAGTTTGAAGAACGTATCCTGGCACAGATGATGTTTACCGGAAAAATAACAGATATTTCAATCCATATTTTTTCACATTACTGCAGCAGAGGACCGAAGGACAGAATTGTTAAGGCATATCTTTCCCTTAATTCGTATCTGTATTTTGTAAAAGAGTGCAGTATGCCTGAGGAACTTTTTGAACTTATAGAAGCCTGGTTTGAGAATGAAAAGAGTCTTTCCGATGTATGTAAGATGGCATTGCTCAAGTATTACTCATCACAGGAAAATCTTACCGAATACAGAAAAGAGCTTGCATCCGTAAATCTTTATTACCTTGCCAGAAAAGGGATTGTATTTCCTTTTTACCAGAGTTTTGAAAAATGGATACATCTTCCTTATGACATTTCGGACAGAACCATGATTGAATATAAGGCGGACCCGAAAAGCCGTGTTGTCATACATTATATGTATGAAAGCAAAGAACATAAGAAAAAATATGTTGCGGAAGATATGAAACAGGTGTATGAAGGCATATTTGTAAAGCAATTTGTTTTGTTTTATGGTGAGACAATGCAATACTACATTTCCGAGGAAACAGACGGAAAGAAGAATGTAACGGACAGCGTTACCATTTCAAATAACTGTATAAGACCTTTGAAATCGGAAGGCCGGTATGAGATGCTTAATGACATTATTGCAAGTCAGGATACTCACGAACCGGAAGCCCTCAAGATTCTTGTACATTCGTATGCGGTTAATAATGCAGTTACGGAACAGATGTTTACTATGTTGTAAGTTTGGAGATAAAGGATGAATATTAAGAAGCCTGTATATGTAGGAATTGATTTTGGAAATGAATATTCACAGGTAAGTTATTACAGCGATAAGGAAAAGGAACCGGTCTCACTCGGACTTTCAGGCCCTGAAAACGGATACTATATACCTACGGTTATCAGTAAAGCAGTGGGAAAAAGCCAATGGTTTGCAGGGGATGAAGCGAAAAACAGTACAATGCTTATGGATACGGTTATTGTAGATAATCTTGTAACGAAAGCTATGGACAGAAATCCGGTTATGGTTGATGACGAGAGTTATATGCCTGCTGAACTTATAAGTATATTTTTAAATGAGATTGTCCAGGCGGTAAAAATAGCGGCGGGAGTTCAGGATATAGCGAAGATATGCATTACATTGGATAACTTTAAGATATCCTTGTTAAACGTCCTTTCAGAAGCTTTAAACAGATTAAACATTCCAAAAGATGATATTATATTTTCAAGTCATACAGAGAGTTTTGTTTATTATGCGATGAACCAGAAACAGGAACTCTGGACCAATGATGTTGCATTATTTGATTATGGAGATAATGGACTGGTTTACAAGCTTATGAGCATTATTCCATTCAGGGGACAGAATCTTATAATGACAAAGGATGAAGATTTTTCATCAGAAGTTCCTTACAGTCTCTCAGAGAATAAAACAGCCTGTGAATATCTTGACGGTAAGCTATCGGAGATAGCTTCAGGACTGTTTTTTAAGAAAACAATTTCATCAGTATATCTTACGGGAAAAGGCTTTGGGGACAGTTTTAATGCACCTGATTTTTTCAAGGTTATATGTGACAGAAAAAGAGCATTTTCGGGGCAGAATCTCTACGTTAAAGGAGCCTGTTATCAGGCAGTTGGAACAACAGAAGGGTCAATGCTTAAGAATTATGTTTTGTGCTGTAACGAGAGAATAACAACGGGTATAGAATTAAAGATTATAGAGAGAGGAAAAGAAAAGATATTAAGGCTTGTAAAACCGGGTGTAAACTGGTATGGGGCAGATTGTTCATTTAATCTTATTGTTGATGAGGCAAAAGAACTTGAAATGTTTTTATCACCGGTTGACACAGTGGAAAAACAGCTTGTAAAAATTCCTCTTACGGATTTTCCGGAAAGACCAAGGAAAACTACACTTATTAATTTTAAAATTTCATTTACAAGTGACAAAAGATGTTACGTTATGGTTATAGATAAAGGATTTGGAGAGTTTTTCCCGGGAAGCGGAAGAATCATTAATGAAGAGATAATGTTATAGGAGCAGTTGTATGGCAGGTGTGATTTTATCAAGAAGTAAATATGCGGAAAAACCGTATTATATTACCAATATGTCAATAAATATATACTCACTGGAAGAATTACTGTCTCTTATACACATCTGACGCTGCCGAC
>ENA-OXEQ01000617-OXEQ01000617.1-human-gut-metagenome-genome-assembly--contig:-NODE-617-length-9829-cov-5.98895_pt1 | contig 9829 bp, 6 predicted proteins | sample MGYA00249356_ERZ652245 | MGnify/ENA primary metagenome ERZ652245 (study PRJEB26925, sample SAMN05826598) | human gut metagenome | biome: ENVO:2100002; feature: ENVO:00000062; material: ENVO:00002003...
CCGCCAAACTGGGTGTACTGGCCTAGCGTCAGTGCGCTGTTCAGCGTCAGCGAGCCGTTGCCGAGAACGGAAAGGGTGTTATTGCTCCTCCAAATTTCGTTCAGGCTTCCGATGGTATTCTTTCCGTCCGCCGTGATAAAGAGCGGGTTTTCACGTCCGATATACTTTTCGCTCAGGCGCACAGAGGTCAGGTCGGCATTTTTGAGCTTCAGATTCGGGAAAACACTGCCGTACCTTTCAAGCTTGCCGGTCGAATCAATTTCCGAAATATCCTTGGAGGTCAGATTTCCTGATGCTCTAAGAGAAGTAAGGCTTCTGCCCTTAGGCAGAACAAAGGAGGCAGTTCCGTCGCCGAAAATATCGGTATAATTGTCCGGTGTGACCTCGACCTCGCCGTCGCCGCGATCCAGGAACAGACCTAAACCGCCCCATAAAGCGGTAAGTGCCGAAACATCTGCGGGAACGGTATCGCCGGGCTTGTAGTAGTTTCCGTTTTCATCTGCCCACCACAACTGTGCATCTGCCGAAATGCCGTCCGGGCGGGGCAGTCCCTCGGCAGAGGGAGCTTTGAAGCTCTCGCCCTTTTTCACGATAATATTGATCCAGTTCTGCTGCTCGCCGGGCATAAATTTACCCGTTAGCAGATTTACTATTTTCAGGCTGTCGGCGGCGAGATTTGTCGGCAGTTCAAGGACGGGGCGGAAACCAATGTCCCGCTCCGGAAGGGTTGGCCTTGCCCAAAATGTAGCCTGTGCAGCGAAGTGTCCACCACGAGATAGATACATTCCCTCGACATTCCCAGTACCTATATCCTGGCCGAAAGAGCGCATTTTATACCAGTTTTTGATATAATCGGCTGACTTCTGATAGATCGTATCCCATTCATTGTCAATTGGTGCAAGACCAGAGCCTTCTCCTTCATTACGGTGATGGTCTCCAACAGATGGGGCGCGGAGCGTATAGTTCACGTTACTCGCTGTATAGGTCTGGCCATAAATCAGGTTCATTTCTGCCAACGTCTCCCGCTGCAAAGAACATTTCACGTTATAGTCCGCAATAAAAAGGCTGTGCTCGTAGGGCTGCTTGGCGGTATCGGTTTCATTTTCCATCGAATAGGCATCCACCGTACCTGCATAGGTAAAAGGCACATAATGAAGTGTGCTGTCCGGCAGAGCGCTGTTTAACGTTCCGGGAATATTCACCGCCGAAAGGTCGAAATAGTATCTGCCGCCGGGGGTGAGGGTGAACTGCTCGTCGACCCGCTTTTCAACCGTCAGCGTAACATCCGCGAAACCGCTTGCAAGGTCGGTTTTGCGGTCGCCGTTGTACTGCTCGTTGAAGACCTCCAGGGTATAGGTACCCTCGGCAAAGCCGGCAGGAATGGTAAGCTGTGCCGTACCGTCTTTTTCTGTGAGGGAGGCGTTGCTGCGGCCGTAATAGATTACATTACCGACATCATCAAAGATCAGAGCGGAAATATATTCGTTTGCGCCGGTTTTTGCGTCGGTATAGGATATCTCTACGGTGCCGCCCTTGGTGGAAGCGGAAACCTCCCAGGTAGTTCTGCTGAAATTGTTGCGCTTGCTGTCATAAAGGGTCAGCTTCCATTCGTTTCCGGTGTAATTTGGGGAAACGGGCTGCAGCCCTCCGTCGGGCTTGCCGCCCACGGCGGCGGATGCAAAGAGGACAGAGTCCAAATTCAAGTCGAAAGCGGGACGAACGCCAAACTCCTTGGAAGTAGAGTATCCACCATAGTAGCGGACTTCACCTCTACCAGCCACAAAGGCAGTGGAATAGTCTTCGTCTGGGGAGCGCAGCCACCAATAGCTTGACGCCCAACCCGGATGCTCGGGATCCACGACACGCAAATCCTCTTTTACCGCATTAGCCTCTTTTGAGGAAAGCGGCCAAAAAACAGCATTGCTTACCGCAGGACCCGCTACACCGTCGGTATTTTCCTCATCGTAGTTTCCGCTTGCAAGGGTCCGTTTTTCAACAGCATCGGTTTCTTTCGCCGTCAGCTTATCCGCAAGCGCGTCTATTGCCTCTTTCAACGCGCTGTCCGCATAAGCGTTGCTCGCACCGAACTTTGACAACCCCATGTTATTTGCCGCAAGCAGGGTCATATTCCCGGCTGTGCCGGCTGCACTGTTTCCGTCATAGTCGATGACGCGCCATGCACCGGGATTATTTTCATGGTCTTGCCCGAAATACACGGTCGGTGCGGTCGCTGTGTTTACATTTTTACTTAGTGCGTCTGTGCCGAGCTGTATCGTCTTTTGCAAACACAAGCGCAGCGTGCTTTCCTTCTGAATATTGTAATCTGCCAGCGTGCGCCCGTTCTCAAGCTCTTTTTCGCCAAAAAACAGTCTTTGCGCATCGGGAGAAAAGCCTGTTTTTTCCTGAATTTTCTCCTTGATATTGTCAATGCTGTCGCCCGACACAACTTCGAGCGTTAAATTTGCCTGACCGACAATTTTCAAGTCAATGTAAATCTCAATTGCGCTTGCCATCATCGGTACAAAGCTCATCACTATACAAAAGGTGAGCAGGATACTTAGTAGTCGTTTTTTCATTTCTTGCTACCTCCGTTATGTAAACTTAATCAAGAGCGGTTATTGTGATTGTGCCTTTGAAGCTCTCGAGACGGGTATTGTATGCCGACTGTTCAAACATGAAGTACAGCGTTATATCCTCGTCCGAGGCGTCGTAAATTCTGGTGAAATTAAAGGAATGTTGGTCGTTTGTCTGCGCTATTTTTGTGCCGTCACGTTTTATGCGTGTAACCTCACGGCAAAGGTCGTCGTCATAGCCGTCTGTCATCTGGATGGAGTAATTACCGCTGTTGTTGGACTCGTTTGATACCACCTGGAGAGAGCCGCTTATGGTGACGCTGTAAACATGACCTTTTTTGAGCGTAATCTTATCAAGATAAGTGGATATCAGGTCTCCGCTGTTTACCTTTTCATAGACGCTTAAAGCTGCGTTGCCGTTATTGAGAAATACTCTCGGAATTCTTGTTTCTGCATAAAAATAGCCCGGGCAGCTGCCGTTCTGACCTGCATCACCCTTGTCGCCTTTATCACCTTTATCTCCTTTGTCGCCTTTTTCGCCTTTGTCGCCCTTTTCGCCGTCAACACCGTCTGTGCCGTCAATGCCTGCGGCTTTTACGGCTGTGTCGATTTCTCCGAACCACCAGTTGCCGTTTTCGCCGATAAAAGGTGTTTTTCCGTCCTTGCCGTCAGAGCCGTTTTGCCCGTTTATTCCGTCTTTTCCATTCTTGCCGTCTTTTCCGTTTATACCGTCGGCTCCGTCCTTGCCGTCAAGACCTTTTAAAACCGAAAGGTCGTAAAGGTTCAGCCAAATCTCATCGCCGACATAACGCCATTGCAGGATATTTTCGCTTACGCGAAATTCCGGAGTTTTTCCGTTTGCACCGTCCGTTCCGTTCTGTCCGGCAGGGCCTTCTATATCGGCTATCGCAACAAGATTTTGCCACTCGTCACCCTCATATCGCCACTGTATGTGGGTTTCGGTTCGCCGCACCTCTATGTTTTTGGCGTTAATGCCGTCCTTGCCGTCTGCTCCGTCTTTGCCGTCTTTACCGTCGGCACCGTTCTTACCGTCGGTGCCGTTAACGCCGTCTTTTCCGTTCTCGCCGTTTGTTCCGTTCTTACCGTCTTTCCCGTCAACTCCGTTAATTCCGTCCTTGCCGTTTTCTCCGGAGGCACCACGCAGCTCGGTAAGTGCCACAAGGTCGCGCCAGTCGGCTTCATCGCTGTATTTCCACTGAACCGCCGTGCCGCTGTTGCGCACCTCCGGCAACACGGCACCGGTTTTTTTCGCTTTGCCGCATCCTGCGACAAAAACAATGAAAAGCACCAAAAGCATACCTGTGAGCAGTTTTTTCCCTGTTCTCATCTTCTTTCCTCCGTTTCGCCGTCCGTAGACAGCTTAAAGTCATATTTCATTTCAAGCATGGCAAACAGCTTATGCATAACCGTAACGGCAAGCTCCCGAATATCAATCGAGCCGATAAAAGCAAGCACCTTTGCCTGTTCTTCCTCCGGTACACGATATACTCTCATTGATGCCACCAGAAACCTGCTGAGCTTGCGCTCCAACGGGAAATGAATATCACATTTGCGAGCCATATAGTTACGCATAAGTCCTGCCGTGCCGATTTCCATTTCGTAAAAGTCACTTTCGCTGTAATCGGGGAAATTTGCTCCGAAAATCTGCTTTAATTCCGCCGTGGTGTGCAGATAGATGAATTCCGCCGTGTCGGGCTGAGAATAGGCTTCAATATAGATTTCTCGCAGGTTCTCGTTAAGCTCCGTTAGCGTGAGCTGAAGAGACGTTTCCACCGCATAGGCGTATACGGGCGGCAGCTTTTTGTCCGCAATGCTCCTCGCCACGTCAAATTGGCCGCCGAACATCGATTCGGTCAAATCCAGCAAGATTTTGTCCTTGGTCGGAAACAGATTTAAATAGCTGCCCCTTGCGACGCCTGCTTCCTCGACTATTCGACTGACGGAGGTGTTTTTGTAGCCCTCCTCCAAAAACAACCGAACGCACGCCGTTAAGATTTTTCTTTTTGTTTCACTGCTGTTTCTACGCAAATATATCACCTGTTTATAATATTATTAGTATGTATACCAATAATATCATATAGCATACAAAAAAGCAAGAGAATGTTGATTATTAGCTCGTTATGAGTAGGTCTTGCTTAAAATAAACGGTTTTTCATATAATAATGCACTTAACCCCTCGGATAATGCAGACGCATATCCGAGGGGTTAATCTGTTTCTGTATCAAAATATATTGTTTTGAGGTGCTTCACTAGGGCTTTGCTGCTTGATTATATAAAATAAGATGCGGGAGATTCTCTGTTATTCGCATTCGCATATACTTTTTCTTGTGTGCAAAATCGAAGAGGGCGTTACCGAAAATTCGTCAAGCCCCCATTTGCAAAGCAAGGGAATAAGACGTGTATCGGCTGCCGCTTCTCCGCACATTCCGACGGGAATGCCTGCCTTTTTGGCGTTTTTGATCGTCGTTTCGATAAGGCGCAGAACCGCAGGCTGAATCGGGTCATACAGCTTTGAAACAGCGGCGTTTCCTCTGTCAACAGCCATGGTGTAGCCCGTCAGGTCGTTTGTGCCGATGGAAAAGAAATCAACCTCTTTTGCAAGCAAATCGGAAATTATTGCCGCCGACGGAGTTTCTATCATAACGCCCACGGGAATGTCGGCGAATTTAAGACCCTCATTTTTAAGCTCATCTTTACATTCTTCGATAAGGGCTTTTGCTCTGCGAACCTCGTCAAGTGTCGTTACAAGCGGAAGCATAACCTTTATGTTTCCGAAAACCGCTGCGCGGAGAATTGCACGAAGCTGAATTTTGAAAATTTTAGGGTTGTCAAGGCAGTATCTTATCGCGCGGTGTCCGAGAAACGGGTTGTCCTCTTTTTCAATTTTAAGGTAATCTATCGCTTTATCTCCGCCTATATCGAGTGTGCGAATGATAACCTCCTTGCCGTCCGTTATCTTTGCGACGGTTGAATATGCTTCGTACTGCTCCTGCTCCGTGGGAAGAGAGGCTCTGTCCATAAACAGAAATTCCGTTCTGAATAGGCCTATGCCCTCGCCGCCGTTTTGCAATACGTTCTGTGCGTCCTCAGCCTTGCCGATGTTGCCGTACACATGCTTTTTTACGCCGGATTTTGTAACGGTTTCTTTTGAGAAGTATTCGTTGAGGCTTTCTTTTTCCTTCAGATATGCCGCCTGCTTGGTTCTGTATTCTTCAAGCTCTTCCTCTGTGGGGTCGGTAAATACTTTTCCCTTGAAGCCGTCTGCAATAATCATATCGCCGTCCGAGATTTTTTCAACCGCATTGACGACCGACAAAACGGCGGGTATGCCCATGGCACGGGCGAGTATTGCGCTGTGACTCGTAACACCGCCGACCTCGGTGATAATTGCGGAAACATTTTCCCTGTTTATTTGTGACGTCATGGACGGGGTGAAATCCTTGGCGATGAGAACAGAGCCCTTCGGTACGGATGAAATATCCACACTTTTTACACCCAGAAGAATGCGCAAAAGGCTGTCTCTTATATCCTTTACATCTGAGGCGCGTTGGCGCGTAAGCTCGTCGTCAACGCCGGAGAACATATTGATAAACATCGTGCATATGCTGTCAACCGCCGCTTCGGCAACAGAGCCGTTGTCGATTGCTTCTTCCATCTGTGCGAGCATAAACGGGTCCTCAAGCATAACAAGATGTCCCTCGAGTATCTCCGCCTCTTTATTTCCGGCATTCTTTTTAAGCTCCGCCACAAGTGATTTTGTTTCGTCGGAAAAGTCGGCGACTGCCGAGTGCAGACGCTTTTTTTGATGATCCGAATCGGTAAATTTTACAGATGAATAGTCAAGGTTTGTGTCCCTTATAACAACGGCCTTGCCGATTCCGAATCCTTGAGATGCGCCGATTCCTTTAAGCATTAAACCCACCCTTTCATTAAGCCGCGGCAATATTATTCTTCGCCGAAGCCCGATGTGATAAGCTCTTCGGCTTTTTTGAGCATTTCGTTTTCGTCTGCGCCGTTGCACTCTACGGTGATTTCGCTTCCGCATTTGATGCAGCCTGCCATTATATTCATAATGCTCTTGCCGTTGATTCTTTTACCTCCGAAAACAATGTCAACCTCCGAAGAGAATTTAGACATTTCCGTTACAAAGGTGTTTGCCGGACGCATATGAAGTCCCATTTTATTAGTGATTGTAAAAGTTTTCTGTACCATAATAATTCTCCTTATGTTTGATACCTGCCGAGAGGACGATGCCCCTCGGCACGGTTTCTGATTGTTTGTTATACGGATTCTTTACGATCCTTTTTAAGAAGACCGAGCATCAGCGCTCCGACAACCGAGCCTGCAATAAGGGCTACGATATAGAGAAGCGGATGGTCGCATACTATAAATGTGAAGATTCCGCCGTGAGGTGCGGGGCATGTAACGTTGAACAGTGATGTAAGAGCACCTGCGACAGCAGAGCCTACTAAGCATGAGGGGATAACTCTGACCGGGTCGGAAGCGGCGTAGGGGATAGCACCCTCCGTAATGAAGCACAGACCCATAAGATAGTTTACGGGGCCTGATTTGATTTCTTCCGATGTCCACTTCTTCTTGTTGAAGGTTGTCGAAAGTGCGATTGCAATCGGGGGAACCATACCGCCTATCATAACAGCCGCCATAATCCATGTGTTGCCGTCAGCTATTGCAGCCGTGCCGAAAACATAAGCCGCCTTGTTGAACGGGCCGCCCATATCCGTTGCCATCATTGCCGCAAGGACTATGGAAAGGAGTATTTTGCTTGTATCGCCGAGCGACGAGAGGAACGAGGAAAGAGCGGAGTTGACAACGCCTATAACGGGGTTTACAAGACACATAAGAAGGCCCATGATAAGTGTACCGAAAAGAGGATAGATAAATACGGGCTTTATTCCGTCCATTGATTTCGGAAGCCAAGAAAATGCCTTTTTGAGGAGATTTACAATAATACCGGCAAGGAAACCTGCGAGCAGAGCACCGAGAAAGCCCGACACCGCTTTGTCGTCTCCGGTAAGGCTTTGGTTTTCAATCAGCGAGCTGAAGGTGTAACCGTTTGCCGCAAATACGCCGCCTATCATACCTGGCAAAAGACCCGGTCTGTCGGCAACGGACGATGCGATATAAGCCGAAAGAATGGGGAGCATAAGCGCAAATGCCGCTTTGCCTATCCAGAACACAACTGCCGCAACGGGACTTGTGAAGCCGAAGGTTCCGCCGACATCGGCATTGCCTGCAAGCGTATCGAACAGGAAGCCGAGAGCTATGAGAACTCCGCCGCCGACAACGAACGGGAGCATATGCGAAACACCGTTCATGAGATGCTTATAAAGTTTGTGCCAGCCGCTTTCCTTTTCGTCGTCATCAATAGGCTGCTTTTCACTTTCGTCGGCGTGATATATCGCGGCTTTTCCGTCAACGATTCTTTTGATAAGCTCCTCGGGCTTGTTTATTCCGTTTGAAACCGAGGTCTTTACAACCGGCTTGCCGTCGAAACGTGCCATTTCGACGTTTTTATCTGCGGCAATGATTATTCCGTCGCATTCTTTGATTTCCTTTTTTGTGAGCACGTTTTTAGCGCCGCCGGAGCCGTTGGTTTCGGCTTTGAGCGGATAGCCTAATTTTTCGCCCGCTTTTTCAAGTGCCTCTGCCGCCATATAGGTATGTGCTATGCCCGTCGGACAGGCTGTAACTGCGAGTATTCTGTAACCATTCGGCTTTACTTCGGGTTTTACCGCTTCCTCGGGGTATTTCTCCGCTTCCTTTTTGTCGATTATTTCCAAAAATTCGTCCGTTGTTTTTGCGCCCCGTAGAGCCGCGCAAAATTCCGGTTCCATAAGCATTACCATAAGACGGGAGAGTATTTCGAGATGTAAATCTCCGTCAACGGGAGCGGCAATCATAAACAAAATGTCCGAGGGCTTGGAGTCGGGAGCACCGTAATCAACGCCGTTAGGAACCGTTATTGCCGAAAGACCGGGAGTCTTTACGCTGTCCGATTTTGCGTGCGGAACGGCAATTCCTTCTCCGATTGCGGTCGAGCCCTGAGCCTCTCTTGCAAGGATAGCCTCCTTGTACGCCGCCTTGTCGGCAAGATTTCCTGCCTTTTCGTGCAGGGAAATCAGCTTGTCGATTGCCTCTTCCTTGTCGGTGAGAGAAACATTAAGAGCAATCGCATCCTTTTTTAATAAGTCGATGATTTTCATAAGTATTCCTCCTTATTTATACTCCGCGTTAAAGACGCGTTCAATTTCTTCACGGGTTGCAAGCTTTTCTGAAAAGGCCGTTGCGTTTCCGCACGCCGAGCCGAGTCTTAAAGCGTAGGAATAGTCGGCGGTCTTGATATATCCTGCCGTAAAGCCTGCTACCATACTGTCTCCGCAACCGACGGAGTTTATGAGTTTGCCCTTTGCGTTGCCTATTTTGTGGACGCTTCCGTTTTCGTCCGTAAGCATTGCGCCGTCCTTTGCCATTGAAACAAGCACGTTTTTAGCACCCATTTCCTGAAGCTTTTTCGAATATTTCACAATGTCGTCATCACTCTTTATCCGGACCGAGAACAGGTCGCCGAGCTCGTGATGATTCGGTTTTATTAAAAACGGTTTGTATTTGAGCACGTTTTTGAGCAAATCGCCCGTTGCGTCAACCACGCAGTTTATATTTCTGTCGCCGACTCTCTCGAGTATTTGCTCGTAAATGTCATCGGGGAGGGTATTCGGGATAGAGCCTGCAAGGATAAGATAATCTCCGCTCTTTATGCCGTCAAGCTTTCTTAAAAAGCTCTGCATATCCTCTTTTGTGATTTCGGGGCCGCAGGCGTTCAAATCAATTTCCTTGTCGGCCTTGATTTTGACGTTTATTCTCGTATCGCCGTTTTTAAGATGATTAAAGTCGCAACTAATATTGTCGTTTTTGAGCATTTCTTCAAGCTTTTTTCCGGTAAAGCCTCCGAGAAAGCCGAGTGCCGTGTTGGGAATTCCGAGCTGTGTGAGTATGACCGACACGTTGATGCCTTTTCCGCCGTAATAGATTTCTTCGCCGTCCGTACGGTTTATGTCGTCGGTTCTGAGAGCTTTGAGCTTCATCACATAGTCGAGAGCCGGATTCAGAGTAACGGTGTAAACCATTAAGCAGTTACCTCCTTCACTACCGTTTTTGATTTAAGCTGTTCGTCATCGCATTTGTCGCAGACTATACACGCCGCAGCAACTGTCTCT
>ENA-OXEQ01000654-OXEQ01000654.1-human-gut-metagenome-genome-assembly--contig:-NODE-654-length-9488-cov-10.6713_pt1 | contig 9488 bp, 4 predicted proteins | sample MGYA00249356_ERZ652245 | MGnify/ENA primary metagenome ERZ652245 (study PRJEB26925, sample SAMN05826598) | human gut metagenome | biome: ENVO:2100002; feature: ENVO:00000062; material: ENVO:00002003...
CAAGTATTCGTTCCCTTTTTTGCCTAAGTGGCTCAAGTACAGTTTACCATTTACACCTCCTTAATTTGAAATTTCTTTTTGAACATTCTGAATCATTTTATTAAAATCTTCCTTCATTAGACACTGATCCTCCGGTGAATAATAAAAATGCCCAGAAGTTTGCAAAGACTTGACACATATACAAGGGTTATCCTTAAATAATTTACTACATTTAGGGGAAACCATTTCATCTAGCATAGATAGATATATATGCGACGGTGTTAGTAATTTCCCTATGATTTTTCTTGTCTTTCGTATTTCAGAAAACAACTCAAGGTATCTTGGAATCCAACCAAAGTATCTTAAAATATGATTATCTCTTTCTATGCTATACGCATTTTGTGCTGCGAGAGACCATTTATCATCAGGTTTAATATTTCCTGTAAAAACTCGCCATGATGTTCTAAATAAACGAAGGGTAACTCTCACTTTTAACGGAACATTTAGAAGAAATAATTCTTCCACTGGTTTTTCTATCGCTTCTTGTATAGCAAACAGTGTCCCCATGGAATGAGCGACAATAATGATTTTATTGTTGGTTTCTGATAGTTCTTCAAGAGCATTCTTTACTTGCTGCTTCCATTCAGTCATAGAGGCTTGCGAAAAGTCCTTTACACTTCCTCCATGACCTTTTAACGATAGATTGCATATTGACCAATTTGGAGGAACAAGCGATAAAAAAGGTTCAAAATGACTTGTAGTTCCAAGAATGCCATGTATAAATAAAATTGCTATTCTCTCTTGGTCACTCGCCATAAAATCACCTCACCAAATCCGATTTGTCGCTTTGTTTATGATGCAGATTCTATCATATTGGTTTCTTCTTTATGCAACGGAAGCCCGAAGGCTGCCCACACGTCAAGCTGCTCCTTTTTCCACAGGTTCATTATCACCTTCGTCGGCGGATCTATCCGCATCATCAACATCCAGATTAGGCTCTGCCGCTTCCTGTTCTTTTTATGCCAGCTGAAGCTCATACAGCTTCTTGTAGATGCCGTCCTGCTTCAGCAGTTCCTGATGCGTGCCGGATTCGCGAATTTGCCCGTGGTGCATCACGATAATGCGGTCAGCGTGCTGAATGGTCGAAAGGCGGTGCGCGACCATAATCGACGTGCGGCCCTGCATCAGCCGCTCCAGCGCTTCCTGAATCCACTGTTCCGTCTCCGTGTCGATGTTCGCCGTCGCTTCGTCCAATATCAGAATTTTCGGGTCATGCGCCAGCGTCCGGGCAAACGACAGCAATTGCCGCTGCCCCGCGGAGAACGTCGCGCCGCGCTCCGTCACATGCTCATCGTAGCCGTTCGGCAGCCGCTCAATGAACCGCGACGCATTGGTGTATTCCGCCGCCTGACGTACCTGCTCATCAGTGATTTCCTCGTCGCGCAGGCGGATGTTGCTCTTGATGTCGCCCGTGAAGATGAACACATCCTGCTGCACCTGCCCGATGGCGGCACGAAGCTGGTCGCGGGTCAGGTCGCGCACATCCACGCCATCGACGCGGATGCTGCCCTTCTGCACGTCATAATAGCGCCCTATCAGGTTCAGGATGGAGGATTTACCCGCGCCCGTCGCGCCGACGAACGCCACCTTCTGCCCCGGCTCGATGGTAAAGGACACGTCTTTCAGCACCCAGTTCACGTTATCATACGCGAACCAGACGTGGTCGAACTCGATTTTGCCGCGCACCGCGGGCAGCTTCTTCGCGTCCTCCTTGTCGGACAGCATGGGCTTTTCGTCCAGCAGGGTAAAGATTTTCTCGGCAGACGCAATGGCACTTTGCAGCGTCGTGAACTGCTCCGCCAGCTCCTGCACGGGCGTGAACAGCTGGGAAATGTACTCCGTGAATGTGTACAGCATACCGATGGAAATCACGCCATCCAGCACCAGTGCGCTGCCGCCGCCCAAAATAATCGCCATTGCGATAACGGACAGGAAGTAAATCGACGGGCGGAAAATGGCGAACACCATCATTTCGCGTACGCCCGCGCGGTAGAGGGATTCGTTCTTTTCCTCAAACTCGGCGCATTTCTCCTTCTCACGCGCGAAAATCTGGATGACCCGCATTCCCGACAGATGCTCGCTCAAAAAGGTATTCAGCGTCGTGATGCGCGTCTTGACGATTTGGTACGTCTTGCGGCTCAATTTGCGGAACACTGCCGTCAGCACCGCCATCACCGGTACCAGCACGAACGACAGCATTGCCATGCGGAAGTTCATCACCATCATAATAATGGCAAGTCCGATGATTTTGACGACGTTGCGGAACAGGCGGACAATCGTGTTGGCATACAGGTCATTGACCGCCTCGGTGTCGTTGGTGATGCGCGTAACGATTCTGCCCACAGGCGTCAAGTCGAAGAAGCGCATGGAGAGGCTCTCGACATGCGCCATCAGCTCATTGCGCAGGGTATAAACGATGTTCTGCCCGGTTTCCTGAATCTTCAGGTACTGCAGGCGGTTGCAGACAAATTGCAGCAGCAGAATCGCCACATACAGCCCCGCCGCAATCAGGATGCCCTGAAAGCGCGTTTCCGGCGGCAGATCCTGCGCGCTCTGCTGGGTGATGTACTTGTCAATCGCGTCGCCGATGATGCGCGGGCGGGCAATGTCGAACACCGTCAGCAGCCCCACCAGCACACAGCACAGCGCAACCGTTTTCCAGTAGGGCTTGATGTAGCCCATCAGGCGCAGGAAGGCGTTGCCGTGATACGAAACGTCCTGCGGCTCGTTATCCCCGAACTTACTCCGCATGTGCAGCGCCTCCTTCCTCGTGAAGTTCCTTTTCCAGCTGCTGCTTGCGGTACAGGCTTGCGTACAGTTTGCCGTTGTTCAGCAGCTCCTCGTGCGTGCCGTACTCCTCCACCTTGCCTTCGTCCAGCACAAGAATGTGGTCGGCATCCTGAATGGTGGAAATGCGGTGCGCTACGATGATGGTCGTGCGACCCTTGCGCAAGCGGTGCAGGTTATCCAGTATTTGCCGTTCCGTGTCCGTATCGACAGCAGAGAGCGCATCGTCCAGCAGCAGAATCGGCGCATCCTTCATCAGCGCACGGGCAATGGAGGAACGCTGCTTCTGACCGCCGGAAATCGTCACGCCGCGTTCGCCCACCAGCGTCTGGTACTGCTTGGGAAACTCCATGATGTTATCGTGGATGCAGGCGTTTTTCGCTGCCTCCTGCACCGCTTCCAGCGACTTGTTGTCTGAGCCGAACGCGATGTTGTTCTGCAGCGTGTCAGAAAAGAGGAAGTTATCCTGCGGCACACAGGCGATATTCCTGCGTAGCGCCGCCAGCGGGATTTCGCGCAGATTGTGTCCGTCGATGGTAATCATGCCGTCCGGTACGTCGTACAGGCGCATGAGCAGGCTCGGCAGCGTGCTTTTGCCCGAACCGGTGCGCCCCAGTACCGCCAGCGTCTCGCCCGCCTTCACATGCACCGACACATCTTCCAGCACCGGCACGGTCGGCTGGTCGGGATAGGCAAAGGACAGGTGTTCAATGTCGATATCGCCCTTGAGCGTCTGAATCGAAGGGTCCACCATGTCGCCGTCCACGATTTCCGGCTTCGCGTCAAAAATCTCCTGAATGCGACGCAGGCTTGCCATGCCCTGACTGACGCTCGTGATGCACTCGCCCACCGCCATCATCGGCCACACCAGCATCGTCACATACGAGTTGAAGCTGATAAACTGCCCGATGTTGATTTCGCCGTAAATCGCCAGATAGCCGCCGTAGGCCAGCGTCAGCAGACTCGCTATACCGACAATCAAGTCCAGCAGCGGCATCACCAGCGCCTGCAGGCGCACAACGCCGAGGTTCTTTTCCTTCGTGAACAGCGTCGTCTTCGCGAAGGCGTACAGCTCCTTGCGTTCCTGCACGAAGGATTTAATCACGCGGATGCCCGACACCGTTTCCTGCACTTGGTCCGTCAGCGTCGAGAACGCCTGCTGCTTAGCCAGAAAGCGCTTGTGCATCACCTTGCCATAGAAGTAATCGCCGAAGATGATGAGAATCAGCGGCAGCACCGCCACACCCGTCAATTTCGGGCTGACATACGTCATCATCTGCCACAGCACCAGCAGCAGCATCACCGTCGCGTCGAATGTGCTGATGACGTTCATGCCCACCAGCGTGCGAACCGCCTGCAGGTCGTTGATGAAGCGCGCCATCAGGTCGCCGGTCTTGTGCTCGTTGTAATAGTGCGGCGAGAGTGAGGATAAGTGCGCGAACAAATCGCTGCGCAATTCCTTCTCAATCGACCGCGCCGACCCGAACAGGAAAAAGCGCCACGCAAAACGCCCCACCGCGATAATTACGCCAATCAGCACAATCTTCCAGACCAGCCCCATCACGCCGCCCATATCCAGCGTGTGCTGATCCAGCCCGTTGGTAATTTCGCCTGTGAACCGCGGCACATAGGTATTCACCTCGTCCACAATGAACAGCGCCAGAATGCCCAGAATGTACTGCCACCAGTGACGGCGGACATATCGCCACGCCAGCTTCAGCTCCTTCATTGCTGCCTCCTTATGCTTCGTAACGATTCATTGTAGCACATTTCGGCGCAAAAAGACACACATTCGCCGAAAATTCCGCGCAGGTTTACAATCCGGGCGGGCGTTTGTTTCCTTGCGGGATGGAAAGGGAAAAAACAGCATGGGAAATGCCGCAGTTGCAAGCTCAACACTTGCTTTCTGCGGCATTTCCCATTTATTCTTTGTTGAACATTCTCCTTACCAATGCCTTATCTGTCTTTTTCCCATCCCCACTCATCCGTTTCAGTTCCATCCATGCATTCTTTATACCGACGGATGACCTTGTATCCATCATTATAAAGGTAAGAATAGGTATATGTTATTTGTCTTGTACCAAGCGACTTTAGCGTTGTATCATTGTCACAATAGGAACACTTGCATGGAACAAATTGTCCGCCATTGCCTGACGTTTGTTCGATTACTGTGATTGACTTGCCATCATTAGCAATTACAAGCATTACATGAGCCGGACTTTTTTTGGAAAGAACGTCCCCTATTTCAACAACACTATACTGGCTACTATCCTTAACAAAATACGTATAATAACCTGCTGCTAAAAAAGTACCAGTTGTTCCCGTATCAATGTTAGAATTTGCAGCGTGCCAACACTGTAATACAAAGCCCGTACAGTCTAAGCCATATTCTGCGCTACTCGTTTCATGGTTTCTATATGAATAAGTGACCATCGACTGTCTCTGCTTTTGTGTATAACTGCTGTATGTACTCAAAGAAGTTCTGCAGTTTGCATTTCCAACATAAGGTATTCCGTGAAAGTACAATCCTGTTTGTTGCACTCGTGATGATTTTACCGCTTGATCTCCATAACTCCGATTATAATACGGCATTCCATCCGCCGAGAATCTTGTTGCTAACCAGCTCTTAGCATGTGCAACGATTTTCTCGCGTTTGTTTAACGCCGTCTGATCCGGAGCCACGACAGCAATCGACACCGTTTCCGTTGCGCTTCCGCCTTCCCCAAATGCCGTAACCGTAACAGTATATGTGCGGGCAGGTGTATTGGGAACAGGGTAAAAATGTCCATTCCAATGCCCAACGTCTATATTGCCTTTGTCAAAGTCCCACTCGGATTTACTGCCTTGTTTTAATCCATTTTGTTCCTTATCCCAGCTTTCGTAGACTGACATACCATCAAAATCGAAGCGTATCCATTCTGCATTCGTCGCCGTAAAATCAATCGCAAATTTTTTATTCCCACTATTGCTGATTTTGCTGGTAGCAGAATTGATTTTAATCGTAGGCTTTGGCGCAGTAGACGACTTCACCTTAAACTCCATCGCGTTCGTCTGCCCGACAAGATTGCCTGCCGCATCATAAGCACCCACCCAGATGCGATAGGTCTGCCCTTCGGCAATCTTCCCAGCAAGCGACACCGATGTTGCTTTGCCGACTTTATAGTGATTCCACACATCCGTATTTGTACCCAAATTGTGCAAGGACACTTGGTATGTGAAGTCAGAACCCGCGGATGCCCACGATGCGGTGCTCAAATTTTCCAGCGTGTCATACGCGCCGCTGGCCATGCTGCCAAGTTTCCCTGTGAAGTTGAAGCGAATTTCTTCAATTTTCGTGTAGCCCGTCGCAACTGCGCTCGACTCGCTGGTGATTCGAGTACCGGAAATCGTCTTGCGCGCATAGATGCGGTAAGAATACTGCGTATTCGGCGTAAGTCCCGAATTTGTGAACGATGTCACACCCACGTTGGGCGTCTGAATCTGATACCAGTTCTTTCCGTCCGCAGAAGATTCAATCAGATACGACGCGCCTGGAACTTCATCCCAAGAAACCGTCAGCGTATTCTGATTGACCCATGTCACCCGCACGTTCGTTGGTGCCGGCACAGCATTGCCCTTCGTGCTGACCGTAACGACTTTGCTAACCCCGCAGGTATCACAAGTGATGGTCAGTTTGCCCGTCTTGGCAGAGGAAAGCGCGCTGGCCGAAACTTTCGCCGTAACGCAAGCATTCTTGACGCTGTATGTCAGCCAGCTGGCATTGCTCTCCACAGAGAAACTGCCATCTTCGCACTGTACCATGATTTCGCGGCTCAATTCGCTGCTGCTCGGCTCCCAGTAGTTCTGCGAAATCTTCAAGGTGCATTCATTTCGCCCGGACGGATTTTGAATAACATCAAGAACCGCTGTTGCACTGCCGCAGGTGAACGTCACCTTTGCGGAACGCACTGCATTCGTGCGGTTGCTCACTGCGCTGATAACAACGTTTGTGCCGTCGCTGCCCTTCTTTTTATTCAGTGACAGCCACGAAGCATTGCTGGAAGCAGTCCATGCCGCAGACGAATGAACGCGAATCGCCGTTTCCGCCGCCTCAGTCGATGCGATTGTCCAGTTCGTCTGCGACAGCTGCACCACGTCTGTTTCGACGCTGATGCCATGCACTTCCATCGGAATCCCCTTGCTCTTTGCATAGCTTTCCGCATACGAGCCCGTGATGCAGTGAATCGTCAGCAACGGGCAGTTCTGGAATGCATCATCCGCAATATAGTTGACCGATGCCGGAAGATTGATGCTCTTCAAGTTGACACAGTTTGCAAACGCCTTGCTTTCGATGCTTATCAGGCTGCTGCTGGATGCATCGAACGTGCGCAGGCGCTCATTGTCCGCAAATGCCTGTTCGCTAATATTGGTTACGGCAGACTTCATGACATAGTAAATCCAGTCCTCACGATCCGGAATTTTGATATAGGTGTAGCGCGACCAGCCCGGATCATAGCCGTTTGCTTCAGCCTTCACGACAAACTTATACCACTTATTCGGCTGTACCAAGTCGCCATCCAGTGTAAAGCTGCGCGAGGAAGCGTTAGCAGTCCCCTTCCACAAGTTGGAAGCCGCTTCATTTTCCGAATAATCAGGTTCACCCACCAGTTCTTTGACATAGTAGGTGTAGCTGGTTGCATTGCTTACCCGCGTCCACGAAAAGCGAATCGACTTTCCCGATTCGTAATTCCGTGCAGCCGTTGGCGACGTAATAATCGGTCGCTCCAAGCTGCCATTTTCCGGAACGTAAATGTACACATATGCCGACCATTTGGAATCTGCGTTAGGATAGCGTGCTTCTACAACAAACTTATACCAGTATCCGCCAATAACATCGCTGCCGCTCAACGTATAGCTGGTTGATGTACCACAGCCTTCACGCCATGTTTTGATGCTGGGTTCGTTTTCGCTGCTTGTGTCAGGGCGGCCGCTAAGCTGCTTGATATGAATTGTGTATCCGTTAGCGCCATTCACTGCGCCCCACTTCACTGTGATGCTGCTGCCAGCAGGTTTTTCCGTCCATGCTGTCGGTGATGAAATCACAGGCTTTTCCGCATCCACATAGCAGTACGTCCACAGCGACCAAGATTCTTCCATCCGACTCGCATAGGCGCGCACCACAAATTTATACCAATACCCCGGAATCACCTGCGACGCGGACAATGTAAATTCTGTTTTTGTGGTCTTATCCCTGCCCAGTTCCACACCGGGTTCGTTCTCATTCGTCCGATCAGGCATACCGCTGAGGCGCTTCACAACATACTCATAGCCATCAGCGCCAGCAACTGGATTCCAGTCAAATTTAATGCTCTGATAGCCTTCGTACGTCGCCATATCCACCGGCGTGACAACTTCTGCCTTTGCAAGCGTTCCGGAATCAATATACACATAGCACCAATTAGACCATGTGGATTCCTGTCCCTTCGCATAGGCTTCCACCACAAATTTATACCAGTATCCGCCCTTAACCTTGCTGCCATCCAGCGTTAAGTAGTGTCGGCTTGCCGAGGTACTGTCCGAAAAATCATTCACATACGGCTCCGATTGATTGGTGCGGTCAGGTTCGCCCTGAAGCTGTAAGATGCGGCAGCGATACCCTTCCGTGCCCTTCGCTTCGGTCCATTGCAGCTTAATACTCTGCCCTACCGGGGCGTGCTGGTTATCAACCGGGTATGTAATCACTGGCGTTCCGATTGCAGGAGCAGTTGTTGTAAATGTTTTGTAGGAAGTACACTCCTCGCCCACCAAGTTTTCCGCAAAAGCCCTGTAATAATACGTTGTATTGGGCTGCAACCCTGTAATGGTGACAGTGTGCGTTCCTTTCTTGGTAGCACCGTAGCTGTACCGCGTCATTTTACTGGTTGTACTGCTTGTGCCGACATAGAAGCCCCAATCGCTTATTTCATAGGTATAATCGCGCGTAATGTCCATGCTTAGCGTTACACGATCCTCTCCTACGCTAACCACAGAAGTACTCGAAATTTCAGGTTCGTGATGCACATAGAACTCGATGTAGCTCTGTGCAATGCACGGCGCATCCGAAGCACTCGATGCAACCGCGCCAACCCAGAGTTTATACTTGCCTTCGTCATAAATATAATTCGATATTTTCAAGTATGTTCTTGTAGTGTATTTTCTATAAAGCACCACCTCATCGGTATCCATGTTGCGCACGGATACATAATACCCTGTAGCACCCGATACCGCCTGCCATCTCGCCGTGATTGTATCATCGTACGACCACGCCGACCATGCCTTAGGCTGCGTAATTGTCACCGGCGGGTCATCTGCCAGAGCATGAGTTGCCCCACAGCAGATAAGCAGCACGCTCATCAGAAGAAGTGTCCTCAGGAAACGGTTGACAGCCTTCATGATGTAATCCTCCTTTGTTCTTCCACAGGCATCTGCATTTTTCAGCATAGCCCAGTGATTGGCTTTTCTTTATTATAACATAGTATAGTCTGATTGTAAACTATTTCTTTCGCATTATTTTCTTTATTTTCCCTTAATTTATAGCACTTCTCACAAAAGCGGTCACCCTTTACAGCAGGTGTATAATAGGCATAGGAGATGATAGAAATGCTGCACAATGAAGCACGGAAACTGTTGGTAGAGGGTTACGA